>Ga0307517_10000309_pt1 | contig 84794 bp, 67 predicted proteins | sample 23_EM_MG_FD_194515 | JGI IMG/M metagenome (GOLD analysis project Ga0307517, IMG submission 194515) | Populus trichocarpa ectomycorrhiza microbial communities from riparian zone in the Pacific Northwest, United States - 23_EM | ecosystem: Host-associated > Plants > Roots > Unclassified | place...
GACGAAAATGCCATAAAGCTGCTTCCTTGCTCGCTGCTTTCTCTTCATCCTCTTCGCCACTATGCGCTGCCAGTGCTCTCACACTTCCTTGTGCTGACCGTGTCTGTAAGATGTAGAGCCCATTGACCTCTCTCAGTGTAACACTCAGCCCATCATCGCGCCCAAACGACGCTCCCCCAGTCCGATGAAAGTCGACGTAGTAGCCGGAGTTACATAGCTGGGAAACCGAAAGCAAATTGTTCCTTCCACACTCGGGGACAGGTAACACCCCAGGAATCACAAGGTTTCTTTCTCTCCTTCCCTTTTCATCCCACACGACTAGTGTCACTTCGCCTTCCCCAAGAGCGTCTATCTCAACGTTGTTTGCGACAAGTATTTTCCGCTCGCCTGTCGCGACTGCAACGTATGAGGAAAAGTGTTCTTTCATTCCGGTGACGTGGGTGCTGCATCCGCTATCAAGAAGCCATTGCCCCTGACCTGTAGATGCCGACGCTGATGAAAACGCTGTAAAAATCGAACGGCTTAACGTGTCTGTCGCAGACGCCACAACCGGCATTGGTGAATTCGAACGATCCACGTGTATGCCCTTCTCACGATCCGATTTCAGTTTTCTGCACTCGCTACGTCGATGTCCTTTCTTCTGACAGTAATAGCAGGTTAAGGTCTCGTCCGTACTGCTCCTATTTCGCCTCTCAGGTCGGGCCTACTCAGGTCTTCTATTGCTCTTCCCACCTGCACGGCCGGCATACCTCTTGCCTTCAACACTGAGTACAGTATCAGCGGCTATTCCCTGATCGCGGTTGAGGCTCGCCTCATGGGCCTTGATCGCCGCAACAAGCTCGTCGGGTTGGTCAGGTTTGATGATTGTCGCCTGGAGATCGCGCCACTCGCGCCATGTAGCAGGCAGCCCATTGAGCAGGTAAAACGTCTTCTCACGTGCTTTGATAATCTCTTCTGCTTCCCGCAGGCACTCGATTATCCGATCGATTTCGTGAAGATACTTGGCCACCGTCCCGTGTGCTTCCAACGTACAGTCGAAGAGAGAGCGGCGGAAGTAATACAGCTCCAAACCCAGAGCTTCCCGATAGCCTTCGGCGAGTTTATCCCAAAGGGCTTTCGGATCCTTGTCGTAAGCCTCGGATGCGTACTGCGCGCATATGTGAGGTTCCATCGCATTTCGAATTTTCGCCGTTATCCGAAAGCATTTGTGAAGCCATTTATCATAAACCTGAACATAACTAGGCTCCTCACCATCGCTCTGCGGGGCTTTCTCGCGCCCAGAGACGATCCACCACAGGTCTGTTTCCTTTAACTGATCTGACATCCGCTGACGCCATGGGCCAAAATTGTTGTCCCCTAGTAGCGGAAAAACCAGACGTACATGCTGCTGCGTATCGAGTATCTGTGACATGACGACGATGATGACGATGACGATGACGACGTTAAGGTAGCGTAGAGAAAAACCTTTCCACGGATGGAAAGCGATTAAAACGGAAAAATAACAAACAGACGTGGAGGTGAAAAAAGGATCTGGAAAATCCGAGCGGTGTTGACAACCCTCTACCAGATGCGCTTTTTCAATTGTGCTGTCGATTGGAATCGCAGAGGCTCATAACCTGTAGGAACGTGGTGGTGGTGGAAGAATGACTTAGTGTATTTCCAATCTATGACCGAAGGTATATATAGAGATACATGACCGCCAAGAGCCAACAACCGGTTCTACTAACCCTACTGCTCAACCCCAACACATATGAGGATAGCTACCCGTACCTACTGCTACCCTAATATCTAACAGTGTGAAAGTTAGAGACGTCGTGAGTAGCAAAAACCCTCCATCAATTGGGGGCGGCGGACGGTGACTAACTTCAACAATAGGAGAATCTTGAAAAGAGGACCCCTGGGTGTATTTTCGTGACTTCAGACCCGTAAGCAATGCTTTGCTCGAAATTCCCCTTTCCCTTTAAAGCTAATCGGACCACTCTAGTGATTTCACTGGCCAATCTACAAGCACCTGTCTTCCCACCAGTGGCGCTTGCTTTAACTTGACCCCTTTCTGGAGATGGCGCATTAGCTCTTTCCGTCCCGATGAAGGTATTAGCTCCATATCCTAAAATCCCTCTGAAGGACAAGACTGATATCCCCTCTCACAAGGTACTACCTGCCAAGTTTTCACTCAGACGGGCTGTTCAGGTACGGCATCGGTTCCTTTTAAACACCCCGGGTATGGGAAACTCGGAGTTTTTAACGACAACGCGGGATCTCTCGTCTGCTGGTGGTAGTGGGTGGATGCAATTTTTTTTCCTAACTGAGAAGGCATATGCTAGTATTTGTGCACATGTTGGCAGTATACCTTTGATGTTCGTCTTACCATGGACCCTGTTTGGTTCGTCTGGTTAGGGGTGAGGGGGTTTCTATATTCTAAGTAGCTGTGTTACATTGCTCTTAAAATTGATAGTTTTGGTACCAGAGTTAAATTGTTCGGTTGTGGTATTGAATGGTTGTCACAAGTTTCTCTGGAAATAAGGTGCTGTTTGGCACTGCGACGCTTGACTGGTGGGCCCACTTAAACTGCGGTTCCGGTGGGGTTTCCGCTGAAACTATAGTTTGAGGGAGTTGATGTGTTTGGCTGCGATTTGATCCAAAGCAGCTGTTTCCGAAGTTTAGAAGCTACAGTTTGGGAACAATGTCTCATTAGGGTTAATATTGAGTTAGTAAATTCTATTTTTAATGCAATTGTTGCTCACTGTTATCATATATATGATTAATTCGCTTTCTTGGAAATTAGGCTCATCCACTCATTACTACTTTTTTCTTTTTCCCTTATACCACTCGAACTGTGGTCCGAGAAGCCATTCAATCCTTACTGTGCCAAACGAGCCGCTGAGTGCCTTGCCATTTCTTTCGCAATTTTCCTAGGGAGGGACGCGTAAGTAGTTAGTTCCAAGGGCTCAACAGACTAACAACACCGGCGAGCCGCTTTGCTCCTGCAGGACTGATGCGTGTCCTATAACAGTATTTTCTTTTTTCCGGGGAAGGCTTTCCTTTTTCCAATACTCATTTCATTTCAAAGGCTTAGGCTTTGTGGGGGAGTAATAATAAGGGTATGTGGCCGAAGGGGAGTCGTGCGGCGAAAATTGGGGCTGAAAATATTGTCATAGTCTTCCATTGTCCACAAACAATCGTTTCCTCACATGTGTTTCTTTCTTGTATCATTCGTTTGTATTGGGTTGCATCCCTCACGATGTTGAGACAGCTTTGGTTTTGTTCTTGATTATTCGGCGGCTATTTCGTATGGGCTAGGCACTTTTTTGCTCATCAAGTTTGGGGGGGGGGCAAATCTGTGTGGAACCCATGATGTGTTATGGTTTGATGGGGGGACGGGGGCTTCTTCTCATGAAGTGTGGGGCCTCCATGCCTGGGTTGGCGGTGGTGCCCTTTACATAGTAATGAATGATTATTGAAGTGCATTAGAGCTTATTTCAACATTTGTGAGCTTATATTCCACGAGTGATTCTGTGTGATGCGTCGCTGTTAAACTAAATGCTGGGTTAGAAGAACCCATTGCCAATTGGGCAAAGCGCACGGAGTATCGCTCGAGGGTGCTAGCGGTGTCTCCGGGGTGGCGGGAAAAAGGTATCCCTACCAGCTTGCTTCTCCGGAGGTCATATCCCCCCCCCCTCCCCCGATAGGTCCTAAAACTCGCGGCGCGTGTACCACCATCCAGCTCCCCCAACCATGAAACCCCTAAGCTCGCGTTCCTTGTTGCCCCACCCACTCCACCTCCACCCGAGCGCCCACTGTCATCCCCGGATATATCGGTGGCAAAGATTCCTGGAGACAAGGGCAGCGACATCCCCAACCAATGCCTCAGGCACTGGAACCACGCTATGTGTGAGGAGGAGAGAATGGGGTATCATACCAGGATTGTGTTTTGTTGCCAGGTGTTTTGGATCTGGGCTTTTGTCCTCACTCTTGTTATCATAATGATGGGGTAGCTACCATACTATTTTAATGCATTTGCTTGGCTTTGGAGGCTTGGCTTTGGAGGATTAGTGGTATGAGTGATTTTATTATATCATACTACGATGCAAAGCACTTAGGGGCTGTTTGGTAAAACGACGGTTGAGTGGGTTTGCCACTCAACCGTCGCTGTGACAAACATCTCCTTAAAGGAAGAAATGGGATGTATGGCTCCCGTACAAAATTGCTTCTGGTTGTCACAAACCATAGTTTGTGGTTCACATTTGCCCAACAGTCCTGTAGTGACAAACAATGGTTTGGGCACCGCAACATCCCATGCCAAACAGCCTCTAGGTTGGCTCCCCAAGTTCTCACCCTTGGGAAGAAAGAAGTCACTGGTTCTTAGGGCTAGATCTTAGCTATCATGCAGCGGTTTGATCTTTGCGAAATACTGACTTTGTGGATAAGGATCTGATTTCGGGCCTGGGTTATTTTAAGGAGAATGTTTTAAGCGATTTGCACTGTATCCTTGTCTTGTGAGATCATAGCGCCAGATGATGAATAGCCTCCATGACTGAGGTCAATCCAAAGATATCGTTTGTTTGGGTATGTTCCTAAATTAGGTGTGATGTCTTCCTTCCTGATTGCATTCTTGCAATCTTAACTTTATTCACCTTTATTTGCCTGTCTCTAAGCTTCCTATTCTATATATATTTTTTCCTAGACCCTTCAGGCCTTTTTTAATCAAGCACATTTTGATCTCCTCAGCTATTTTATAGTAGTATTTTGTTTTTTGCTTTGCTACTTCTTGGCTCTGTTGATAATAGGAGTACCTAGTCAGATGGTAAGATTCCCACTTCTGGAGATTTCAATGCTGTAATCTGAACTATGATACTTTGCATTTTTTAATATTTTAGGCCCTCCTAAGGATGTCCGAGGGGTAGAGTTTTTCCAACTTTTATGACATTCCATTTTTGTTGCAAATAGAATATTTCAACATTTAGCCTTTTTGATTATAGCTTTCCGAACCCTCCTACTAGATTTTTTCTTTCCGTCGCAATCATCACAATTGCAGCCACTATCTAGATATCAATCTTTTTATACTAATTAGCCAAAGGGATTTGAATTTTAGCAAACACAATGTCCAATTTTTCAAAGCCGAACAAATACATTGAAATACTTTACTAACTAATATGAGAGAGAAAATGAAAAAACCCATGAATACAGAGAAATCTGAAAATCAAACACAATCCTAGAATTCACTCCCACCCATCACACATCCTGCATAAATCCACTGTCGGAGGCATTGGGGGAGATGCCGCTGCTCTTGTCGCTTGAGCTCGTTGCCACAGATATATCCCTAGTTGACAATGAGCGTGCGCTGAGTGGGTTAGGGGTGGTAGGTGGGATAACAAAGAACGCGAGCTGTAGCGAGCTTCGAGATCTCGAGCTCCCGGGAACTTAGATAGTACTATAGTATAGTATGTGCTGGGGGGTTCCCGGGCCTCCCGGGGGCGAGCTATGACTTCCGGGCGAGGACGCGACCGGCTAAACCTTTTCCCACCACCCCCGAGACAGCGTATGCCTTCGAGCCATACTCCGAACGCTTTACCCAATTGGCAATGGCTTGTTCCAACCCGGCATTTTTAGGAAAAATATAATATTTTTAATATAGTGGCCTGCTGTCGGATCTTCTCCGTGGATAGCGTTCTCTTGTGGCTGTTTGGCAAAAGATTTTTTATCACGGTCACAAAGCTGGGAAAACGAAACACAAAACAATGAACGAAAGAAAGATCAAACAACCTCCGTGGTTGAGGAAAATCCCAGTTCTCATCTCTCGCTTCTACTGATGCCCGCAGAGACCCCATTTATACAACAAATTTGAAAACAAAAGTCAAAATGGTTGACCGGGAAACAAGTATATACCGTAAAAACCTGAATAATTGAACCGTGTGCTATGAAGTCCAGAATTTCCTTCTCTGGAACGGGGGGGAAAAACACAGCAGGAACACAGCCCCTTTCCCCCTTCCGAGACAGAAAAAAAACAAAAATTTCTTGACCTTACTGAGAGAGGAAAGTCCAACGACATAGCACACTGTCGTCTATCCCTCTCACTACAGGCGTTCTTTGGGTGGGAAATAGGAACTTCCGAAGCAAAGTAAATCCTCTTCTCTTATCACGATTTCACACCCAAGAAAAAGCGAGATCAGAATCAATGAAAACAGTGATGAAAATTAGATAGGAAGGGGGTTGTCGATGGTTGCGTCCTCTCACTCCGTCTTTCCCTTCTTAAACCCCCCTCGTGCTATGGAACTAAGCTAAAGAAATGCCGGTACTTGTACCAAACATTCACGCTGTTTCCTGTGCTCCCGCGTAGTTTTTGCCATGTCCGTTCACGTGACTGACAACACGGTTCAATTATTCAAGTTTCTACGGTACCTTGAAGGACGCTGACTCATCCGGGGGAGGCGGTAGTCCTCGCTATGATACATACTGTATCATTGTCGGTACCCTATAAAGTACCGGTATTCTAATCGAACTTGATAGCCCTGTATGCTATACTATAATGGCGAATGCTTGTGGAATGAGCAAGTGAAATGGGGCGAAAACAACAACAATCAGGACACAGGACAAAGCGCGGAAAAATGTTTGAAGTAACATTAAAAACAACTGAGGCTCTGTTCGGCACTGTCGGAGGTGTTGAGAGGCTTGTGGAATTGCGTGCAAGACTTCGGATGCACACATGATGCGGTGTCGCACCGAGGAGGGATGCAGGTCCTCGCCACCATAGTTCTCGGCACCTTATTAGAAAGTAAACTACTAGTGGTGTGTGTGACCTCAAAAGGGAATCGTCCACTCTTCACCTTTGGTAGTACAGTACTCGAGTAGCTGAAGGGAATTTTATATTGTGACGTATCATACCGTAGAAACTTGAATAATTGAACCTTGTGCTATGTCGTTGGAGGTCAAGAAATCTTTGTTTTTTCTGTCTCGGAAGGGGGAAAGGGCTGTGTTTTTGCTGTGTTTTTTGCACCCGTTCCAGAGGAGGAAATTCTGGACTTCATAGCACACGGTTCAATAGGGGGATTTGGCTGGTTCGGCGCATTGTTCGCTAGGCCAAGAAAACTCTGCAAAGAGTTTAGTGAGAGTACAAGTACCCGAAGACTTTTCGGTCACCCCTAGGCGGGTATTTACCCGCCCGGAAGCTGCCCTGTGTTTAAATGCTTCGCAAAAAGATATGGATGGTCCTATGATGGATATCTGAAGTGGAATATAAAGCCAAATACATAGGCTATTTATTGAAGTAGAATTGGCAAAAAAAGATGTAGTTTTGACACTGGTAGAAGGGAAAAAGAGAGGATCAAATGTTTTGTTAGGAGACTAATTGAGAATAGTGTGATTTTAAAATTTCACACATGATAACTGGGCGATTGTGGCCCAAATGACGTAAATGGACAATTGTTCTTACAGTATCCCAGAGGGTCGCGAGATTCTCGAGTTGCGAGAGTCGTAGCATAAAAACGGGTAACTTACATGCCTCCACTTAAATCAAGGCTTAGCCCAAAAGAGAAACTTCAATCCCAAGAGCAAACAAGAAAAGTATCAAAGAAAATTTAAAGGCAGGGTTGACCATGGGAAAATCCATGCCAAGTGGCCGAGAGCGCCGCCACTCTCGCAACTCGAGAATCTCGCGACCCTCTAGGATACTGTAAATCCTTCATAGACTAGCGCACTATTCCACTCTTGTTACACCAACGTCCCTCTTGCCTAACCAGCTAAATCCCCTTTGCCTACCTGAAGTCTACTCGGCGACCATTCCACTTCTCTTACCCTAGCGCCTCCTTTGCCGAACCAGCTAAATCCCCCTAAGTTAATTATTCAAGTTTTTACGGTAGTCTATTTTTGACCCTTTCTATTATCATCGTATGAGTTGCATATGCCTTAGCTTGAACCCTGCAAAATCGGGCTTGAATTACTATAAATTTTTCAGTTATGCGGGCTTCTCGGGGTTGTGCACTAAACAAGAGAAACATAGGCCTAGAATAGAGATGGTCAAAGACATCCAGGACTTTGGGCTGCTGTCGGGATATGATATATTGCTTATCCGAACCATCCTCCGGGAAGTTGTGTAGCGCGGGACAATTAGGTTTAGGGTTAGAGGAAGAGCAGCGGCACCGGCACTGCCCGGGTGCCTGCATAGCTTCTCATCTGAAGGCAGCTTCATGACTTGATTCCCGAAAACTCTTGCGATATGATATGGTGCACCCAGTGAGCCTATCGTATCAACTTCCCCCTTCCCCTCTGATAGGAACTTCTAGGAACAGTTTGCTTCCAACTTCAGCTCTCGTGCCGTGTCATAGGTCTGAAAGGGGTACTCCCTAGGGTCTTCGCTACACAAAATTCCGCAGTTAGCACACCGTACCCATTGTAATAGGAAAAGAGTAACTATCCTCAGCAGTAACTCTATCTGCCGAGTGAGAGGTGGAAGCACATCGTGCTAACAACACCCATGTGCTTCCTGAGTACCTGCCAGGTGCAGTCTATGAGAGTGTTTTATAAGTTGTACTGTAAACATCTTAAGGCCTGTTTACCTATAGCCGTCTGACATCTCGAGGCGGTGGCAACCTTTGAAGGGAGCTTGACGGTTGGAGGTGTGTCGAGGTGTGTGGTCAAGTAGATGGCGCTTACCTAAAGTAGCATGCCGCCTAGAGTCTGGTGGGATCTGCAAACGCACCTGCGAGGCAACGTCACTTTTTGCCCGTCTAGCTACAAGAATTTAGGACGGTAGAAAATTAGGCGCACACTTTTGCACCATCAATCGGATGATGATGCCTATTGTAGCGCCACCATCTAGTTTTATCACCCACATTTTAGAAATAAGTGGTTAGGTAAAAGGGCCCTAAATAACCAGCTGCAGAGAACGTCGGGTTTTGTCTTACCCTCGAGCTTAGGTTGGTGGAGATGGTTGCACAGCAACTGTTTGTCAGGGACCTCAAGTCTTGGAGATTGCCGTTTTGAAGGTCCTGTTGAGAGAATGCTATTCTCCTCAGTGTTAATAGTGCCGAATTTCTCTACATCGCACTAAAATACAAACAAAAAAACCTAGCCGCACAATTTTCTAGAAATGTCAGCCGAGTGATATCAAAAGCATTTCGGGTCAAGTAGTGGTGCAGATTTTTTTCCCATAAACAGGAGCACAAAACCCGATATTGGGGTGATGTTGCCGGCAGCTGTGAGGTAATGCACCTGTTGATACTCACCGACCAATATCCGGAGTCATGCGATAGCGCTACACCTCCTTGAAGTTGAGTCTGCCAATCGAAGAGATATGCTAATTTCCCAACTCGCTAGTCTTTGCCAAGGATACCTCCGCCAGCCGATATTTTGCCGGAGTTCTCACCAAATATTCGCCTCACAGAGGTATTCTTGGCAAAGACGAGCGAGTGGTGTCTTCTTAGAACGACGAAGGGAAATTCAGCATCATCAACACCGCAGGGGAGAGCGAAAATACACAGGGTATACTAATTGCGGGGCATAATCTAGGTCAATCAAGTTGGGATGTCGTAAAACGGTTGTTTATGATCTCTCCCCCTTCCTATTTCGGCGCCTTTGGCCAATTCTCTGGTCTTAAGTTACTAAAGGTTCAATTCCAACTAATTGGGGTAATGCCAGATTTTGCCGTATCTGGAGAGTTACAGTTTTCCTGTAGGGGCGGCTACACCAGCTCCCCCCACAAAACCAATTGTGCCTGATGTGTACCGGCAGACTTCCTTTCTAAGCCCAGAAATGAATTTTATCATATCTCTGTCACTGTAGCTCCATAAGAAAATTCGGATTCCTTGGGGGAAGGGTTGTGAAGACGGCACTAGTCTTGGCCGGACAAACAAACAGTTTTGCGCTGAAGCCCTATCTGTCTTGGGGGACTAATTCACCAAATTTCTCTTCTTTTTTTCTAATACGAAAAAGTAAGATCTTCAGAAATTGCCGGAATATCGTAGTCTTTATCCTCGTAGGGACCCTGAGTTCTAATTTAAGAGCCTACGGAAGTTCATGATGCACAAAAGTAGTCAGACCCAGCTGGGGGTCGTAGGTTATCTGCCTCATTTCGGGCTTCAATGAAGATTAGTATGCGTAAAGACTGATTGAGGTTTGTTTTTGGACAGAGGCTTCCTCACATGCTGAGAGTTCATTGGCTAATAGCATAGAGCAGTACTAAGATTACCGAGGGGCTTCAGAATCTTGAGGTTCCGGCCCCTAACTGAAGGGAGTTATAGTTGCACAGGCAATATTAAATTCTGCCTCCCCCTTGGCATGGATTTCATGTATAAAACCGGCCCTTTCTCTCCCCCATCTCGCTTCCTCACTATCACTAACATCTCTTACAATCCATCAACAGCTTCGATACCCACTTCTCGACTTCACTTCTATCTTCAACCCCTCTTTCCTTCAAAATGCAGGCTAAGATCTTCCTCTCTTCGCTTTTGGCGACTCTCCCCGCTGTTGGTGTCATTGCTACTCCCACTGGGATTGAGGCCCGAAGTGCGGAACCTCAAGTTGATTTGAGCACCATTGCCACTGAACTCGCGAGTGTCGCCACAGATATAGGGAGCGCGATTGGCGCGATTGGCATCCCCATCGAAGCTCCCACCATTCCGATCGCTGGTGAGGTTCTCACTGCTCTTGGGGGTGTGGGAGCTAGAGACCTCGTGCGTAGCGAACTATCTTTCATTAATTAGGCCTGGCGCACGATGACTAACTTCCACAATAGGAGAGTCATGAAAAGAGAACCCCTGGGTGCTTTTTGGTGACTAAAGATAGGTAAGCAATGCTTTGCTCAGGATTCTCCTTTCCCTTGAAAGCTAATCACCTGCTCCAGTAACTTTGCTGGTACGGCTGCATACACCTGCCCTCCCCACAAGGGTACCTGCTACAACTTCACCACTTTCTGGAGAAGGAACATTAGCTCTTTCCGCCCCGACCAAGGTATTAGCCCCTTATCCAAGAATCCCTCTCCTGGACCCCACTAATATCCTCTCTCACAAGGTACTACCTGCCAAATTTTCACTCAGCCGGGCTGTTCAGGTACGGCATCGGTGGCTTTTAAACACCCCGGGTTTGGGAAACTCGGAGTTTTTAATGACAACACGGGATCTTTCGCCTGCTGGTGGTAGTGGATTAACGCAATTTTCATAACTGTATGAGAAGGCATATGCCGGCATTGCGCGCATGTTGGCAGTATATCTTTGACGTTAGTGTTATCATGGAATCTTTTTGGTTCCTCCTGTTGGAGGCGAGGGGTTGCTGTGTGCTAAGTAGTTGTTTTACATTGTTCCTGAAATTGATATGGTTTGGCCACCAGCATTATATGTCCCGGCTGTGGTATCGAATGAGTGTGATAAACTTTGCTGAAAGGAACTGAGTGCTTTGCAATCCTTTGCTCCATTTCCCCAGGGAGAGGCGCATGGGTGACGGGTTCCGGAGGGTTAACGTATTAGGAACGTTTATGAGGGATCACTTTTTTGCTCCTGCTGGAAGCGAGGTGTGTGCCCTCCAACGATATCTCTTTATTTTTTTGAGCTCCTCCTTTATCGGTTGCCATTCCAGTTTTCAGGGTGAGGCTTGTGGAGAGCACGGACAAGGGTATGTGACCTAAGAGGAGTCGCTTGCGAAATTTGAGAGCTCATATTCCACGAGTGATTCTATGTGATGGGATGTTGTTAGGGCTGCCAGAGAGATTTTATTCTTTGGCTTACTAATCGTGATCACGTTGCCACAACTCCCGCGGAAACAATTTTAGGGCTTCTTGCATGCGCTCCGGAGTTTCTTTTGTGCTATCATATGTGGTTGAAACAGCAATAGTGGATAGTAGCTCTAGAGAAGCCACATTCCAGACACCGGGGAGTTTTCTATCACTTAGATCTAGTCTACCTGTAGCGTCCTGTGCGGCATTAGCGACTACAGCGCCATGTGACGAGTGTCCTCCATGGCTGACGTTAACTCGGAAGTATCGTGCTCAGACAAAATGGGGATGGGATCAAGTGAGGTGTTCTTGTGTTTAAATATGAAATCAGAAGAGGTCTTCATCCCCATGATGGAGCGGGTCTGTCGGCTTCAGACTATGTTCATAGTGAGGAATGGATCTATTGGGTATTTCCCGGTGCGGATAATGGGTGGTGTAGGATATGAATGAGTGGATTCATTTGGAACTGGGTAGGAGAGGAAGGGAAGGTGTGGTGATAAACCTCGCTTTCACGCTCCTCACTAGCCTAACCATAAATACAGGAGTACAGTCGGGTAGGGGTGAAAAAATGAAGAAAAGAATAGCAAGATCCTAACGGGTAGTGAGTATATAGCCAATATAAGGGCCGCAAAAGCGGATGGGCGCATGCGATTCCCCTGCAAAAATAGTAGATCTACACCAAGATCTTACGCGGGAGAGAAGTTACCAAAATACAAACTATTGTTGGGAACACTGAAAAGAGCAAGAGCATCGTCTCCTATATACAAATATCCACTCAATTCCCATCTCTTCAGACATGGTGTGCAGTTGAGCTTTTAAATTCCACAAGACACTATTTTCCCATTAAAATGGATGGTCCTGGCTAAATTTTGAAGAAAGATTTTTTTTCCTATTGCTACTAAGTTACCCCTCGGGGAAGTTAAATCCATTTGAGGTTACAATAGAAGCCAAGTCTGCATCATTTCTGAACACCCTATGAAGTTATCATCTTTTTGATTCATGTACCTGTATCGGCGTGGGCGTGCGAAATCAGGCATTGCTGGTGTAAAATCGCTTGTGCCCACTCACTTTTTCGGCTCCGCTTCTATAAATTGAGACTAGTGAGTTCTAGCACACACAAAAAACAGCTTGGAGTGGATAAGTTACTGAACATATATATGATCCTACCAACAAGATACCCCAAGCCAAAAATTAAAAACAAGCCTCAGTACCGTAGTACATATTGGCCCTATTGAGATTACCGGAAACCCCCAGATATCCTTTGGAACTTCTAATATTCATATTTTACAGGAGATCAGAAGCCGACGGCGCTGGTTTGTGACCCTAATTTCTACAGCCCGGTGTTTACTTCTACAAAGCTATTCACTAAAGTCAATCAACACAGATCCCCACTAAAACGATCCCGATCCCTCTTTCCATAGATATCCATATAGATATCTTTACCCCAACCCATGTTCCCCATTCCCCCACGTGCCCCTGTGATTATGAGATAAACTATCATGCCGCGGTTGACCGTGGAAATAATGAGAGTGCTATTAACTGCTTGAGAGAATAACGTAGATTGTGACAGATTTACCTAGAAGGTTCCCCATATATGCCTCTCCTTAGTTGACTATAAAAGCATTATCTGTCAACAGAAGGCGAAGAGTTATAATTAAAGTAATAGTAGGCGACCACCTGGGCAAGTGCCCCGGCCGTTCGTGCTGTACACCAGTGCTACTTTAGACTTCCCCAAACTTCCGGCATAAGTAAGCGGATTACTTAGCGATGCACTCGAGTCTGGGGTTCACTTCAGTGATCGCCAGCATCCCGGCAAACCTGCAGGCACCTACCTAACTCCGTTCCGGGCGTTCCGGGTATCTGCGCCAAGATCTTGGGCAAGAGCGACAGTCTCTTGAGAAATAGTGCCGTCTAAGTGGGTGACATCAGGTCCCTGTAGTCCTCTACCGATCCGTAACTCCCGGACAGCACCCACAGGACACTTCCGTCACCTGCAGTTCCTGCCCACTACATGCAGGGCAAGCCCGTGACCTGCGCTCCCCGCCTGTCGCCTGGGAGGGCCCGGCAGATTCCGCAACCCGAGATACCTGCAGTCCCCTCCAGCCCGTGCCGGGTGCCCGCCCAGGTACGGCCGTCAGCCCAGCCCGAATCCGAAGACGGGCTGACAAGATGCTTTGATTCACCGATTTACTACAGCAGCCGAATTGAGATTGGTCATTTTGTGTGGCAATTACCAACATTTCAACCCGGAATCTATCGACAATAAGAGACACTTCGTTGGGCGAGAGGTAGTGAGGAGTCTGTGGATGCTGCGTTAAGTTAATGCGATACCAACCTTAGTTTCGCTGACAGAATCTGCTCCAGACACCTCAGGCTTTGACTGCAAAGAGGGGACATGAAGTGGTCGTAGGACTATTGCTAAGTCAGAGAAGCACTAGTGGACTCTACCGATAAATACCGCCGGACACAGCTCCGCTCGGCGGCCCCAACGGGCATGTGCCAAAACACGGCCATACCTCGCTAATTGGCCCCCCTCGCACATATAATATTTTGTTTTGGGGGTGGAGTGGGTGTATTACATATTCCAGACAAATCTGGGATATTTGTCTAATATTATAGAGGAGATTCAGGTCGGTTTTGGTCCCCTACCGGAGAATTGAAATTCTTACTGTGAGTCATTATTGTTGTCTTCTTCAACATCACACATACCGCCGCACTTGGTTGTAAGGAGCGCCAAGTAAACAGCATCTTTCGTTCTTTGTGGCTAGGTTTTGAGAGAAATCACGCCTAGCGAGATCTGTTTGTATGGGAGTGGGAACTTAAACTCCTAGAGCGCTCATTGGGGATGATGAATTTCCCCTATAAGGAGTTCCATTATCCCCAGATGCGGCCCCATACCGACTCAGTGGATTGAGGGGCCCATTTTTTTTGGTAGGAACCAAGGTGAGAGTGAAGCTAGTACTGGATACGAAAGATATCAATTCTACCGGTAATTCAAGAGCCCATACAGTGTTCGCAGTGATTCAGTGAGACCGCACTAGTGGAACGATATGGCGAACTGAAATTCGTGGTTTGTTAGCTCCTGGTGAGGCTTTCGCTCCGGGCACCTAGCTAAAGGGCGGAGAAGAGAGCAAGCCATAACTGGCGTTTTAATGTGTGGGAACTTAGAGCCCCACTGGTTAAGGGGAAACTTGGGGGACTTGGGATTAATATATCGTTGCTGTGAGGTTGGCGGTCTGATAGTGCTTAAGCATATATAGAGCAATTTGTACTGTACAGCAACGCCCACCTAAGACCTCGAACATTGGGATCTGCCCTTGTAAGTATTTGGGTGACCGTAATGTTTTGCTCATTCTGGCGTTTCACACATAATAATTATAGAATCCCCTGCTTTACTTGTATTCCACCCACAATGCTACAGTAAGCATGACCCCTCCCCAGCCATTAATGCACCCTCTTCTCTTAGAATGTAATTCACCATAGAGTTCTTGATCGAACAAGGTTAAATTACTTCAACTAGTCCTGCAATCCGACTATTTAGAGCTAGGCTACTTAGCACAACCATTGCCCTTCTTCTATTTCGCCCAAAAGCGACCTCATACATTATCTAAACATTTACTAAATACGGAGACTCGCTTAATACTCTGGATGCATGACGGAGAAGAGTAGTATCGAGGAAAAAGAAAATAGTGCAACGCAAGTGACAGAAATAGAGGGAAAGAGAGGATAAGCAAACAGGATAGAGGAAGTAAGGAGAAAGAGGGGTAGAGTGAAGAATCTGAGAGGGGAGCCAGGTAATTAAAATATAGAGAACTATTAAAGATGCAACGTTCCTGGGCTGGGTGGTTCAGGGCTAGGAGGGCCCATTGGAAATGGAATATCTAGCAAGCAAGCAAGCCCTTGGAACTGCGTATGGTATTATCTAACTTCATAGTCATCAGGATCTATGAGGCTGATCATACATGATAATAATAAGACAAGATCATGGCACCTTATATTATCAAGATCCTGGGTTAAAGAGAGTCATATTATGTCACTCGCTACTACTTCTACGATAATTGTTGTAATATGCGATCGGAATATGTGCACGGAACTTTTATGAAGAAGTGATAACAGAAAGTAGTGAAGATCTCGTATTGTGACAATGCTTGTTTTATTGAATAATAAGAAAGCCATAGCTCAGCTATATAATACAGCAATTGAGTTCAGCCATGACCACCGTATTCTGCTAATAAGGAAAGACAAAGACTATCAAAGAAGTATCCTGGGAGGAACAAAAGGAACAATGAAAGAACACACAATAGGCTTTCAAGTCAACCAGTAACGAGTATGAAAACATAAAGGGCTGAAAGAAATATTTGAGAGGAGAAAGGAACCATATTTGAGAGGAGCAGAAAACCATATACGAACAATAATATTATGTTGAAATTATACTTTCGGATATGCACTTCCTACATTTTCGAGTACGACAACACTTCTTGGTATGCCTTATCCCCGCTTGAACACCGTCAGAGTTCAACTCATCCTCTTTGTATTTTCTTTCATTTCATTACTCGATCAATCAATCATATAATTATTGTGTAATTTTGTTCGCATCTCTTTTCTCTTGTATGTCATATTGTTACCTCAGATTTCGTTACCACTCAAGATATGCGCTCTCGTTTCGCAGCATAAACAGTCAGTCATCCGGCTCCCTCAGATAGTATGTGGTTCTCAAGCATCTCTCGCTCTCCCAAGTTTCCGATAAAAGCTTGGCTATAAGAAATCTACTTCAGATCTCGATGGAGATGCAAGAGGGCGGCGGAGGGGAGAGTGTTTGTCCAGGCATGGCATGAGGCCGGAGTACAATAACCCGCAATTTGGGGTTTCGAATACCAAGTTATAAATCACCTCTCTACATTGCTGATAAAAGTATTGTCAATCTGGTTCGGGTCCTCCGTTATGCTTCTCTCTAAAATCATACGTCATGCAGTGGATCTTCTGGTTCATGTAGGATCATGCATGAAGGGTTTGGTAAGTTTTCTCCAACCTATAATATGGAACTCGTGGAATGGAAGCCCGGTTTCAGGGTTGAGAGACATCCAACTACACTGGCTTTCCCGGGTGGGTGAGAGTTGGAAGGAAGTGTGAGTGGTTTTTCGAAACCCACCAGAGGACTTGGCATACAAACACGATCTTCAATAAGTTATAAAAGGAACAAATTATGATAGCACCATAATTTTCCATCCCCTTTCGCTAGTTCCGAAATTCTTCAAATTTATGTCTTTTTACCTATGATGATAATTTATCATCATAAATAAATAGAAAAAAATAAATGGGTTTTTTGGTTGTTTCGACTAAGATCCAACCATGAGAAGCAATTGGTCTGCACATTCCCCGCAATGTTTTTGTTTACCGGGTGAACCGGACCACCACCATTTCCGGTCAACGTGGGAAATAAGGGTTGCACAGCGGTAGACAGTATACTGAGAGAATCCACGTGGAACTTGGGCACTTTGTAGGAGGAATATCAAAATCTAACCTCAACCGCTAGTACTGCACTTTGTTCGTTCGATTTCTATTTCATAAAACTGAGTTGTTTGTAAACAAGTGCACTAGTAAACCACAAACACGTCCTGGTATTTCCATGGATCGCCACACCTCTATCTGTATTTTCTTACATGTCCTCATTCCCCAGCACACTTCCCCGATAGCAAAGGATAGATATGTTAGTAGAATCCGTTCCTTAAACAGTTAAAAGATCTATCGCATCCAGAACAATCTGCAATGCACCTGAACGATCTGCCACACTCCCGCAACGACTGAAGTGGACTACATCCTTTTGACGCTTCCACACCCCCGACTTGGTGCCGCCCACTTTCTTTTAACATTAAGGCCCTGTTTGGCACACCACTATTTAAAAAATGATATTTTTCCTAAAAACTCCATATTTTCGAAATAACAGGCATCTTTAGCCTATAGGTCTAACGTGTTTGGTATCAGGATAGTAGCTGCCATTCTGGCTATTTTAATGAAAAGAAAAGTCCAGTAGGAGGCCTGTAGGTTGAGCGATAGTCAAAATGGTCCAATGTTGCAATATTTCATTTGCAACAAAAATTTTTATAAAGGCCGGAAAAAAGCCATTCCTCTCGCGTTCCAAACAAGGCCTAAGGAGCTATTGGGCAAACTGTCATTTGAAGTGTTTGTCATCTCAAAATGCGTTTTGGGCTCAAAATATGCTTCGAGATGACGGTGGTGTTTGGCATGCCATCATCTGCAAAATGCGTTTTGGGCTCAAAATATGCTTCGAGATGACGGTAGTGTTTGGCATGCCATCATCTGCAAAATGCGTTTTGCAAATTTTTTTGTTTAGGGTTTAGCACTTTATGACCCAAATTACTATTCAATAATAATATATTATTATCATTAAAAGTTTTTTTAATAGGATTCTAATATTGAAAAGCCCTACCTCCACAAGCAGATTTTCCAACAAAGCCTAAATGATAGTTTCTAAATGACATGCTGTTTGGCACAATGTTGTTGGCAAAACATGTTTAGGAATTTTCCGAAAACATGTTTAGCAAAACGTGTTCTGAGATGACGGTCATCTCAAATGATGGTGTGCTAAACTGCCACTAAATTTTTAACTCTTTTTCACGGAAAGCCACACACGAGTGATTTCTTGTGATAAGTTATTGCATTAGCCACCCGAGTGGCTGGGCCATGCCTTTTTGCTGACCGCCTCTTTATGGGTTGCTTATCTTATGGAAAGAGCCTGACGGTGATTATTTGGGAAGGAGCTGTCACAACTGCCTCTCCCCCAGCCCGCCGGAGGACACTAAACCCACGGTAGCCCGCCCTCGTGGGATTACAAGAAACTCAGCGAGGCTCTAGCGGAAGCTCGAGCCTACCATAACCAACACAGCATCTAGTCGATCTCGCCCCTTCAGTAGACATCGCTTACATACCACTTTTCTTGGGGGGGGGAACGTTTGCGGAGCAATGCATAGGGAGAGTGCCACTTGCCTAGGTGAAAATAGCTAAAACTTCTTTAGCTCTCGGAACCGAGAAAATACAAGACTTCTTTCTCTTCTGTTTTGATCATGTATTTGGCCCAGTAAACTATCGGGCCTAGTAATAGGTGACGAGAACCCAGTACTTCAAAGAGTGCAGGACCAGCGCAATAATTTTGAACACAACTCATATTATTCCCTCTCCTATAATACAGTACCTGTTTAAGATATATTTTTACCTGTTTTTCCAATTCTCTTCCACCCTTTAAGCTAACTTGGAAACTTGGAGGCATTTGGCAGTGATGAACAGTCTCTTGTTCAAAAGAAATTATTATGCGGGCTACCTGAGCTAACTATATTCTTAGCACATCATTGCTCTAACATAAGCCCCTGTTTTCCCTGTATTTTATTTCTTCTTCAGTCTCGGGGGTTTAAGGATTGTGCAGCGGCCTGCAGGTTCATCTTAACAAACACAAAAAGTGCCCGCCCGGGCAGGGTGGCAGCTCAGTTCAAAGTCCCAAGAGTATCCCAAAACTCGACCGTGAATTTGTACCAATTTATTGAGTTCTAACTTTGAACATCACGATTATAGGCATACCCCAATCAGTTTCTTTCGGTGACTCTGATAGCTTACCCAATTAGATCGTTAACCAGGTGAAACACATCACCCCTCCAATCGCCAACCCCAAGATCCAGAGTCGGATTCCACGATCCAGTAGCAGGAACGACAAGGAATGCTAGGTTCCCCAATCTCCCAGTCTCCATTGGCCAGGATTCTTAATTCCCCAACCCCTCATGATGGATCGTTCGACAATAACCCATTGCAAGCGTGGATCGAACTCCTCGGGCCATACTAATTTCGACAAGGATTGATCGGTTCTTGATTATTAGCCACTAAGCGAGCTACGAATTTCACGGAGTGTTAACTCGAGAATAAATACTTATCCCGCTGGAAGCCCGATTTCTAGATTTTACTGGGAAGGGCAAGACATCCAATGAGCCGGGTTCCTTGTCTTGGGTTGGTCTAGGCCGGGTTAAATATTCGCCAGGCTTCGGACCGACCGGGGTCTCCCTTTTTCGATACTGGTTAACCTATGGGAGGGCTTGCTCATGGCTAAGGAAGTGCTAGCAACCTAATAGGCCATCATTAGTAGATATTAACCTCCGACTCCTCGTCTCCACTTGCAGAGATACTACAGCGTCAATTGGCATAAGCACGAATACAGAATTCACAAAGCAAGATCGGTACTAAATCCTAGGACTACCGACTATGCAATCCCGGGGGGTCCATGCCTCCAGTAGATACTCAAGAACAAGCATAACGAGCGAGACATCATGAATACAAGCATTAGCCCAAAAGAAAAAAGTGCCAGCACGGTTACAAATAATCTCAGGAAGGGGAGTGTGATAACCAAATACCATACACTGTCACACACAGGAGGAGAGACCGCACCACCAAAGAAAGAAAGAAAGAAGAAAAATAATAATCTTACAATCGCCCTCCCCTTCCATTCCCACACTAATGCAAATACAACCTTCCTTCCTCCACCCCCTGCCCAACCTGTACCCCGACCTCCCTACAAAACCTTGCTACCGCCGGGCCCAGCCTCGCCTGGCCGGCTGAATGATTCCCCCTCCCTACAATAACCCACATCCCTTCCTGCCTAATATAGGCGAGACGGCCCCGTAGTATGTCGACCGCCTCCTCCACGTATAGGCCGTGAAGGTCCACAGTGTCGTGAGGGAGGCTGGAGTTGTTGATGTAGAAGATGAAGTTCTTGGCCTGCTCGTTGTAGGCCTTCATGTTCTCGCCGTGCTGCTTGCCCTTCTGTGAGAGGGTGTGCGCGAGCGCGCGGTCGCCGGAGGCGTAGGCCTGGTGTGAGGCCGTGAAGGAGATGTGACGGGCTTGGGCTTCGGAGGAGGCCACTTTTGGTGGGGTTAGTTTGGCTGAGTGGGGAAGAGGGGGAGGGGTGGGATGGAGTGGGGTGGGGAGTTACGGGCTCGGAGGCGGTCGTAGGTTTCCATGTAGTCATCTTCTGATTGTGAGTCGGCGTCTGACATCGTGATTCGTTTTTGTTTTCTGGGAGGATATAGGTTAATTGGGATAGTAGGTAGCTGTGCGGTAAAGAGGCTCGATACCCAAGAGTGAAAAGCGGGGAACGGGAGGCAGGTATTCTGTAATTATATAGCTACTCAAGATACTCAAGCGGGGTCTGGCTATCCCCGTGACTCTCTATGTTCAAGCATCGACCCGCAACGTCTACTTACAGTCCGGCCAGTAATTGACGGACACGCAAACACAATACGAATGAGTATCAAGCATTAGCCAACAGCCAAGTCTGCAAGTTCCCTAACTGGACACCCGTGCACTTCCGTAGTCGAAAATATCATCAAGCAGGTGCGCCGGAGCCAGTGAACGTCAGGAGCAGTAGCCACAAATGGAAAAGAAGCAGTGAGTCTCAAATCTTTAATTATTAAGGGGGGGTCGAACAAGGCCCACGAGCTACTATTGGACCGCCGAGAGAGTAGGGCCATGGATAGCAATGCGGGAATCCATCCGTTGAGACCAGTAAGAGCCAATAATGTATCAACGATAAGCATCTTCAGTCTGGAATGGTACACACCTGAGAATATCATATTATGCGGGTGGCCATTCTAGCCGATACTATCGGGAGTGGCAATGCTAGTGTAGCCCTACCAATGGTTTGATGGTTCTCAGGCTTCTGTTGAGTGGTGCCGGAAGGAGGCTCTGGATCTCACAAACCAGCAATACTCTGCCGCAAAATCTCCCTCCGGCATTAAGCCATCCCGGATGGGCTCGAGGCGAAAGCCCGCTTCCTGCACTTCAGGGTTCTCCACTGGCAGAATCAGGCCGCCAGCTTATGTCTTAGAATCTAGTTGTAACTCATCACGTGGGTTGGCACATGAAACAACCAAGGACTACCCAGAGCGCTCCAATCCGCCAAATTAAGCCGCTCTGAATCCTTGTTTGCCTGGGAATGATCTAAGGTAACCCTGCCCCAGCATAGGGATCTGGTCCCGAGTAACGAGTGATACTCCGTGATGCCCATAGTATATCAAGCACGTGCTCCGGAAGCACTAAAGCCATCCACTCTATTGAAATGACCACAGCCGCGACCCTAGAAACCGAATAATGCATCCAGGGACGTGAAACAACAGTCATAGTGAATTTCCCCCGTTCCAAGCTCGAACTTCGCGTAGGGACAGATACGACCCAATATCGCATGCAGATAGACAGAGACAACCTAGAAAAGCGACATCCTGGTTTTTCTCCTCTTCTCCTCCTTCATATCTTCGATCTGTCCACGGAGTTGTTAGGGTTGGCACTTTGTAGGTCCGATCTCCTAGGCTCGTAGGCGAACATACCCATCTCTTCTTACAGTCCCTATAAGCCCTACCGTCGCTATTCAGCGCCAGCCCCCCGCCAAAGTAAGCTAGCTAGAAGATAGAGACTCACTGGAAATAATCCAAGCACATCTCTCTATCTCCCGCATTCCTATTCAGACACCGGATCGAACGATTTGCGGCCTCCTGACAAGGGTCGAAGTACTGACTTGACGACTTCCTACAGTTATTATTCGTAAGCGATTAGTCATGTTCCGCTCGGGGAAGGGTGAGAGGAAGAGAGGAGAGAGATATGTGATACGCTTTGAACTTCGCTTTAGTTTCTGGATGCAAGGGATCCTCAATGTCACGGTGGTTATTGGTGGGGGCGGGAGGGGCCACGGACATCGTTTGTTCGGGTTTGCTGGGTTCGGTCTGCATTGCGTCGGCGGTGGTGTTGGTAGTGGAGGTGTGGTAAGTTGAGAAGTGTGAGCGCGTGGGAGTGCGGAGGGTATGTCAACAGGGTGAGTCCGAATGGTGTCTGTTCGGTGTTCTAAGGCGGGAGTCTCCGGTGGTATCATAGTTCACGGGCGGATACCAGTAGAAGCAGGAAACTTCCAACTGTGGCGGAAGTGTTTTTTTTCTGACACAGCAGCCACACGTGGCTAGCCAATCTAACCATGTTGCCGAGAGCGTTGGTCACGTGATCTTCGATTCCAAATGGTTCTGAAGATTCCTCGACACGGGAAGTGAATAGAACGTTCAAAGGAGAACCTTGACCCTCATACCCTGAGACAAAGAAGAAGAAAAGAGAAGACCTCAATTACTTATCAAAATTTCTGGCAAATCTGGATAGAATATCACGTGACCAACTTAGTGCTCGACAGCATGAGTAAGCAAGAAACCCCCGCCCCTCTTTCGAGTAGAAAAGAGGAGAGAAAAAAGAAAACAGCTCCGCAGCAAAATTAAGCCAATATTACAGCACCCTGATTGAGCCCCAGCTATCATGATACAGTAGCGTATTTTTTCGCAAATAACGAACGGGACCATCATGAGAATTGGACTATGAGATTTGAGTGGTTGATTTTGACAACTTGATCACCAGGTTACACCAGGGTAGATGTATTGGGTTCTCCAGAGGCCAAGGACCACTCACATCTCGTACTAGTAGTTCTCATCTACGCTGAGCTTGCCCCGTTCGTTATTTGCGAAAAAAATACGGTAATTCACAGTGCCAGTGCCTGTACTAGCGTAAAATCTCAGGTATAACTAACCCGTCTGGACCGGTCGTGTAGCAGTTTTCAGAGCTTTTGAATGGCCCAAGGGGACATTAAAAGGGGTTTGCTTATGTTACCTGGCTTTTTTTGCAAGCTCTCCTTCAATCAGAGGGTCTGATTTCGTTGCATGACCAGTCCAGGCGGGTTCGTTGTTATCTGAGATTCTACGGTATTTCCTGTTGTCAGTCGGATGGGGTTAGGGTTGCTCTAGATCGCACCATGTGGCGCCATGGTTCATAATGCTGTATCAATGTAAGAGTTTTTTCCCCCTTTATTTTTTTAAGGCTATCTCGTATCATACCGCAGAGGAGTGGTGATTCCCCCCACACTCCCGCTTGCGATACCGGTATTACGGGCGTGATTGGCCAATTGTCCTACCAGCCCTAACCCTGTAATACAAGGCATTTGTGACATGTAAGGGCATTCATTATCATACTAGCCTAGAGTTGTGATGTCGCTATGGATATTGCTGGCGATGCGGGCAGACCGGCCAACCCGAGAGCATTCCAATATGCCCCCAAAAACCAGAAAGTAAGACCGGCAAACCGAGGCATGATATAACTTTTTTGTGAAAACTCACCAAACCGTAATCCATAACTACACGTGCGCCGAAATTGGGCAATTGAGAGGGAAGGGCAAACACCAACCAAACAAAAGAAAATTGGACCCAGCACCAGTCACTGATCATTTCAACTTAACACTAGAAGATAAGAAATTCCTGTGTTCGGATTTGGAATTTATTGAGCCCGCGTTGCTATCGTAGGTATAATATATGAAAATAACTCGTGGGAATACATCGAGTGGGAGCCCATGAAACCGTGAAATACAAAAACACCAAAGTACAATAAACAACGTGACTCTCACTAAACCACTCCCATGAGTCTCAGTAGCCAGTGATGGAGTAGCCATGTTGAGAGGTATGGGGTATCGGGAGATACGAGTGGAAGAGAGCGGTATCAGGAGTTCAACAGGGGAGAGGTGTCTAGAGTAAGGGAACAACTTGTATTACTAGCTAGAGAAGGGGAGGGGAATTAAGAAAGAGAAGAAAGAAGAGAAGAAAGGGGGAGAAATAAGAGGGGTGTATGATAGATACTGAGAGAGGACAAGGGGTGACGCGAGTGGTCACAAGATGCCACCCATAACCACAACAGAAGAGAAGATGAGAGCCCAACCATGACGAGTTTCCAACAAGCCTTATCGTAGGATGTCATGTTAGGGTATATTAGTCAGCATGCAAGTTGGATTATTACCATGTCTAGTATGACTAGGGTTTCTAATACTTGTGCAATAGAGAGCCCACAGTCTGAGTCACCACCACAAACCGCATTTTTCACAGTTACAGCTGTGCTTCCTTTCACTTTATATAATCACCATTACTCTACACATCAAATAGTGAACACACTTCAGTTTTCTTAGTACCTTTATCCTAGGTCTCTTCCTCTAACACTCTCCTTATAGCACCCTCCTTGTGGTACTTGATTAACTACAGTTATCTCTGCACATAATACCAGCTCTACCAGTAAAAACACAATATTTTTTCATTCAGAACTCAGTCAGAACTTAAGTATACAATAGATGCACACACTTATTACACTCAGCAGCATCTACAGGAGCTCTCAGTATGATATCATGTTAACTTATCTCAAAGCTAAACTTCCAAAAATGAAGATTTGAATCTGATCTATTGGTAGTAAAAACTAAACTAAAGCTTCTAGATGATAAGCTTTATCTACTAAAGTAATAGACTTTTCATATTTATATATTTTGATGGGTAACATATATTATTCTTATAGAAGGTATCCAGAACATACACTGGCAGAGTACATCAAAATGGATATGACATAAACCAATGGTTTTTGCTGATATTTATCAGCCAGAAGCAGAGAATGGATTATATGACTGGGTTCAAGTTTGGGAACAATATAGTATAATGTTCAAGTGAAAGATTAGACGGAGGTAAGTCCTGCAACTTGAAAACAGGAGTCAATAGCTGCTACCAATATTTTAAAGCTAATGTGTTATCACTCAAACTGAGCTAATATCAAAAAAAACTTGCTTCAAAACTACAAATATTATCTACACAATACTGGTATGGATTCAACACAGCAAAGTGCTATAAATTCACAAACACCAGCCTGAGCCTTTAACACTCAATTAGAAGCCTTTTAATCTACAAGGTCCCCTCTTCAACCATACGATAGCCGTCACGGATTTGATCAATATCTCATCCAAAGTTGTAAGGTATTAACATAATGTTATCCGAAGTATGCAAAACATATGGAGAAAAAGAATCAGAAGATTTCAGAGCTGATACTTGAAATTGAGTACTCAAAGATAAAGTTGTGAATTCATAATTTGCTACTAGTATTGCTAACCTTTGTATAGAATCTGAAAACATCTAGCCAGAGTAAACTCTAAGAAAAAATCAATGTTCGCAAAGTACTAGGAAAATCACTATTAAATCCAATACCTGGATGTATATTGAAATTTAGATGCTAAGAAGTCAATACAAGAATAAAAATAAGAGTATAAAAACAGATACACAAATCTCCCTGAAAGCCAGACAGAACATGCCAAATAGTAGTAAAGTTAGTAGATATTTAAATAATAGTTGAAAATGAGATCAAGGCACACCATCTAATCGTAGAGGATATTTGTTGCAGTGTTGGACATCTCTACTACTATGTATTCAACCATTATCAGAAAACTATTAGAACAACTATACAATACTATTAATACTAAAGTGACTAATCAAAAGTCTTGGTGATGGGCCCCTTTCACACCAAAAATCGCCCTTCCAAAGGGTTTCTTACCCAAGTTTCTCTAGCAAACCTGGATGGAAAACTTTCTAGAAACCATCTAAGTAGTTATATATATATCTCAAGATTATTCTCTATTATTTACAGAGTCTCCTGACACTTCCTTCTTATTGTACACCTCATCAAAGATGGGAACCTTGTTGGTGAGTGGTTGCTGGAGCAATTTTCTTAGTAAATTAGCGAAAATAATGACTTTCAAGAAATGGTAGAACTTTACAACCCAGTAGGACCTTCAGCTGATGATGAGTATACTTGAAATTAATTATGGGATATTACACAGATGAAGAGACTTTAAACCAGAAGTTTGGGAAATGGAGATCTAGTTTCTGGTGAGATATCAATAATTTAAAAGTGGAGCTTTCGCCCATTTTTGGTGTGAAATGGGGGAATCACCAAGACTTTTGATTAGTCACTTTACCCCAGCTTGAAAGTTACTAATTGTGTAGTTGTCTTTAAGGATTACAAAGTGTTTGGAAAAAAGATCAAGGTGAATAAGGTGGAAGATAATAGACTTAGTGGGAATGAAGGTAGTAAAACTATATAATAGAATGAGAGAAGACCTGCGAACTTGAATATGGTAGGTAAAAAAGTGTTTTAGAGTGGGAAGACATAATATATAATGTATTTTGCCCTGTAAAAGGGTTACTACATAGTAATGGGTATATATTTTCATATTCTGAAATATATAAACTTGAAAATTTACTACTATCAACTCACTTTTGAATTTAAGCACCTAAAGTTTAAAACCTTAAATATCTTTCCTGTCATAATAGTGTATATAAATAAATATTAGCAAAATAATACCAACAACCTAGTTGAAGCATACAAGTGATAATTCATAATTTAACTACAATTTGGCTAATAATTAGAATTTAAAATTAATATATAGTTAGCCTTTTATGAAGCAAGAATTAGGAACAGTTTATAGTTAGACTACTGGTATTAGAAATAAAAATTTCCACCCCCACCTAGAAAATGTAAGCAATACTTTTGAAATTAGAGTAATTTGAAACATGTATTGTATAGAGAGGTATTGAGCTAATTAATGAATATCTTGTTATTAGGTTTCTCTAATGTTGACAAACTTATATACTTCTATCATATTTCGCATATCCAATATCCTTTTGCTAATTAGTTTACGTTTTGGCCCACGCTTTTGTTTTGTGATTCCTCTAGAAGGAATTATTGATAAAATCTAATACTACAAATTAGAATAAAGAAAAGGGTGGAATTATAGTATTAGTTCTTAATACTAGAGTTCTATAGTATGTTGTTCCCTTTATCTTATATTGAGCTTATCTCATCCACATATCAATCTCTATACTTCTCATATTTGGAGTCATAAGAACTCTAACATGTTTTGCAATTTTCTTTACTCTCAAGTCTCTACCACCTTCTACTTTACTTCCTATCCTAGAGCGCTGACAATTCTCCAAAGACTCATCCTACTTACTCATTTTTAAACCTTTACTGTGAAATTTCCAACTAATTTCATTCTTATATACAGACTCAATTTTATATCACGCTCAGCAGTAACTTAATTTCCAAATCACATACCATCACTTAGTCCCAATGAGTCATACCTTGCCTAAACCCCTATCATGTCAATGTGGCATCAACCCGACATTGTCCCTCTTCCTGAGATGGCGAATTGTCAAACATTTTACGGTATAAGTATATCAAGTTCGTCATCTTTAAAAATACCTGATAATAAGATATTCATTAATTAGCTTAATACTTCTCTCTATAATAAGTATTTCAACTTATTCTATTCATGTTCTCAAATGTATTGCTTATATTTTATACTTGGAAATTTTCATTTCTAATAGTCAAGCTTCACTATAACCTGTTTGTAATCCTTGCTATATAAAAGGTTAACTATAACTCAATTTCATCTTCTGATTATTGAACCAGTTGTAGTTGAATTATGTATTATAATTTTTATACTTTAACTAGCTAGTTGATATCCTTCAAGTTTTACTAGTACTAATATTTATTTATATACACTATTACCATAGGCAAAACATTTAAAGTTCAGAATTTTAGCTTCTTAAATTTAAAGATAAGTTGCTAGTAAATTTTGATGCCTTTTAGAATATGAAAATAGTTGTATCTTACTGAGTAGTAACTCATTAATCAGTGTGATAGATTACATCTGAGTCTACCCCTTCTTCTAGACAACTCCTACCTGTAACTACCATATTGGAAACACTTTTCCTCAAACTCTATAATATACTCCTACTACAACTTTGATCATCTGTAAGTTGTTTAACTTCTACCGTCTGCTACTTCAAGTTGATCGCTTTCCCAAGTAGGTTGTCAGGTCTAAAGAAAGCTATAAGAGTCGTAACCTCTCGGTTACCATAGCACACATGGCAAGACACAATTGCTCTAATAGTTCGATGATAATATTTCAATGTCTAGTTGTACACAGTTCCGATATAGTAATGTTTGTCTTCCTAGATAAGATTATATGCTATAAATCTTATTTTCCAATATTGTCTTAAAGTTTAGTGACTTTGCTATTTTGTTAAGTTCTGACTTGCATCTATGAAGATTTGTGTATTGGTTTGCAGAGCCTTCTCTCTATGCTTGCATCATTTTTTCTTCATCTAAATTTCAATTGAGGCCAATACATTTAGTACGATAGCGATTTACCTAGTGCTCCACAGGCGTTAATATTTTCTTAAAGCTTACTCCTACCATACTCTTTTAGTTTAAGCTCACTCCATATAACTGTTACTAGTAGCAATACTAGTATCATAGTAGAATAAGATGAGAGAACTTTACCTTCATGTAGTCAATTTCAAGAGCTTGCTCTAGAATCAGCTGATTCTTTTCTCCATTTATTCCCTAGACCTCAGATAATATCCTTTCGATTTATTACCCAAAACTTTCAAACTCTCTCCCCTAAGCTCATGATACCTGTCGTACCAGTTGCAAAATATATTTTCCTGAATTGAGAGACTTGTATTAAACAATATGCACTTTATTACTTCTCCTACTTTCTAGTCCTGTATAACAATTCTGATTGTTCACTTTTGAAATAACAGATAACAATTTACTTACCTATGATTTATTCTCCTCTTTGATATGGACAACTATTTTATGAATTTCCTATGTCATCGTAGAAGAAGACTCTTATTTTTCATGAATAGACAAATCTTTATCATTTCATATTGTTGACTTGGATTTGTCTCTTGAGACTATTTTAATTGTCTCCTGTTTTCTGATTAGTTCCATGTAAAGTAGAGTATAAATATGTCTTTCTCATGTCATGTGTGTATAAGGAATAAAATAATTTTTCAATATAAATCATTGAAAGTACTGAGATGGTTGTATGAGGAGTCTATCTTCCTGATTTAAGACTACCTCTTATATCAAACTCTACCCACAACCCTGACCCTGGTGACTCAAACCCTTGTGTTACCTGACTCCTATAACTCATAATGAGTCATAGTTGTCAAATCCATCAGTTGACTCCTGTGAGTCACTATACAATATACTACTCTAAATCAATTATGATAATATTATAACTTAAAAACTAAGTCATTTGCCAGTGCACTAATTATATCTTATATTATCATATGCCAGTAAAACACTCTGTGTCCAACAGTATTATAGTGTGTGTTCAAAGTAATATACCTATAACTAATCACTATTAATCACATGAAATTAGCCTTGCTAAGTGACTAGTTGTGACATACCAATTATCTTGAACTTTGTATATATTTGGATAAAATGGGGAACTTGGATAGTGGGACAGATGGGTAGAGAAATAAGATGAGATAGCTATCAAATTCCCAACTGCCATATTCCTGATTGAGACTGTGGTTTGCGGATTAAAACTTACTGCTTAAAAGGTTAAAGACTACCGTATTTACTCGCTAGATCCACTATCGGGGATCGGTCCTTGGCTGGCGTGCAAGGGAGTCATACGCAAGTTGAATCACCAAACTATGCCACAATAGGCTTAGCAAAGCAGGTTAACAGAATTGCGAATACCAGTTAACGATAGCTACCAAGTTCATCTCTCCCAAGCTATACCGCCTCCGGAAAGCACTATTCTTTGTTGGGGTGTTTTGTCTCTGGTTGCTGAGATCAACGATAGTGGATCTAGCGGGTAAATACGGTACTACTTGAGCATTCATGATACTTAGTTTGAGTTCAAGTTGTGTTGAATCTATGCCAGTATTGTGTAGATAAGGTGTGAGATTTTGAGGCAAGTTCTGTGATGTTAGTTTGATGTAGGTAATGAGACATTGGCTTTAAGATTCCAGTCACAGATGTGGATCCCTGTTCCGCTGAGCTTACTCTCTTCTCATCTTTCACCCATACATTATGTTATGTTGCTCCTCAACTCAGCAGTAAAATTGATTCAAGCTCTCTACTCCTGGTTGATGGTGGTGCAAGTCTGGTCATGCTTAGAGATAACTGCTGCTGTACAAGCACCACTAGGAGGCTGCTATAGGGGAGCATTCTGCTAGTGAGAAGAGGATCAGAATCACGGTAGTAGGAAAACTGAAGTGTGTTCACTATTCAATCATGATGTGCACTAGTAGAGTGAGGGTGATTGTATAGAGTGGAAGGGAACACAGCTGAGACTAAATTTAGTTTGTGGTAGTGACTGGCACAACAGGCTCTCTATTGCACAACTACCAAAAACACCAGTCATACTCGACATGGCAATTGTCTCACTCGCCTGCTAACTACTAGCAATATGCCTTAATATGACATCCAACGGTAGGTTTACTCCATCACTGGCTACGGAGACTCATGGGAGTGGTTTGATGAGAGTCATGTTGTTATTGTACTGTATCATACTTTGGCGTTTTTGTATTTCGCTGTTTCGTGTGCTCTCACTCGATGTGTTCCCGGAGTTATTTTCATATATTATTATACTTATGATAACAACGGCTGCTCAATAAATTACAAGTCCCACATGAAATTGAATTCCTCATTTTCCAGTGTGAAGTTGAAATCGTCTATGACTGGCGCTGGCTCTAATTTTCTTTTTTGTTCGGTTGGTGCATGCCCTTCCCTCTCAACATGATAATATGTGGCACAATTTTGGCGCAGGTGTAGTTAGGGATTGCGGTTTGAGCTAGACGCCCTTTTCCAATGCCCCCTCTTCGGTCCCCGTGTAGTACCCGTCCGCTATCAGGGTCTGCTCCATCTTGCTCCAGTAGTCGAATTTTCCGGCTTCCCCGATCTTGATATCCAAGTCCCAAATACGTGCTTCGACACCGCCATCCAAGCCGATCCGAGGGAAGATGGTAAGGTCGCGGACAGTCATGGCAGTATGATGGAAATTTTCTCCCAGTAGTCTTGGCTACCTTTCAACTCAACCTTGATGGGTCCCAAAGGGTTCATTTCGAGTTGCAAGCGTTTAAGTAGGAGCATCAACTCACTACGAACAATGAGATCTGCAGTGTGGTCTTCGATCACTTTCTTGGCATCCTTCCAGGATTCTCCAAGGGGGGGATGCTGATTCTCCGGCGGAGTATTCCGAACACTTGACTCATCTTGCGGACACAAGTCAAGGGGGCAGAGGTTCAGCTTTCCACCGCTCTTCTGGAGACATAATGCACGGGTTCTGCATCGCATCCAGTTGGCGGGAGCGGAGGGAGATTGAGCTGCACATTTTGGCTTGAACTTGGCAAGAATTCGACGGGCCAAGAGACACTTCCCATTGAACTCTCCGGCAGCGACGCCAGTTCTCGGTGGTGCAGTCGTATCGTCAATCTCCGGAGGTTGGTGAGCCGAAAGCAGCAAAATTGGGAAAAAATCCCCTTGGTGATCGGTTTGCTAAAAACCTCTAGTATGTTGGAAAGAAAAAAACATATATTGGGGGCAGAATGCTGTAAAAGAAATTTAATATGAGAGAACTATCGCAGCCATACCGATGAGAGAACCTTTTCCTCATATAATAGAGCTTGTTCTCATTTGTGCTTACTTGCAATCCAGACTTTTATCCCTTTGTTCAGCGCATAGTAAGCTTCTGTCCCCTACCTGGCACCTGCATTATTGTCACTGGTAGTTCAACATGTCGTAAAGGCTTGAAAAACCGGACGGTGTGCTATGTAGTTGGGCTTTCCTCTCTGTATGGTCAAGAAATTATTCTCCTTTGCCTCGGAGGGGGGGAAAGGGACCGTGTTTTTGCTGTGTTTTTTTGCCACCTTTCCAGAGAAGGGAATTCTGGACTTCATAGCACACCGTCCAATTATTCAAGGTTTTACGGTATCCCGGCTGGGATGTCGAGTTATAATACATGGAATTGTATAGTTGAACCCCCCCCCCAAAAAAAAGTCATACCCTGATTTTCCAACCTTGGTTTCTGATTTTTAAGACATATTGGAATACCCTCAGGTTGACCAGTCTGCCCACACCGCCAGCCATATCCATAGCGGCATCATAGCTCTAGGCTAACGCTATGCCATAGCCGAACCCAGCGATGCTATATGTGTGACTCAAGGAAGCACAAAATAATAGTATTAGGCCATCCCCACCAAGTTTTTCGGGTTTGACGTCGTCCCGTTCAGGTAATATCTGAGCTACTTCTTAGTTCCCATTCAAACCAGCATGCCTGAGTTGCGTTTGGCCGTATTTATTGGGTTTGGCTGGGTTGACGTCGTCCTGTCCAAGTAGTATTTTGATCGCCGCCTTGTCACCATACCAGGCAGGCCAGTAGAGTGGCGTTCGGCCGGGTTTGACTGTTTTGATGTCGTCACGTCCGAGTAGTATTTTAACCACATCCTATTCCCAACAACATCATGAAGCTGTGTACACCGTGCCAATCCGGCTCGTTGGGGCTGACATCGTCCCGTGCAAGTAGTATTTTCACCACTCCCTCGTATCCAGCCCGAGCAGCGCAACAGAGTGGCGTCTCTAGGAACTCATTTGGCCCCGGAGCCGACCTCGTCCCGCCTAAGCAATATTTTCATTACCCCCTCATGCCCATTCCAAGCGGCACAACAGAGTGGTATTAGGCCGTCCCCATTTGGCATATCGAGGCTAACATCTTCCCGTCCGAGCAGTATTCTCACCACTCCCGCGCGCCCATTCCGAGCAGCCCACATGAGAAGTACATTCTCACTCCAGTATTCCTCATTGATATCACAATCTCCCCCCTCCATCAAGCTAGTAACAAGCCCAACAATCCCAAACACAGATGCCCAGTGTAGACCACTAAAATAGCTACGTTTATCGAAACCACCATCGTAAAAAATCGGAGCCCAGGATATGAGCCTACTGGAGGTGTCAAATTGATTCAGTGCAAGAGCAATCCGTTTCTCAACAATCTGAAAGGTCCCCTCCTGCATCCACTCCCCAATATAGAGAAGAATATTCGAGAAATGGCGTCTTCCAAGATCGGAAAAGGGATCGATGGGAAGAGCCTTGACCTGCTCCGAATTCAAATAACTCAAGCAAGCTTCCGCCATTGTTGAGTGAGCTGTGCCAAACGGTTCAGGGTGAGTCCGGAGGCACTCTTGAAGGGTAAAGTGGATTAACTGAATAGTGGAAGCCTGGCCCTTCAAGGCGGTTAAAGCGTCACTTACGTCTTCTGAAACAATCTCAGTGAGAAAGAAAAAATCGAGTAGAGGAAGAAAAGGCACAGACTTCAAGTCGTGGCACCCTTTTTTTTTTGGGGGGGGGGGGGGTTGCAATATTATCATTAGAAAATGTTCTCTCCGCTGAGTTCAACTCAGAGCAAGTACTCGATAGAGAGAGCACGTAGGGTCCAATTTTAAAATACGGAAAAGACTAGAATTGGAATACTCAGAGGACTCATAGCTCCACAATCTTCATTTTCTTTGCTTTTTAGGGGCCCCAATGACATCAAATAGTTTCTTTTTAGTTTAACAAGTAACTTAGTTTAAAACCGGCCCCACGCTCTCTCTCTACTTGCTCTGAGCTAAACTCAACGGACTTTTTCTAACGATATTATCAGATTTTGCTAAGCGTGGAAGTTTTCATCATCTATTTGAACCCTTAGTTTCCTATTGCTATGAACAACAATAACGTCCCTCTCAGCACCTCACGTTTATCCCCCCCACAGCACACCATACATTGAGACCGACAGAAATCTTGTGGTCCAGCAAAACAATGCCGCCAACTCAGCCTTTAGTCCCCGTCCCCCTTTTGCCTTCACCCCCCTTTGACGCTTCCGCCCACTTAAGCCCATCCGGCCACCGGCTCTGCATCTTCAGGAAAGCGGCAAATACAGCACGTTGTTCCATTGAATGATGCTCCTTGTAAATAGTAATTATAGAATCGTTAAAAGGAGCTCTTTTGCATGCTTGCTTATAGATAGAAGGGATACACAGGATGACATCTCCGGGCGCAAGGTGACGGGCAGCTATTTCCTCCTCAAGAACTTGAGTGAATTCAGAGGTCTTAGCAAGCGCGTCCAGGCCAGCCTGAACCTCCGCCCCAAATCTGTGTGGGGAATTGGCCACAATTTTTTTGATCAGTTTGGAATGATACACAATCCGTCCTGCAGCTGAATATTAGTAACAACCAAAGTGACAAGAATTATAATTGTTATAGGCTATAAGTACCCGAAAACACGGGGGGGTATATTTTGTATGGGCGCTCAGACGCGCACAGATATTTTGCCATATATTTCTTTAATCCCTGCTCTCGGGTACTTATGGTCTGGGACAAAAAATGCTTACCCAAGGCTCCGGCGAGGTCGAAAATTCCCGTTAATCTCATGATTTCATCTCTTGCATACAAAATCTGGACCTATAAAAGAATTAGAAACGGCAGAATAATGGAGGTGAGGACACACAATAAGTCCGGCGTTTTCAACAGATATCTCCATAATTTTTTCGGTTTTCTTCTCCGAGCTCTCATACCACCTTGCTTCGAGCTTCATTAACACGGTAAAGAAATGGGCTTCAGGACTCTCCGCCTCATCGCGCCAGCGTTGAACCAACTTGGCCTCCTGCTGCTGCTGGAGCTGCTGTGGTGACATATGATGTTGCGCGGAGTCTGGCTGACTTGAATCGCCTCCGGCTGACGGGTCAGGGGTAGCGGCGATATCATGCGAATTCGGGTTGAGTATCGGAGTCTGGGCATCGTGTGAAACGCTCATATCCTCGGGCACCTTACCCCCGTTGTGCATCTCTGGAAGATCGGAGATGAACGGCGGGGCGCAGGGGCCACGCGGGCCGGCTTGCTGCTCGGGAATCCTACCAGGGTTACCCATCGATGGATTAGCTGAAAGCATTGAGGGAGAATAAGGGTTTGAAAATGTTGGCAATGCGGCGATGTGGTGTTTGGCAGCGTTGTTGTCGACAAGTTTGTGTATGATAGGAGTTGATGAGAAAACGCAGTCGCGTGCCCAGCCCTATAGCCTTCGCCGTACCAATGACGAAATTGGGGGTATTTGGTAAAGGGTCAGGGTTAGGGTTACAAATTACCTGTGATTTATCCCTGTTCGTCGCCCGCCTACCGAGGTGCAGAACGCTGCACGAGTATCATACAAGTACATGAGGCAACGGCCTTGATAATACAAATTAGGGATGCTTTGCTCCATAGTCTACATCTGACGCTGCTGCAATGAAGTACACAAGCCTCGAATATAATCCTGCCATCCCTTCTTCCCTCGGGCGGGGTGCCCAGTCTTATCTGATCAAATAGTAACACCTTTTCCCTCCTCATGACAAGCCAAACAAAAAACTCCCGCAAAATACCAACCCTAACCCCACCCACCCTACCCTGGGTCAGAGCGTTGCCAGTGCAACAAGCAGGGGTCAGTCAAAACACATTTTATTCACTGGCCTGCGGGAACCGTACCGATCAGGGAGTGTAAGGGGGGAAGAGCAATCGAGAGGGAAGGTGTATTCCCTTCGGAAGCCGCAGAGCCGCGGTGGGCCCTAGCCGTTTGGGGTGATGAGTTGATCCACCAGCACCGCCGTGGAGGATTGGGATGGGAGGGATGGCCCGCTTGTATGGGATTGATGGGAAAAGGGAGCGGGAGGAAGGGATGAGTCGGAGCACGAGTTCAGTACTGGTGTTTATCTGGTACCGGGTGCTGTACCATACTCGAGTACTGGTACACCCCCGTTCGCAAAGTTCTCGCTGATCGGTAGGTATCTTAGCAAAAGTCTGGGGACAACTCATGTACCGGTACAAGGATTTGTACTTCAGGTTTTCTGCAGACACTTGTACCAGTACATTTGTTACTGCCAATATTTTTCCCTGGTACCTCTTGATCCGCGAGAACTTTGCGAACGAGGCTGTACTCGTCCTCGTCCTCGTGCTGCCGAATTGAAGTCGCGACACAGAAATTGATCAGCAGGCCAATCACGTAAAAGGATACTCGATATCTTCACTCTCTGGTTGGCTAGCAGCAGACCTCCAGAGGGTGCGAGTTCAGCTCTGCCACCCGAGTATGTACAGTAAGCAGCCACGAGGAAGTTTCTCACTTGGCTTTAGCCGTCCGGGTGGGGGGGGGGGGGTTCATCGTGTCAGGAATGTTAATTTGATGGGGAAAACCTATTCTATACCAGCGGATCTCAGACCACCCCTATAGAATGCCAGCAACGTTTTTTTATACCAGCAAAAATGCGATGTTTCACCCACGGATCCCCCATTCTGCTAAACAAGGTAATAAGAGTTGTCTCAACATAGCTTGGCAACATGCATTCCCTCGCATTTTCCTAAAAGGGTGATTTTTAAGCGACACAAAGCCATCTTCATACCAGCCCTTTGGTGCCAGAGAAAATTCTAAAATTCAGCTGTATCTCAGTTGTATTTTTAGGAAATATTTAGGTTTTTTATGATTTTTTGTGATTGTGTTTTGTTGCTTAGAAGTTGAAGTACGCCCTCTTGGCTGTGGGCGAAACATGGTGTTTTTTGCTGGCATAAAAAAACCTCGCTGGTATTCTATAGGGAAGGCCCGAGATCGGCTGGTATAGAATAGGTTTTCTCTAATTTGATGCCTACCTGCTAGACTAGCTATGATACGCGCTAAGGTCACCCTGTCCCCCAGTACTCGAGTACCGCACACCGCCGTTGGTGTCGAAGCCTGGATTGGCATGGCTCCTTTTAGTTATTAATCAAAGTTTATTGAAGCACACCGCACACATGTCACGTCCAATTACCCAAGTGGAACCTGATTTAACAACTATTTGTACGGCTTTCCCCAGACAACCAATACAGGATGCAGTACCGTAAATTCTGGGAAAAATCCAACCCGCCACTATTATCTGTGGGCTAACTGCCATCCTCAGAGCAGCAAACCTGCCACAGGATTAGGCTTTAAGAGAAATAGTAGCTACCTTAGGAGGCACAGCGGTGGAGTCGACATTATCCAGAATTTTCCGGTGCTTCCCCAGACTACCGTTGGTTCAACCTTTCCCGGCAAAAGAAAACCAGGGAAGGGTTTCCGATTGCTCAATAGCCAGTTACCGCACGGCTGCAGGGCCAGTACCTCTCGAGAGCAGATAAAGTTGAGCCCCCGAGTTAAGTTGCGTAAAAGAACTTCTTGCCACTTGTACCGGTACTAGAGAAGAAGGTGGTTTTCACCAGGATTTGGCCTACGGTAAGCAATCCGTCAATGAAATCTCGATTAATTAATTAATTAATTAAGCAATAAGACGGGGAGCGCCGATGACCTGCCGGTGCCCTTCTCGAGCGATGTATTATGGCATAATTATGCCTTGATGTAAGCCCGAAAAAAAGGAAAGAAAACCACCGAATGATGGGTGGACGGGTGATCATGCAAGTCACTGCCTTGGGCCCCACATTCAGATGCGCGATCTGGGGTAAGTTAAACAAAAAAAAAGCTAAACTTCAGATGTGATGCTCCGCCGACCGGTCAGGAATACGGTACACTGCTGCTACTGCTGACAGCCTGACAAGAAAAATTTTCAATTGGGAGACTAGGAAGGGAAATTGTACGTCTTGTGATATCGGTAGGTTGGTGGTGCCCGTTTCGATGTGAAGACACTAAATGGAAAAAGGAAATGTTCCCGGGGGGAAAAAAAAGCACTTTGCTGTGGCGTTTCGGAGAAACCTTGTTCTGACTTTGCTTCATGTTTTGTTTTTCTTCTCGAGTTCGGAGAAATGAAAAAAGTAACTACGGTATCGGTATTCCCGATGACCGTGGGGCGATCTACGACTTCTGAAGGGACCCTGAGACGTCAGATCCGAGGGGGAAAGAAAAAACAAACTCTGAAAAGATAATGCGCCATCAAAAAGAAATATCATCGACTTGACCATGCCAGTGGTTTTTGGACTTAACGAAGCGAGAAAAAAGCAAAATATCGGGTAGAGAGACATCGGGGCTGGGGCGCGCTCGGGTGGGTTTTCAGTGAAGGTCTCCAGTTTTTTTTTTGCTTCAGGCTGGAGTGCTGTACCGATGCTCGTGGACTCACGATTGTTTGGATCGGATGGTCGTGATTGTTTGCCATAGCTCGGTTGGCGTACAGTACTGTACTCGGGTATTGGTATTCCCATGTGCGAGTGAGTTTTTGGCCGGGATCGGTGCTTGCTGAGTGGAAATGTGTCAGCTTGACTGTCTCACCAGCTGCCCTGACGAAAGTAGAAGCTGTGAACTACTCGAGCACCTACCTTATCGCGCTCTAGGAGAAATAATTGGCTTGGTGCCACCCCGAGGCACCTTGTTGCCGTACCAAGATTCAGTAGTGGAGCAAGGGAGTAGTCAATTGTTTCCATTCCTCCAGTCTTCTCTCGTGATTGCTGGCGAGTAGCGGGGGGGATCGCTAATATCCATAGATCCCCACCTCAATATGCAATCTGCGATAAAAATGTATTGGTTACTATCTCAGCCCGGTGCGCTTATTTCCCTACTTACTATGAATCCATGTACTAGTATACCGAGGCCGAGGCAAAAAGAAGAAAAGAGACCTCGCCACACCCGACTGCCTCCTTATGGTAGTAATTTACTAGAGTGAGTTTGGAAGGTGCCGGGAGAGTTCAGGCATGTCGATAGAGCCTACCGTACTCGTTTAGGGGGCAAGGTGGGGGTGGATTTCAGCCAGACATACTCGAGCGCTCTCCGGTATCATATCCGATAACGTTTGTAAAACGGACTGCTATTGCATACAGCCAAAAATTGGCCAGAGCACCGGGATTTGACGGTATAATAGCAAGTTTGTCCTGCAGATGTCACGATGCTGCGAGTACAAGTATGGCGCGGTACTAGTACAGCGAGAGGGCGGGGATGGCGGAATCCTGGAGTTTGTCGGTTGCCCGTGGCAGAGGACGGCTTGTGAGGCTGATCGCTTAGGTTTTTTGCACGATTGGGGTTTTTTTTGGGGGGGGGGTTGATGAGCCCATTTTCAATAGAGTAAATCCTCCGGAAGGGGGCGTAGTTTCCGGGAGGGGGGAGTTTTCCTCACTCGATTCACTATAGTGGGGTGTACTCGAGCATTGGGTGGGTTTTTACTGTATGTTTATTCGATCATTACATTTTGTCATTCATCCCGATGGCGGATACCGGCATTTGCCATTGGAGGAGGCTATGCCTCGAGGTGAGAGTAGGACAGGGTTTTTCTTGAAGATGCTCTTCTTGCCTTATCATTGTAGCAGTTGTTTGGGACCCAATTCTTAAGGCGGCTTCTTGTGTGTAAGGGAAAGGAAAGGAAGAAAGGACATATCTTTAGGAATTACATATATGTCTTTACATTTCTAGGCTAGCGCGACTTTACCAAGATACTGGTATGCTTCAGCTAAACCCTCCTCTTCATTGTGATCTCTCTACCCACCGTAACAAGTATTCCTTATCATGAGCGACTTCCTAAAATAGGAATTGTTAGAATACCAACGGGAGGGCCAACGGTCCTACCCCTCATATCTCCAATTGCTCCCCCCTTTTTAACCCTCTCCTCGAGCATTACGAAAAGTTCTCGGGTATATACAGCCAAACCAGTGGGTATCCCTATCCTTCCTCATTCGATACCTTTTCCTTCTAGACCCTCTTGGTAGCGATTAATTAAAACTTTAATCGCGGGAATTTGGTGGAAGTAATTAGGTCCTACGGTACCATGAATGGAATGCTGAGTTTTATCTTTATTTAATTTTTGCATCAATGACGTGCATCCAGCAGGTGCTCCGGTGAGGGGAGGGGGAGGGGGGAAGGTGGTGTGGTGTTACTGCTGGTACTTGTACAAGTACCGGTACATGCAGGAGGAAATGCGCCTCACTGGGTTGACCTCCCCCCAGCCAACGTTTCACTAAATCAGATGGCGAATTCTCGGTCCTCTCCATTGAGAATTTTTGTCCTTTTTGAAAAAAAAACCAAGGATTCCAAGAGCTCTTCAATGACTGACCATGTACGAGTAAAGAGGACGAGGATTTGTGGTGTGGAGAAGAAAAAAAAAGAGACGGAGAAAAAGAATTGTGAGTGGATGATACTTGTAACACTAAACCTCGAGGGAAGGATGTATGGAGTTCCAGAGGTGTTACTCTCGACATACCGTAGAGATCCGTGCGCTACTCCACTTTCTCTATCAAACTTCTTCAAGCGGAAGTTGAGTGAGAGCTCGAGCAAGGAGCTTGGCATAACTGGACATTTTGTATGGTACGGTCTGCTGTCAGAGATGTATGATACTAATTGGTCCCCGCCATGCCCTACTTGGTCATTGGTAGGGTAGCTAGAGGCCTCGGTGCCGAGATAGGTATTGGTTAATCCCAAGGTGTCCGGATACTACTATTGCTGCCATCATATCGTACCTAGCCTGTATCTACCCCCCCCCCCCGGCCCATCCCTAGGGCATAGTTTACCGGTACTCTCTCATGTTACACCCAAAGTTATCTCGCCCTCTCCTCCCCCCAACTCCACCCGTCATACTTAAACACTTCCCCTCCCCTCCAGGGGGGCCGATTTAGCTTCCCGTCATTCAATCCCCTTCTCCTGCCACTTTGACTTCATCACCCTTTCCCCCTCCCGTTCCCTCTCCTCCTACTCGCGTTGCGGGATAGAAGTGATCCGATAGAAGGGAAGAGAAGAAAAAAACCATCAAACATCGAGCTCGGATCACGAGCTAGCTATTGCCCATCATGGCTGGTGAGAAGGACTCCGTTCCCGCCTACTCTCCCACCGCCGAAACTGGGGAGATTGGCCCAACTTCATCACCATCAGGATGGTCTTTCCGGGATATCGTCGATGGGTTCAAACCTCACCCTGTCCACGTTGCTAGGAAAAAGGCTGCCGCTGCTGGTACTGGTCATTTTGATGTTGAGCAGGCCGCATTGAATGTTGCCGAGTCTCCTCTTGCGAGGAAGCTGAAGGGGAGGCATTTACAGATGATTGCTATTGGTGGTTCTATCGGTACTGGTCTGTTTGTCGGTTCCGGTAGTGCTCTGAGCACTGGAGGTCCCGCGTCACTTCTTATTGCGTTTGGTCTCATTGGGAGTATGTTGTTCTGCGTAGTTCATGCTCTCGGCGAAATGGCTGTCTTGTTCCCGGTTGCCGGTTCTTTCTCCGCGTACTCTACTAGGTTTTTGGACCCAGCTTGGGGTTTCGCTATGGGATGGAAGTGAGAATCACCCCTGTTTCCTATCCCCTAATCAACTACTGGACGCTTTTGCTAAGGATTCCCGGGAATCTAGTTACGCGATGCAATGGCTTGTCGTCCTACCACTCGAAATTGTCGCCGCTTCCATTACTATTGAATACTGGCACTCTCCCGTAAATAAGGCTGTTTGGGTCACTATTTTCTGGGTTATGATTGTCATCATCAATTTATTCGGGGTCAGAGGTTATGGCGAAGCAGAATTTGTTTTCTCGCTCATTAAAGTTATCGCTGTGATCGGCTTCATGTAAGACATTTTATAAACTCCGCAAGCTCTCACCTGGCAACTGCGTACTTTACTGATCAACCACAGCATCCTAGGCATCGTCATTAACTGTGGGGGTGCTCCAAAGGGTGGCTACATTGGAGGGGCGTACTGGCACGACCCTGGAGCCTTCAATCACGGGTTCAAGGGCCTCTGCAGTGTGTTTGTTACGGCGGCTTTCGCTTTCGCTGGAACCGAACTGGTCGGTCTCGCCGCCGCCGAAACCGCCAATCCCCGCAAGTCCCTCCCCACCGCTGTTAAGCAGGTTTTCTGGCGTATCACTCTCTTTTACATCGTCTCCCTTACCCTTATTGGACTGTTGGTTAAGCACACCGATGATCGCCTCCTCAATGGAAGCTCGGGGGTCGATGCAAAAGCCTCTCCTTTCGTCATTGCCATTACCGATGCGGGAATCAAAGCCCTCCCTTCGATCATGAACGGTGTCATCATGATTGCTGTTCTTTCTGTCGGTAATTCCTCTGTTTACGGCTCTTCGCGCACTCTTGCTGCCTTGGCCGAGCAGGGCCAAGCCCCCCGTATCTTCGCCTACATTGATCGCGGTGGTCGCCCCATGGCTGGTATCGCCCTTTCCGCGGTTCTTGGCCTCCTTGCTTACCTCGCCGCCTCGGATAAGCAAGGCGAGGCATTCACATGGATGTTGGCTATATCCGGGTTGTCCTCCATCTTCACCTGGGGGTCCATCTGCCTCGCACATATTCGTTTCCGTCACGGATGGAAGAAGCAAGGTCACACACTCGATGAGCTGGCATACACCTCGCAACCCGGCGTGGTTGGGTCGTACCTCGGATTTGCCCTCAACTGCCTTGTGCTTATCGCTCAATTCTGGGTCGCTGTCTGGCCTGTTGGCGGAAAGCCTAGTGCTCGCGGCTTTTTCTCTGTTTACCTTGCAGTTCCGATCGTCCTAACTTTCTACTTCCCTTACAAGATCTACTACAAGACACCATTCATCCGCTCCATGCACATGGATCTCGTCTCTGGGCGTAGGGAGCTAGACCTCGACCAGATCCTTGCGGAGGAGCGCGCAGAGAGAGCCTCCTGGCCGGCGTGGAAGAGATAGTATGTTTTCCTTCTAACCCCATCCCTTATCTCCCTCGTCAGGACACAGATACCGGTGAGCTAACAATACGTCACAGTTACAAATTATTCTGTTAAAATAGCCTGGCGTTGCTTTTCTCTTGCGCTTGTTTTTTCTTTTATTTTCCACTTTTCCCCTTTGCAATTAATTACCATTTTATTTCCTTCTAGCTTGCCTCGGGAAATATTTTTTCTTTTTAACCTCCCCACTACAACTTCGCCCCAGTTTGTCGGGTTAGGAGTTCTTTCTTTCTTTCTCCCAGCATCGCCATGCGGCGCTGTGTAACCATATCCGGGCTCTGGCCACCCATCTTAGAAGTGAACAAAGAGGAAGGGAGAGAAGAGAAGAGAAGAAGAAGGAGTAATGTAAGAGAGAACGAAAGGAAAGTGTGGAAATGATCCCCTAAGTGAATTCCTGTGATTGCTTGTTTTGTGAATTGGTTAAGGGGTTGAAGAGATCCCGGAGCGGGACTGGAGTGAAACGGAAAACTGGTTAACGCACAATCACTGTCTAAGCTCCCGCCATCACCCCCCCCACGCATTCGGGACCCACCCCTCCGCCTCCGGGAGTGTAGCGGACCCGGATGGGTAAGCGAGCAGGAAATGGTAATGTTCACCCCGCTCGCCCGCGTGCTTACTGTGCTAGTTACGCGGGGTAGCCCACCCCGCACACTGCATGACGAGCACATGTCAAGAGATAAGCTTTGGAAAGATACCGGTAGCTGATAGTCAGCTATTATTGCTCTCTTCCCGCCCTCATTCGCCTGATATTGCATCGTTACATGGCGTAGGTGTTGTGTCACGTAGGTGTCAGACTTATCGTGTTGTATCATTCCATACCGGTATAGGATGATGGGATGATACGGGACTCGAGGCGCGCGAAAGGTTTGGAAATCCGCGGGGTGGGGTAGGGAGGATTGGGTATCGTAGTTGGAAGGTCTTCTTGTGATCGAAATACCGTATGATATGGTGAGGTTTGTGTTGGTACCCCGTGCTGGCGCTTCTTGGCGTATTCTAGCGGGGGACTTGGCTTGGGAGGAACTAGGGGGGGGGGAGGTGGCCATTGCCGGTAATCGCCCAGCACCTTCGCAATGCATATAAGTACAAGGGATCAAATTCGACACGGGAGCAAAGGAAGCCAGGAACAATACCCGGAGGTAATTCCGACTCGACAAATTCACGAATAAGAGGTAAGTTAGTCCGTTAATGAAGTGATGTCCGGTCCGTTGAAGGCTTGAAGGTTCCAATCTTCATCTTTGGATGTGGAGTATATCTAGGTAGAGTTGCTCCATTTTGTCCCTCCTGATAAGCAAAATACTCGAGCACTGCTGGGCAGTTTGTGGATTGGTGGCCTAGGTTTGGAATTGGACGGTTAAGTTATAATGGTACTTCTGTACAGATACAAAGACATCAGGATCATCCATCATTTATTGGTAGTGGGGGGGGGGGGGGGTAAGTGCACGGCTGGTAGGTGCTAAAAAATGTTCGGACCGGGCTCATGGGAACTAGGCAACATACAATCACGGAACAGGAAAATATACACCCCTAGCAAATATACAGTTTACTGTTGATTGGTCGGACCTCAGTAATCCTGGCCTGCGAGCCAATCAATGAGGAGTGTATATTTTCCTGTTCCACGATCGTACTCCCGTCTCCTGCCCAAGAATTGGTACCCTTTCCGGAATAACTTAGCTGTTGCATCCCTATCGAATAGGGAAATCGCACCAGTTCTTGCCCCAGACACAGATATTGATATAATAAGTGACAAGCACTCCACAGTGCGGTAGCATACTTCCCAGAATCGCTACAGCATCATGTAAAGCCACCCTATCCCCACCCGCCCATCACACCATACATCCAAATCACTGCTTTGGATTGGAAAGTACCATCGCTCATACCGGACAACGGAGAGTAGTAGGAAATTCTGGAAATCTCGCTTACCGTCCAACATGGGATAGACATATCATAGCACAATATTTCGGATCCGTCCTTCAACAGAAACGGGATTCGAGGGTTTAATTTTCTGGCAAAGGAATAATTAAAATTCTGCCGTGAGGACTTGAGCGAGATTCGGATACTGTTAGATATTAGGGTAGCAGTAGGTACGGGTAGCTATCCTCATATGTGTTGGAGTTGAGCAGTAGGGTTAGTAGAACCGGTTGTTGGCTCTTGGCGGTCATGTATCTCTATATATACCTTCGGTCATAGATAGGAAATACACTAAGTCATTCTTCCACCACCACCACGTTCCTACAGATACGACATAAAGCTGCTCGCTGATAGGTTCTGGTAGCACTTTACTACTGTCCTGTACCTTACTCCCGCCCTGCTTCAGCAGTGTGTTAGCCTGGGAGAGGGGGAGGGGGTTCTTTTTTGTAATCTTACAAGACGTGTGTGCCGTGAAGGCAGCGCGCAAGGGTTCTTGGTTTATCCGGGTGGATCATGCTGGGAGAGTTGTTGCCCGTCCGAGCTTGGTGACTCGGTAGGGGTGTTCTAGGCAAGGTATAATAGATATAATCTGCTGCGCTTTGTGGGATTTTAAAGCACTCGGTGGAGGTAAGTTAGTTTTCAAAATGCTGTTGGTTCGTGGTGACCGTTGGGTGAATACTGTGCACTATACTCGGTTAAATAGCTAATATATTATTGAAGTTGGCTTGGTTTGCGCATAAACTAATTGTTAGATGAGGTTTTACGTGTTCATGGCTGATCACTGACAAGCACTACTCCCATACGGGTGCAATAGAGAAAGTGAGTTAGAGAGCACTTGACGCAGAGCTTAAGAGCCGGGCGCAGCGACCCTGGCGAGATTACCATGTGCTAAATTTATATATTTATTATCGATGTGGGGCGTATTCCCCTCGACAGTGCAATTGCGATTCATAACCCATTCCAAATCCAGTTCCTCCCACCACCACCAATCCTACTTTCACCTTCCATTGCTAATACTCCCACAACAACTCTCCCCTTGCAAATCCGATGGTTAGGAGGAACAAAGGGGGAAATAAGAAAAAAATGCAGGATATATCGGGATAGGGGAGTGCTGTGGGGCAATGAAGGGGTGCAGCAATGTTCCGAATTGGTGAGCAAGCACCCAAAAATACGACAAGAGAGGTGGAGGGGGATGGGATAAGGTAATTGGGGGGAGTGACATCAAGGCATGTGGGTCTCCCCGAGAGGGGGCTCAGAGAGCTCTGGCGGCAGATCGGGGGAGAAGGGATTTGACATATGGGGTAGGAAAAGTCCTGGCCACCCGGGGGTGGGAGACTTGGACATATCAATAGCTCTGGCGGCTCGGGAGAGCCTAGCCATTTCGGTTTGGCGCTCGCGCTCTAGGCGCTCCCGGCGGTCCAGGTGGTCCTGCAACAACTTTGCAATTCCCACATGCCCAAGTCTCAGGGCCAGCGAGAGCGGCGGTTCGCCACGATTCGTCCTTTTGTCGGGATTGGCGCCCCGTTCTAGTAGTACCCTCACGACTCCCTCATGCCCATTATGCACAGCGTACCAGAGAGGTCTTGGCTCCGATGAGTCAAATTGTTCGGTACAGACCTCATCCCGTTCCAGTAGTATCTTCACGACTTCCTCATGCCCATTCTCAGCAGCCCGGGAGAGCGGCGTTTGGCCATATTTGTCACATGCGTCGGGGTTGACGTCGTTCACGTCTATTAGCACCCTTACGAGTCTCCCATACCTATTCCACCCAGCCCACTCGAAGGGCGGTCTGTTGTAGTAGTCAGGTATGTTGGGATAGTCATCGTACCCCCCCGGTTTTACAGTCACGACTTCCTCATGTCCGCAGCGTCTAACTAGAGTGAGCGATATTCGGTCATAGTCCTCGATTGCGCTCGGGCTGGAATCGCCCCATTCTAGTAGTGCCTTCACGACTCCCGCATGCCCACCCGCGGCAGCCCAGAAGAGTGGTGTTCGGCCTTCATTGTCAACATTGTCGAGGCAGGTCTCGTCCCGTTGGAATAGTGCCCTCACAACTGCCTCATGTCCATTCTCAGCAGCACGGGAGAGCGGTGTTCGGCCACCCCTGTCGGCAGTGTTGAGATCGACGTCGCTCCTCTCTAGCAGTGCCCTCACAACTTCCTCATGCCCATTCCACGCAGCTCGCAAGAGCGGGGTCTCGCCATCTGCATTAGCTGTGTTGAGATCAACGTCGCTCCGTTCCAGTAGTAACCTCACCACTTCCTCATGCCCATTCGCTGCGGCCCACCAGAGCGGTGTTTGGCCATGCGTAGTATTAGCCATGATCAGATCGGCGCTGTTTTGATCTAACACTAGCCTCGCAACCTCTAAATGCGACGCCCTAGTGGCCTAGGCAATTTCTGAGTTACCCTGGTAATCAGTGGCCTGTTCATTTTATTACCCATCTCTAATGGAACATCCACTCTCTCCACATACCCGGAGTACCGAAAGAAAAATATCGAGTTGAGGGGGAGAATGGAATCGCAAAGGATGCTTCACTTACCTGCAGCTGCAGACAGGAAAGGTAGTAAATCGTGGTCTTCGTACGAGATCGAATGCCTATCCGAGAGCGCTTTCGGTTAAAGTCCACGATAGGACGTACCCGTGCAGGCTCGAGAGGTTCACACCGTGGGAAGATCAAGAAAGTGGGAGGAAAAAATAAACGACAAATAAACGGCTTGTTGGTGTTCGTGCTAGTTGTCGTCTCTCGCCAAGGAGTATCTCGTTGTCGTCGTTGTGATCTACTGTAGTCTGCGGAGGCAGCTGGTGGAAAACATCCCTTTTATACCTCTCTCGGGACTTTCCTTCTGAAGCAGTCCTAAAGACAGTCACCTAGTTTAGCCCCCAAAAATACGAGCCACATATCATTCCAATAAATGAACTAGGGGATTAGCCAAGACCTGCGGATTCAATTCTACTTCCTAAAGTATCATGAGCAGGACCGCAGAGCCCGGAAATAAGCCTGGAGATATCCCCCGGATCAAGAACTCCGTCTGAAATGGATGCCAGTTTCACGCCACATTGACAATTTCGAGATAGCCGCCTGTGCTAAAATCTCTAAAAGGGTTTTTTTTGGCCCAAATATTATTTCCCAACAGACTTTCCTACATTTTCCCTATGAACTTTACCTTTTTTAGTTAGAGAGCTGATCCTAGCCCCCGCTGTGTCGAAACAAGCGGACAATGGACCCTCCCGAAATCGAAAATAACAGCATGTCCGATGATATGGGCTTATTGTACCCATCTATTATCAATACTCCCGATTCTAGTATTTTCCCTCTTTCTATAAGTTCCTACCTAGTATATATACTCTGGCGACAAGCGGAAAATTTGACAAGGGGCACTCTTGGTGGGATAGAACAAGGTGTAGTAGTTTCTTCTTTCGGAGTCCCAGCATGGATGCTGTTGAGAAATGGTCCTCCGGGCGGAAGTACTGTGGTTTGCTTGAGGCTTCCTACTCATTATTGCGTTTGAGGGAGCGTACGCGGAAGTGTGTATTCCATGTCATGGGTTGCGTCATCACGATAGGGTATACTTATACCATTCATGTTCAGCTTAGCTAGCTGGAGAACTTGATTAACAATCTTCCGCTGCACAACAAAAACGTTCAACTTCTTGATAGATGCGGGTGGAAAGAAGGTGATAATTTGTGAAGTTGAACAGATACTCTACTTGGGTATACCAAAGCTTTTACCCTTCCTAGCACTATACCTACCGAATCAGCCCGTTTTTACCTCTGGCGGCAATGAGCTCTCCAAACCCCTGCCCATCGGATCTCTGACGTCTATACTATTGCGCCGCCTTAAATAGAGGAGCTTCTGCTTATTGGAGCTTTGATAAGAACCAAAGGCCAGATACCGTAAAAACTGAAATAATTGAGCATGGCGCTAAGTTAGGACGTCCAGAATTTCCCCTTTGGATTAGAGGGAGAAAACACCGAGAAGTTTCTCTTTTAGCCCTCAGTTGAGACAACAGACCTTACTAGGAGAGGCAACTCCAACGTCCTAGCGTGATGCCCAATTATTTCGGTTTTTACGGTAACACGAACTCTATTTCCTAAATGGTCCACAAGACCCACCACAGGACTAGCGCAACCGATATGAACTATTTTTTATCATTACACATACATAGCTTAGTGGATAGCTAAACCGTCTAGCAGGTATTATTGAAGTTGGCTAGAGTTGTGCATAAGATAATTATTGGATGGGGTTTGTGCGCTCGTGGTTGGTCGCTGGTAAGCACAACCCCTATATGTGCGGTGGGGGGTGAGTTTGGGTGCTCTTGGCGCAGGGCTTGGGGGCCGGACACAGCGGCCGTGGCGAGATTACCATGCACTAAATTTATATACTTATTATTGATGTGGGGCTTATTCCCCTAGACAGTGCAATTGCGATTCATAACCCATTCTAAATCCAGTTCCTTTTAGCACCAATCCTACTTTCACCTTCCATCGCTAATACTCCCACGACAACTCTCCCCTTGCAAATCTGATTGACAGGAGGAACAATGGGGGAAATAAAAAAAGCAGGATATATCGGGATGGGGGAGCGCTGTGAGGCAATGAAGCAGTGCAGCAATGTACCGAATTGGTGAACAAGCGCACAAAAGTACGACAAGAGAGGTGAAAGGGGATAAGGTAATTGGGGGGAGTGATATCAAGGCATGTGGGTCTCACCGAGAGGGGGTTCAGAGAGCTCTGGCAGCAGATCGGGGGGGAAGGGATTTGACATGTGGGGTAGGAAAAGTCCTGGCCACCCGGGGGTGGGAGACTTGGACATATCAGGGGGAATAGCTCTGGCGGCTCGGGAGAGCCTAGCCATTTCGGTTTGGTGCTCGCGCTCCCGGCGGTCCAGGTGGTCCCGCAGCAACTTTGCAATTCCCACATGTCCATTTCTCACAGCCAGCGAGAGCGGTGTTTCGCCACAGCTCGTTACATCGGGGTTGGTCCAGTGCCGTTCTAGTAGTATCCTCACGATTCCCTCATGCCCATTACGCGCAGCCCACCAGAGGGGTGTTGGCGCCCATGGGCCAGTTGTGTTGGTACTGACCTCACCCCGTTCTAGTAGTATCTTCACGACTTCCTCATGCCCATTCTCAGCAGCCCGGGAGAGCGGCGTTTGGCCATATTTGTCACATGCGTCGGGGTTGACGTCGTTCACGTCTATTAGCACCCTTACGAGTCCCTTATACCCATTCCGCCCAGACCACTCGAAGGGCGGGCTGTTGTAGTAGTCAGGTGTGTTGGGATAGTCCGCGTACCCCCCCGGTCGTACCGTCACGACTTCCTCACGTCCGCAGCGTCTAACAAGAGTGAGCGATACTCGGCCATAGTCCTCTATTGCGTTCTGGTTGGAATCGCCCCATTCTAGTAGCGCCCTCACGACTCCCACATGCCCACCCCCGGCAGCCCAGAAGAGTGGTGTTCGGCCTTCATTGTCGGCCAGGTCGAGGTTGGTCTCGTCCCGTTGGAATAGTGCCCTCACAACTGCCTCATGTCCATTCTCGGCAGCCCGGGAGAGCGGTGTTCGGTCATCTCCGTCGGTTGTGTTGGGATCGACGTCCCTCCGCTCTAGCAGTGCCCTCACAACTTCCTCATGCCCATTCCACGCAGCTCGCAAGAGCGGGGTCTCGCCGTCTGCATTAGCTGTGTTGAGATCAACGTCGCTCCGTTCCAGTAGTGCCCTCACCACTTCCTCATGCCCATTCGCTGCGGCCCAGAAGAGCGGTGTTCGGCCTTCATTGTCAAAATCGTCGGTCTCGTCCCGTTGGAATAGTGCCCTCACAACTGCCTCATGTCCGTTCTCAGCAGCACGGGAGAGCGGTGTTCTGCCATCTCTGTCCGCTGTGTTGGGATCGACGTCACTCCGCTCTAGCAGCACCCTCACGACTTCCTCATGCCCATTCGCTGCGGCCCACCAGAGCGGTGTTTGACCATGCGCGGTATTAGCCATGCTAAGACCGGCGGTGTTTTGATCTGACACTATCGTCACAGCCTCTGAATGTGACATCCTAGTGGCCCAGACAATTTCTAAGTTACCCTAGTAAGCAGTAGCCTGCACATTCTATTACCCATCTCTAATGGAGCATCGACTCTCTCCACATACCCGGAGTATCGAAAGAAAAGTATCGAGTCGAGGGAGAGAATGGAACCGCAAAGGATGCTTCACTTACCTGCAGCTGTAGACAGGAAAGGTAGTAAATCGTAGTCTTCGTACAAGATCGAATGCCTATCCGAGAGCGCTTTCGGTTAAAGTCCACGATAGGACGAACCCGCGCAGGTTCGAGGGGTTCGCACCGTGGGAAGAACAAGAAAGTGGGAGGAAAAAATAAACGATAAATAAACGGCTTGTTGGTGTTCGTGTTAGTTGTCGTCTCTCTCGCCAAGGGGAATCTCGTTGTCGCTGTGATCTACTGTAGTCTGCGGAGGCAGCCGGTGGAAAACATCCCTTTTATATGATACCTCTCTCGAAACTTTCCCTCGGAAGCAGTCCCAACGACAGTCACCTAGTTCAGCCCCAAAAAATACGAGCCACATATCATTTCAATAAATGAACCAGGGATTTAGCCAATACCTAACTTACAAATTCAATTCCAGTTCCTAAAGTAAGCAGCACCGTGTGTCAAGATAAAAAATAGTTCATATCGGTTGTGCTAGTCCTGTGGTGGGTCTCGTGACCATCTAGGAAATAGCGTTCTTGTTATCTGGTCTTGGGTTGTTATCAACGCTCCGATAAGCAGAAACTCCTCTATTTAAGGCTGTGCTATGGTATGGACGTCAAAGATGGGATGGGCAGGGGTTCGAAGCCCCAATGCTCATTGCCGCTAGAGATATAAAAAAATGAGTTGACTTGGTAGGTATAATGCTAGGAAGGGTAAATGCTTTGGTATACCTAAGTTGAATATCTGTTCAACTTCATAAATTATCACTCACTTTCATTCCACCAGCATCTCTGCTGAAGCTCTGAAAGAAGAAACTACTGCACTTTGCTCTATCCCCCCAAGAGTGTCCCTTATCAAATATTCTGCTTGTCGCCCGGGTATTCATACTAGGTAGGAACCCGCAGGAAGAGGGAAAATACCAGAATCGACAGTATTGATGATTGATGGGTTCAATAGGCACATATAATCGGACGTGCTGTTAGTTTCTGCCTCGGGGGGGGGTCTACTGTCTGCTCGTTCTTCTGCGTTCTAAGCAGTTTTTCCTCCCAGCGACACGGCGGGGGCTAGGACTAGTTCTCCAACCAAAGGAGGTAAGGTTCATAGTTAGAATGTAGGAAAGTCTATTCTGGAAAATAGTATTAAGGCTGAAAAAAAACCCTTTTAGAGATTCTAGCGTAAGTGAATGTCCCGGAGTTGAAAATATGGGGTGAAATTGACATCCATTTCAGGCAGAGTTCTTGATCCGGAGGGATAGCTCCGGGTTTCTTTTCTGGCTCCATACATAACTCACAAGCCAAGAGTGAATTTAGTTTTACCCTTAGATTTTGTTCTAATTCCAATTCGCATTGCCAATCCACTTATGATATGACGTTGAAAGAATTAAAAATTAGTGAGTTAGAGCCTGGGTTTTGGGAAATTCGCTTCAAGAAATACCCAAACAAAGGTTACCATAATGAAAATATTCTGGATGAGAAGGAAACTAATTTGTGGAGTATGTTTTCGCTTTGACACTGTTCCGGGATGGAATCGGGGGTACCATGGTTTACTTGGCCTGATCGTGTGGCTTCGTCCTTGCCCATTGCTGCCAAGGCCACATTCCCGAACACGAGTATTGTGACTAGCGTATGTTCAGCTGCCAGTTGTATGTTATGTAGGCCCACAATTCGCCGATCTTGTAGGATAAGTAAATGATAGAGATATCAATCCTTTACAGTCCCGCAATACCTGCACCACCCAAGCACGACTTGGAGCTAGGGCATGGGCAATCACTTCCTATCAAGCGATCGACAGAACTGAAACATATTGTATTGGTAGGTTAGCGGCCCCTTTTAGGGAGTGGCTAACATTCTTGCAAGATGTATCATAGCGTGAACACAGTGCGCACGGTTCTTGGTTTATCCAGATGGATATGTTGGGAGGACTCCCGTCCCGTCAGGTCTTGAAAACTCGGTAGGGGTGTCGGGGGAAAGGTAGATATAATCTTCTGCGCTTGGTGGGATTTTTAAAGCACTGGGTGGGAATGGTCGGGAGCTAGTGCTCAAAATGCTGTTCCTAGTACTTATTAGGTGAATACCGCACGCCGCGCTCAGTGGATAGCTAAACCGTCTAGCATGTATTATTGCAGTTGACTGGATTTGCGCATAAAATAATTGCTAGATGGGGTTTGCGCGTTGGTGGTTAGTCACTAGTAAGCTCAACCCCTATTCAGGCGCGATAGGGAAAGTGAGTGCACTTGATGCAGGACTTGAAAGTCGAGGGCAGCAACCCTCGTGAGATTAACATGTGCTAAATTTATATACCTATTATTGATGGAGGCCTGTTCCCCTCGACAGTGCGATTGCGGATTATAACCGGTTCTGAACCTTGTTTTTCCGACAACCAATCATACTTTCATCTTCCATCGCTAATATTCCCACTGTGGCTCCCTTCCTGCAAACCCGATGGGCAGGAGGAACAAAAAGGAAATAAAAATGCAGGGTATATCGGGATGGGGGAGTGCTGTGAGGGAATGAAGGAGTGCAACTATCTACAGAACTGGGGAACAAACCCCAAAAATGCGACAAGGGAAGTGAGAGGGGGTGAGGTAATTGGGGGGAGTGATATCAGGACCTGTCTATTTTGGAAGGGGTCTAGAGGGCTCCGGCAGTTCCGGGGAGAATAGCCCTGCTGGTTCCGCGCTTGCTCCATATCTGGAAGCGAGATTAGGGTGGTCCCGCAGCAACCCTTCAGCTCCCGGATACCCAAGTCTCGCGGCCTGCAAGAGCGGTACTCTGCCATATGCGATAGCTGTGTCGGGATCGACGTCTTTCCTTTCTAGTAGTATCTTCACGACTCCCTCACACTGGTTCTGCGAAGCCCACCAGAGGGGTGTTCGGTCCAATTTGTCAGCTGTGTTGGGATTGACCTCACCCCGTTCCAGCAATACCCTCACAACTTCCTCATTCCCCTTCTCAGCAGCCCGGGAGAGGGGTGTTCGGCCATATTTGTCAGCTATGTCGGGGTTGACCCCGTCCCGTTCTAGAAGTATCCTCACGACTCCCTCATACCCACTCAGTGCGGCATACCAGAGGGGTGTTCGGCCACAGTCGTCAGTTGTATCGGGATTGACCTCATCCCGTTCCAGTAGTACCCTCACGACTTCCTCATGCCCACAGTATGCAGCCAGAGTGAGCGATATTCGGCCATAGGCGTCAGTTGTGTTGGGATCGACGTCGCTCCGTTCCAGAAGTATCCTTACAACTTCCTCATACCCACTATACACAGCGCACAAGAGTGGTGTGAAGCCTAGAATGTCATCTGTGTTGGGGTTGATCTCGTCCTGTTGCAGTAGTACCCTCACGACTTCCTCATGCCCCCGATCAGCAGCCTGGAAGAGCGGTGTTTGGCCCCGCTCGTTGGCTGTGTTGGGGTCGACATCGCTCCGTTCAAGTAGTACCCTCACGACTCCCTCATGCCCATTCTCAGCAGCCAGGAACAGCGGTGTTTGACCCCATCCGTTGGCTGTGTTGGGATCGACATCGCTCCGTTCAAGTAGTGCCCTTACAACTTCCTCATGCCCATTCTTAACAGCTAGGAACAGCAGTGTTAGACCCCATCTGTCAGTTGTGTTGGGATTGACGTCGCTCCGTTCAAGTAGTACCCTCACGGCTCCCTCATGCCCATTCTCAGCAGCCACGAGCAGCGGTGTTCGACCCCATCTGTTGGCTGTGTTGGGATCGACATCGCTCCGTTCAAGTAGTGCCCTTACAACTTCCTCATGCCCATTCTTAGCAGCTAGGAACAGCGGTGTTCGACCCCATCTGTCAGTTGTGTTGGGATTGACGTCGCTCCGTTCAAGTAGTACCCTCACGACTTCCTCATGCCCATTCTTAACAGCCCGGGAGAGCGGTGTTCGGCCACCCCTGTCGGCAGTGTTGAGATCGACGTCGCTCCGCCCTAGCAGTGCCCTCACGACTTCCTCATGCCCATTCGCTGCGGCCCACCAGAGCGGTGTTTGGCCATGCGTGGTATCAGCCATGCTAAGACCGGCGGTGTTTTTCTCTAACACTATCCTCACAACCTCTGAATGCGACGTCCTAGTAGCCTAGGCAATTTCTGAGTTAGCCTAGTAATCAGCGACCTGCGCATTCTATTACTCATCTCTAATAGAACATCTACTCTCTCCACATACCCGGAGCACTGAAAGAAAGGTATCGAGTCGAGGGAGAGAATGGAACCGCAAAGGATGCTTCACTTACCTGCAGCTGCAGACGGGGAAGGTAGTCAATCAAGGCCTCCGTACGAGATCAAAAGCCTCTCCAAGAGCGCTTTCGGTTAGAGTCCACGATAGGACGTGCGGGCACAAGTTCGAGAGGTTCACACCGTGGGAAGAACAAGAAAGTGGGAGGGAAAAATAAACGATAAAGAAACGGCCTGTTTGTGTTCGTGTTGGTTGTCGTCCTTCTCGCCAAGGAGAATCTCGTTGTCGTCGTTGTGGTCTGCTGTGATCTGCGGAGGGAGGTGGTGGAAAACATCCCTTTTAAACCTCTCCCGAAACTTTGGCTCTGAAGCAGTCCCAACGGCAGTCACCTCGTTCAGCCCTCAAAAAATACGAGCCACATACTATTGCAATAAATGAACCAGGGAATTAGCCAAGACCTAACTTACAAATTCAATTCATAGAACCCGAAAAGAACTCCCTCTGAAAATGGATGCCAGTTTCACGCCATATTGTCAATTCTAGGATAGTCCCTTACGCTAGAATCTTTAAAAGGTGTTTTTTTTAGCCTTAATACTATTTCACTTTCCTACATTTTAACTATGAACTTTACCCCTTTTGGTTGGAGAGCAAGCCCTAGCCCCCGCCGTGTGGCTAGGAGGAAAAACAGCTGAGAAAGCAAAAGAACAAGCAGACAATGGAGCCTCCCGAAATCGAAACTAACAGCATGTTCGATGATATATTCCTATTGAACCCACCAATTATCAATACTCCTGATTGCGGTACCCTCCACCTCTGCGGGTTCCAACCTAGTATGTATATCCGGGCTACAAGCAGAATATTTGACAAGGGGCACTCTTGGTGGGATAAAACAAAGTGCAGTAGTTTCTTCTCTCGGAGTTTCACCATGGATGCTGTTGAGAAATGGTGCTCCGGGCGGAGGTAAGAGAGATTTGCTTGAGGCTTCCAACTCACTATCGAGTATGAGGGAGCATACGCGGAAGTGTGCATCCCATATCATGGGTTGTGTCATCGCGATAGGGTACTCGAGTATACTTATACTCGAGCACCATTCATGTTCCGCTTAGCTAGCTGGAGAACTTAATTAACAATCTTCCGCAGCACAAAAAAAACGTTCACTTGACAGATGCAGGTGGAAAGAGGGTGAGTGATAATTTATGAAGTTGAACAGATATATAACAAAACCCCTACCCTTCCTAGCATTATACCTACCAAACCAACTCATTTTTACCTCTGGCGGCAATGAGCATTGGGGCTTCAAACCCCTGCCCATCCCATCTCTGACGTCCATACCATAGCACAGCCTTAAATAGAGGAGTTCCTGCCTGTCGGAGCGTGATAACCCAAGACCAGATAACATGAACGCTATTTCCTAGATGGTCCACCAGACCCACCACAGGACTAGCACAACCGATATGAACTATTTTTTATTATGACACATACATAACTCACAAGCCAAGAATGAATTTAATCCTAGCCTCGGATTTTATTGTCAATCTACTTATGAAAGAATGCAAAATTAGTGAGTTGGAGTCTGTGTTTAGGGAAATTTGCTTCAAGATATACCCAGACAAATGTTGCCATAGCGAAAATATTCTGGATGAGAAGGAGGCTGATTGGTGGAGTATGGTCTCATTTTGGCACTTTTCTGGTATGGGATCGGGTTCCATGGTCTGCTTGGCCTGATCGTGTGATTTTTTCCATGCCCATTGCTTTCAAGATGACATTCCCGAACACGAGTATTGTGACTAGCGCATGTTCAACTGCCAGTGTTGTATGTTATGAGGTCCCACAATTCGCCGATCTTGTAGGATAAGTAAATGATAGACGTATCAATCCTTTACAATCCGGCAATACCTCGCGCCACCCGAGCACGACTTGGAGCTAGGGCATGGGCAATCACTTCCTATCAAGCGATCGACAGAACTAAAACATATAATATTGGTAGGCTAGCGGTCCCTTTTAGGGATGGCTAGCTTTCTTGCAAGATGTAACGTGAAGGCATGTGCACGGTTCTTGGTTTATCCGGGTGGATATGTTGGGAGGGAGGAGTCTTGTCCGTTTCGGTACCCCCTCCGGTTGCTTGATGGCCATCTATTAGTAAACAGACCCCTATTGTTTTCAATGCCTTGGATTTTAAAACCCAAATTGTGTCAACTGAGGCTACTTGACTAAGAGGTAGGCCGCCATCCTCCAACATTATTGTTGCAGCGGGATATTTTGAAAGTTTAAAATGGATAGAAAAAAAGTTTTTTTAAAAAGTGTGTATAATGGGCTCCCAAATGATAAAAAAATACTACTCATTATGAAAGAAGCAACCTTATTCTATACACGATTTATGCTGCCCTATTTATCCCAATTCCAACCGTGGGTGAAGAATACAGACACTTTACAACTCCATTAGCACAATGGGATATCATACTTGTTCGAACCAATCGCTATTGCATCATGAGACATAATTCGTGCCGTTCCTCACAGTGCTCCATGGCCCCCCACCGTCCCCTGCCTACCCCTGTCTCACCCTGTAGGGCCCGCCGCCCTACACTTTGACCGCCCTGGACGGACTACAGACTGCCGGCCAGTCCCGTCCGGGGCTCTTGGCAGTCCCTTCGATGGGTTGGGAACATTGCGTCCCATTGTAGCATTGCCTTCACGATTCCCTTATTCCCACCCTCCACAGCCCGGGAGAATGGTGTTTGGCCCCCTTTGTCACTTGTGTTGGGGTTGACCTCATCCCATCCCATTCCTGTAGTGCCCTCACCACTTCCTCATGCCCACACTGGGCTGCCTGGGAGAGCGGTGTTTGGCCATAGTTGTCAGCTGTGTTGGGATTGACGTCGCTCCGTTCTAGCAGCATCCTTACGACCTCTTTATGCCCCCTCCACGCAGCCCGCAAGAGTGGTGTTCGGCCTTCATTATCAACTTTGTTGGGATTGACCTCATCCCGTTCCAGGAGTGCCCTCACGACTCCCTCATGCCCACTCCACGCAGCCCCCAAGAGCGGTGTTCGGCCTTCATTGTCAACTTTGTTGAGATTGACCCCGTCCCGTTCCAGTAGTACCCTGACGACTCCCTCGCGCCCACTCCACGCAGCCTGAAAGAGAGGCGTTTGGCCCCATTTGTCAGTTGTGTCGCAATTGGCATCGCTCCGTTTTAGCAGTATCCTCACGGCTTCCTCATGCCCACCCCACGCTGCCTGGGAGAGAGGTGTTCCGCCTTCATTGTCAACTTTGTTGGGATTGACCTCATCCCGTTCCAGAAGTGCCCTCATGACTCCCTCATCCCCACTCTCGGCAGCCCACCAGAGCGGTGTTCGTCCATAATTGTCAACTGTGTTGGGGTTGGCGTCGCTCCGCTTCAGTAATATCCTCACGACTTCCTCATGCCTGCTCTCGGCAGCCTGGGAGAGCGGTGTTCGGCCATAGTTATCAGTTGTGTTGGGGTCGACGTCGCTCCGTTCTAGCAGCATGCTTACGACCTCTTTATGCCCCCTCCACGCAGCCCGCAAGAGCGGTGTTCGGCCTTCATTATCAACTTTGTCGGGGTTGACCTCATCCTGTTCCAGGAGTACCCTCACGACTCCCTCATACCCACTCCACGCAGCCTGGGAGAGAGGTGTTTGGCCCCATTTATCAGTTGTGTTGGGATCGGCGTCGCTCCGTTTCAGCAATATCCTCACGACTTCCTCATGCCCACTCTCGGCAGCCCAGGAGAGCGGTCTTCGGCCACGGTTGTCAGTTCTGTTGGGATTAACGTCGCTCCGTTCTAGTAGCATCCTTACGACCTCCTTATGCCCAATCCACGCAGCCCACAAGAGCGGTGTTCGGCCTTCAATGTCAACTTTGTTGGGATTGACCTCATCCCGTTCCAGGAGTGCCCTCACAACTCCCTCATGTCCACTCCACACAGCCTGGGAGAGAGGTGTTCTACCTTCATTGTCAACTTTGTTGGGGTTGACCTCGTCCCGTTCCAGGAGTACCCTCACAACTCCCACATGCCCATTCCACGCAGCTCGCAACAGCGGGGTCTCGCCATCTGCATTAGCTGTGTTGAGATCAACGTCGCTCCGTTCCAGTAGTACCCTCACGGCTTCCTCATGCCCATTCACCGCGGCCCACCATAGTGGTGTTTGGCCATGCGTGGTATTAGCCATGCTAAGATCGGCGGTGTTTTGATCTGACACTATCCTCACAACCTCTGAATGCGACATCCTAGTGGCCCAGACAATTTCTGAGTTACCCTGGTAAGCAGTGGCCTGCACATTCTATTACCCATCTCCAATGGAGCATCGACTCTCTCCAGATACCAGGAGTACCGAAAGAAAAATATCGAGTCGAGGGAGAGAATGGAACCGCAAAGGATGCTTCACTTACCTGCAGCTGCAGACGGGAAATGTAGTAAATCGTGGTCTTCGTACAAGATCCAATGCCTATTCGAGAGCGCTTTCGGTTAAAGTCCACGATAGGACGTACCCGTGCAGGCTCGAGAGGTTCACACCGTGGGAAGATCAAGAAAGTGGGAGGAAAAAATAAACAATAAAGAAACGGCCTGTTAGTGTTCGTGTTGGTTGTCGTCCCTCCCGCCAAGGAGGATCCCGTTGTCGTCGTTGTGGTCTACAGTGGTCTGCGGAGGCAGCTGGTGGAAAACATCCCTTTTATACCTCTCTCGAAACTTTCCCTCTGAGGCAGTCCCAAAGACAGTCACCTAGTTCGGCCCCCAAAAATACGAGCCACATACCATTACAATAAATGAACCAGGGAATTAGCCAAGACGTACAAATTCAATTCTACTTCCGAAAGTAAGCAGCACCGTAGAGCCCGAAAAAAAAGCCTAGAGCTATCCCCCCCCGATCAAGAACTCCGTCTGAAATGGATGCCAATTTCACGCCATATTGTCAATTCCGGGACAGTCCCTTGTGCTAGAACCCCTAAAGGGGCTTTTTTTAGCCTTAATACTACTTGCCACAACCCACTTTCCTACATTTTCACAATGAACTTTACCTCTTTGGGTTGGAGAACAAGTCCCCCACCGCAGTGTCTGGAGGAAACAGGATTCGGACAGCACATGCCTATCTTGTAACATGTCAGCTTTCCGTTTTAGAAATTAGTTTACATGCTTGGGCGCGCGCACTGACGGATCCCTCCAAGGACAGGCGTTCTTTGGTGGGTGCTTGGCAGGAAGTTTTTTTTAGAAGTCACAATGAGTTAGATCCGAAATAAAAAGAAGAAGAAAATAAAAAGAAGCGTCCAAACAAAGTCCCATCCACAGAACAATTCTGGTTCTCTTCTTCTTCGTTTGTCAATGTTCACACAGCCGCCCTTTTACCTAACAAACATCACTCCTACTCTTGTGGATACAGGATGCGTTTATAACCCACTTAAGTCTATATCTAGAAAGCTCCCATCCTCCCCTATAATACAAGCTGTTGTTGTCTAAGTTATGCAATAATACAAGTAATCCGAAATTAGTCACTGAGAAACACGGAATAACCCAACCCAGTGAACAAGAGGAACAAAAGACAAATCAAAAAGGCGAATAATAGAGAAGGCGGTATAGGAAAGCTCCGATGGACTACGAATGTAGACAAAATTGGTTCATCAAAGCCAAAATAATAAAACAAAAAGTGATGAGGGGAATAAGGTGATTGGGAAGGCCAATGAGATAACAAGAAATTCCAGGCGGATTACCCAATCCAAGGCTTTTTTTCCCGCGATGGCTCCTGCGTATAGAGCACTCTCCATTGTGAGCTTCGTATTTTGTTTGACCAAGGTTCTTCCATTGCGGAGGTGTGGGTCTAGTTGGTAGAGGCAAAAAAAGCAGGGTTTTATTCTTGGTTAGGCCAGTGGGCCTCCCCCAAGGGGGGCTCAGGTGGCTCGGGGGGCTCAGGGCGGAAAGTCCCTGCTAGGTGTAAGCATTCTGTCTGTTCGAAAGTGAAATTCGGGTGGTCTAGCAGCAACTTTGCGACTCTTTGGTGACCATACCGCAGAGCCTGTGAGAAAGGTGTTCGTCCATGCTCGTCACGTGTGTTGGGGTTGACATCGTTCCTTCCTAGCAGTGCTCTCACAACCTCCTCATTTCCATGCATCGCAGCCCGGAAGAGCGGTGTTCGGCCAAATTTGCCAGCTGTATCGGGATTGACATCGGCCCTTTCCAGTAGTATCCTCACAACCCCCTCATGCCCATACCGCGCAGCCCTGAACAGGGGTGTTCGGCCACAGCTGTCAGCTGTATTGGGATTGACATCTGTCCTTTCCAGCAGTGTCTTCGCAACCCCTTCATGCCCATTCCGTGATGCCCGAGCGAGCGGTGTTCGGCCATCTTTGTCAGCCCTGTCGGGGTTGACCCCGTCCTGTTCCAGCAGTATCCTCACGACTCCCTCATGCCCAAACCACGCAGCCCACCAGAGCGGTGTTTGGCCATCTATGTCGGGTGTATCGGGATCGACCTCGTTTCGTTCCAGCAGTTTCCTCACAATCCCCTCATGCCCAAACCGCGCAGCGAAGGAGAGGGGTGTTTGGCCGAGTTTGTCACCAATAGTGGGATCAACACTGTTACACTCCAGTAGTACCTCTACGGCTCCCCCATGCCCCGCCCCAGCTGCCCACGAGAGAGGTGTTCGGTCATGCCAGCCTGCCCAGTTGGGATTGACATCGCTCCGACCTAACAGTATCTCCATAGCCCATGACCATCCCGACATAGCAGCTAGCAAGAGTAGTGTTTTCCCACCCGTGCCAGCTGCGTTAGGGCTGACGTCACTACGACCCAGCAGCATCCTCATGACCCCTAAATGCCCATCACGCGCAGCCCGAATTAGTGGTGTTAGGCCCTTATAGTCAGCTGTGTTAGGATCGACATCGTCCCGTTCCAGTAGTACTCTCACAACTCCCTCTTTCCCACATCTCACAGCTTCTGAGAGCAGTGTCGAGCCATATCGGTCACGTGTGTTGGGATCAACATCGTTCCGTTCCAGTAGTATTCTCATGACTCCCTCATGTCTATTCTCGGCAGCCCCAGAGAGCGGTGTTTGGCCATCTTTGTCAGCCATGTCGGGACTAACCTCGTCCCGCTCGAGTAGTATCCTGACGACTCCCTCATGCCCACAAAACGCAGCCCACCAGAGTGGCGTTCGACCATTATTATCAGCTGTGGCAGGATCGACATCGTCTCGTTCCAGGAGTGCCCTCACGACTCCCTCATTCCCACTCCACGCAGCCCCCAAGAGTGGTGTTCGGCCTTCAATGTCAACTTTGCTAGGATTGACATCGTCCCGTTCCAGGAGTGCCCTCACAACTCCCTCATGCCCACTCCACGCAGCCCCCAAGAGCGGTGTTCTGCCTTTATTGTCAACTTTGTTGAGATTGACCCCATCCCGTTCCAGTAGTACCCTCACGACTCCCTCGTGCCCACTCCACGCAGCCTGGGAGAGAGGTGTTCTGCCCCCGTTGTCAACTTTGTTGAGATTGACCCCACCCCGTTCCATTAGTACCTTCACTAGCCCCTCATACCCATGCTTCGCAGCCAGAAAGAGAGGTGTTTGGCCATATTCATCAGCTATGTTGGCATCTACATCTTTCCGTTCCAACAGCATCCTCGTGACTTCCTCATGCCCGCCTTCGATGGCCCACCAGAGCGGCGTTTGGCCGCGCATATTGTCAGTTGAGTCGTGATTGGCGTTGCTTTGCTCTAGCAGGATCCCCCCGATCTCCGAATGCGACCTCGTAGAGTCCCAGGAGATTGCTATGTTACCCCAGCAATTAGTGACCTACGTACAGTCTCCACTTACCTATCTCCAATGAAATTCCCGCTCTCTCCAGGCCCCAGGAGTACCAACCGAATGGTATCGGGTCGAGGGAGAGGGTGGGACTGCTAGACGAGCTTCACTTACCGGCAGCTACCAACTGGGAAGGTTGTCAATCGAGACCTTCGCACACGATCAGATGCCTATTAGTGTCCCAATGCCCCCTATCAGGAGGTATTCGCACAAGTTCGCAGTGCTCACGCCGTGGAAAAACAAGCAAGTGAGGGAAAAAAGCAATAATGAAACGTCGTGGTCGTGCTCGTATTTGTAGAATCTCTCAATTGCATTTGCTGCGTGATCTGCTCTAGAACTCTCTAGCCTCTTGAAGAGCAGGCAGCCACCCTTTTATACCTCATCAAAAAATCGCCCCCACAAACACACCCAACGGCAGTCACATAGTGACACAGCGCAGTCCCACAAAACACCAACCCCCAACCAAAACGGTTCCACCTCCGCTGCGGGCAGCTACTAGTAAAATGCGATCCTACAATATCAATAGAGCAACATAATGCGACGGTTGCCCCATCCGAAATTTTACGGTAAGGACAGGAATATGCCTTGACTCACATGCTTTTCCGTGCCCATACTTGGCCCTCTCACTTAGTACTTTAGATAACAAGAGCTAGATAAATAAGGGTATACTCTATCAGAGCCCCAGAGAAACGGACACCTCGCTTCCCAGACTCAGTCAGTTATTTGAGGGCACAGACTATGAAAAGGTGAGTATAAGGACAAGAGTGGATACGGACGGATTAAATCGAGTGTGACAGATCCCTACTAAGGGGATGCGCTATAATGAATGACTTCAGGTATCGTGGTAGCGTGCAAGATAGCAGACAGGTGGGCCTTTTTTTGATGCAAGTGGACTTAGGGGACTTTGATAGAGAATACCGACATCGGCAGTTGAGGGAAATTCCCGACATAGCCTCCACAGATGTTATGTACTAGTGGTTGCCTTCATGCACTTGAGTAGTGATTGTGGGCAGTAGTGTAGAATGGAATCCGTAAGTGATGGAGTATTTTGTGTTAAATGGATATGTGCGCTGTAGCATGGCATTCATAAAGGGCTTCTCCTTGTATTCAAAAGTCCTGTTTATCCCATCTAGAATGGTAAGCGAGTCATTCCAACAATTGGTATATGAGTATTATGCTTTTTTCCCTAGTCTACTTCAATTTAACATACTTGGGGTGAGCAAAATAATCCGGTTGCTAAGAAGTAGTTGTGCTGCAAATTATCGGTGAGAGATAGGCATCTTGGCAACCGGATTATTTTGCTCACCCTAAGTGCAAGGTACGGGGGAGATATTTCGTACAAGACCCAGATTATCTCGCGGGTTAACTCAAATTAACTGTGCGAAAACATCCCCCCCGGCACTTGTACATTGTTAATATTTTAAAAATTATCGAGTGATAAACTATGAGATGACATTATAGCTGAATCATCATTCATTCCTCCATAGCTCGGCGTCCATCCCTCCATCAGGATCCAGCAGAGGTTACCCGGCAAACCGGTGCATATCTAAATTCCCCAGGACTCATGACCCCACGGTCCATAGCTCCACCATGCTCCGACAACGAATAGTTCGAATCCCCTCGCCAATATACCATACCCGACGTGGTCTCATACCCCGAGTACATATTCCGCCGTTACAATGCGCGGCACCGATACCACTTTCAATTCCGCCTCAATTGCCGATTGACCGAAGGACTCAGACGAGAGGGTTTCACGTGAATACCAGGAAATTGAAAGATCATCATTTCGATACGTTAAAGTTTGTGCAACGGTTACAGGAGGAAGGGTTCTCAGAGGAACAGAGTGTTGCGTTGATGAGGGCTATGAGTGATGTTATTGAGGAAAGGTTTGTTATCCCGACACGTGTGGAACCACAATTCATACAGAGCTAACCTGGTTCCGTAGCATACAAAACCTAACGAGAACAATGGTGCTAAAAGAAGATCAGGAGAAGATAACATATAACCGTGCCTCCTACCCCATCAACCCAACGCTACCCTGACTAACGCCCTCCTAGAAAAGGTTGACTTCTCGAAACTTCGCAGCGAGCTTACAAACGTGCATGCCTCAGAACTGAAGCCGCTTCGCACAGATCAGGAGCGGTTAACCTCCGAAATCTCCCGCTTGAATGCTCGCCTTCGCGAGGAAATACAACGTGCCCAGAGCAGTGTCAGGCTCGATTTGAACCTTGAGAAGGGGAGAATCAGAGAGGAGAGTTCGGTGCACGAGCTGAAGATCAAAGAGACAGACACTAGAATTGAGAAAGAGGTCGGAGACCTTAGGGGAGTACTTGAAGGAGTCAAGTTCTCAACATTACAGTGGCTAATTGGTGTTTGCACGGTAAGTTGAGCCTTGGGCTAGTAAAAAAAAAAAAAGAGGTTGTCAGGGACTAACGTCATCTTAGGGAACTGCGGCATTGTTGTTGGGTGTTTGGAGATTACTTATGTGACACTAATGGCGCAAAAACTGCGGGGCAATTGCGTTGACCCGATCGACTGTAAAAATGTTTCTAGTGCACATCTCCAACCATAGGTTCACATGACCAACTGCTAAAAGAGCTTTTCTGGTTCCTTTCCTCAATTTTCGAGCGGTGCTCCATGCCATACACAGTGCCTTTCCCAAAGGAACCATCACCTACCACCCCTGCCATTTCCCACCCATCCAAACCCGGCCATAGGTCGGTGCCAGTGACTGAGAGACCCGGCAATTGGTGGAGTAAATCCTAGTTTTACCTGTGACCATATAGCACTCCGTAGAAACACCTTCTCCCCACCAGCTAGTATAAGCATTGTGCTTGCCCTGTACTAGTAGACCTCGACAATGAGTCAAGGCCCAGCTGATACAATGGGGAACAAGCTCAATTCTAAACCCCTTCGATTCGAACCTCGCGCGAGGGTGAGGATACCGTTGACATAATATTATCATAGGATTCTCGGAACACCTTATGAGTCAGTGGCTCTCCGGTGTTGACTCCGAGATGCATCGCGGGTAACACTGAGGAATTGATGAATCTGACATCACATTCTCCTCGGCAATCGACAATCGATTGTGTGTTCTGGCTGGCGAACTTTCGGGGGCTAAACGTGTTTGGTGACATGAAATTACCGGCATTCGCTCCTTGAGTAAGGTAGCTCACTTCAAATAACTCCTTTGTTTATTTACAGCATGGATATGAGCTTTCGTCTCATTTGGTACCAACTTATTGAGAGAAGAGCATCGCATGAATATATCCCCGCGATACATCAGGCCAACCACAAAATATTGGGAAAAAAACGCTTCATCACAACCCACGATAATAACCCCAGTAACCCAGTGTTTGTTGTTGTTTTTCCATTCCCGGTCCTTATTCAACAGCCCCCCCACACCGCCCCACACAGGGTTACCCGCTCTACCACATACCCAGTCAACCAACTGAAACATCTGTAGCCTCCCCGTTTCGGAAGGGGAACTTTATTTTGTTGACGGAGCGAGCAAAAAAAAAAGAACTAGCGAACCCCTCCTTCCTCTCCCTTGCTTGTATTACACTTTCCTCCTGCTAGCAACAATACTCCACCTTTCTTTCCCTGTCCTCTCCTCCATCTCACTACCACGAGAATTGTCGGAAAAAAAGGGATTTAAAGGGGAGTAATGGCTAGCAGTCGTTATTCTACCAAGAGCTATCGGGGAGGTGTCGGTGGTGACGAAGGGTACGTGGCCACTAATGAACTGGTGGATCCGGAAACACTGTATACTAAGCAGAACCAGATTGGTAAATATTCCTCTCTTCCTTGCTCTTACTCTACCTGTTTATTCCTAGCTGCGCTGACAGACTCGTGGTGTCGGTTTAGGGGGCGGTAGTTTTGGCAAAGTTTACAAGGGGTAAGCCAGGCTCCCTACTCACAATGGGCGAAGCGAAGGGACGAACAAGTAGAGGGGCGGACAGAGAAGAGAGGAGGCTCACATGAAGTTGGTGTGTACAGGGTCGATAAACGCAGCGGCCAATCGGTAGCGATCAAGGTCATCGACGTCGAGAATGCGGAAGATGAGGTCGACGATATTATTCAGGAGATCAACATCCTTTCAGAACTGCACTCTCCCTACGTCACGAAATACTACGGGTCGTATCTCAAGGGCTCGGATCTGTGGATCATCATGGAATACTGTTCCGGAGGTAGTTGTGGGGATCTCATGAAGCCAGGTGTTATAGCGGAGGATTATATTACAATCATCATTAGGGAGCTGCTTATGGGATTGGAATACCTTCATAGCGACAACAAGCTGCATCGGGATATCAAAGGTGGGCTCTTCCTACCTTTTCCTTGACTTGTCTGTTTTAGCGAAAATGTTGTCTTAGGTTGGCTGACTTGTTTCGTTTCTAGCCGCAAATGTTTTATTGGGTTCTAACGGGCAGGTCAAACTTGCGGATTTCGGTGTCTCCGGACAGCTGACGGCTACCATGACCAAGAAGAATACTTTTGTCGGAACTCCTTTTTGGATGGCTCCGGAGGTTATCAAGCAGTCGGGATACGATCAGAAAGCGGATATCTGGTCTTTGGGGATTACGGCTATAGAATTGGCCTTGGGGGAGCCTCCTTACTCGGATATCCACCCAATGAAAGTTCTGTTTTTAATTCCAAAAAATCCACCACCGGTTCTTGAAGGCAATTTTTCGGACAAGTTTAAAGATTTTGTCTCCCTATGTTTACAGCGGGACCCGCGGGATCGCCCAACGGCAAAAGATCTGCTGAGACATCCCTTTGTCAGGAGGGCAAAGAAGACGACATACCTGACCGAATTGATTGAGCGTCACGAACGTTGGGTTATCGAGAATGGAAATAAGAATAAAAACATGGACGATGACGCCAGTTCAAAGATGGACAGCACCATGGATAGCAGGTCTACGGATGATTCGGATGCGGAGAGCGATCTGTGGGACTTTGGAACTGTGAGGGCTGTCGGGGGAAGCCGTAATCCCGGATTGAGTAGCTTATCTGCAGCTGCGGCTAATATGCGGTATGTTGCGCAGAGCATTGATCAAGATTATGGCGAGCAAGCTAGATCCAAGGTTGGAAGGCGCCCGGCATCCCCCCCAAGGACAGGCCCCCCCGTTCCTTCTCGGTTGCCCGGTAACCCCTCCCCTACCAGGGATATGCCACCGACTGCCCCGCCTCACGGGCACGGAGGAGCCAGGGACCCTGGGTACGCTTCCTCAGGCACTGTACGGGGCCTGAGCCGTCCGGCGTCTTACCAGTCTCTTCCACCTACTACAGCAAACCAAGACTCCCTACCTCCCTATAAATTCCAACAACAAAATTTGCAACTACAGCCGATATCGCCCCCTCGTAGACCAAACTTTACGCCAGCCCAGGCACCCCGTCAGAGAGAGATGAGCGTAGATGAGACTGATAGGAGTATCCAAGCAGAGCTTGCCCAAGATATGAGTTGGATGAAGCTAGCCCGGAATCAAGGTCCTGTTAATGGAATTGTCAGTGTTCCGGCATCTGTCCCGGCATCCGTTCCGGCGCCGAATGATATTACTGGTGGTGGTAGGATAGAAGTTGAATTCAATTCGGGGGTGCCAATTCCTGCCAATGCATATGGAGATCTCAGACAAGGATTTCCGCCTCTTCACCCTCCCCTTCTCCCACCGCAAATGGCAAGGCAAAGTTCCAACGATATCGCTCAGGAGCAGATGAGAAGACAGATGCAGCATCAACAAATGCAACCGCACCAGATGCCTGCGATTGGCCCTCCACCAGGATTACATCACCCCCGGCTCCAGCAGCCACCTCTGCCGCCCTCTCACCACCACATCAGCAATGGCATCAATCATCACCACCTCCCTCAACTCCCACCTCCTCAACAACACCAGCAGCATCAACAACATGGCCCTCGTCAGATGACACCTAATCATAAAGAGGCAACGCCTGAGCCCCCGGAGCTTACTGCGCTTGATGGCGTTATTCTTCCTGCGTTGGAAGCAGCTCTTCAACGCCGAACCTACCACCTACAATCAGCCATCCGCAAAGCTCAACAATCATCCCTTGCAACCGCCCGCCAGACAGTTCAAGAGAAGCAACAGGCACATGATAGGCTCAAGAGACTAGTTATCAAAGCCGCCGGAATATTCAGAGAAATCGAAGAATGGGATAACACGGCTCCAGTCGGAATGGGTGGGGATGTAAACGGTTTTCTTGAAGGTTTTCTAGAAGAGGTCTTGGTCCGCGTGGAAGCAGAAGAAGACGATGGCAATAATAACAGCGTAACTAGAGAGGACGAAAACAGGAGGTGGTAATTCAGTATCATAGCCTTTTTCTCTTTCTTCTGTTTCTTCTTAACCTTAATTAGGGGGCTTGGGCTGTAATCATGACATGGCTTTTGTCATTTTTTCTTCTCTTCTCTTTTGTAAAGTTAATGACCCTTTCCTTCTTCTCCTACCAAGTGCTTGCTGGAGGCGAGTAATTTGTTCCTTTCTCCTCTGCTCTTGCCTTTCTATCCTTCCCCAATCGCGAATTTGTGATTATAATACTTGAGGCCCGCATACTACGGAAAGTACTGTCGTCAGTTGGGTCCAAGGGGCGAGGCGCAGCTAGTACGATATGATAAGATGGGTGAATTGTGTGGGTTTGGATGGAGCTGATGGGAGGGAAGATTGGTTGTGGCGTTAGGCTTTTATTGTGTTTTAGTTGATTGGCATCGGGTGGAGGGAATGGATTGGGGGGAAGGGATGGAGGGAATTTATGGTTAGACGACAACGAAACTAGTTTGCATGGTGATTCCATACTGCTTTCTCACGGACGCGTGCGCTTTTCTTGGAGGGTTTGTGGGAACACCCATTATGCCTCTACTCCCTCCCCGCTTCCTCCTCCCTTAGTGCCGGAATCCCCATTTTCAATCCAACAATCGACCATCAACACCGACCGAGCAACCGCAGAAATTCAAATGGCAACCCCTCAAGACCCCGACTCCCAAGCGGAGGACATTACCTCCCTAACTAGCCTCTTGGAATCAATGGCTCAAACTGTCCCTTCTCCCCCTCCCCCGCCCCCCCCGCATCGCCATCCTAACCCACCCACCCTAGGCTAAAAACCGTAAAACCCGCCGCCGCGCAAAAATCCACGCCTCGTACACAACCGCACTATCTGAGGCCCGTGCGGAAATGCAGGAAGCGTTGGAGAAGGAAAGATTGCGCCAGAAGGAACGGCAGAGAAAGGTGCTGCAGAGATTTCGCGAGTTGGTGAGGAGGAAGGGAGCATTGGAGGCGGAGATTGAGAGGCTTTTGGGGGTTGTTAGGGGGGGTGTTTGTGAGGTTTTTGAGGCTGTTAGCGCCAGTAGAGAGGGAGATATGCCAGAGGGGGAGGAGGGAGATGAGGAGTGATTTGATTGATTGGTGGTTGAATGGTATATCGTATCGTAGTCGTTTGCTCCGATTTGGGTGAATAAATTGGTGACTTGTGGTGACGCGATTGAGGATTGGTGAGGGAGTGATTTTCTATGATTTGCATATTTTTAATTGGAGATGGAGTTTTTTTCTGGAATGGGATGTTTGAGTGGGGTTGCGGCAGTAGGCCTCCTCGGGTTAGATTTTACTGCACCTTCCATAGCGGATGAGACGTAAAGAATTCTAGAGCCGGAGTGTTCGGTTTGTTCTGCTGATTTGGTGTGTAATTTTCTAAAGTCCACTCCATATATACCAAAAATGAAGTTACAGAACCTGTCGGACTAAGCAACAAGAGCAACGGTTCAAGACCGCCCTCCAAACCAGGAGTTTGGATGAAAATGGCTTTTGACTTCGGGCTTCGAGGATATATTCCGCATCCCCAGATTTGAGAATCCGTTGCTCCGGTTAGGTTAGGGTCTCCAGATGAGATGGGTTACTGCGGAAATTACCCTACGAGACAAACCACCATTGATAGGAGAGAAAAGTGAGAGGGAGCAGGTAGAGAAGAGGGTTCGTTGATGTTATTACAATATAGGATACTGGGAGATAGAGGCAGAATTGAACATCTGCGGGTTTTTTCAAAAAAAAAAGGATAGATAGGAAGAGAAAAGACGAGACGGAAGTGAACGGGAAAAGCTGGCTTGCGAGGTCTTTTTTTTTGAAAGGGGTTCGGGAGTTCAAGTAGGATCTTGCCATGGCCTCTCAACCTTTTTGATTTTTCTTTCTTAGGATAGCACGATCACACATAATTGCCTAGCTGATGGAAAGGTCTTGGGTAGTATTGGGAATTGTCTATTTCAAACGGTCCACTTTTCGCTACATTTGGTGGAAAAACCAGTGTCGGACGAAACTTTTTGAGTTAGTGCTGAACATGCGAAACAAACCAGATCTTTGAGGCCGGCATTGGCATAATGAAGAACTATCTATCCTGTGGCGCTTTTAGTTAAATGGTATGTCGATTTTTCGGTTGGTTCATTCAGAGGGCTCAATCCACTTGTTTACATAATGCCGGAAGCTAGCGGATTCCACCCCGGGCGGTCTTGGGGGTTCGTACTTGTAGACCCACCGTGCCCTGAGCGAGGTGGTGCCCTCAGCGAGGCGCGGCGCTCATAGTCCAAGGAGGACTCTTACTAAACACCGGTTCCGCCACAGCAACTCTACCGTGCCTCGCTGAGGGCACCACCTTGCTCAGGGCACGGTGGGTCTACAGGGCGGTGCGAGATCTGTGCTGGATTGCGCCACACGATGCGGCTTGAGAGGTCTGGCACTTCCTGTTGTGCTGATGTACCGTACGAGTACGATAGTAGGTGTAAACCGCGGGGTGTCAACTTAATGCGAACACTTGTGCTTGGAGATTCATAAAGTATTCGGATGCCTTGGCGCCAAGACCCGGATATTTGGTATGTCTTGGCCCCAAAGCATCCGAATACTTTATGAATCACAAAGTAACTTACTTCGCAACCAAGTATGATACCACAGCTGCCTGCAAACCGGTGAAAGCTTTCCTTCGGTAGCCACCAGACCTAAACGATCGACTACCCTCACCGCAGCATGCTTTCACTCTGGGAATAAGGCCAAGTGTATTTTATTTTTGTTGTTGAGGTTGCCCAAATTATTACTGCTGGTATTAAGCTAGGGTACTTGATTGCGAGGTACAGGTATTCGCGTTAATTTGACACCTCGCGGTACTGGTAGGACGATACCGTAGGGTGTTGGGGGAAATTTTGGAGAATATCGATCAGCCAGTCGTGAGGTATCCTTGAGGTTCCACAAAAAAACCCCGCTCGTGTTCATCCCCCAGCAATTCCAGCAGTCAACTAGCTCCACCACCCATCGCCTACAATATCCTCACCAGCGAAAAACCAAAAATGTCTCTATCTTTCAGTAACAATATCAACTCTTTGAACACGGCCATTAACGTGTGGAATAGCTGCACCATTGCCGATGACCGATCTCAAATCTTGACCTGGCTATCGCCACTAGAGCCCAGGCTGCAGCACCAAGACATTCAAAACCGCCGAGTCGAAAATGTAGGGGAATGGCTCCTACAAACCGAGGAGTTTAAAAGATGGTACGCCGGTAATGAAGGAGTTGAGCACGATAATGCAGTCTTGTTTTGCTATGGAAACCCAGGGGTCGGAAAGACCTATATTAGGTAACTAACAAGGACGAGCCTCGAGGGATACAGGGAAAAGGGCAAGTGCTAACAAGCTGCAATGACAGTTCACTGGTGGTAGATAGCTTATGCGATCAAGCTAGAGGGCAAAATGTCGCCGTTGCGTGTTTTTACTTTGACTTTGCCGCCCAAAAAGGGCAGTCATCAACGAGCATGCTGGGCTCTCTGCTTAAACAGGTCGTGAGAGGGCAAAGAGAGATGCCGGAGGAAATAGCGAAAGCCTACGAAGACCAGAAAAAGGTGATTGGTGGAAGGGGACCGCAACTCCCCGATATTGTGAAGATGCTACAGACTTCCTCTTCCGAAAAGCCCACATTCATCTGCATCGACGCCCTAGATGAATGTGCGGCAGAATATCAAGTTAAGCTCCTTGATTCGCTCCATCAAATACTCCAAAAGTCTCCAAACATTCGAATATTCGTGACCGGAAGACCGCACATTCACGCTGAACTTACAAGGCGCCTTTCTGGAAGAGTAATGACTATAGCAATCACTCCCAGGAGAGGTGATGTCATTAGATATCTTCGTGCCAGGCTGAGCGAGGACACAAACCCTGATGCGATGGACAGTAGTCTGGAGGCAGATATCCTGAAGAAGATTCCCGAAGATATTTCTGAAATGTATGCAGAAGCAACCACGCTCCGGAAGCTACCCCAAGTTATCCACTGACAGATACACCTCTAGATTTCTACTCGTCTCGCTCAACATAGATTCAATCTTGCAAGAAACCACAATCCATCGCAGGCGACAAAAGCTCAACTCAATGACCGATGGCTTAGGGTTGGGAGATGCTTATGGCGCAACCCTAGATCGGATAAAAGGACAGGGTGGGGAGAAATCGAGGCTTGGAATGGCCGTTTTAATGTGGATCTCTCACGCGGAGCGGCCTTTAAAGGTCGATGAACTGTGCCACGCCCTAGCAGTCGAGACAGGGTCACCGGACCTCAATACCGACAATATTCCTTCAATAGGGACATTATTAGCCTGTTGCCAAGGACTTGTCATAGTGGACAAGGAGACTTCTACTATCCGGTTAATCCACTTTACCCTCCAAGAATACCTCCGGGTTCATCCTGAGCTTTTCAGTACAGCTCACTCAACAATGGCAGAAACCTGCTTAAGTTTTCTGAATTCGCAGCAGGTCATGGCTCTCTCGACCTTTTCCATTCCCCATCTCCAAGACCCACCCTTTCTCGAATATTCTTCTCTCTATTGGGGAATGCACGCAAAAAGGGACCTTTCAGATTGCGCGAAACTTCTTGCACTAGGGTTGTTTAGCGGGTACAATAACCACATATCCACGGAAATCCTCTTGAAAGCACAGGGGCACACGCATTTTTATTATAACTACTCAGGAAGAGCTCTCTTCAGCGGTCTGCATTGTGCATCTCTTTTTGGGATTGACGAGATTGCAGCTAAGTTGGTAGGGGCGGAAGGTTGCGATATCAACCAAATAGACTGCACCGGTAATACGCCTCTTCTTTGGGCTGCCCGCAATGGGAATCAGGGAGTCGTGGAAATACTACTCGGACGAGACGGCGTCAATCCCGACACACCAAATGCGTACGGCCAAACACCTCTCTGCTGTGCTTCTGAGAATGGGCACGAGGGACTAGTGGAAATGCTACTCGGGCGGGACGACGTCAACCCCAACAAGTCGGACGCATTAGGCCGAACACCACTCTGCTATGCTACTTTGCGTGGATACGAGGGAGTGGTTAAAATACTACTCGGGCGGGACGACGTCAACCCCAACAAGTCGGACGCATTAGGCCGGACACCACTCTACTATGCTGCTTTGCGTAGGCACGAGGGAGTAGTTAAAATATTACTCGGACGGAACGACGTCGAGCCCGACAAACCAGATGGGTATGGCCTAACACCACTCTGCCGTGCTGCCTCGGAAGGACACGATGAAGTAGTGAAAACGCTACTCGAACGAGGCGATGTCAACCCCGACAAACCAGATATGGACGGTCACACGTCACTCTGGTGGGCTACTGAGCGAGGGCACGAGGAAGTGGTGAGGATTCTACTTGGACGTGGCGATGCCAATCCCGCCAAACGGCGCAAATTAGGCTAAACACCACTCTGGTGGGCTGCCGAGAGTCGCATGCGAGAGTGATATCTACTCTAGATCGCCCCGCCATCCACCCCCCAGTATACCCCCTACCCCTTCAGATACGAATAGCCTATGCACCATTTCCGCAAAGACCGCAACAGCCCCTTAAGCATGTTACATGTCTATAAGGTGGGGTTTGAACTGCAGGAGAAGGCTGGACGGAAATGGAGGAAAGGAGCAATGGCGGTGGTAATCACCACCGTCTTCCTTCCCCTTCCAGCATAAGCCTACCACAGAAACTCGGCTCAAATATATTTCCTTTAGGCAAAGGAGATCGTCTGCGATGTTAATGCACATACCTATCACATCCCGACAAAATCTCTGCACGAATTTTCTTATCTTGTCGAGTTCTGATTTGTGATTTCTGTTTATAACTTAGAACTAGGCGTTAGTGGGGGGCTATCTCTATCGTATTGAGGAAAGCTGGTGTGGTTTGGAATCTCCCTTGCTCCTACTTTTACCGTTGTCCCTTAGCTATCGTTCATTCACCTCCTCTACAATTCCTGCTTTGCTCTTTCTCCCCACAAAACTGTAAGGTATCAGAGCCGTTTAGATATTAGGGAAAAATACAAAGTGCAAGTACCTCTAACGCTAGCGAAAAGCGACCAAAGCTAACTACCAACTATGGACATGCATAGCTTAATCAAGGCTCTGATTAAGTTACATGCCACCGTCCTCCAGGAATAAGCCTAAACGTGCTGTTAGAAAGCTAGCTATCCTCACCCTGCACCCCTCGCACCAAGGAAAACAAACGCGATAAGGAGCCCCGCCTACGAAGCCGGCCCCATCCAACAGGCTTCCTAAAACATTGGCCACACTACCAACCCTTTCACGTAATCCGCCACATGATTTGAATAGAGTCGATTCGGAGCAAATCAGGTCCTCTCAAGAGATGATCTTGCCCGAGCATTAGAGGGTTATTTTCGAGTCAGAGAAAAAAAAGACCACCCATGATAAATGGAGAAATGAAAATAAAGAATGGAAACATTCCCGAGATTTTGCTTGTTGTAAAATGTCTTGATTCTTGGTGAAAAAAGGGAAGCCCACCACTACATTCCTTTTTACCATCACGGGCAGGAAAGAGCTACTAATATACACAATGGACTTAGCAGTCACATTGGACACTGTGTTCTATACCATATCGACCATTCTCCTAACATGACGCACTAGTGACACTTCCATCTCCACATTCATCTACTAGTGGCATCCAATGCGGTCAACCACAAGTAACTAGATCCTGAGAAGCCACATTTTCCAACATTGCTTGTCCTCGAATCCCCGAGTGACTAGCTGTGATGCTCACACCTGGGTAAGAAAATCCTGCGTATGTGTATTTTTGGGTATATTAGAGTCTAAACAGCAACAGTACTTATTCCTCTAGATACTAGATAACCTAGTCAACAGCAAGAACCCCCCCGGGCTAAATCAGAAGACATATATAACCGAACGCGCGAAGAAGAGGGGGAGGGGATTGATTTCAGCAGCCTAAGGGCGCTCATAAATCCTCGAGATGTCCAAAACACCATATCCTAGAATTAATCGACCTAATCGACTAGATATATACGCTCGAACGGAACGCCGTCAATTTCGAAGACCAGAAATCTCCCAAACCCGGTCGAATCAGGGTTAACTAACTACTCGTTGATTTCTCATATGCCGGACTATTACCCACCCCCCAACCATGAAACTTCCCCATCCGCCCACCCCCGCATCACTATCCACTACCCATGAGGATCCCGCCAAGTCCCCCATCCCCAAACACCACCCATGACTCCCAAGCCCTAAAGAACTCCAGCAAGAGAAGATAGCCGCACACGCGGAGAGGAGTATCCGACTCTGCCCCAAGAAAACACCCCCGCAATACAATTCAAGAAAATAAAGGAACAACCCCGATCCCACTCCACAATCTGAAGTTTTCAAACATTGACATCAACTTGAGTTTGGAACTGTGGTAAAAATAACTTGATACACTAGCCTTATTGCTTCTCCAGTTTACCTCTATTGGCTTTGGAAACGTGGATATCGTTCCTAATCAACTAGATATTGAGCAGGCCGGGACTTGGAAAGTTTTTTGCTGGCATGCCGGAAGTGTGTCTGATAAGTAGCGTTATGGGAAGTGACCCCCCCCAAAAAAAAAATACAGCTACTGTAGACAGGTATTCCTTAACAAGAAAAAAAACTTTCTGAAAGCCTATGGGAGATAGTTCCCAGAGCTCTACCTAACTATGCAATGTTTTGGAATTTAAATATTTTTCTTTTTTTGGGGGGAGTTGGTGATTAACTTTATTCCGAATATCATACCTCGTTTCTTTTTGGTGGGAAATCCCGTTGTCCTGCTATTTTTCTTCACCAGTTTTCTGCAGTGTTGACAGTATACTTCCGAGTTTTCCTCCCATCATGCTAAAATGCAAACCTAAAAGACTATTAACTTATAGCTTAGAACTTTTCCAGAAATGTCGGCCGAGTGATATCACATGCATCTCAGACCAAGTCAATGATACAGATCTTTTTCTTACCAAAAGGGGCATTGGGACCGATATGAGAGTCTTGGACAAGGCCATCCGAGAATAATCCTCCTTGGTCCCTACAACAATGGTATATTAGATGTTCTTCTAACATCCCAATATCAGCTAAAGTTTTTCAAGGGAATGAGTCGCCAGTCCAGACAACACCAGCACTCCCCGATTCAGACCAATACAGAAAACAGCACCCCGAACGGAATCCCTAGCAGACACAACAAGATACCATCCGCACAGATCCGACCACTGTAACTCCCAATATTCCCGGAAGCCCTACGCATAAGCTATCCCAGGGCAGTGAGTAAATGCTCCCCTCCCCACTGCACCGGACCCAGCGCTAAGACTAGAAATCCAAAGATGTAATCCCCTGCCCGAGCATGTAGCGAAGGAGGGGGTGGCATGTTCAAGCTTAGCAGTGACGTTGAGTTCGTGTTCAGAAGACGCTAATCTCACTCATTCGCTCTTGTCCATAATCTATAAGCAGATAGTTTAAGACATTTGTCACTTTAAAGCCTTCTCATTGGCTGAGTTTCAGATTTGCTTTTTGAGGGCTAGGTATCGGCCAAATCCTAGGACTCTGATTGGTTGAAAGGTTGCATGATAGATCATATGTGATATCAATATTGAGAGAGGTCAATGATATCATACATGGTACTAGATCTTATCAAAAGGTCAATGATATCATACATAGTCCTATATCATATCAAAAGGTCAGTGATATCATATATAGTACTATATTTTATCAAAAGGGCAATGATATCATATATAGTACTATATCTTATTGAAAGGTCTGAGTCAATCATATCATATATAGTACTATGGCTTATTGAAAGGGCAATAACATCATCTAAGATACCATATCTTATGGAAAGGTTAATAATATCATACATAGTAGTATATCTTATTGAAAGGTCTTAGTCAATTATATCAAACATAGTACTATATCTTTTCGGAAGGGTAATGACATCATATATAATAGATCTTACGGAAGGGTTGATAATATGATACATAGTACTATATCTTATTGAAAAGTTTGAGTCAATCATATCATACATAGTACTATGGCTTATCAAAAGGGTAATGACATCATATATGATACTATATCTTACGAAAAGATTAATAATACCATACATCATACTATATCTTATTGAAAGGTCTAAGTTAATTATATCATATATAGTGTTATATCTTATCGAAAGATCAATGATACTATTGATAGTAGTGTATCTGATTGAAAGATCATGATAAAAGACATGGCACTATATCTTATTAAAATGTCTGAGTCAATGATACCATACATGGTACTATATCTTATTAAAAGGTTTGAATCAATGATATCATACAGGATATGGTTCCGGAAGACTAGAGGTAGATTGAGTTTTCACATAAAATCCGTGACAATTTTGGGGGTAACGGCAACCGTAATGCTTGGGATTTGTCTTGGCACTATAGGTTAAAGATGCCAAATCATTATTCTAGCTTGTTAAATATAGAGTTTTTGAAATATGAATTAAGATGAATAAAGCCCAAGAGATATTAAAATAAAGCTTGTATCATAGTTACAATTACCAGAGGGCCTACTAAGAGGGAGATAAGAATAACATAGACTATAGAAGGAAAGAAAGCATTTAAGAAACATAATATTAAGACTTAAGAATGCGCTGGTGTAGGAAGAATAACAGGTAAAAACATGTTATGCCAAGACAAATCCCAAGCATTACGGTTGCCGTTACCCCAAAATTGTCACGGATTTTATGTGAAAACTCAGTCTACTTCTAGTCTTCCGGAACCATACCATATCCTATACAAAGGTTATGTTAGGTGGTAGCTTCGGCGTGAGGTATTCCGACAGCTAGGACCTTAATCGTGATTATATCGGAGAACTCGTTAAGAAGATTCGAGTAATGTAGGCTAGATATAATATTTACTTCGATGTAGATTGTCGAAGTATTGGTAGTGATATAAAAGTGTAGATAACTTATTATATTGATAAGATCTCTTCTCCGTGCTTGTTGATCTCTATCTACTCCGGGCTCTTGCCCGCTTCTTATACACTTTCCCAGGGTACATCTAACTATCATACTAGCAAAGTACATTTTCCAACTTCTCCTAGTTTCCGTGAATGTGCGGACACCGTTTGACCCTGAGTTCTCACACACTACTTCAGCTTTAATCATTGCCCAAGTAATTGCGTCCAATTACTGGTTCTCGATTCTTATGCCATATGAACTTAGTCTGTATATGCAGCCTGGCTCGCTATCATACTAGTCGTTCCTTCCGGTCATGTTGTGATCAACATTTCTCATGCCGGGTAATCATATGCTTACGTCTTACATATCAAACTACATATGTCGGTCGGCTTAACTTTGAAGCGCCATAACTTCTTATCCAACCGTTCGCACTTCGCCGTTTGGCTTCCTACTAATAGAGGAATATTCCTTCTGTAGTATACGGCGAAAACCCCTCGGTCGCATTGCTCGTGCAGCTGCGTAGAGACTGATAACGATCCGTTGTATAGTTGTAATAACTATGACGGGGGTGTGAGTCGAACACATGACCTTCTGAAAGAAGTCACGTGTTATTCCGACTGCGCTAGTTCGTGCGTCAAGGTAGGGTAACTTTACCCTGTAAATCCTTACGGGGAGTCCGTGCGCCTAACAGGTTAATAATACTTTACATAGTGCTATATCTTATTAAAAGGTCAATGATACGATAGTTGGTACAATATCTGTTCACAAGATCAATGATATCATACATGGCACTATATCTTTTTAAAAGGTCTAAGTTGATAATATCATACAGAGTACCATATCCTATTGAAAGGTCAATACTATCATATATAGTACTATATCTTATAGTAAGATCAATGATATTATAGTATTACAATTGAGTTTACAATAGAGGTCAATGATATCACAATAGTACGATTGATCGTACAAACCTCGTTATGATATCATTCCTTAGACTGATGAATTGATTCAGATAGGTAGTCAATATACTTAAAATATTTACTTTTTAACTAATATATATAGGACTAATCTTCCCATCAGGTCTTTATAGGTATCAGACTTCTTTGTGCTATCTTTCTCAATCAAAACTACGACAATCCTATTACAAGATTTCTATATTCGACTCCCAAGTTCATTTTACTACCTAATTCTTTCCAACTCTTCAGATATTCCTCACAGTTCTCTTCTCTCTCTCTATGGCTTTCAATTATCGTGAGAATAATATTGCTCATATTTCCTGTCTGCTGGAGCTTACTCAGAAAAATAATATGATCAACTTTCGTAAGGTTTTTACATCCTCTCTTAGTTGCATTAACTCTCAGTTCTCTGTATCGGAGGATATTGTTGATATACATGATCTACCATGATGCCAGTTGGTTTGCAATATTGGTGATTTGCTTTCAGAGCCAGCTAAACGGTCAGTTGGAATATGTACTAGATCATTCTGTGATTTTGGAGCCAGCCTGAGTATTGGTCTAAAGGTTACTGTAACCAACATCAATGAGTAAGTTTAACTATTTTTCTTTGTTTCTTAAATAAATAATATAAATCTACAACTATTATCTTTAAACAAGTCTTGATTATAATTCTATCAAGTTATTTTGACATTTAAAATTCAATTAAAATATACAGATTCCCTGGAAATCCAACTCAGTCTGAGTTTGACGACCATGCACCTCCGATTGTATCAGCAAATATATTTTTTGTCGGAAGAACAGTACAAACCTATAGGGTACCAGCAGCTGCTAGTTGTGCAGATATTGTTGGCTGGCAAATCTTTGATGTGAGAACTGAATTTTATGATTCAGAATCACGAGTACGAAAGATGTTTACAATATGATGCTTCTTGAAAAACCACCACCGATGGCAACTATTCACACTTCCTAGTACCTAACGTATTATACCTAGTTATGGGTCACCCCCTAGTAATGGGTCAATATTTTCACTTCGTCAAAACCAACAAAACTTACAACAACCCACTCACTATACATCTGAAGAAGCTGATATTTGAATAGTTTAATGTCTTGCACCTGGTAATAATCAGCATAAAAGAATATTAGCAAAATAAAATAAACTGCACTCTTGAAACACACAAGTGATAATTGATGATTGAATTACTATTTGTTTGATAATCAGTACTTGGAATAGATTTCTAGTTAATCTTTCCATATAGCAAGTATTAGGAATAGGTTGTTAATAAACTGTAGGTATTAGAAATGGAAATTTCGATTTACAAAACGTGAGCTATAAGTTTGAAAACAGGGTAAATTGAGATATTTGATATTTAAAAGAGTATGAAACTTAAGTTAATAAGGTTTATCATATTCTCATGTTTCTTTTAAGACACCAAACTTTGAATACTACTACCTTAACATACTCACTTTAATATATATTAATTGAAAGATCATTGGACTCTTTCTGCTCTCGCAGTGATGTCCTTTATACTAGTTATTCTTTAATATAGTTTAGACGCATTTGCACTGTTTATCATTCAATAGCTTTCTAATATGATAAATATTTGCCTCTGTTGACTTTACCAGTATTCTGCTATCCTGAGATATGTATTATTCTGCTTTAAACCTTCAAATACCTTTTATATTCTCTTATAAGTACTCTCTCAAGAATTTCACAATTTTCTTCATGAACAATCAAATATCTAGTCTCCATACTCAAATCTCACTACTTCCCAGTTCTCTATATTTGTCTTAATCATTCCCTCCATCTTTAAAGCCTCTATTTGTTTATATTTTCTATACAATAACTATATTTAATGTGTACAAACTTTGTACAAATATGCAACCAATACTGGTTTTCATTCACTACAACTACTTCCTCTAGCTCAAACCCACTTTATATAGTAGGTATAGTCATCTCAAATACATCTGAATAGAAAATTCATGTAAAATCAATCAAAACTGGATGTGGAACAAGATATTCTTAAGAGTATAAGGGACAAAGTGAATTTTCAAAATTTAGAAGGGGTAGTAGCTTTCTCGCACTTCCAATAGTGTCTTAACATGCTACGTACTTGAAGGAAAGAGAGAATTCAATAGATTAGGTTTTGGAAAGTATGGAAAATAGTATAAATAAAGTTCAAAGTACAGAAAAGATCAATACTAAAGAAATGGTAACTCAGAGAGCCGAAAGAGTCCAATAATCTTTCAATTAATATATATTAAAGTGAGTATGTTAAGGTAGTAGTATACAAAGTTTGGTGTCTTAAAAGAAATATGAGAATATGATAAACCTTATTAAGTTTAATACTCTCAAATATCAAATATCTCAATTTACCCTGTTTTCAAACTTATAGCTCACGTTTTGTAGATCGAAATTTCCATTTCTAATACCTACAGTCTATGAATAACATATTCCTAATACTTGCTATATGGAAAGATTAACTAGAAATCTATTTCAAGTACTGATTATCAAACAAATAGTAATTCAATCATCAATTATCACTTGTGTGTTTTAAGAGTGCAGTTTATTTTATTGTGCTAATACTTGTTTATGCTGATTATTACCAAGTGCAAGACATTGAACTATTCAAATATCAGCTTCTCCAGATATATAGTGACTGAGTTGTTGTAAGTTTTATTGCTTTTGACGAAGTGAAAATAGTGACCCATTACTAGGGGGTGACCCATAACTAGGTATAATACGTTATGACTTGGTTGAACTTCAGGGCCGACTAGTGGGACGACTGAAGGAGAAGGATTCTCAGTCTCAGTTTTCATGCTGTCGAATCGAAAACTTTACTCTCTTTAGTTCTCAACCTAAATCTAAAAACCTACCTTACCAGGTGCTGCTCAGTATGGAAGCACTTCAGATAAGCCTGGAATGCCGTATAGCTCTACTCAATCTGCCCAATCGAAAAGCTGGACTGCAAGATCAAAATCTCAAATTCTACAGCAAAACCTACTTTCAAGGTTTAACACCTTAGACAATACTACTGCTATATCACCCCTCCCACCAGTTACTTCTTCAACATCAACTCATTCCAAAACTAAGCTTCCCAAGCCACCAAAATGATCACATACACAAGCCTACAACTCCGAGCCTAACTCTCAAAATGTTGATAATTCTTCTACTTCTTCCTCTCTTCCTCCTTTGAATGCACAGTTTCCCACTCCAACTTCATCAAGTCAACCCCAATCACCTCTTTCTTCTCCTGAAATTATTTCCGATAACTACTATATTCCTGCCACTCAACCCCTGCAAGCTGAAGAAGCTCTATGATGATCAATTGGCACTCGCAAACCTAACTCTCGGTTTATTTACTAGACTCTTCTTTTTTCATTTATTAATTATAAATTCCGAATCTGTTTAAATATTTATTTCTCAGCTATTTGATTTTCGTGTATTTTTTTTACCATAGTAAATTACATATTTTTTAGTTATATACTCTTAATTCAGCATAAGTCATGTTGGTTTTCTTTATGTTTTTCAAACATCGTATATATTTTTTCCTAAAACAATATTTTCATTAAATTTTAATTCTACTTAGAAATTATTCTCTCTTCAGAATCATGGTAAATACTTTTTAAACTATTAACTCTTGATACTAAATTTATTAATACTATATTTTCTAAATATATAACATATTTTTATTGATTGAAAATTAACAATATATTTCAAGGTGTGATTCTACAGGTTATAAGTGAGATTGACAAAACGATTGATTGCGTGAATGCAGTAAGAATCATATACATATTATAATGTTTTTACTCTAACCTTAAATAATTAAAATATAATAATATAATATGTGTAAATTAAGATATAGTAGATGAGAGATATAAGAAGCAGGATTTCCACCTTCAAGTTTTTTGAAAAGATAGGTTATACTTCTAATCTATCTCAATACCTACCCTCCAAAATTCTTGAATAATAATTCTTATAAAACCCCTATTGGTATTTATCAATTATTTCAACTTCTTCCCCTGCTGTAACAATCCTATTGTTAGGTAGTTATGCAACAGGCAACGATAGTGGTTTCCCATAGTGAGCCAGTCTTCTTCCTTGTAATAAGGCGTAGGGAAATACTATCTCTTCAGATAGTACGGAACTGGCTTGCTCGGCTTGAGTCGTTTGCTAGAATTACTATTTCTTCAGATAGTAAGGTGGGTTGATTGTCGTGCTTGATAGAACTATCACAATAGTCCTATGTTCGGGCAACCTGTCGAGACTGTCACAATAGTCTCCAGGTTCTTAGAGCGTATGTTTTCGCAGAGGAGGAGTGTATGTAAAGAGAGTAAAGCGTAATCGTATTGCAATATCTTGAGTATAGAAAAGTACTTAGATGGTTGCGTGAAGATCCTATCTCTTGGTCGTTTTTTTTTTTTTTTTTTTT
>Ga0307517_10000310_pt1 | contig 84695 bp, 109 predicted proteins | sample 23_EM_MG_FD_194515 | JGI IMG/M metagenome (GOLD analysis project Ga0307517, IMG submission 194515) | Populus trichocarpa ectomycorrhiza microbial communities from riparian zone in the Pacific Northwest, United States - 23_EM | ecosystem: Host-associated > Plants > Roots > Unclassified | place...
CAATAACTGCCATAGAAGGCGAAAACGAGAGTAATAAAGAAGAACCCAGAAAGGAAATGCATGTACCAAGAAAGGCGTACACGGAATGCAGTAGTCGGGATCTCGGGGCGCATTTGCCCTTCCAACAGACGGAACCCTTGGTCAATTAAGTAACAGGGAGCCGAGGAAGACTAGTGTGTGTAAGGATATTTCACGGCGATCCCCGAATCCTTTATAATCACATCACGATAAGATCTCGTTTAGCCACACCATTCGCAATGTCCATCGATTCTCTTCAGAAACGCTATACGGACGCCGGACAAGGTCATCTATTCGCCTTCTGGCCAAAACTTTCACCTGCACAACAGGAAGAGCTCAAAAATCAGCTCGAACCCCTTAATATTGACCGCATTAATCGCATTTATTCCAAGGCAGTCACCGCCGAAGCCGAGGCATTGAAACCGAATGTCGACGACATAAAACCACTTCCAAAAGCCGCCTCCGAGTCCCTGGCAAATGAAGTGAAAGCCAAAGAATGGGCTCGTATCGGTTTGGATGCCATCGCCCGTGGCGAAGTTGGTGTATTGCTCATGGCTGGAGGGCAAGGAACTAGATTAGGAAGCACCGCCCCGAAAGGATGTTATGATATTGGTCTTCCTTCTCATAAATCCCTTTTCCAGTATCAGGCAGAGCGGATTGCGCGACTGCAGACCGTCTCTGAATCCGAAAACGCAAAACCCGCCGGATCCGCCATTATACCCTGGTATGTCATGACCAGTGGTCCGACTCGTCGAGACACAGAGGATTATTTCAAAAAGAACAATTACTTTGGTCTGAATCCGAAGAACGTCATTATCTTCGAGCAAGGTCAGCCATTTCATGTTTAACTACTGGTTTCCATGTCAATGTCCCTGAACAGGAACTCTTCCTTGTTTAACGATGGAAGGCAAGATCCTCCTCGAAACGCCTTCTCGTGTAGCCGTTGCCCCAGACGGGAACGGCGGGCTCTATGCCGCAACTCGCTCTCCCTTGTCCCCAGGCGAAGCAACTACTGTCCTCTCAAATCTCGCCAAGCGCAAGATCCTCTATGTTCATGCCTACTGCGTCGATAACTGCCTTGTCCGTGTCGCCGACCCAGTTTTCCTAGGATATAGCATCCAAAAACAAGCCGACTGCGCAGCCAAAGTCGTCCCCAAGACAAGCCCAACCGAAGCGGTCGGAGTGGTCGCCTGCAGAGGAAGCAAGTTCAGCGTCGTAGAATACTCTGAAATCTCCTCTGAACAAGCCCAAAGACGTGACACTGAGACGGGCGAGTTGTCATTCCGCGCTGGCAACATCGCAAACCATTTCTACACCACCGCGTTTTTGAACAGAGTCGAATCCTTCGAGGACGAATTGGCCTTCCACATCGCCCGAAAGAAGATTCCTCATGTTAATTTGGAGACTGGGGAATCTGTCAAGCCTTCCAAGCCGAACGGGATGAAACTCGAGATGTTCGTGTTTGATGTGTTCCCCTTTACCGAACGCTTCGCAGTTTTGGAGGTTGAGAGGCAGGAGGAATTCAGCCCCCTCAAGAATGCCCCTGGAACGGGTGCAGATGATCCCGATACTAGCAGGCGTGATTTACTCGCACAGAACAAACGCTTCCTTGAGAAAGCTGGTGCCAAGGTTAAGGAAGGTGTGGAGATTGAGATTTCTCCTCTTGTAAGCTACTCTGGAGAGGGATTGGAGTCTGTCAAGGGGAAAACGTTCGCAAAGTCTGGGATTGTTGAATCTCTCCCAGAGTTGGATGCCTTAGTTTGAGGATGAAGATGAAGATGACCAATAGCAATTGTATAGTAGTCGTTAGAAAAGCAAAGACACATTTCCGAATCGCATCGCGTCTGTTTCTCATCTGGTTTCATTCCATAAAAGTACATCTGGCAGAAACATACAATGTACAGTCGTAAAGTCGTAAAAAAAAGTGAAAGACAAAACAAAAAGAAAGAAAAAGAGTGGCATACGACGTGAAATGCTTGAAGCGTCTCGAATAAGTAGATCAATGATTAGCTGTGCTGTCGATGACCCTTCGAATCTGTTCAGATCGAGGTGTGACACTGCACTTGAAAGGCTTTTTGTGACTGCAAAGTCTACTTTCAGTCCCTGGCAAGTGTTCGGTTGCGATATATGAACGTACATTACCACGCCAAACTCGTTAAATGAGTCATCGATCTCAATCTCTTGACCAAGCTCGTCCTTAGCTTTGCCGATATTGAAGCAGGTTAGGAAGGACACAATGATAAGCCACATCTGAAATCACGGTTTATTGTCCGAATTGTTGAAACAGCATCAAAAATACGCACCATATCGCTCGCAACGGCCTTTCCAACGCATATTCTATAGTGATAAAACGGCATTATCTAAGTAGGTATTTTACTTTCGTTAGATTCAGAAGGCTGACCTTCTGCCGAATCCATAGGCCAGGATTCGGTTATCATTATTTAATTTTCCGTCGGCATCGAAAAATCTCTCGGGCTTGAAGGTAAATGGGTCTGGGTAGACACTTTCGTCATGCGTCATTGCCCAGATGTTGGAAGAAACCATAGTTCCTAACGCAACTTTATAAGTCGTTCACAATAGCGTAAAAATCAAACAAACCTTTCGGTAAGAAATATCCATTGACGACATCATCTTCAACTAGAGAATGCGGAATACCGATACCTAGGGGGGGCTCATACCGCAACAATTCACGGTAGATAGCTTCAATGTAAGGCAGGTCGGGTCGATCGCTTACTTCCGGAAGGCGACCGCTCCCAACGACGCGGTCGATTTCCTCTTGAGCTTTCCTTTGCACCTCAGGATGCTTGACTATGAGGTAAAAAAAGATACCAGTCGCAGACACGGTCTGATCAAGTGGGTGATTAGAGTCGAATCCGGAAATGAACTACTGGACCACACACCGTGTCAGAAGAAGCTGTATCAAATATTTCCAATATAACTTAATGATGCGGTGAATGAACAAGCACAAACCTCCATAAATTGTCCACGCTATATTTTTTATAGCAGCTTCTTCCTCCGACGTTGCTCCGATCGTAGATTTCTTCTCCAGAAAATCAGTAACAAGCGAAGATGCTGCAGTCCCGGCATTCTGATAATTGATGACATTAGTTGCACCACAATTGCCCACTATGTGTTAAGAACTCGCCATAGCCGCAGTGACATGTTCCATAGGTATGCGCTTCATTTCTTCAGCCAGAGATCTGGCCCTCTCGGCCTTCTTTTTAGCCGTGGCGCCAGGAACCCATGAAGGAATATAGCGTAAAATAGGCAGGACATTGATCAAGGTGCCACCTGGTTCAAGTAAAGAGGCCCCGAGTGTCGCGCCCTCATCGGCTATGTGAATGATTGGGTCATCGAGTGATTCTGGGGCATAGCCATACATCATTAACATCGCCATGGAAATCGACAACCTTGATAAAGAAGCGGTGAGGGGAGAAAATGCAGTACCATATTTGATATGACCTACAATGTGTTGTGTTCGAAAACTTTTTCTGGTTCTTGCAACACACTCCGCAAGAAGAGATGCACACGATCGCGTTGCATGGGGTGGTATTGACGAGCGGCATTATCGTGGAAATTCTGCCAACACATTTTACGGTGTTGCCGCCAAACGTCGCCGTACCTGAGTAGCCCGATGTTATACTCCCAGCCAAGACTACATGTTGGGTTAATCGATGGAGAGACCAGCGGACGAAAAAGCATACACTTCTACAATCGGGATCACTGGACGATCGCTGTAGAGCTGCGCTCTCCTTTCAAATATTTCCTCCGCCATCTTGAGACTGTTAATAACTACCACATGATTTCCAAAGGCACTGGCATGTAGTATGTCGCCTGTCATAGATCAAGCTTCAGACAGGTCACTGGGAGTCATGGAGGGCCAAACCGCACTGTTGTACTTCCTGCCCCACTCAGCAAAGACCCGCCCAGCATCGCCCTTAGGGAAGTCAAGGGCGTTGCCAATCAATAATTTCGGTTTGGGACCAGGGGGGTAATGAAGCGATCTTGCATTTCGCTTCAACAAGTCATAGCACAACTTTACCGTGACTAAAAAGAGGACGGCGAAAAAGGACGGAGACAGGTTGGGTACCGCAAGAAGGCCCATCAGGAGGGGAAGGCAAGGAATGTGTTACGCGATTCCCACTCTCTTTACAAATAGTATTCCGTTCTCGTGTTGTGTTTTTGAATACCGGGTTCCGGTCAGTTGCGACATGAGCCCTGGCCCAGGAAACAAATAACCCATTTCGTGAAGACGCAAAAGTCTGTGCCTGCCCAACTCGCTAAAAGTTCACAATTACGAGCAATTACGTCGCCGCAAGCACCTCGTGTTTTCTGGATGGAGAAGGGGAAGACGACAACTAATGGTTATCGTGATCATTAAGATTCCTGAACATATAGATAATCATACGCGGGCGGAGTGAAGTGATCCGAATTTGATCCAGGGTTGAGCGGTTGACCACATGTCTTCAGGATTCACCAATGGCTGAAATTCGGCTGAAATCTTATTCGGTTAGGAATTTATGCTTGGTCTCAGAAGCCGTTCAGAGACCTGCAGGAATAGGCATAAGTCCGTTTTAGGTTTACTAGAGAAGCGTCAGTTTTGTGTCAGTTCCTGAGGTGCATATTATAGACTCATCCATATTCCGTTTGGAACTTGTTGACTTGACGAGTTATGACATCGGCCAATCCATCTCACAATTTGAACATTCAAGGGCTCGATTGAGGTCAGTCGCTCGAAAATAATTTTGCAATCCAGCCAAACCCGAGAATTCCGGGAGCAAACAGTCGGAAGTTAAAAATTAAGGGAAGCCTGAGTCTCAAGTCAACCGTGACACGTAAAATGCACCTTGCCAGATGGAGTCGATCCTGAAATCCTACAACTGTTTTTATTTAGTCAAGCGCTTTCTAGATAGTTGTCATCATTGGGGGTCATACGCAACTGTGGGTGATAAGCTATCCTATAACAAGATTGTCCTGCAATTCAAAAAAAATGTCAAAACAATGGTTCGATGCTGTTAATAACACAGCTGAGTGTTAATCAAGACAAGACTCTAAATGCCACCTGACTCAGCTTAATGATATCACCATCCAGGTTGGGCCTCGTTTCGCGGAACGTGTCAGATATCAAATAGACAAATGGGTCAAATGAGTGCTTTCACCTCGAGTTCAAGTTGTACTTTGGTCATGGTCATCAATTCGAGAAATAAGAACTTGCTGACCTTGAATCCTACCTTGTGAACATAGATGGTTTATCAAGCGTGGCCAGCGGTCTACTTGCCGACCTGCCCAGTTTGGTCCAGGATTACCTATCGGCGCAGGATGAAAGGTGGCTGGGTATCCTTATATACACTTTGATTCCAGAAAAACGTCTATGCATTCGTCACCCTACGGCACTGGAATTATCAGGAAAGTCATTTTGTAAATCTTCCTTTTCCACTTCTTCTTGAAGAGATAAGAACAACTGCTGCATCCGTTCGGGATCGGGCTGCAGAAGCTTGTCAGAAAAATCTGCCGAATGGGACGAGAAAGCAGGTGCACACCTCCTGGTAGCAAGCAATCAGTTTGTCCATGATCAGTTTGCGGCTGTTTTGGGCTTCCTCCAGATCTCTCCTGAGTTGGCGGTTCTATTCGGGAAACATTGTGAATAACGAATACCCAAATATTTATTGTGGGTCCTGACACACCTCTTCTTCCAGTCTGCTAATACGGTTTTTCTCTCCTTTCACAAATTGACGATGACCTTGCCGTTCTAGCTCATCACGGAGATTGGCGAAGAGCCGCTGTGTTCGTTCTACAGTCGGATTCTGGATGATCTGGATTGTGAATCGCGATATTAGTGCATTTGTTGTCGCAATCGTTTTGACAAAGCACACTTCTTTACAACATGTGACCAATTTATCGATCAGTAAGGCTTGGCCAGCTTGAGCATCCTCAAAATTCTTCTTAAGCTGGCGAATCTATTCAAAAAAGAGAAAATGGTTAGGCTCAATCTCTTAGCGGGATGCTAATCGCACACACCTCTTCCTCCAGTTTACTGGTGCGCAGTTTCTCTCCTTCTGATAAATGCCTGTATTCAGTTGCTCGGGCCCGGGATAAAAGTACCTCAAGTTCTTTGGATCGAATCACGCATTCAAAGTGCCTCTCTCGGAGCTCATACTGGCGAAGGACGTCTTTCAGACGTGTCCGTGCACTACAAGAAGGTAAATGAGAGACTCTAAACAATAGTGGGGCACCCACACTGAATCAAAAATTTCTTCGATGGATCGCTTGGCCCTGTAATGCTGATAAGAGATGCACAAAGAGATATTCGAATTTTTACTCGTCTGGTTCATCTGTCCAGGTCTTCCTCACTTTCTCCCGCTGGGGTTCAACATGGTCCTCCTGATATATTTTTAGGTCTCGATTAGTCTTCGACCACCCTTCACTCACCCACTCGTCAGAACTGGCGCCCCCTTCGGTCAAATCCATCAATTCAACAGCGATGATTTCATCCCCTTCGTCCATTCCAACGTCTTCTGGAGTATGCTCTCCATCCAGTATCCGACCATTGTACGTGAAGATAAATTGTATTCCTCCTAAGTTTGGTGGGAGAGTTCGAGTTGGAGATCCACTCCCATTTGCCGCATCAAGGCTGCTTTCACTAGAATCTTGCCTACCTTCTTCTGTACCTCCAGTTGTCTCTTCCATACGTTCTGTCCAAGAACTTATGAGACGAGAGAGTTGAATTTTCCGAGATACTTTGAAAAACAGTTCAGCACGATAGCGACAGCTGACTCTGACCACGATGTCGGGCATTTCGCGGTATTTAATCTCTTGTTGCCTCGCTTTGTCGGCACGTTTTGCAAAATCGGTTTTCATCTTTAATAACTGGATTATACCATTAGATTTATCAGGGGATAGATGATTCGGCTTGCCTCTTCTTGGGCTTCCTCGACGCTCAGAGCCAGACGTTTCCCGTCCTCCTAATTTGCCTGTCTTCAGTAGTGTTTGTGAAGGGAATTATGAAGGAAGTAGGGCATACTCGTAGGCGCTTATTGTCCTGAGCACAGTAGTCTCGATAAGAAATGACATGTGAGAGTGCAGAGAACGTCCTCGTACTTTCTGCAATTCGCGAGCAAGATTCTCCATCTTGGTTTTTGTTTGGTTTGCCTTACTCAACTGACCCTTGGCTTTGCATTGGAGGGGATAACTCTATGAAAAGGTCAAATTAAAATGTATGAACTACACACCCGCATCTTTGTCCTTGACGAGTTTCTGCCTCTCCTTGGCGTGGTCTCTTTCCACGCGCTTCAATTCAGCGAACTATGCACATCCCTCGTGAAAAAAAGTCCTCACGCTTGTGGATAAGCGACATATTACCAATTCAATGTATTTCGAATGAATTGCGTTCTCCTCGAGACCCCGCACAGATTTCTGAGCTTCCTCCGCTGTATCAGACGTGAGTATGCACAAAAATTTTCATCCAAGGAATGTACCGAATCTCCTTTCCTCTTCTTCCTCTAACACCTCCTCCTCCTCCAATGCGGCTATCCTGTTCTTCAGTGATTCGTACATTGCTGCAGGATCGATTGGTGCATCGTTCCGTTTCTTTCCCTTAGCGTTCTGTGAGGGCGTATGATGTCCGTTAAGACCTGACCCGCAACTAACTTTTGGTATACAAAGTCAAGATGTGACGCGGAATGGTATACAATTGACATATTCACTGCATGAGTGGGGTGTCGCTGGGGGGGCTATTGATGGTGACGAAGGTGCAGGGCTGGTTGGGGGTTTCGCTTGCCGTACATTTTGCTGCGTGTTTGTCCCAGCAGACATTTAATTTTGTGTCTGAGTGTGAATCGAATGAAGGGATTGGTGGTACAGGCTTGATGCCTGGTTATGTCAACCCGTTTAACGGCCCGGCAAAGCCAAATGTTTTTTTGAAAGTTCAAATCCATGTATTCCCGGGAAATTCGTAGCACCCAGAACTAAACATAGGTTTTGGGATTCTTGCCTCTTGGCCATTTATTGAAGAGATAATAACATCAGGAATGGCAAATGCTACTTGCCCTGCTTCAACTAAAGCAATGCTTGACCGCGAAGCTCGAATGCTATTTCGCCAGCAAGCAAATCATCAGATGCCCAGCGAAATACCTGGGTATCCAAATCTTGAACGACATGGTGTTTCGAGTTAAGCAAAGGATGGGTCCACAATGAGTGACAAAAGTATGCAGGCATGATAAACCGGTTAACTGCCGAAATTGAGACTTGGTTAAGACTCGCTGTAAGGAGTGCACAATAATGGTCGCGAGTCGGTGGAGAGATATCCAACTGAAGGCACTGAAGAGTGACCGGGCCATCAACTCAGTTCCTTTATGCAGTCATGGACGCTGTCGACTCGCAGTGCAATTGACAATATAGTCACTTCATTTATTGTTTTGATCATACTTAGCTACAACACAAAATAGAAATTGTGGGCGTACGGTACGCCCGCCCTCATTGCACCAACCAGTTGTGGATCGGCTATCCGATCGAAACACCTGGGTGGTAAACCTTTACTGTTGTCTGCCTAGCATTTGGTAAAGATAGTTTAATGAAAATACGATTGGCACTTGGAATACGGAGGATCGTAGACTCGGATGGCGGTGGCCGTTATCGAGGGCGAAATTCAAACAGACATGTAAAATCTGATAACCTTGAAGCAGTATGCCATCGTCCAAAAATTGGATCTTCGATTATACACCAGATTGCGTCTATTCCCTCCAGGAGTTTGAGGAATTAGCTTATGCTGCTTAAGTTAAAAGTTAAGAACAAAATATGATGTATGTCACATGATCAGTCGCGTTGCACGCGTTCAAGTCGTTGACCTCTCTTACATAAAGTTACACAGCCAAATTCCAATGCAGCGGGCACACTCGCGTACAACTTTTTTTCTGTTCTTCTGGGTCTTTATTGACGATACGGTTACACAGCGTCGATTTCTCCAGCCCGCAAGCGCCAGAGGCTGTCATCACCAACCTATGAGGGCCAATTTGACGAGCTCACTCAAGAGGATTTGGCTGCATTTGACGAGATCGAAGCGCGTTTCTCACAGGGGCAGCTCTTCCCTTCAACCAGGAAAGCTGGTTTTCGACGGCATCGGCCTCTTGCTTCACCAGAACCTCAGTCACCTTCGGCTCAAGGAGAACCAACATCATCTTTCACAATTCCAACAACCAATAATGCGATGCTTCCAGATGACTCAGACAATCCCTTTATTGCCGGTTTCTCGTCTGCTTCTAAGATAGCAGAACCACAAATGTTTTTGTTCACGACTGCAGCTGGTCTCCGCTCGGCAAAAGACATCGATCGGCCACCGTCACCAGAAGTTCCTCCTGTTGATCACAACTATGATGATTGGTTCAAACCTGCTCCTGTGGATGTATCTGCAGATTTTGGGGTGATTTCTTTTACAACGGCATCGGTCATCAAGGGGGTTGGTGAGGCACCATTTATCCTGCCATCGGAAGCATCGTTGGCAAAGGCGAAAGCTCGGATGGCTGCCTGGGAGATGGAGGATTCTATCTTAGAGGGTAAACAAGATGTACCAGCAGTTCCAGGTTCTCCTTTAAAACACATCCAGAACGCGGGTTTCAAGAGGGCTTCTCATCTCAAAGACAAGAGACCTGCTCTCACTATACTTCCCAACGCTCTAAACGCTCCAGATACGCCACTTTCAGCAGTTTCGATGTCAACTGCACCAAAAATGAAGATGCCACCCCTCCCACGACATTCCGCTTTCAAATCTCCACTGCAAACTACAAAAATGTCAACTGCCTCAAATCTCCCGGTCTCACCTCTCAACGCTGTTATTGCCACTTCATCCACCTCAGGAAGCCGACATCCACTGTCCAGTATTCCTGTCACTGCCGCTCGACTCATGCAGAACACGACGCATTTGGATTCAAACTTCTCCACTCCCCTCCGTTCAAACCATTCATCACGAAACCGTCCTGCGAAATTCCTCACTCCCTTCAAGCTTAATATGCGTCCAGGTGAACCAGGCCGTCTGGCCTTACCCCAGTCCGGAAATCCTTCCTCTTCTATGCCAGTGAAGGATATAAGCCCAGTCGTCACGCACAATCCCACTGCATGTCGAACAACAATAAGAAAACTTTTTTTTTCTTTAAGCAAGTGGTTACCTTTATTTTGCTACTAGGCTAACGGGATTTGGACAGCTCCCCCACCTGGAAGAAAAACTTTGGCTAATTCTGGCTTGAGGCCACAGCAATACGATGTGGAGCAGTATCATTCATGCGGAATGTGCGTGGTACTCTCCTTCTCCGTCATTCATCTTCCCTGACCGTGAAAGGTATTACTCAGTGATATTACAATGCTCAACCAAATAACGCCAGATACCGCGTTATTTTACGTTTTCCACACTCGAAATGATTTAGAGTTGGATTGCCCCCACAACCTTGGCCCGCCAGAGGCTCTGAATGAACTTCATCGACAAGGATGCATTCTGGCAGCAAAACCATGGGTGGATAACCATTGGTGTCTGATACTATGGAAATTAGCCGCCATGGTGGCACTCGATCCTCAGAGCGAAGGAATACCAGAACAGAAAAGATGGTGTTGGTCGGAGGTAATTCGCCAACTGTTGTACCGGTAAGTTTCGACACACGCACCTTCATGAATTCATTTATTGAACACAATATAGTTATGAACGAGAACTCAATTCTGGAATACGTCCTCCCTTCCAAAAGATTGCCAATCAAGATATTCCTGCATCCCATCCTTTGGTTGTTTGTGTATCCAATATATTTTGGTCTCCTGGAGTGACGGAGGATGGAGTACCCATTGACCCTCACCCTGAATTAGAGGTTACTGATGGGTGGTATCGCTTAAGGGCGCAAATAGACCTGCCAATCGCAAAGGCCATTCGGAAGGGCGTCATCAAGGTGGGTAGAAAAATTGCCATGGCTGGTGCGAGAGTATGTAACTTTTATTTGGTTTCTTCAAAATATCCTTAATTCGTAATAAAAAAAGCTATCAACAGAAAAAAAGGAACCATCGGAAATATTGGACGCCTACAATTCCACAAAGTTAATTTTGTCTGCCAACTCCTCTTATCCCGCGGCTTGGGACACGAAACTAGGCTTCACACGAGGTCCCTGTATCTCCACGTTGCATAAGCTGGATCCCGATGGGGGGTTAATCACTGCTATTGACCTCGTCATAATCAAGGTAAGTTGTATGCAACCCATCGTCATTCCTTTATTCATGTAACGAGTCAGGCCCATCCCGTTGCTTTCCTGGAATTCGTAAAAACAAATACCGGGAGGACAGAGCGCCTTGGACCTAGAAATGAAGCGGAGGAACAACGGGTTCAGGAAGAGTGGAAAGTGAGTCCCCTCTGAACCTTCGCAGCTCTTGCTCATCAAATGACACAGAAACGGCGTGACCTAGAGGCTTCAAAACTTCAAGAGGAATATGACAAGAAATTTCGTCGTTATGAAGGTTATATCGAGCGTCTGGAGGCTAAAGCGGGGCAGCTACTGCAAGTTGCAGAAGGCACTTGTGGGAATTTCTCCCCCCTTATACTTGCTAACACTCTGTTTGTCAAGGTGGTCCTCATGATGAAACCGAGAGTTTCTTCGATAAACTTGAATATCCCAATTCTGCTGCCGAGGTACTTTCTCGAGTAACGCCTTCTCAAGCTGCTTTGCTTGCGCGACGCACACGCCAGCATGTCGAGCTGGAACGTCAAACTGCGGCAGAGGAGATTGAACGAGAACTTCAAGTCAGTTCCTCCAATATTGTCGTCAATATTTTTGACTGGATTTATGAAACTAGGAAAGTTGTACTCCTCGTGAAGTGCGAGCTTTTCGAGTTTTGATTGTTCAAGATTCTCGTACACTCCGCAAACCGGCAAATAGAACAGCTCAGCTCACGGTATGGAATATCATGTCGCTTACACTCGACGAAGGGAGTAAGCCTGGGGACTTTGCAGTGGGTCAGCGGTATTTGGTGGGTTTTAGCATTCTTCATCTTCGGAAAAAGGTCTGAATCTGTCGGTTGGACAGGTTTCAAATGTCGTACCGACCTCGTCGAGTGCATGGATGAATCGCGAACCAGGGTCGGAGGTATATCTCAGCACAAGGCGGGATACGAGATGGATCAAGATAAAGACTAGATAGCTTGATTGGGGAGGAGTGTGCAAGCACTGTGACGCTAGGAATAATACGACTAATATCTAATGTAATAGTGCAGCACTATATAATGCAAGGGTAAATGAGCTGCTGAATGCATCAAGGAGAAGCGAGGCCGTATTCGGAGAACACTTCATTGTGTGTGCCAATGTCTTCATGACCCATCACAACTACCGTAGGCTTGCCACCAGACCCAGGGCTAAATAATCTCTCAGCCACTAGTCTGATATCCTGTGCGGTGACTTTGTCGATTTTCTCTGTCATCTCCATGACTGGGACCTTACGACCATGAACAAGAATCTGCAACAATTCATAAATGGGATGAAGATGATGGTGGAGAACGTGCCATACCTGACGTCCGAGATCTTCTACTTCTATTGCACTACTCTCCAAGGCCATCATTAGGCTCGAGTTTAATTGATTCTTTGCCCTCTGTAACTCTGTGCGGGGAATCGTCGAATGGACCAACCTACTCAACTGGTGAATGAGATGAGGCAAGATTTGTCCAGGAGTATTCCCGCCCGTTGCTCCAGATGCCGCAGGAAGGAACGAGGCAAAAAGTCCAAACAGTGATGAATCGCTGTAGATGTGGTGGAATGACGCGCAGTGGTCAATCTGTGGGTAGTGGTTGAGAATGTGGGTGTAGAGCCGGGAGTACATTCCCTTTCCTGGGCCGCCAGCAGAAAAACTACCACCACCCCCAAGAATGACTTGCATGATTGCCACCGCATAGACGTCGTCGTCATCCATGCCAAGCCCTTCATAGGCTACATAAATATGGTTGAGCTCTTGCGAAGAGTCCTGAATGAATCGATGACCACCAGTGTATGTCGAGGTCGAAGATTTTGGAATAATAGGTAGTGATAATGAGCTGGGGAAGAGATAAGATGCAGCACGTGTGAGAGACTTGGCTACCCCCGGGGAAGATGACGAAAGTAGGTGAGGAGGAATTTGGGGGTTCGTACGCATTTGAGATGGTTGAATGGATGAAGTGGAAGGTTTCAGTGATGAAAAATGCCTGTCAACTAGCTCGACAAGGTCTTGGTGCGCTACGCCTGCACCAGCAATGACCATTCTTTCTGGACGATACCAATCTCGAAAAACGTGCTTCAGCAAACCCGAGTTGATCGATGATATGCGTTCCTCTGCGCAAAGTATGGGATTACCAAGCCCTCGATTGTTATATGCCACAGCGTGAAGCACCTCCGGAAGTAGCATGTCTGGCTTTGAATTAATCTCCCGACCTTCATAGTACGCTGCATCCCGTTGAGCGTCGAGTTCTTCCAACTTGAAAGTAGGGTTGATTACTGTGTCAGCGATGAGCGAGAGTGCAAGAGGTGTACTTTTATGGGCATGGGACGACTGATACAGTATGGAATCGCGGGATGACGTGCAGAAAATCTGGCCACCGATAGAAGCCATTTCGGAAGCCATCTGCTCCTCAGACCTCGTTGAAGTGCTCTACACAAGTGCGGAGATTGGTGTCCTCGACAACGGCTCAAAAAGAAAGAGATTACCTACCTTGAAGGCCATTCTGTTTATGAAATTCGATACACCCAAGGTCTCCGGTGTCTCATAACGGGAACCGGCATCAACAAAGAGACCAACGGAAGAGAAATGAACTGGAGTACTGTTGGTGGCAACACGAATCCTGTTGGGAAGAGTAGTGACTTGTACGTCAGGAGGAACAGCCGTGCTTAGGCGCCTTCGTAGATGTCGGGCGCCTGCACCACAGTTACGCAAGACCGCAGCGGTCGACCTCTTCATCGTGGTGAGGTGAAGAACCAAGAACTTATTGATATCATGTGACCTGCAATATTCTGATGGCAATGAAGTCCGAGTCAGGTCCGAGTCAGTCCGAATAACTTGAAGTATACGATTAAAGTCAAAGAAAAGAATTGCTATGATCTCGAAAACCTCCTCCAGAAGATATACAGTGCCAGACTCCGAGGAAGCCACCATAGAATGGAAAACATTAACGAATATCCACCAAGGGTCATATACCGAGGCGGATTTGTCTTTAATGTATTTGCTACTACTTTCCTCGCGAACTCCTCGTTTGGAATTGATGCGGAGTCCTGACTGGAATTCACCCTATCAACGATATTGTGTATGAATCGACCATAGAGGGTGTTCTCCGGGAGTGAGAAATTGTTCAAGCCATTGGTCGCTATGTTCGACTTGACACCTCCTCCAGCAACATGTAAAACATGGATGCCAAGAGGTTTGAGTTCCATAAAGAGAACTTCGCTGAGACTGTTCAGAGCAGCCTTCGAAGCGCAGTAGACTCCATTCCATGGTGAGGATCTAGCCAGCGTCAACTCGTCGGCCAAGACTAGTGTAAGGTGACTAACATGTTGCCCATGATGGAACCAATGTTAACAATAGTACCGCTTTGTTGCTTTGCCATGATCGGGACGGCGACTTTACAGATGCGCAAGATGGCGAAGGTGTTTGTGTCGAAAAGCCGCTTGACACTTTTGAGAGATTGATCAATGAGAGGACCTTCAAAAAGGAATTTTGTTGAATACTGTCCAGATCTATTGGAGGGAGAGTTACCTGGAGCGGTTACTCCTGCATTATTCACAACCACGTCAATCCTCCCTTCTTTTTCAAGGATGAAGTTCAGCGCGTTGTGTACGCTTTCGTCGCTAGTGACATCCAACGCAAGCTTTTCAATCGACTCGTTTGAAAAATCAGCAATAGTTTCTATTCTTCGGGACGTAGCGTAGACTTTGCAACCCTGGTGTGCAAACTCTTCACATCTGTGACGATTACACAACTCTTATCCAGTGAAGCTTAAACGCAACGCACAATGAATACCCGATTCCTCCTGTGGTGCACCCAGTTATTAAAACAATGCGCGACATGGGATGGTGGTCGTTTACTGACGCTGTCAACCATCAAATCTAAATTTAGCTAACGGGACAAAGTTCAGGCTAGTTCAGGTAGTCACTGAGATCGTGCAATCTTTTCGTGCAATCTTTTCGTGCAATCTTTTGTGTATGATTTACAATTTTCCTTGTACTAAAAAGTCCCCTGATACAGATACGGCAGTATGGAAGAATGTGTGAATGTTCCTTAGACTGAGATATCAGTCAAGCTCTTCGTAATCGTCAAACACCTCTCGGGCATCAAGGTCATCGAAGTCCCTATTAGACGCGCAAAAAAAATTAGTAATCTTAAATATTTCCACAAATGATTCGAGAACATACTCAAAGGCGCGGGCATGGAGGTCCTCAAGGATGTCTCGCAGGAAAAGTTCTTCCTCCGGCTCGAGCTCTCGACCGAACATGCCCCTGATGGATGAAACCACCGAGTTTACTCTCCTGGCAGCGGCGCCGATCCTGGTGACAGTACTGCCAATCCCCGATACAATACGGTTGGCCGTACCGAAGACACGCCCAACGCCGCCTCTTCCTCTTCCTCGTCGGTGGGGTTCACGGGCGATTAATTCGTTGGAGTCTGCGTTCAGTGGAGCTGCAAGAGCTGGGAGAATGGCAGTGGAGACCAAAAGAGCGATTTTGATGATATGAACCATGATGATTGACGGGATAAAAATGTGTAGAGCTTTGCGTACAACGCAAGGAACTGTAAGGCGACTTTAGGTTGGTGGTGAGACCGGCTCGAGGGGATCCCAATCGGATTGTGAGTCTTTTATGCATAATTTGTCGCCGCCAATGACCCAGTTTGTCAACAACATATCGTTTCCATGGGTGGCATTGCCTCGGATCTTCTTGAATCGCTTGGCTTCGCTTGGCCTAAGAAACAATGCACTGCCGACCAGATGGGAACTTTGCATTTTGCCGCTACTGATCATTTCGGTATTGATTAAACGTTCCCTTCCATATCTGGAGCGGCCCTCACGTTATTTCACGGATTACCGTCGATTACGGATATCGGAATGGGGAGCATTGATACCAATGCTAGTAACGACGAATTGCAGTGGCATAATTAGGGTCCTACGCAAGTCCGCAACTCTCGCAGATATCGGGAATTCTTGATCCTTCCGCAATCGACCAAATAAGTGGGCTAAGGCGTGTGTGCTGTGGCACGGGGCTTTGGATCTAATCAATATCACGCAGAGACCCTGTTCAGGTAGCCGAACAGCCTAGCAAGTCGACTTGATGTCATTGGCAAGATTGCTATGGTCTGCGGCCCGAATTGGTGGACTAGGGTCGAAGCGACTTCCAGAGCCGCAACATGCAGCCTGAGGCTGAGAGTACCGCGACGACCACTGACGACCATCTTCTGTATGATCGTGGACATGATTGGATCACTGATTTGATTGATGGTGTCTTGCATAATTTGTTGGTCCTTACTGCAACTTGCGAGAAATAATGCCAGATTACATTGAGGTGCGATAACCTCGCCTTTAACAAGTCTCTTGCTAATGGTACAAATCCACGAAAGTCCATAATGTACATACAATGTTCATTTGATGTTGTCGAGCGGTCGTGATTTATGTCTACTCCCATGTAAACAGTTTAATCGAGCTCATCGTAAGGCAACTCTCTGGAAAAGTGATAGATTTAGTGATCAAGTACTTCGATCGTTAGTAAACAACGTACCCAAGTTCACGAGTCTCGGTCTCCATCTCGTCAACGAATGCACGGGCACGAATGGCGTAGATGTTGTCGCGGGCACTGAGGGCGCTGGAGATATCACGAGCCTCGAGGCCTTCAACCTCTCGGAGATCGAGTTCGATATCATAACCCCGAGCATCCAGCTCGTCTTGAATTGCTCGAGTGTAAAGCTCGGATTCGGCATCTCGTCGAATGATACGGGAAGCTACTCCAGCAGCCATGCCGATTGGGCCGGGAATGAACCTCGCGACTCTGGCGACTGACCTGATTCCCCTCGTGATTCTCCTCAAGTTAACCCTGCGAAGGGCCCTGCGGATACTCCACGGGTCACGAGCCGATAGCTCGACGTCGTCTTGGCCGACCTGGAGAGGGGCAGCGAATGCGGGGGCGATGGCGATGGTGGCGATGGTGGCGGCGATGAAAGATTTAGCGAGGAAGACCATTTTGAATATGAAGAACTTTCGGTTTAATGAAGAGACGGTAAGGTTGACGAGGCTTCGCGTTCAACGCGGGACTGATTGGGTCAAGTTGGGAGTGAGACCAGCTGAAGAAACCACGGCCGCAGACCAAGTCCTTTATACTCCAATTGTGTTTAGATAAACACCCCTTTCGAGAATCTTATGCCCGTCATACATTCAATCAGGTGGTATTGCGGGCACCTCTTATTCCATTCGGAACGATTGCTATCCGCTCCAATATCACAATGGTAACCAGCATTGCCTCTTCAATCAACAATAGGCTACATATGGCACTATAGGTAGGTATGACTGTCAATTTACGTGATCAGAATGGAAGCAAAGCTCCATTATTATCGTGCCAAGCGTCCCCATTACGGGTTGCAGTTGCAATGTGCACTGGCCAGAAAGCTAGTATCATGGATAGTAATCACCACCGCGACTATGATCACTTCTTCATAATGACATTAGACCGTTCGGAAGCGCTCTAGAGGCGGCGTACACCGCTTCTTCAAAGTAAACTTCAGGCCTCGAACTTCGAGGCATTACAGTAGAACTCAAACTAGAAATGGATGCAATGGAATTTATTTATACAAAGATTTCCAACCCCTATGCTATTCAATCAAGTATATCGTACGACAACTCTCGAGGGTGCTGATGGCTAAAGAAATAATTCAGCAATGAGCAACCATGGTTCAAAAAAATAGACTGACTGTGATGCGGGTTCACGAGCATCCAACTCATCATCAAACTCGCGAGCCTCAAAATCGTCATCGTCAAATTCACGAGCTTCAAATTCGTCGTCGAATTCCCGAGTATAGATTTCATCATCGTCTAACCAGCGAACATAAAGGTCATCGGCGTCTTCTCGTGCAAATACCACACCGAGCTCGCGGGCTTCAACTGGGGTTTCAGTTGGTCGTTTCCTCTGCCTCCTCCTCCTCCCGATAGACCGGATCCTTCTGCCTAAATTCGAAAAGGCACCCCTGATCCTAGACCCGATCCTCTTGAAAAATCTGGAAACCGAAGATTCGCGAACGACCAACTCCTGAGAATCGACAGGAACTGGTACGGCCAAAACGGGGACGAATGCGATGATGGTGGCAATAATGAAGATTCTGACGAGCTGCATTTTGAGGTAGTTGTTGGGTGAGGTGTGTGCTGAGTCTTCGCGTACAACGCGGAAATTTGTGAGGTGAAAAATTTGGGGGAGACCGGCTCTGAGGAAAGAGGCTGCGCAACAGCGCTCTAATACTTTCTGTCAGTCAACAGACCTAAACTTGTGCAAACTCAGCCAAAGCAATTCACCTGCGGAATGGCGGTGTCCTGCTGTGTCGGTATCTACCCACACCTTTTAAGACAGATACCCATAATGACAAAGGCAAAAAAGTAGAACAATAGGTATTCAGAAAATGATAGTTACGCATCCGCAACCCTCTCTGCATGTAGCTTCCATATCATACCTCCAGCTTCTCCTATCTCAATAACATTGGATCCCGTAACGAGACACACATTCCATTCACCAGGCTTTTCCGGCTGTTCACTCACAACGAAGTTGTTCAACTTCAATTGTATATCCTCTGGCTTCCGAGAGGCCTTCTTTTTCGCAGTCTTCGCTGCCTTAACAGCTGCAGCCTGAGCTTTGGCAGCCAAAACTGCTTTGGGCGGTCGTCCTCTTCCTTTCGCCTTGCCTTTCTTCTTTGAAGGCGAAACATCGTGGTCCACATCCATGCTATCGTCGTCTTCCTCCTTTTCGGCATCCATGTCTTCGTCCTCACTGCTTTCTTCCTCTTCCTCTTCCATATAGGTAACGTCATTAACAAGGAGGCTAGATTCTCCGGGTACTAGCCTTACAAACCATGTCTTGACGCCATCTCGGTGATCTAGCCTTAGACGCCTATGGTTCGGTTGTATCTGCACATTGGCCGACTTTAATTGGCAACTGAGAGGGTAGACAACCGGCGTTTGCGGCCGCGTTTGTGTCGTGTTTAGAACAGAACTCGCACGAAGAACAGGAGCCGGGGCAACGGTCGGGGTGACCACTGTAGGTAAAGATACAGGTGGTACTTGAGGTGTCGTTCGTGGGTAATGGGAAGGGGTTGCGTGGATGAATGAGACGGGTTGCCCAGTCGCAGCAGGTTGAGGAGTTGCTGATTTCTTTGCTGGTTGTGCCTGAGACGTTGAGGGCTTTGGAGCAGGCGCCCGTACAGGAGGACGTTGGGCCGTCACCGGTGCCACTGGAAGAGTAGAAGTATTTGCAGCGAGTGCAGGTGTTGATGCCTTGGACGGCGCTGCCACTTGAGCTAAAGATGGTTGCACAGGTGGAACCTTTAGGGTCAGGGGAGTCAATTCTTGTTTGGTGGCTACCGAACGTGGTGTTGCAGGTTGGGTTGTATGTACTGGACGAATTCTAATCTTGTTTGTGGGCTTTGCATAGTCCGGAAGAGTGTAAGGTGAAGGCAAGTCGGACATCAGCCGACGAAAGTAATCCTACAAGAGAAAAGATATTAGTCAAGAGTCATCAGGTAGGTTTCTACATACTCGAAGTGTTACTGAGTCGATAAATATCTGCGTCCCATCTTGGTTGAAGGCCATTGCATTTGAAAAGATAAGTTCGACATCGGCAGCGAAGTCAGCACTCGAATTGTATTCTTTCCGATTCAAGTCGCCCTATAATTCTGTAAGGAACGGGGAGCAGGTAAGGGTGAGACAGTACACACGTAGATGTCGTCGAAGCATTTGGGATTTTTGATTTCAACATAGTAAAAAGGCCATAGCTTTTTAGATGGAAGTTGCATGAATTCAGTTGACAGCAAACGACCATCGCTGAACATCCATTGTGAAATTGTGAAAGACGAAGGTAGAAAGAGGAGAACATACGTTGAGTCAGACTTTGAAACCAGCTTGTCCAATCTCTCTTTCAGCAGCTCGTAGAGATCTGGAGAGCTTGACTGGTCATCATCGCTCTGGTCAAGAACTAACTTGTTGTAGTTCTCGTGGGCCAAATTCTAGAAGCAAAAAGGAACGCATAAGAAGTTGGATAATGGCAGACAATCCGTACCAGTAAGTGGTCCGCATCCTCGTAGATGATGCTATCAGGTCTGTTGTAGTGTTTGGCATTCGCGAAGAGCAGTTCGAAATCGCTCTTGACATCTTCAAGAGAAGTATATTTCCCCTTGTTCAAATGTCTTTTGATGTCGTCGAGCGCAATGGGATTCCGAATGACGCGATAATAGTCAGGATAGTCTTGCTTTGCGGGTTTGACTAGAAAGGGGACAGAAAGCTGCCTGCCACTGAGCAATCACGCGGGTAAGTGAACAAGAAACCCATGAGCGGATTCAACGGCGCGACTGACTCTTTCACCGCATCTCTCACTGTCTGCCATATCTGCGTCCCCATCTCTTTCACCTCGGCCCTGCTCAACACACCGCCGCCCCGTTCTTTTGACTCGCTTGGATGCGGCTTCATCATATCCGCGTTTGAAGGTGCCGTGCGACCCTCGCGTCGTCGCTTATGCCGTGACGATCCGTCAACCTCCTCGACTCCACCATTCAACTTTGCGTGCGCCCTCTTGCTCATTTCTTCTTCTGTTACACCGAAATGCGTGTTATATGACTGAACTTAAAGCGTGCCTTTCTTGAAGCTCGAAAAATGGACTGGGATCTGCGTTGCAACGAGACCTCAATTTGGCGGCTATTCATTCTGTCACGTGTTTCCATGTCCTTCTGCTCCTGCTGTTCTCAATTCTCATAAAATGCTACTAAGTTATGACAAGTGAATCTCCGACCATTGAATGATTATCTCTAGATTAGCAAATTTGTTATAGCAATGGTATGTGTTTCAGCCAAAATTAATTAATCCAAGAGAAATCGTATGCAATATTACCGTGGGCTGGGGGTAGCATTAAGTTGGTAATAATCCCTCCACATTTCGTCCGCGATGTCCCTCACAAGACGAATTTCCTGTTCATCAGTGCGCCACGCTGCCATTTCTCCTTCCTTTCCTGCACCAAGGTCCATTCCCGACCGTTTGAACATCATCTCACTCTGCATCCATCGTCCGCCACTCAAGTGAACCTCTCGTAGGTTGAGAGGCAAGAAAGTTCGAAGAAGTTTCGGCAGAGTGGTCTTGTTGATACCCGATCCAGGCATTATCGCTAGTCCCCAAGCTTCGTCTTCGATAATAGATTTTCTGGTCTTGAAAATAGTGTCAAGAGCTGGTAGTCCTTCCATGACTTTATTTGCTTGGCCGCTTCGAAAGAATAAATGAGCGCCAATCACTAGCGCTCGTAGAATACGGCACACCTTGTCAGAATTCGGGAAATTCCACCAATGTCATCAATGTCATGTAAAGCTGCCAACAAATCTCAGCAATGACTAACGCGTGAATCTTTTAATTGAATACCTTCCACCGGGTCTCTGGTCATATCGAATGCTCTGTGAAAACAGACTGGAAGGCCATCAATTTTGTGAAGACGACGAGCAGCTGGCTACACAGATACCTTCTAGAGGTAGAATCTCGTCCACGAGACTAGGAACACATCAACATGCTTCCGAGCAAGGCATTTGCACAATAACTCACGCTTTCATACATTCTACGTCAACCCGGCCTTCTTTGTTCAGTACACCCAGAACGAAACCTCGCAAGCGGTTACCAAGGCCGAGTTCCTTGATAATGCGGATATCCTCCAACATGATTGCCAGCTCTTCTCTTGAATAGAGGAAATCACCGACTCTCGGACGGATCATAATCTGAGGAAGGAGGCAAGTTAGCGCATGTATTTTAAATTCTGTGAGTTTCTCTAACCATGAGAGGCACATCAACGAGATTGTAAATGGTTCTGACGAGGCCAAGTGTCGGAGTGGTTCCTCCTCCATTTGCAAGATTTGCACAAAGTTCCAGTCTATCTGCACCTCCCCTGACTGCTCTGTATTCGACGCATGGGGTGTTCAAAATCATGAGAAAGGTATCCTCAAAGATAATAAAAATGTGCATACGCGATGGCAGATTCAATGGAGTCGACACAGACTTCAATGACGAGGGACTCCGGTATTACTGCATGTCCTCTGGCTGTGGGCAAAATCTGCGCACCGTCGTTCATGATGGTCATGTTGGAGCTGGCAAGTCGTGAGGAGCGTATTCATATTTTGACTAGTCCTGTCATTTACTTAGCACCGATCAAAGAAAGTTACGGTCATGTGACCCAATCACACGGTCAATAGTAACCTGCTGTAGCCGAGTCTTATTACGAGAGAAGGATATGCGGCCTCGGCGTCGATGGACATTTGGGATAACCTTCGCAGGTTGTATCGCGTGAATTTGGGAAGCCAGGCTGGCAAAGATTACACCACTACGGTCCACCCATCATATTCGATAATGAATCCCCCGCGATACCAAGACAGTAAGGATGCTCCTTACTGTTCTTATACACCATATATAGCCCTGGGTAGCAGAAGAGATACCTCTTCTGTTATCAGACCTTTTGTTCAGCGTGGGGCTTTGGACTTCCTTCCACTATGTCACACTTTTTTCCCCGATATGAAGTCTTATGGAGTACCTGTCCCAATCTTGCGTAGACCGAACCTTTCAAACTCTGTATAGAAATGGCCATCTCTGTACCAATTGCAGTGATTCTTCTATTGTTCTAGCGTTGATTGCTTTGTTTCATGGGCGAACGGGGTGACGGAAATGATAGCTGATTTCGGGGGTATCGACCAACCCTGTCATCTAGGAATGTGCAGGAAAAATTACAAGTCAGGGCATACATGTGCGTTCTGTCAACAGTTCAATGCGTACGGTCACCATGAGACTTTTCAACAGATAAATCAAGAAATACAATATTGAAATTTATTATCGGCGGGCAATGGAATGCAGGTATTCTCCGATTGCCGCAAATTCCGTGGGGATTGATAACAGCCTGAGAAGGCAGTAGAATGACGAGACATTTCACATAGTAAAGGAATGAAACAATGGTTGTCTTCACATGGAAATGATTGTTGGCCATATTATCATAGCATCCAAACCTGGTTTTCATTCTCCATATATTCAGATGGAGATATGGGCGTGGTCGAAGCGTAGCACAAACAAAGTCGGATGGCATAGCATGCATACCTAAGAGGAAACCGGTAAGAGGACCACACAAGGAAGGGAGTGAAGACGAAAGCACTTACCACCTTACGAGCCATCCTGAATTGTTACTCTGTCCAATGTGAGCAAGCCCTTCCCGGTAGCTTACAGCAATTTCGGTATACAGTATGATGAAGGTGTGGAAGAACGAATAATGAGATGAGAACAGAGTCCGTAAAAGTGCGGTTAGAGATGATGGAATATGCCGATGTGAGGGAACCCAATTCCAACCGAATCCTGACCCGACCCATCGTCAGAATCAGAAAGGTGGAGGCGCATAGAATATTACCTTCCCAATGCCTTGTGCGCCTTCTCCGCGTAAGATCACCTTCGTAATGCCAAATAAAAGCATAGTGTTCGAGGAAAGTTTCGTCGCACAGCGGACAGGCGGTTTCTAGATTCTCTGATCCTGCCTCGGCTGTAATTCACGCGATAGATTAGAGCATTTGTATTGTAGTAATGAAACAAAACATACTCTCGAAGAGGCTTCGTCTACCTACCATAATTGCAGCCCAAACCTAGGCAGGACGTCGCGACCAGACACGACTGTCGCTTCGCCATCTTCGACCCACGCATGGCGTTTGCGAACAACGCCTTCTTAAACACGAAGAACTTTCGGTTGACTGGATCAACAACCACCCTAATTTGACGCCCGCTGGGAAGTAAGTTTGCTTGAATTTAGCCGTGAGGATGGTGTCCGAGTCGATCTTCCCCTCCGACAGATTGTCAACCTCTACGGCAAAGGTCGGGGCGAAAGGTGGACCCTGAAATGTGTATAGTTGTTCGTCTGTCAGCCCACGATATTTCTTCTTCGGCGACATGTGCTCTAATCGCTCCTCCAAAATTGAAGCCTCCTTGCGATGAAACCACAACATTTTGCCGTGTCTGTACCTTCCAGTTTCGGAATTGGGCAGCGATCTCCGAAACGGCGGCTTCTTTTCCGATGAGCACTTGGGGCATTGGAATGAGCCGGCCCTTCTCAAAGTGATTGACTGGTGTTTTGGCGATCAACAGCTCGTGGGTCTTCAGCTGATGGTCGAATTCCTTAAACTCCTTGAGGGAATAGATGCGGTTTGTGTATCCGAAGGTCGGCTTTTGGGACGAGGACATAGTTAAATTAGACATGTTTGTTTTGTGATGGGGACGTGATGGGTCACCGCACACGAGATAGATAGAGTTCGAACGGGAAAAGACAGGGTAAAGCGGTGGATAATACCCTCGACTCGGGAAAATATATACGCAGGTTGCCAGTATGCGCTGGCCATATGCTTGACGATGCTGAAAAGTGTCAGACATAGTAACAGTTTCTTCTGCAGAAACATCCTAGATGTTATAACAAGGAGTGAGATATTGGTAATATTCCCAAAGTACTCAACTTACCAACAGCCCTCGCATACGAAAGACGATTCCATGCCATGCCTTTACGTCTGGGTTCGGAACAGGGGGCACAAGCCTTTTGCACAATATTGGCCTGTGCTGGGTATTGGGCAGCGATAAGAGCGTCAACCGGTGCTTGTGTGACCAGGATCTTGTAATGGTCCAACCATAGTGACGGCAGGAAATGTTTGCTGGGCGGGGTGCACGAGGGCAGTTTTCTACGAATCTGACAAATGCTTCAGCGACCAATTGTGGTGTTCGTCGATCATCGTGGTAAGCTCCAACGTAACACAATCTGTCTTCCTGCATATAAGCGAGCAATCGGCGTTGTCCACGACAGTGGTATCAGCCTTTGCCACACACGGGTAGCACACATTGTGAAGGACAGCCCTCTTCGAAGCAATTAATCTGCCCTCGTTGTCGAAGTTAAGCACTCTGAGAATATGGCCTGCAAAATCGTCCACGGTCGCCTCCTCGCCAACGTCGTCGTTCAAGGCAAGTGACGGTTGACCCTAAAACAAAAGAGACGATCATGTGATGTTATTCCCTTATCTTTGACTATGAAAGACTATCCATGCCGGGTGAGTGGTAGCTTCTTTATCTTCCTTTAAGCTGAAATATGCATTCAGTTTGGGGAGACGTGCAAAAGGAGGGATTCTGGATGCAATTATGTTCACCCAAGTGAACCAAATTATCAGCAAAGTGTCAGCCATCTCCTTTTTTCCCCCATTTTACATGACATTGGAACGTGAATAGGTTCAAAAGAAGGAATTACAGGAGAGTCGAAATGGGGGCCCCTCTCCAGAACGGCACAAGCGGTTTGCAAATGTGACGGCTTCAAATACAACTGCTCTGCCTGACGGTGTCAATAGATGGGGAAAGAACACAAACACCGGAGGAGCACGAAAGTCATCTGCCAGCGAGAGCAATGCATCTTCCGCATGGAATTTCTCTGGGCAGTCTACAGTGAATGGACACAGCACAAACACTGGCTTTGAAAACTCTGGGTGGGGATCGACAGACAAAAATAACTCGTCAACGTCCAACGGCACTGGTTGGGGCACCGCAGGGGCCGCTTCTAACAATGATGCGACAGTGGCATGGGGTATGACCTCTTCACCACGGGACAACGGGGGTTGGGGGACAGGCCAAAAAGAAGGCTGGGGGACGGGCAATAAAGACGATGGGGGCTGGGGAGCAGGTAAGTCTGGAGGCGATAAAGACGACGGAGGCTGGGGGACTGTGAATGCTGGAGGCGATGAAGGTTGGGGGACGGGAAATTCTGAAGGCCATAATAACGGTAGCTGGGGTTCAACCGCAAAGACATCAGATAAGGCCAATTCCAACTATAAAGATGCTGGCAGTAGCAAAGGTTGGGATCAGCCGACCACTTCAGCTTTTGGGGGTTGGGGGAAGCCGGAAGAGAAGTCCAGCGATGCACAGAGAGGCAAAGGGGAGGGGATGACGGGAGGTGATATCCAGATGCGGGACCCATTGCCTCAAAGAAAGCAGGATGAACCCAAACCTAAATCTGCGCAGCAGATCCCTCGATCCCCGCCCAGACATCCAGCAGAGTCTCCTGCGCAGACACCCTTGAGCCCAAAATATGTGTCATCGATGTCAGCTGTATCTGTACCAGATCTCAAATCCTCAGCCTTAGAGGTTGCGAAACCGAAAGGGCCTCCGGTAAAAATCAATGGTGCAGAAGGCCGGAGGGCTCTGTATCAGAGCATCATCAAGTCAGTTTAACAATCGTCTCGTTTAAAATGCTAACCCACTTCACAGACACACGAAAAATGCCATAATTGCTTATATTGAACATGGAGAGGCTCAGACCGACCTCAATCGATGGAAAAACACGCAAATTTCCACCATCTACGGCCATGCGACACAGAAAACTCGCAAAATTCTTGATTTAGAAAGGGCGACCTTTCATCGACGAGTCCAAGATGTCGAGGATACATTCCAGAAGGAAATCAATGCATTGGTTAACCTACCGGATTCGTCGAACATAAACAATAAGAGGAAGCCGAACATGTTGACGAAAGAAGTCATTGCAGAATACACGCAAGAACTGCAGGATTGGTTTAAGGATCTGGAAATACACAAACGGTTGTTGACGGAAGAAGGAGAGATAGCAGATGAAAAGGAAGAGGGTGAAGTCGATGACTCAGATGAGGAGAATGTCGAACAGAGAATCTCTGAACTCCTCCGGAGCGGAAAGTGGACCTGGAAAAAACTCACTGAAGTTATTGAGGCCATGCAAACTCGTTATGACGCCATCCAAACCAACATTTATTTCGACATCTTCACCAGCTTAGAAGATGATTCGAAGGTGAAACTGAGACTGGCTAATGACGGTCTCGAGTCGGTTGAACAAGAGGAAACCGAGGCTGACGAATTATCCGCTGTATCAAAAAAGATTGCGACTACTGGAAAAAATCTGGAGCGACAATCGGGGGAGCTGGCGAGATTAATAAGTGAAGCAACGGAGCTGGAGAAGAAGATAGAAACTGTGCGAGTTCAGACGACTCAGGCAAGTTTGGTATACCAATTGGTACGGAACTTGTTCATTGCCAATAATTCTATTTCTCATTCACATTGTTCATTTTTAGGCTGGTCGACTTTTTGGGGACTTTGAACAATGGAAAAAGGATGACAATGCCCAGCTTGCGGCGATCACAGAACAAGTAAAACTTCTTCATCTGCATCAGCCAGTTGCCCCTGCCACATTTGGAGGCCAAAATGTCTCCGTTGTAACCGCCGTTGCTCCTCCCCATCCATCCGCTTCATCTCGCTCTGCACCAGAATCAATTTCTCCATTGGAACTTATAGAACCTATCCGTCGGCTCGTCATCGATGCCATTCACGAGGAACTAAATTTGTGCTTCGACAATTTGCGTTTCCGGTGCATGGAGAACCAACACAGGCTAGAGACCGAGATGGAGGAAGAAGCAAAGAGGATCATGCTCAAGGCTGAAGTTGTCAAAAACAGGTTAACGCCAAGCAGAGAGTCATCTGGCCATCCTGTCACCCCCCGGAGTCAATCTAATATTCCGTTGGTCGCCCATCCATATGCGCCATATTAGTCAAACTTTTTTTGTTTCTTGATTGCATTCTGTGTCATATTGTTTTCACCTTGCATGATTACCATTTGTAACATATTGTTCATTGCAACATTCTACTCTGTCCATTAATTACTAATTATCATGTTGTTATATGCAATAGTATTCGTGAACATGTACGATGAAAAATGTCATTCCGACGTCATGTCATTGACAGGTTGGCCTGCCACATAAGCCAAAGGCACGTTGTCATATTCCTCTTCATCATCATCAGGCTGGGGAATATACCTTACATATCTCCCCTCCTCACCCAACTCCTCCAAATACCTCTGAAGCATATCTTCTCTATTTATTTGTCGAACTTCATAGCCTTCTGAGCCCCGTCGCACACGTGCTTTACCATAATTTGCATCCTCGTCCGAACTATGTTCCTCTGCTTCGTACATCCCTTTTTCGTTCCATCGGGGATGATATGGTGGGACATTTGAATAACCTGAGTCTTCAGGAATGTACGATCGTTGTCGATTTCTTGCAACGGAAGTCGCCTGACGAAGAGATGCATTGGAAGGCTGAAGTTCAGGATTGAACCCTCCATTCTGGTATGTCCAGGGCGAAGATGATTGGGGGTCTGGACTGCGCGGAGGGGGTGATGAGGGGTGTTCTTGTTGGGATGCTTCGCCTGCCAAAGGAGAGTTGAAGATTCGAGTAACAAGTCTGAGGGGACTTACCATCCTTCTCGGAAAGCTCGTATTTCAAACCAGAGTCTGATGGTGGGCGGGGCCAACACCAAAAAAGGGAGTTAGGTCCCAGAACGGAGTCGATATTCCGTTTCATACCCAAATCCTGAGGAAATGAAAAATAAATCACGAGGACAACTAGACCGCAATGTGGACTCACGTATGGGTACTTTATCTTGGAAGGTTTTATTATTTATGAGTTCAAAGACTAATTCGATCAGGGAAATACACGCACTTCACGAAGGGCCCCTCGTCTTACAATCATTGAGACTCTGTCCTTTCCGTATACTTCGATTGTCGTCGTATTAGATGACAACAAATAGAAATGATAGACGCTATTGGAAATATTAGAATCAGTTATCTACTGGAAGGTGATTATATCCAACCTGAAGCATCCAACAGCGACCAAGACAGGAGCACATGCAACGAAATTCATGATTAACATGACGATCTCGAGTGAAGAGGGGTAATCCTTGAACAAGGTTTAATGGGATGTCACAAAACGTCTTTTCAAGCGTACCCTGTATTGTGCTCCCATGACTCTGAATGCCACCTTTATAACCATTGTGATGTGATATGCACAGGCGACATCAACATAGAAGAGGAAGCGGAGGAAGTGTGCATAATTGAAGTGTCCAACACAGTTATTGATCCAAGGACAATGATGGTCTTGACAAGTACCGTTAGGAAGCGAATGCTGGTGAGAAAACGCGAAACATACCCATCTTCAATACACACCTGAGGCAATGGCTCTGAACAACTGACTGGAAAGGTGACTCGACGGACTTGCCTGTTACATTCCCTGCAATGGTGAGCCCTTGGAGGCTTATAGCCCTCGCAAATTCGACAGTATCGGGGATTTCTTGTCAGTCTCTTAACTTCGAACCCGTCTTCAGATACGTCAGGTTTCTAATGGATTGATAATCAGCCGCGGTGCGAGAGCTACAAAGTTTTGAAGCGTACCCATCCTCCCGGCACTCGCCCTGGATCCGTGTTGACACAATAAAAGTAGTTCCACAGCAAGAGGCCAACAAGTATACTTGGGTCAAATGTGAGCTAGGCAATACCCCGAATATTTGGAAACACTTACTTGAAGGGTGCTAACAGATACAAGAGCTCAACGGACAAAACACGTCCGTACCAGGGCCAGATGATGAATATTTGAGAGGAATAAGCGATAAAGCAGATGAGACAGAGGACTAAAGTGACGACGAGACGGCCAAGCAATGGATGCATGAAGTAGAATTCGGGACACGGCCCGTTAATAACATATTCTAACAATCTAATGTTTCTTACATTATTGCACTGGCATATCAGTTGTCAAAAATTTTAGCAAATGTAAGGCTTTCTGAAGTGAAGTTTCGAGTTGAGAGTAAGCCACGAGTATTTTCTCTGTTGAACCAACAACGCTCCTTTTCACGGCTCCCTCTCAAGGAGATTTCACACTCGGCGATGCTCAAAATCTATTTGTACCGACGGATGTTACAATCATGAAGTCCATTGACCAGGTTCTGGATTTTCCTGCAAAGGTTCCCAACTGAAGCTCACTTGTGAGATACACGTCCAACGACTACTAAGAGCTGAGAAACTCACGCTTTCCATTCCACCATTTTAGCAACAAGTGATAGTTCGTCTACAGCAATCTCCAACGACTCCTCTATCTGACCCTCGTTCAGTCGCTTCTCTGCCTGAGCGATGTCGCCATTGACGCCCTTTACGATATTAAGTTTATGACGCGTGAGAGCCTCGGCGCTCTGTCTGTAGACTGACGTTTGAGGAACTGCAGAGAGCACTGAGAGTGTCGATTCGTAGGTTGTGATAAGTTCTGGGAGGGGATCAGGATGGACGTGGAGACCGTAGATTCCGGTCGTGTTCTTGAGCGCCTGGAGTAGGGGGCGGGAGAAGCGGAACATGACGGACGGTGACCAGAGTAGTAGTGAAGTCAGTGTGTGAGTTCGGAATCCGAATCTCCGCCTCTCTCTCTCCTCCACACGAAATGGCGGCCATTGCTCTAAGTCTACCGACAATACAATTCTCATTAGCAAGGTTGGGCTGGCCAGTATTCTCGCAGGCGATCCCTTCGCTTAGGTCATTCCTCGAACTCTTTCCCTCGATTGTCCTCGCCGTGCCTAAGAAAAAAGTATCGCATTCAAGAAAAGCCATGCGATCAGCGAACAAGGGTTTAAAGGACAAGCAAAGTAACTAGTTTCTTTCTGAATGTGTTCATGGTCTTAAACTCCTCCATAGATATCACAAACTGTCCTGGGTGTGGAGGAGTAAAGCGTGCACACCACATCTGTCCCGACTGCTATAGTTCAGTAACACGGCAATGGAAGGCACAGAACAGAAAAAATGAATCAATTGTAGACTTGTCGTAGTATGTCCGACTTTTCTTTCTTTCTCAGAGTGCTTACAACCATTGGAACTTAGGTGTGTTTACGTCAATGGCCAGTGGCGTGTCATGTATCTAGTTTGCAATGATTTTATGCGCACTCGATTCGTATTGACGTGGAAAAACCTGAGCTACTTAGGCACAGAAAGACCATCATGAAATTTGCCTGGTTTCTTTTATCTCACAGCCGTGTCCACCCCTGACAACTTAACGGACCAGCCCTTCCCAGCCATGACAATATTTTCCAGGAGGGGGCGCTGTATTGTGCAAGTCTACCATGCAAGCCGTCATTTTTCTGGAGATGAGGGTGTGTCGCGATGCAAAGCCATCCTCAAGAACGGCAATTTCCTCCAGCCTACTTGTATCACCATCATTATAAGGAAGCCAGTTGTTTCGGTCGTGCCTGGTGCAGATTCTTCACATGCGGATGAGTTGGGGTATCTGATCAACTACAATATAATTACATCAGGGTCTTTAAAGCTTCCCAAATCCTGGTACGAAATACCAACGGTGGCTACCTACCTTCATCTCCCCTTGCCACTTCCGGTATCAAAAATTCAAAACCACCCTCTCTCAAACTAATACTCAATTGGAACACCCCCAATTGCTTTCCGAACTCCGAATCCCGTATGCCGACTCTCAGTGGGTCTACGACAAAAATATTGCGGAGTACCACTCCACTACGATTGCGATCTAGCAACATGGAGATGACGCCCGTTCCCCACAGAGTAACGAATGATTGAAGAGGAAGAGTAAGATGGCACAAGTCGGGAAAATATCCTTCGAGCAGAAGTACCTTCAGTACGGCATTATCGTACACACTTCCTAGAACTAGATTTGTCACCCCGGGGATAGGATGTAAATCCGAAGGCAGTTTCGTTATCCCATAAATGGTGATCCTCGTCAGGGGACAGGATGACCGGCGCACAAGTGAAAGGAGTGCAATGTCCACCACATTCGTTTCGACGGCGCGAAGACATGGAAGTATGAGGGAATTGAGGAGAGTGGGTACTCCTGAATAGTCCGAGTAATGCAAGGACAACGTTTGCAGCATTCGATGAATGATCGGGGGGATTTCAAACTCTGAGTCATACGAGTCAGGCCAAATAATACTACAATAAATCATCTGGGACGCAAGTTGGAAGAGCTGCGTGACATCTTCCAAATTCCAGCAGGTGACTGTTGCAGAGGTAAGATGGTTCCACGAGATTGGTAGTGAATTGAAGGATAAACCGTTTATATCGATTATTTCTGGGCTCATTGTCGGGGGTACAGGTTGATCGATATCATCATCCCAATCATCCGTGCATAGGTCAATTCGGAGTCTCCTGACAGTGGGAAGATGAGACTTGACTCGGAGGTAGTTGTCGCCGTCGCGAAAGATATACATGAAAGAAATGGGAATATCAAGGGATAGAGATTGCCATTCGTTGGGACATTGAACCATGACACCGAGTACGTTATTCAGTTGTTCTTCCATGTCGTCTAGTATGTCCTCTTTTGAGCCATCGTTGTCGAAGGTGCTGATGTGGAGGGTGGGGGGTGAGTTCCGGGAGCGCTGGATCCAGTCGTAGACGAAATTGACCCAACCGGGATCAGATGTTGAGGGAGCTCCAAGGACTATAGGTATTGTAGACCAGAGAAAGGGATTTGACAGGGCGATATCACGCCAATTTCTGCATATCGAAGTTAAATACGACGGTGATTTCCCCCTTGGCCATCCAACTTGAAGGCTACCCCATTCGTCCCGGGTTGGTAGAACCAGTTCAAATATGCGATTTTTGAGCTCGAGCGGGAGTCGATGCATGATATCGTGAGCGTGGTTCTGCTCTGAACGAAGTTTGGTGCGCTTGGTGAGTAAACGTTGAAGGTCGGTCACTGCCCGTTTGATCTCCTCATTGACAATTGCGACTTTAAGGCAGATTCGACAACGCCCATTTTTGCATTTTGGTACTGATGAATTCGTTCCGAAGCCGCACAGGCAACAGGCCATAATTGAGGTGTAATGTGTTGGCAATTGAAGAATGTATGATGCCATCACAGGTTTCCTAAACCTTGATCATGATGCATTCAAGATGCATTGATGTACGAAGAGCTTAATACAAGTCAGTCTATTACTTTTCCGCGTCGTTCCAAGTCTAGTGAAAGATAATCTATTAAAGGGATTTAGAGTAGGGCCCATAATAGCACAATCTACTTTCCGACTAAGTGCATGCCATACTCAATACAAATCTAACAAAGCTACAGTGTCCAACAAGTCCTAATCATTGCAAAATGAAAAGCCTTATAAACCTCTTGAACGTACCACCCCGACGCGGCTTCTCATCCTTGTTAACAGCTGGACTGATGATGCTCGTCGTCTCCAGGTTGAGAGGAAAGGTGGGTAATGATTTTTGTATCGTTTCTTCGTCTTCGTTAATGGACGTCCGCGAAGACGAGGTCACAGCATCGGGGGTGAAGAAGGTATACGTCGACGACGAGTCGGTAAAACTATTTGTTCGAGAAAGATTCGAGACAGGAGACAACGTCGATGTGGCGGACGGGGACGAATCAGAGTCTGTACTTGATGCTTGTGAAGAAAGAGAAGAGGTAGGAGATGGTTCTTGAGCTGACTGATGTTCGGATGGGGTCCTAATGTGGGACCTCGTAAACTTCAAAGTCGAGGTAAGTGAGCCAATCAATAACGACTGCCTAGTAGCGGGTTTGTCGCTGGAGTTCATGCTCGTCGTCGATTCGCACGAACCCCTGTTCCCAGAAGATTGTTGAACCTTCTTAAATTTCTTGGCTGAGACGGGCATGACGACGCTGTCAGCGGCTAACCCCAATCTTGAAAATCTGGGGGTCTCTTCGTATGCGCTTGTGACATACCACGAATTATCTCTTGGAATAGTGGTCTCTGTTATGCGAGATGTGGACCGTGCAAGAGGCGGAATTGGGATTTGAGGGGCCTCGATGGCTTCTTCGTTGAGCATGATTGTGGGTGGTCTGAGTTGTGTAGTCGAAGACAGATGCTCGCTAGTAAAAGGAGGGAATTGACTGTATCTCGAACAGGTCTGCTCGTCAAGACTCCGAAAATCCCCGGCGGTATGGGGGCGGCTAAGGTATTGATCGGACAAGTGTATCCGAGTAGTGCTCGTTGACAAGACGGCGGACATGGGTCGTATGGGTTGTTTGTTGCCTGGTTGGCGTGAACGATCCGGTGGAGAAAAGGATTGTGGGTGTAAAGAGAGTGTGGAATACATTGACTTTGGACGAGTAAGACCAGATGAAACGATTGGACGTGATTCAGGAGGGTTCAGGTTGGGAGAGGAAGATGTCCTTAAGAGGCTGGGGGCGTCTTCGCCATCACTGACTGATACAGCTGGCCCAGCCAAAGGGGATGAGCGCTGAGGCTTCCTTCCGGTCTTTGAACGTGCCATGGTATGGAGGGGAGGAGGAGCAAGGAGACCATGGCTAGTGTTTGTGGAGGCACCTGAAACGTTGTCAGCTCAAAATCATCCGTCTGCGCGAATCAGGGCGCACCTTCCATGGTCTGCTTTGGAAAGGCCAACTGAAGAACTGTTTAATCAACTATAACACAAGAGAAAAAGTAGCGCACCATACTCATGCCCTCTGAATCTTGGCTGGGAGCAAGGTTAGGGAAGAAAGGCGTTGTTAAATCCTTTCTATTTATTTAAGCGCCTGGGTCTGTCAGAAAGGATATCCAAAAGCGTAACAACATGAGAACTTTCAAGCGGTGCCTTGGAGCTGTTATCCGTTTTGGTCCCTATATGGACATTGATGGTTGTCGGTTCATCCTCGAGCAAAAGCTATGTCATTTCGGCCGCCTTGGAATGCATGAAAGCAGATTCGTCCGAGTTCTCCTACCAGTACTTGCAACATTGAAGTTTGGATCGAAATAAACCTATACCAAATGGAAAACCGGGTACCTTGACATTTGCCTCGACCTGGATTTTATGTAAACTAAGCCAGCCCCAAGGGATTCCTGTGTCATTTTCCGACGATATCGGCCTGGTTTTTGTAGAAGAGGGAGTCCGCCCACTGCCCCATGAGCGGTTAGCTGAGTTTAAGGTTACCAGCTTCTGGAAATCCTCACTCAAAAAATAAAACAAATCTGTCGGACTTCGGGCAGATGAACAAATCTTTGTTATCTAAGCAGAAAATGATATCGCCAATCAAAATTTGTTGAAAGCTATTTTTATAACCACAGCTTCACATGCAACGCATTGCTTGTATCACTCAAAGACCACGTTTGCTACCATCGTTCTCAGCGGGTATAAGGCATAATTCAACAGAAGTGCCTACTAAAGCTGTTAAGCGCACTGTCCGGGTCCCACTAGCGCGGCTGGGTGATGTTGTCATACGTGAGTGGTTTGAATTTCCAGGATACTTGTTGTCTGACTTGTTATAGCCAGCGCAGAGGAAGTCCGTGCAAAGGTAGCAAAAAGTTTGAAACCTTCGTACGAGGCTGATATCAGCTATCTCGATAATGCGTCGAATAACTTTCTCTCCGCTAAACTCGCACGGTTGGGACGCATCGAAGAGAAAGCTCCAAAGGAGGATGAGGTTCCTACACCAGAAGTGAATCTTCCTATTGAGGTTCCCCGGCCCATTCCAACGCCAGAAGATATTGCAACCTTAACTGCCCAAAGACGGGAGGAACGTATGAACCGCGCCGCAGACGGGGCTCACCGACATTTGCTCAACTATGTCCATGTCCCAGAGAAATCCAACCTTCTTCGGATAGAATTCGCAAAATCGAATATATTTATGTCACCAGAGAGAAGGCTACCCACAAGAAGGGGGAATATGTATCGTCGTTCACCCCGGGCTGCGGCCTCACGAGGGGTCGGGCTAGAGGAGCGCAGTCCTCAACGCAGTTGGCAGCCTAGGAATCCTCAACACAATGGGCAGCCTAGGAATCAAATCAAGAGAAAAGCACCGGCCCCAACTCAAGGACCCAACTCAGATGCAATCCTGTCACAACAGATTGAAGACGGAATTGACGAAGCCGTATTCCAAGCAGGACATGAACCAGACCTTAAATGTCCCGAACCTCCTTCCTCAAATCTTCTTGAACACTTCGGCCCTTCTTTCAGTGCCAAGGACCTCACAGTCGTCTCCCAGTCCGGCCCAGCTTTCAAAATCCCCGTTTCCAAAATCGACTCATTCCACAATGCTAGCTATGCCCGATACGTCGGCGATTCCGATTATACTACCCCTCCCAACACTCTGGGTGCTGTCAAGGTTGCTGAGCGCACGCTATCTCACCAACCTCATTACAACCTTAGTGCACGAGATTGGACCCTTGAAATCGTTGCTCGAGCTTCTCAATCCTCAAAACCAAAGCGGAATTAGTAATTCGCCGTTGGTCGAATGTTCGGCAATTATCGTAGGAACTTATAAAAACGAAAATACATAATCGCACTATGTAATAGACCTTCTCTTTCACTGCGGTGCAGAAACTTGGGATTCGGTAAAATCAGAAGAAATAATTGAAGAAGGGGAGGTAACTAAGGATTGATAACGAAATGGATAAGTGAAGTATTAATCCGAGTCCGAATTCCATAACAGCTCTTCATCCCATTCACAGTGCTGACGACGAGACGGTTCTCGCGGGCGAACACCAGGGGGAAGCTCAGGCATTGGTTCTGCCTCCGGGGATGCAACCAAATGTTCGTCAGAAGGCCCCTGATTTGAATGACCCTGCTCCTTTCCAAGGTAATTTTCTTCTCTTCCGCTTTGTGGCTCGACGGGTTCCGGAGGTATTTCTGGTGAGCTAGTCTTATTTTCAATACGTTTGTCGCGTTCATCGGACAGTGCTTCGGGTGGTTGGCGATTTACGGGCTCTGTCTCCTCTTCTGTCTCGTCCCCCGCCTCTTCCTCTGTCTCTTCCTCTGTCTCTTCCTCTGTCTCTTCCTCTGTCTCCTCAGCACTGTTATCCTCGTCACTCGAGTCCTCCAACTCCGACACCTCTTGTTCATCTTCGAGACTTTTGTCCCTGAAATCCCTATACAATATCTCTTCCAGCAACTCGTAATCAACAATAGTCCCCTTCCCAAAGTCCGGAGTCGGAACTCCAAACGAAATAGTCTCCCTGGCCCTTCTGTATTTGGACTTCTCCACTGCTCTCATACATGCAACCATTAACAGACTGGGCGTGGAGACCTTTTTTTTCGTTCTACTATCCACATACGACACATGGGGTTTACCACGGATGGACAGGACAGTAGCGTCGAGATCGTATGCTGGTGCCGCAGAAATGGATTCGGGCTCCAGCATCATTTCTCCGCTCCCGCGACGACGCTTGGCTGGTCGGGCTGACATGGGATCCCTTCCCAGTTCAGTTGGTATTTCTTCAATGCGGATACCAGAGATAACTTCGGGCTCGTCCTCCACCACTCTCGACGGTCCTGCAACACCCTGTTGCGATATTCCCCGCTGCAACGGCTTAATAAAATTCCTTTTCTTTGTCAGTAAAGCTTTTCGTCTTCCTCTCTTCCTCCTTCTCTTCCGTGGTTGTTCGGTTTCACCAGGTTCCATTGTAATTGACATTTCCACTTCATCTGCATCAACTCCCTTTTCTGGCAGTTCCCCTCCTTCCAAAGTCGGTTCTTGAACATTTTCTGTGGTGGAAGGAATGAGCTCCGTGTGCTGCATGGAAGGTTCCGGCTGTGAAACTTCCACGTCGATGACAGTATCCACTAAACCATCATCCGAAATTTCCATCGACACATCTTCTGCTAGTTGCGGGTCGTTCTGGTCCGCAAGAGAGATTTGATTCTCGACTGGGGGTTCAGGATAATCAATATCAGGTGCGCCAAGATCATCCGGGACCGATTGGAAGAGCATCGGAGACGGTGACGGGGACGGTGACGGTAGTTTCTCACTTTCAGGAACTTCATCGACCACGATGGTATGTGGGCTGGGAGATTTCGCATTATGGACTGATGGAAAGGGCGTTAGAGGTGGTTGTGATGGTAGTCTGTCATCTTCAGGAATGTCATCGACTACGACAAAATGTGGGCTAGGCGATTTATCATCCCGGATCGATGGAACGGGCGTTGGGGTAAAAGGGGGTTGTGACGGCAGTCTATTGATTTCAGGGACGTCATCGACGACAATGATCGGACTGGGTGATTTCTCATATTGGACCAATTGTGGTAGGAGAGGGAGAGGTGGTGATGCCAACCCGTCGTTTTCAACGATAGTGAGCGAACTGGATGATCCTTCCTTCCCCTCAACTAGTAGGGTGGGGTCCGGGGCCTCTGCAGAGGTTGAAATGCTGGCTCGATGGATCCTACTCGGTTGTCTGGGTTCAGGTATGAGAGCGAACAAAGATTTCCTCGATATAATAGATCGCGACGAGGCAGGTGAGTGAACAGGAGTACTTGAAGAGCTGGACTTTACGCTCTGAGTGCGGAGCCTTGGGGCTTTATCATTCCTTGAGGCTGGGACTCCAGAATCCCGTTCGGTATCAGTTTCTTCTCCTTCTCGACTTTCGGTGTCTTTTGGGGTCGAGTACGAGACCTCCGGGATTTTGCGAGGTGGGAGGAGGTAAGCGTAACGCTTTTCGAGCATTATAGCAACATCCAACATCTCTTTTCTGCGTCTTTCACCTTCTACACCGCCGTTCAGAGAGACGTATGGGCTGTTTGGCGTTTCCTCTACATCCTCTGCTATGTCCTGAGGTGGAGGAGTGAAGGCAGAAGAAGGAAGTGTCATAAAGCTAGATCCATCCATGGCCTTTAATTGTTCAATTCGTTCCTTGAGCTTGTAATGTTCATGCTTGAGCTTCTCCTTTTCACGAAGCCGCTGGCGTTTTTCAAAATTTTCGAATTTCCTATGACGTTTTTCATAGGCGGCATCCGATGTCTCTGCCACCACCTATTGTTTAGGAAAATAAATGACGCGGTTTGAAAAGGGCAGATAGACGAACCTCTTCCTGATTCCTTGGTCTGAATCGACCTCCGACGCCGGATATCGATTCTGAAATCGCTTCATATTCGGGAGTCTGAATGACCGCTTGCTCCCTGAATGCTTTGAGAACGTCGGGACGATCGAAATAACGGTCATTCGCCACCACATTGATCTGTATGCCGGACTCCGAGTCGTTTAAAGCCTCGTCGGCATATTTTGGGTTTGTGGTGAGGAGAAATGGTGTATTAGCAGGAATGAGGGGTTCGTTTTCCGCTGCAGAGAACAAAGTACACCAGAATGAGCGGGTAAATCGTGAAATGGTCAAGATATGGCGCACATTTACGCTTTTGCGTCTCTAATATGAGGTTGTCCACTTCACAGTGCCCAAGACCAGGACCCCCCCGTCGCGACCTGGAAGGTAAGACACGCTTCTGCCGGCTGCTTGCGCCTGGAGTTGACCAGTCCGATTGCGCAGATGAATTCGCGTCGGTAGGCATAGTTGTAAGCACTTGGAAGGTACAACACGTCAATGCGTGACAGGAGCCTCAAGCGCGGAGGGTGATGAACATGAGCAAGAAACGCTGCCATTCGTTCCTCCCAAATCTGTCCTTTACTACACAACAAACATAACACAAATTTTCTTCCAAGCCACTACATAGAATTCGATTTATATCTTCAGAAATTCTAGAGGAATTCTTCTGTGTGAGGTCATGTGAGTCCATGAGTGTTCGTGCTCCTTCATTTTCACCACCACCTGCACAGTTGCCCCGAACATGCTGAGCTGATGGTTCTAGGAATCTTAGGCGTGTTGTATACCTCATACTTTCCGGCGAAATATGCGGTGCAAATAGTTATCGGTATTCTGGTCGTCTATGCCCTCCGAACTCTGTCGCAAGGTAGAAAGACAAACAGAGAGCGAGACCTTCATGCCCGTACTGTGCTCGTCACGGTCTGTGATTTCTCTTATTGTATCCCCAGATTTTCAGGCTGAATAACATTCAAGGGTGGTTTCACACCATTAGGCCTCACAATTCTCCAATCTCTTGCCCAACGTGGTGCCCATATAATTGCTATGACGGATCGACCAGAAGAGTCTCCAGAAGTTTCTATTCTCATCCAACTTTTGCGGTCAACAACTTCTAACGAGCAAATATACGCTGAGGAATGCGACCTCTCTTCGCCGACTTCCGTTCGTTATTTCTGCACCAAGTTCTTGACTGGGAAGGAGCACAGACTGGACGCCATCATCTTTGCTCATGAGTACAGGAATGTTGGGTCGCCTTCCTTCTTTTCGACAGCCTCTGTGGCTCATGATCAGAAAATCAGAGATACAAGGTCACTAGCCACGTTTCTCATCACAACTCTTCTCCTGCCATCCCTCCTCGTCGCCCCTCCCGAACGTGACATTCGAATCGTAAATGCAGTCAATCCTTTCTACGCCGCCGGCGTGGGATCAGCATTCACTCCTTCTTTCGTTTACGACTCGGCTTCCCTGAAATCTGACTCTCTATTCGTTCGCGAAGGACATCGTTCCCTAAGAACAATAATTCTCACCAGACATCTGCAACGCGTGTTAGATGCACTACCTCACGCATCTCAAGTTCCAAAGCCAGAAGAATCCTCAAGTTCGGTTCCGGTTGTTAGCGCGAAACTCCAAAAATCGAACATCGTTTCCGTATGCGTTTCTCCTGGCTTGAGCAGAGCCGACACAATATCATCTCTGTTAAACGCCGATTGGAATATCCCCTCAAGTTTTTCCTATCGCGGGACTTTAATGTATTTCTCTTTCTTCTCCTCCCTGTCGTTGTTTTCTGAAAAAAGTACTTTACAGATACATCCTGCTATATCCTTTCTTCAGAATTTTGACAAAGTCTCCTAAAGCTGCCATGCAAACTGTTCTTCATGTTCTCTTCCTACCAACGCCTTTCAAAGTCCTTTCACAAGCAATCGACTTGTCAGCGAAAAAGGAAACAAGCCCTGCAGACGCTTCAGACCTCAAACTACCTGAAGAAGTTCTCCGACCAGGAGCTTTGTATGCCGAATGTGCCATGGTCCAACTCAAAATCAATTTACCACAAGACGCCATTGATGCGGACAAGAAAACCAAGGGAAAGGCTCCTCTTACAGAGGAAGTATTGGACATTGTGGATGATGGTGAGTACGGAGGGGAGCTGGCTGGAAGACTGGTATGGGAGTCCTATGAACAAGCCCTGAAGATCTGGGAAAAGGATACTCCCCCAACAGAAAGTGACAAAGAGAGGGAGAAGATCGACCAAGAACGACGATCCGACGCACCTGAACCCACCCCGTCCAACATAGAAGACCAAAAGAACTTTTACTAGTATATAATCTGGGACTTGAGTGTATGTATTACACTTCGCCCTTTCTAATAATGATTTGCAATTATCATCGCTCAACCCTATGTCACACCGAATTTCAATAAAATTTTACATCGGAGACCAGCTAGAGAACCCGGACTATATACACAACATTCCAAAAATTGAAATTGAAACTTTAGCACTTGTGTCCTTTATTTCGGAGGATAGATTATTCCACTTTGTGGGCAGGTACCAGCTTTCGGTGCATCTACAAGACGATGAGACCCTTTCGAAGGAGGAAGAATCAACTTGAACTAACCGATCCGTATGAAAGTACCATCAATGATGGATCCCCGCAAATTGAAGTACCAACTGACACCCTTCAAATTGTGGCCAGTGCAGTCAAGGGCTGGTTTGGAACCCTAAACCACGACAATAAGTAAATTGTGTAATTGCACAAAAACCAAAAAGAAAACTCGCCGATGCCGATTGCAAGGCAGAAGTTAAATCGCCTAGAGTGTGTTTTTTCGAGGTCGACGGCGTAATACCGGCCTTTGCTAGCCAATCGTACGTAGGCAATGTCTGTTTCGTTTTCGTTGAAAATCATACAACACCAAAGTCTATACAAGAAACAACTCACCTGGAAAACCTTGACCGCTGTTCGGAAATATGCAACCGCCTGGTCGGGATCAAGTTCACGTCTGGCAGTAATCAGCATATGGCGACTTTACCTCAGCTCCTTGGGCGCTGCCACTGGGCAAACACTTCGGCCTGAGAGTACTAGAAGTAATGTCGTATCAAATACGTTTTTATTCATCTAACAGAGACGAACCTCATGCATGTACCATGCTTGCCCCATTCATGCTAAAAGAGGATGAGCAAGAGTAAAGTTATCGGTGTGTTTCGAGAAGCTCACAGCCCAGAACTGGTTATTATCTCCCTTGATATCAACCCAGTACTACAGGAATACACATATTAGTATTAGGCAGAAACTCCAAACATTGGGGAGCCTACCTCATCCATGAAGGACAAGGTATCCTTGGCACCATTGTTGGTCAAGACCTAACAGGAAAGGGGTGTTAATTGGCAGAAAGGCTACGACAAAATAAAACACACTTTACGGATATCAGTATAAGCACGAGAAGGATCACAATTTTCGTCCCAAGTTAAATCACAGCTACATGACTGTCAGGAATTGCCCAATTTTGAAGTAAGGTGGGACTTCATACTGATCGGGCCATAAACCTAGAAGTTAAATGTCAGAGTGATGAAATAATTAATACAGAAAGCAAAAGAGCTACCATGAACTGTCCAGCTTTTGGATGGTCCGGTTGATGGATGGGTATCCCAAAACTATCTGAAATTAAAAAAGACTTCAATGGGAATGCAAAGATAATACCTGAGACTGCATTAACAAGCCCTGTTTAACATACATTCAGCAGGGATCGCTCTGACGGAAAGAGGGCTTACACCAGGAGACTCGAAGCAACATGTGTTGGGATTACCAGGCACACTATGACAAGAGACTGGACCTGAGATGGGACACGAAGAGGTCATCTGGTCCAACATGAGAATACTGTCACGATGTTGGCTCTGAACCAGCAAGCCTTCAAGAGGCGAAGCAAGAGCAAGAGCAAGTAAGTTGGAGAGAACGAAAAAAGTCTTCATGATTTTCCAGTGTCGCAGTGCTGAGTGCCAATAGTGGGAAGGAGGGGCAGAAACTGAATGGCAATGCAGCTTTATACCCTAATGCCGAGATAGGTTCCAGATTTGTTCGATGTCGTATGTCCGCAAACCATGCAATTTGCAACACGGAGTTTTGTCCCCGCTAACCACCCAGCTCGGCGCTGTGAACATTTACATAGGACAGGAAACTAGGTTTCGGATAGGAATGATAGCCTCTACACAGCAGAAGAGGATAACCAATAAAGTAGCAGTCTGAAGTTTCGATACCACGGCTTCTCAGCTGGTCCAAAGGCCAGGAGAGAAGGCGGTAATATTCGAGGGCGATGGGTTATTTTCGTCGCGGAGGTAAAGGCGATATGTTATTCTGGAACAAAATGATAGTGGTCACAAGAATCAAAACAAGTAATAAAATTGCTTTGTGGTGCCTGCCAATGACAAGTCACAAGTCAATATTATGAACGTTCGTTGAACATGTGAACCCCTCCAACTATAGATCAACGGGTGGCATCAGAAGGTAAATCATGATCAGGCCTTGGTGAACCATCTTGCGGTGGAACGTTCCAATCATCCGTCCAGTTCGCGGAGGTTCCATATTGCGCTTGCGACAAACCGTGAGGATCAAAATAGGTTTGCAGCCCAGGGTTACTCTGGGATGCAGAGCCCCGTGGAGGGTACATCGACCAACCGAGAGCAGATGCGAATCGCGGATTGATATGTGGTTGCACACCAAATGGTTGTGAGTAGTCCTGAGACTGAGATACGTGATGCATGGGATAAGAATCCTGTGAGGGCATTTGGCGCAGCAAGTCTTGTTCAGGATATAGAGGAGAGTACTCTTCGTGTTGGAGCGTAGAGTAACTCGAGGACTGATCGGGCGACATACTGAGTGCGGGAGACATTGGATAGCTTCGTCCTGCATTTCTACCTCTTCCGCGACCATGATGACCTCGATCACCATGTCCCCGGCCACGATTGCCACGTCTCCTGCCCCTCAACGGGCGATCGTGATTAATCAGAGTTGAATTAGCACGCGGTACATCAGTGCTTGGAGGCCTTTCTGGTTCTGGTACGTCTGGCAAAGGCAAATTGTAAGATTCTGCGTAAGGGTCGTCATAAGCTGTGGGAACGGGACGAGACGACGATGGCAGTCCAGTGAGCGAAGCGTAATCGACATCATAAGGTCCAAATTCGTCATAGGCATGGCCATTCATGAATAATTCGTCCATGGCAGCAAGTTCCTCATCGCGCATCAATGTGGGATTTGGTGTCGTGCTACGAGATGATGCAACAGAACAACGCCGAGAATCACCACGTCTGTTGCTGTATCAGCTCATGATTTGACTAGAGGGGTTAACAGAGATTACCTGCGCTTGAGACGGTTTCGGTATGCCGTCTCTGCTTCATCGTCTGAGAAGAATTGCACCTCGTCATCCCCTGGTTCTTCATCGTGGACATTGCTGGCGTCACTGCCTTTCATGCTCTTGATTTGACTAACAAAAACAAATCTGCTGCGAGAAGGGACATGAAAAACCTCACGTCCAACTCTCACCCGTTCGGGATTCAGGAGAATGGATTCAGCAAATTTGACCTGATACATCGGCTGCATTGTAGGTCCAAACGTTTCGTAGATCTGCCCTGGTAATGTGTGACAAAAATGGCCTCAAAGAAAACGTAAGAGTGGTAACGTACGTATCCCAAGACTTTTCGATCATCGAATACGAGCAAAGTATCCGAGTCCAAGGCACGTTCGGAGGCGCGATTGGAGTACTGCGACGCCAGTCCTCGGACAATCACGATTCGATCAACGATAGTCATGATTTCTCCCACTTTTTCAAGGTGTTCATTGGAACTAACTTCGTCAACTTCTGGTGCATTGACCTCCTCTTCAGTGACTTCATTTTTTGTGGTGAAGTAGTTGCCCGACGAAGGCACTGGCAGTGGATCCTCGTCTTCATCAAAATCTTGCAATACTCGTCGCTCGTTTGATCCCTTTCCTCCCTCTTCATTTTGTTGAGACAATTCGGAGTCTGAGTCTGAGTCTGACGAGGAATCTGAACTCGAGTCTGGACTTCGGACAGAATCAGCGAGACGCTACGGAAGAGGGAAAAATGACACACGTATCAATGGCCGTTTTCGTGTGTTCGTCGCCATCATCGGCAGCAGTATTCCTCGTCAGATCAGCGGCAATTTCTTCTTCACTGGAATCAACATCGTCATCCTCGCTGCCTGAACTGCTTATGTCGTCGTCTACGGCCTTTTTGAATGTATCTTCAGAGTTTGAAGGCAACACGGCGTCAATAAATCCTTGAATCAACAACAGGTCCTGTGGGATTGTCTGAGGGACTTTGAAGCCTTCCATGATGGCAGGACCAGAAATTTGAGATCTATTTTTGGAATTCACAACACTATGTTTCGACGCCAGTTCTGCGTCGCTCAACGCAGAGCATACACGACCACCGCTACTCCCAAAATTCCGCTCGCTCTTGTAGCTGACCTCAGGAAGAAAACTCAAGTTTCTATTAACAAAGCTAGGGAAGCACTCACTCACTCAAACGGAGACATCGCTGGCGCCCTGGAATGGCTTAGGAACGATCTAGTGACCACAGGCGCCTCAAAGGCAGCGAAAGTGGCGTGTAGACACACAAAGGAAGGGCTGATCGGTGTGTCTGTTCTCTCACAAGGGGCAGGTTTGACAACCGCCGGAGGAGTGAGAGCCGCGATGATAGAGTTGAATTGCGAAACGGATTTCGTTGGGAGAAACGAGCTGTTCGGGAGGCTTGCTATGGATATTGCGCATACCGCTGCATTTATCTCGGAGGCTAAGAGCAATGACACACAGGAGCTTCCCTCTTTTGCTGCTATTCCCTTGAACGAACTCGGAGAGGCACCGTTGTTGTCACATACGAATCCTGGTGTATCCCCCGTCGGTACAGTCTTTTCTGCCATACGTGACACCATTGTCAAGGTGGGAGAAAACATCACCCTTGGACGTGCAAGCGCTATCGTTGAAGAAACGTCCGTTACGCCTCCCAACAACGTTTGCCGACTAGGGTCATACGTCCATGGTGCTTTACACAATATATCATGCGGACGCATCGGTACTCTCGCTCTGATCAATCTCCGTTCCGAACACCTCTCTCAGCTCCTACGGCAAGAAGACTTTCGCAAGGAACTTGCCACGTTGGAACGTTCCATAGCGCGTCAAATTGTCGGGTTTGACACGCTTTCCATTAGACCCGCATTGCAGAACGAAGTGGAGGAACAGGCGTTGTATAGACAGCCTTTTATCACACTGCCTGGCGAATTCAATGGCCTTGTCGTAGAAGAGGCTCTTCAAAAATGGTCGACAAACTACGGACTTGCATCTGCGGAGGGCGGGGGTAGTTGCATAGATGTTGTGAGATACCTGAAGTGGAGAGTCGGGGAGACAGCAGACTAATAGCGACGCGGGCACATTATTACCCCAACTCATAATAATAATGAAAGTAATGTTTGTGACGATACGCAACGTATACAACAGAAAATAATAATAATGAACAGGGCCTGTGATGTTTGTTATACCTATTAATTGGTTTTTATGTGTAGCCTTCTGACGAATGGGATCCCATAGCTGTATCTGACGGTATACGCCTCTGGACGGTCCTTCATACATAGGGACCTGTTTTACCAGAGAAAAATCAGAGAAAGCGCAGCCGAAAGACGGGACTTACGCATATTGGATTCCAATAAACATGAAATGGGATCCAAGACCCTAAATAAAGCGGTTATCACTACAATGTTGTTGTTGATGAGCAACTTACAGTTAAAACGTGCCACCACGAGTGTCCTGCATTAGAGTTTATTGTCAATCGGGTCAGTGTGGAGAGAGGAGACATACCCTCAAAGAAGAAAGCTGCTGGCCACCCAACGGAGATTTTCCATCGTGTGAGTGTTTGACAGTAGAGATTGTCTAGGTTCCAGACAAAGAATCCGAAGGTGAACATGGCAAGTCCTGTGTTGAAGCAAGTGACAATGGAATCTCTGGCCCTGGTGGGGATTGCGGTGGCTCGGTCTGACCAATGGACCATATAAGTGGTCCGAGCCACTATTGCAAGGACGATCGAAGCAAAGATGGTTTGGTGATATATTGGATTGCGATATGCCATACTGTCGTTTGGGTGAATTCAGTGACGTCGAATATGAGAAGGACGGTTTACTAGCTCCATGTAAAGAAAGTATCAAAGAGGGCCAAAAGGGTGAGAATCAGCTTTGTCCGACTGTGTAATCCAAACCCAGGTGAGATATCGAACAGCAGCCATAGACCGAGTGACGAAACGTAAACCATAGGGAGCTCATCAGCAAGCTGGGCTTCAAATAACAATGTGGCATGAAAGAGAAAGCTTCCGACAGCGATAAAAGCAACGCCCTAGATAACGGCTTCAATGCTTGTGAAAGCGATAAGCGAGAGAGTACACACCAGGTGGCCTAGGAGATACCGAATGGGCATGTTCTCTTTGACTGCGACGCTGCAACCAATAAACGAAAGAACTATCGCAGAGAGATTTGAAAATGAGTTTGCCATTTCTGCAATATACGGGGAGAATTGGTAGTTAATCTGTTGAATTCTGTCAGCGATGATAAACGCCCGGCGGCGAGGGGACTCGCTTCACACCAATCTATAGTGGCGGTTGCTGGGCCCCATAGTCCTTGATTCGACAGCAAAGGGGCGACATGGGAGAGGTTCATCATGTTGGAGGAGGTGAGAACGTGGTATGCATTTGTGAAGCTTATATATATGTTTAGATCGTCCCTATGCAGAAAACTTGCAGGATGTGTTTTGATCAAAGCACCGAGACAGATATAAATGTCGTTGTCAGAGTTTCAGATTTGATTCATTTCATCAGATGGCATTTCAACCTCAGAATGTAAATAATCGGGTCTCTGCTATTTTGGCGGGCAATGGCGATTCCTGTGGTGCGATTCAAACTTTCGGCAGGGAATGGCGATCTCTTCGGAGAGAATATGTCATTCCCACTGGGCACCCTGCTATCCACATTCATAGCGTAGCCTATCCTTGAACTTGAAATTCGACCTCGTTATTCAGCAGTTGGGCCAAAGTAGAGGTTTGGAAAGAGATTTACGGCAGCTCGGCTTAAGAATTTACGGTACTCACAGTCTCGGACCGGGACTGACTCGTCACGGTAGTTACATCTGTCACCTCTTCTGGAATCTGGATGATTTTCTTCTACACATGGAAATAAGTATGACTGAAACGAAATTGAAGCCTGAGCTCGTGACGAAAACAGAGGGAGAAGAAGATATAGAAGAAGTTGACGAAGCTGAGGACGACATCACGCATGGTGCTGGAAATGGTACGCTCAAGTTGGCTCAAGCTTCATTAAAACATGGTGAATAATGCGATCTCCAGGTGACGTGAAAAAGAAGAAGAAGAAAAAGAAGCCAAAGAAGAAGAAAGCCGAACAGACCGATCCTCCGCGAGTGGGCCTGTCTAAATTATTCCCTAGTGGTATCTATTCTGAGGGGGAACTTCAGCCATATAAAGACGAGTACGCCGTCTTTCGTTTCTGCTCGAAATCATTCATACTCACTCACTGTTCTCAGCAATGCCTACCGCATTACGTCAGAAGAGGCGAGGTACATCGAAACCCTTGCTATGTCTAATCCAGAAGAAACGTATAATGATATTCGAAGAGCCGCTGAGGTACATCGACAAGTCAGACGTGCTGCGAGGAAATTTATCCGTCCTGGTTTGACTATGACAGAGATTGCAAATTTTATCGAGGACGGGACGAGGGCAGTTGTCGAAGAAAATGGTCTGGAGTGTGGCGTTGGATTCCCCACTGGTTTGAGTTTGAATAACTGTGCGGCTCATTACACCCCTAATGCCGGAGACACAATTAGTATGTCTTGCTATGTTTTTTGACTGCTAGAATCTGACAATTATGTCTTGAAGCCCTTCAACAAGGAGACGTCCTCAAAGTAGATTTTGGGGTTCATGTCAATGGTCGAATTGTTGATTCTGCGTTTACTCTCAACTTTGATCCTACCTATGACAAGTTGGTTGAGGCTGTGAAGGCTGCTACTGACACAGGTATCCGGGTAAGAGCATTGGTCATTTTGTGACTCCTGCTGATGGTAGTAATTTGCAGGAAGCTGGAATTGATGTGAGGCTTGGAGAGCTCGGTGGGTATATACAAGAAACGATGGAGTCATACGAGGTGGAGGTTGGCGGGAAAACACTACCAGGTTTGTCTACGGTGCTCCTTTTCGTCTGCTCAAGCTGATGAGAATCAACACACTAGTAAAGGTGATTGAAAATTTGAGTGGACATTCGATCAACAAGTACCAGATCCATGGAGGGAAGTCGGTCGTACTCGTGAAAAGTGAGGACCAAACAAAAATGGAGGAAGGCGAATATTTTGCAATCGAAACATTTGGTTCTACGGGAAGAGGGCGGATCGTGGATGAGGTGATTTTTTCCTAGATGCCTTGGTCCACCAAGGTAACTAACCGACACACAGGGAGAATGCTCTCACTATGCTCGACGAGTGGATGCTCCTAATGTGCCTCTCAGGTGAGTGTAGCTCAGGAATGACAACAAATTCAGGAATCTAATGACCCCCCCATTCTAGACTCGCTTCGGCCAAGTCACTATTGAAGTCGATAAACAAAAACTTCGGAACGCTGCCTTTTTGCCGCAGGTATCTTGATCGCATTGGAGAGACCCGGTATCTCCTTGCATTGAATCATCTCGTGGCCCAGAGAATTGTACAAGATTATCCTCCGCTCTGCGATCAGCGGGGAAGTATGACAGCCCAATTCGTGAGCACCCTCCTTTGATGTTTCCTGTTATTTTACTGTTCGTTTCACAGGAGCACACCATTCTCCTTCGACCAACGATAAAGGAAGTCGTGAGTCGAGGAGATGATTATTGATCCGTGATGGCGTTGTATGAGGAAAGCAGCAAAGGTGGTATTCATATCTCCATCTTATGCAACTTGTATTTGTAACCTTGAACCTATTTTATCAACTACCAGCTCCTGCATTTATATCTTCCTGGTTTTTTAATTGAGCATCCTCAGCCATCAAAGCCAGCACCGGTGTCGCCGACACTGTTCCTCCTCCATTAGGATCAACTGCCAGGGTTGTCAAAGTTTCGACGCCATTTGCGTATCCCGGATTACTGGGACTTTTCACCCATCCTTGCCGTCAAAGGTCTTAAACTGGCACAAGACTTTCCTTTATCCCCAACAATCGACATATTACCTTACTCGTAGCAACGACCTCGTTTCGCCAGGCAAGATGTACAACCCTTTCGGGACCCGTTTGCTCTCAACAAGCTGCGGCAGCACTCTTCATCGCTATGGTGTCGACCTCGACGATGTATTATGATGGGCTATCGTTACCCCTGCACCAACACCTAACACTATTGCTTCTCGAGTGCGGTAGCGGACTCGAGGATAAATAGAGCGCGAAACGCGAACTACACAACCCTCGTCCCAGTTGCAACCACACAACTGGATTCATGGGCCTCATCAATACCCAAATCCACTCGGTAAAGCGAACCTGGGTCAAATGGGACTCTTTGCTCAACTTCATTTCTGCGATGGCACGCCCTCTTGGCAAACACTTATACCCACACGGTCTATCACTATTTACGTCCGAGTTCGCTAGCGAACCCGAGAAGTAATAAAGTAGGAGGGATTTTATTTGTTGCAGCCTCGATTGTATAGGACAACAAGGTGAGGAAATGTCAAATGTCAAATGTCAACCATGAACGAGACCATTCGGTGAAAAAAAAAAAGAGAAAAAATAAGGTATGGAAAGCATCGAGCGCTCGAGGGTGACAGATTCCCAATAGACAAGAATATGCCTTCGAGTTGCTCGGATGAGAGTAGAAAGGCACGGGGGTGGCGATAAGCAATGTCCTCGCCTGTTGGCCATCTAACCTATTCCTCTTTCTCTAGGTCGCCCTCAGGCATCTTTGCCCCCTCGAGAACTATGTACTTTCTGTCATCTCGCTCGTGCAACTTGAGCTGGACAGCAATAAGTGCAGCATCTTCTCCTGCCCAGTTACTCGGGTCGGCCATGAGGGTTGTCGGATCAACTAATAATGCAGCAATGACAGGATCCTCTATCCAGGGATGGCCACCGCTCGTATGTATGTGCCTGAACATGAACCCAAGCGCCACAAGAATTGCGTGATGAATACCCCAGAGGGCGACTCTCCACATCATTACAGAGGCTCTTGGTGCGTCCACAGCGATGAAGACGTTGACGCTTTCCCTGTTCAATCCATTAGCCAAAGTGAGGGCATTCCAAGTTACCTGGTAGGATCTTGAGAGGAGCTCGATGGATAGGGCTTGCATAGTCGGAAACGCGGGGCCGAATGGAATTGCGTAATCGATGTCGACTATCGATGTGCTCAGGTACGGCGCAAGGGCAAGGGCCACACTTGTCACGGAATCCTCAACCAGTTGGAGGTCCCTGACATCCCCAACGTCCTGTATTACACTCGGGCCCGATAAGTGACATCTTCGACAGCAAGCGGCTCCTGCTCGATAGGTCACATTGGCAAATACAAAACAGGAAGGGACATGGCCCAACGTAGCCATGTAAGGTTGAACATCCGTTGGAATAGTCGAGCCGAGTATACCGAACGAACTGGAATTACATTGTGATGAGATTTGAGAACCAGAGATAACGAGAATGCGTGATTCGGATATGATTAAAGGCTCAGGGAAGACTCGATCGGATGGACCCCAATTTTCATCGGGAATCAGGGCGAACTTGCGCATAGTCATGATACGTGGGCCGGTGGTATTAAATAAAGTCGAAGCATTCAGCTGGTGGGGCGAGAGCATGGAATTCGGATCTTTAATCCACTCGAACGCATCGACAGCAAAGTACGGGACAGTTAACTCTTCAAATCTAGAGCCGTTTGGGAGGAGGGATCCGAGTCTGACATAAGACGGTATTAGGCGGTGCATCGATGATGAGACACTGTTGTCATAGAAAATAGAATAGATGATAACAGAATATCCAATGAAGGAATCTAATAGCGTGGTGGAATGCGGGCTATAAACTGGATCACGGGTTTGACCCAGGGGAATTTCAATGGGCGGCCCAAGTAAGTATTTGGTAGCAGGTTTCCAGGTAACTGACCCCGAGATGACTGAAGAGGAGAAAGCTGACGTAAGGATGGCCACCTGAAGGATTACGAAAATGAAGTAATTTCTCTTCTCGCGAAATTGGCGGTAACCTGGCCAAGGTGTTTAGACATTCGTTTTCGGTGTAATGTTGAACTCACTTGGGAGCCATCCGCCGATCATGCTCTTCAGACCTTCAAACGTTACACCCCCCCGTTCCATGAAGAGAAAGACACAACGTAGGTCTATCCCTACAACCCACAAAGTCGATGCTAGTCGTGCAGCGGAAGCAAGGATAGATATGATCGTTGTAATATCGGATTGAACTGGCAGAAAGACAAGTTTGGGAATAGTAGTTCCATCTGCTTGTGCCAAGGACAGGCGGTGAGTGAGAAAAAATTGGCGGCCATCTACGTAAAAGAGCAAGAAGACGACGACCAGGATAACCGCAATATGCCCTAGAAATAGTTGCCATCGGGTCCAGATCCTGCACAATTTCAGACATTAAGCAAGGATGTTCCAGGAGGAAGATTACCATGTCACTGCTGAAACCTTCATTCTAGTAATGGCTTAGCGAATCCCTGTTGAGAAATTCTTCACTGTGACAAGGTATGACCTGTACGAAGGAAGACATACCTCTGCCAGTCTTTTGTGAGGGCGATGGTTCTTCGAAAGGTGAGGTCCTCGAGCTTATACACCGCACTTGACGAATGTGGTATTGATCATATGCGATGGGTATACTGAGCATTCATTCATTCATGTAATCCGTTGTCACATTTTTTTGTGGAAGCGATGCGAACAATTCGGCTCAATACTGATATTGGTGGGATGAAAGGAAAAGGAAGAGCAAAAGAAAAAGGAGAGAGATTATTTTGCTTTCCAACATTTGGAAGTCCGGGCCGTGACTGCTCCACCAAGAAAAGTACTCTCTGCAAACAGACAGCCCAATTGTGAGCACTCTCCACTTCCTGTTAATAGGAGAACAACCATCGGCACATGGATTATTGAATTTATTGATCCGTGATGACGTTGAAACCAGTAATGGAGGGTATCAGCAGACATCACCATTTTTGGTCCTATATCTCGGACCAAATGTGGTATCCATATCTTGTGTATCCTGTATTTGTAACCTTGTTCAACTACCAACTCCTGCATGTATGTCTTCCTGGTTTTTTTGTTCCCCTGAGTATCCCCAGCCACCAACGACATCGACAAAGCCAGCACCAATGTCGCCGACACTGTCCCTCCTCCATTATGAACCCGGATCAACGCCCCCATCTGCCAGGGTTGACGCAAAGTTCCAGCTTCAGCCTCGGCGCCCTTTGCGTATCTGGGATTACTGGAAATTTGCACCCATCCTCGCTGCCAAAGGTCTGCCTTATTTTTAATCCGTTCCCGGTTATTTAGCCTGAACTTTACGCCAGCAACCGAAATCACTTCCGACGTCCTCTCGCATCACATCTGGGGTCCACGTCGCAGGACATGGGGCATCGAGATGACAATTCTTAACAGTATTTTTCGAGGTGCAGATCGCCACATTGCATTGGCCGACATTGTAGGTTTAGTTTCCCCACATTACCCCGCACTTTTCATTTCTGATTGATGTGATGCCAAGGGAACAATTCGTCTGTTGATGAGTCTCATAGGACTCGTTCCAGTCCCTTCGGATGCACTAGTGACACCAGTGTCCTTCAAAGTCAAAAAACGTAATCTTCGTGGCTTATTAGCCGATCTGGATGCAAGTGAGGACGGCAGCCGGGAACTGTCTGGAGAGTGGGTTGTTGGCCGAAAGACATGGCAACGTATGCAGAAGGAATGGAAGGCATCCATGTCGGGTTCTCCTTCTCAGGCTTCCAGCACAGATACCCCCAAGTTGAAAAAGAGGAAGGAACATGTAGTTTTATATATTCACGGAGGTTGGTGTCATTCATTTCGCAAGCTACTATGAATTGTTGATGGGCTATTTTCTCTGTCCCCTTTTCAGGCGCATACTATTTGTCGAGTGCAGCTGCCATGCGCGTTATTTCCATCCCTCTTGCCAAATATACCGATTCCCGCGTATTTGGTAGGCTTCAATGACTCTCTCTCGAAACTGTCTAATGCCCGAACTAGCCCTTGACTACCGTTTGGCTCCTGAGACGCATTTCCCAGGTCCTCTCCATGATGTCGTTTTAGCCTACTTCCGACTAATAGACGAATTACACATTCCCCCCGAAAATATCATCATCAGTGGAGATAGTGCTGGGGGCGGCCTGTCATTGGCCCTCCTCCTATATCTCCGTGATAACGCATATCCTTTGCCATCGGGTGCTATCCTCATGTCCCCATGGGTCGGTGAGTACATCCCAACCTTAGAATGCTCTCTCAGCTGAAGGGTTTGGCAGATTTGACTATGAGTTGCGAGTCCTGGGACACAAATGCTCCATATGACGTCGTGCCGTTCCCAGTGGAAAATCACATGAATCCGATTGCTTTGTACCTGGGCGAGAAAGCAGAAGAGTACTTGACTCATCCATATGCCAGTCCCTTGTTTGGAGACTTTAAAGGGTTACCTCCGCTCCTGATTCAAGCGGGTGACGCTGAGGTACTTCGAGATGAGATCCGGTTGTTGGCCCATAAAGCCTCTTCAGCTGGCGTACAGGCGATGTATGAATTGTACGATGACGCGGTATGTCTCTTTTGGACAATTCGATCAAGCTTTCCCTGGACTAACATAACATTGTGGCATTAGATTCACGTTTTTCAGGCCTATCCGTTTCTTGAAGTTTCGAGGCGGTCATTCGAGTCCATGCACGCTTTCGTCCGAATCGTTTTACCTCAGCATTGGACTCGGTCACCTCAGCTTCTGGCCACTACCACCGAACGTGGTCTGGAACAAGAGATGGAAAATGACCGAACAGTTGTTGTAGCGGGGGATGGGGCTGAACAGCCTTCGTCTCGCAGTAAACATTCTCAAATGACAGAATTTACGGAGTCACAACAGGAGAATGAAACAGGAAATTCCAGTGGTGGGGCAAGTTGGGTTCCATCACTGCTGTGGCGCCTAGGTTCAAAACCAAGGAAGGAGAGCGAGCAAGTCGAGCACCTGGCGGATCTGAATATGGACGAGCTACAACTATCACCTCCATCTCTTTTGGATCAAAACCCCTCTGCATCTTTCTCGCCGCTGAATACCATACCTAATGCTTCCCCCATTCTTTCTCGTCCTCGGTCCCCACCTATCCTCCCAGCTTGTGCAGATTCCCTAAGAGACCCGCGGAGGATCCAATCGACCAGTTCACTTTCGGCATTGCATCCAGAGGAATCAATAGCATGTCCTCTAACGACTTTTACGCCTAGTTCTGCCTTCCACACTTTCCGGTTCAATGTATTTTCGTCTTCGTCATCTTTGGCAGGAGTGGAGCCCCAATCACACAGACGGTCAAAGTCCAGCGCACATATTCCTCAATTAATATCATCATCCAACCAGCACCAGTGGGTATTCCCTCCGTCACCTTCACCGTGGCCGATCGGAGAGGATAGGTTAATGAAGGCGGATCGAGAGAAGCCTTTCTATCTCACTGACGTTGTTACGCTCCAAGTCTAGCATGCCGTTGTCTTTGATTATACCTAGATTGTTTGTGAGTTATATATTGTAATACCGTACATCGTATCCTTATTGCTTATACACTTATTCCATAAATCGTTTTGCTCTTGCTAACTTTTCAAAGTACATATAACCAAGCTAGATCTGTAGGGTAACACTGGGTAAAATTAAGCGGCATAATACTATTTATTGATTTAAATGCTCGCGGCCCTTTTTATATGTTTCCAAATCCTCAATGACGTTGGTGAGTGCACCCCGTTCCCAATTTCCATAGATAAATCCTTCGTAAAGCATCGTTGTCGCTAACCCCGATATAATGGCAGTGAACAAAATAAATATGGGATTGATCCACGAGTGAGGTAGCCAAGCAGAACCGACAGTCACTGCGAGTATGACAAACAAAGATACTCCGAAAACTAAGAGCTCTTTGTTGGACCGAGTTCGAGAGTCGCGGAAACAGTTGCTCAGAGTTTGAACTACAGCAGTGGTTGTGGCATCGGAGAGCTCGCTGGAAAGAGAAGAGGTATGAGATGGTGCACCGACGGCTTCAAGTGTGGCTTCTAATCCAAAGTGGTCCGAGAATGAATAGTTCCGACCGGGTACGTGTCCAGTAAAAACGGCTTTGATGTCTGTCACTCGGATGGATGGAAGGTCTTGGCCACGATGGTTAGGTTGACGATATAAGACGTAATCGAGTCGCTTGCCGAGTGTACCTCGAGCATGAGCTTTGCCTGAAGACCACGTGTTGAGAGGTGAATCGGCAGTGAGACCGAGTTGTTGGACAGCTTGTAAAGCATCTGTGATTTGTGAGGCATCGATGCTTGGATGAATTATTCCCCAGGAATCTGTGAGACCGGCATGTTCCAGTATGATTGACATAGGCAATTCGTTTGGGGTGGCGTTAAAGTCTCCAAGCTAAGACAGTCAAGATGATGTTACTTTGAAAGATAGAACGGAAAACGTACACAAATGACATATCTACCCAGGTCAGCAGCAGTACGGGCAAGTCTGGCAAATTCCCATGCGTTGACGAGCTGATGAGGTTGTCCTCCTTTGGCGAAGAGCTAAGAAATCCAAAAATGATTTGGGGCACGAGGAGATGTAAAAGAGAAACGTACATGTGTGTTGAATACCTGTACTTGTCCGAAGGTGGGGTGAAGGAGAACAATGTGGGCAGCGCCTTTGCCGACGATCCAATCTCCTCCGAGGATATCTACGGGTTGTCCATTAAGGGAATAAGGGTACATCCCAGACTCAAGCACAGGATAACGAGTGAATATTGCTAGCCCTGCACCAAGCGCCCCGCTGATTATTATTTGAGGTCAGACACTCCTTGTGAATCGAGTTGCAAACATGCCTGCAGAAGAACTTCGCATGCGGGAGTCTACCTGATAACCTCTGGCGTATACGCTCGTAATGGGCAAAAACCCATAATTCCTGGAGTGCAATAATGTCGTACGATGAGGTGGCAAGTTCATGAGCAATGGCTTCTATCCGTTGTTCAAGGTTCTTTGCGACGAATTTGAGCCCCCTGGGTAGACATTCAGTGAAACTTCTAGTTTAAAAAAGATAAAACTACCAGCAATTCAAGCTGAGAACGCGGATGCGCGACTCGTCCGACATAATAGACCGTGGTGCTTGCAGTTCAAACGTTCAACGTTCAACGTTCAACAAGGAAGCAGAGCCAAGCTACACCGGACCGAATACCCGCTTTGCCATGCATAGATCTAGATCTAGACACATCGGTAATTCACCCAACGGGCCGGTCTCCGGTGTTACGACTCCTTCCACAATGTCCAACTTGACGACAGACGAGTAATGTCTATATACTTTTTGTCCTTTTACACATGCTTAGGCGACATCCAGTATTGGAATCGCAACAAGGGCTGCAGATCACTTTATCTGCATCTACTACAAGGCTTATAATAATGGCGATCTTGCTGGTCTCCGTAATTTTTATCGCCCAACTTCATCATTGACATGGAATGGAACGCCTTTTCAAGGGGTTGACGGTTTGAATGACCTGGTTTCTAAAATGCCAGGTACCAAACACGAAGTAAAATCATTTGATTGTCACCCGATGCCAGGTTAGTATTGCTGTTCAGTCTGAATTGCCATTGTTCACGAGGCTTCCAGGCACTCAGCCACCTTCTCTACTGGTAACTGTCTCGGGGGATGTCATATATGGTCCTGGTCCAGCAGGAAATCCTCCAGATACGCCGGCTCGATCCGTCGAAGGCCAACCTCGTGTATTTTCGCAAACCTTTGTCCTTGCTCCAGACTCGGGCGTCACACCCACGAAACCAGGCGAAGTAGCCAAGTACTACGTTGGTGCAGACGCTTTTCGTTTCGTTGGTTAATAGTCATTCCCTGATCGACTCTTGTATTTCCGCGTTATTCATTCCTCACCAGCATCTACCACATACAACAATATATAAATACTGTACATCGAAAACAAGTCGCTTCAACCGAAAGTCTGACTCTGTTCCAACATATAAGCTTTTGCTTTATCAGTGAAGTTGAAACAACGCTTACCGAACGTGCACTTCTCTTTATCTTTGACAATCTCCATTCGTCCGGCTTTTCATACTTGTTGAACAATGGTTCAATCTTCTCCTGTTTCTTCCTCTTACTGATCTTGTTTGCATCGGCAACCTTGAAGAATTGGGGTGCAACCTCGACAAGCCACTTCGGTTCAACTGCAGTCACATTATGGCAATATTCGCGAGTCGTCAAGATGAGCTCATGATATACGAGCCATTCAGGATTGCGGTTGAATAAAGCCGAGGATGGGTGGATATACACGGGCGTGCCCTCGACAAGAGTTTTGTAACCTTCTTGAGGGTCTTTCTTGGCGGCGTTGCGGAAGAAACCAGAGCAGATTGCTCGACGGACCAGGTTGTAATCACGTCCTGCCGAAATAATATCGTGCTTGTATCTGTTAACCGTGTTAATGCCTCATCACCTTGATAACATGGGGAGTGACATACCGATCCATGATGCCCAGTAACTGTTTCCTTACATCCTGTGCCCTCCTCATACTCCTTGCCTGTATGAAGTTTTCGTAACACCAGGGATTTGAAAAGTTGGCGGCCTTCCATCCATTATACACCGTCAGTAGCGTCAAATGGTCCCCTTCAGGTTGATGGAACTTTGCCTTCTTTGAATCTGCTTGGGCTTGTTTCTCCTTTGGCCGATAAAATACTGTCGGTACAGACAGCATGGCTACCACCGAGAGAATTTCTTCTGAGCATCCAAGTTCAACGGAAGCTATGAGCATCTTGGCAAGCGACGGTTCCATGGGGAAGTCGGCCATTTTCCTGCCGAGGCGAGTCAACAACCCCTCATCATCGAGGGCTGACAGTGCATAAAGAGACTCCAAGGCAGTCAGCATCGTCTGAGCAGGCGGAGGATCCATGAAATCAAAGCTCAGCAAATCGTTGACCCCCATTGCCTTCAACTGGAGGATTGTTGAAGCCAAATTCGAACGTTGGATATCGGGGATTGAGTTCGGTAGCATTTCGTTCCTGTACGCAGCCTCTGTATAAAGTCGATAGCATTTACCAGGTCCCGTCCTTCCAGCACGTCCTGCCCGCTGCCTAGCTTGTGCCTGAGAAATGGGCATTACGACCAAAGAGTCCATACCCAGTCGAGGATCAAATGCATTTTGTTTCGAAAACCCGGGGTCAATTACATAGTAGATTCCGGGTATCGTCAAACTCGTTTCTGCAACGTTCGTTGCAATAACGACTTTCCGGGCACCGGGTGGTGTAGGCTCAAAAACCCTTGATTGAACCTCGGATGGAAGGGCGGAATAAATGGGAAGGATGATGAGTTCGGGAACCTTGGGCCCTAGCGCCTTCATGCGCTCGAAAAGGATTTCGCAAGCAGTATCAATTTCCTCTTGACCTGTGAGGAAAAGGAGAATATCGCCTGGGGGCTCAGAGAGATGAATTTGCATGACAGTAATGAGGGATGCATCGAGATAATCCGATTCAGGTTCCTTGGTATACAAAACTTCGACAGGATATGTTCGACCAGGAATTGTGAAGATGGGGCAGCCAAAGAAGTATTTCGAGAATTTTTCTGCATCGAGTGTTGCTGACGTGACAATGACCTTCAAGTCCGGCCTCTTTCTGGCTGCCTCTGTAAAGCTCAGTCAGCAGATTTGAATAAAAATCCTTGAAAAAAATTTACTCTTCATAAGACCAAACAGAATATCTGTTGCAATCGTTCGCTCGTGAGCCTCGTCCAGCATAACAACCGAATAACTGGTGCACAGCGGATCAATGAGACATTCACGTTGCAGCATACCATCGGTCATGTACTTGATTCTTGTTTCCGGACTCGTGCAATCTTCAAAACGAATGGTATATCCGACCTCTTGGCCAAGCCGACAACCGACTTCCTCAGAGACACGTTTCGCAACCGACATTGCTGCCACACGACGGGGCTGGGTACAACCAATTCGACCCTTGTCAGCGTACCCTGATTCGGCTAGGTATTGTACCATCTGTGTCGTTTTGCCAGATCCAGTGTCACCAACGACAATAAGGACTTGATGCTATAATCGATGTAAGCTTGTGTGTAGAACAACTGAACGACAAACCATACCTCTTCAATGGCTTTGAGTAGGGGATCGCGAAGTTTGTAAATGGGTAGGCTTTTCCTCTGATCTTGAATGCTGAGACTAGTGATTTCTCCGTAAGTTGTGGTCTTGTTGAAACTTGACTGCTTCCACAGAGAAACCTCCTGAGCCTTCTGTCCACGAAGGTGACCGCGTAAATCTTGGGCGAACACTCTCTCAGTCTCCTTCGCCATGGGATCCAGCCACGGTTGACTGAAATCTCTAGCCTCGGAGTCGGCTTCCTCATTTGCCTCTTGTTGTCGTAGCTCCCGTCGCTCTTTAGCGAATGTAGCCCCAGCAACAGCCGCCCTATTCAATGAACCATCCGGAGCTTTTACAACCTTTACTGGACTAAGATCGAGAGTACGCTTTGTTTGTCCAGCAAGGAAAGGTGGTTCTTCTTCTCGAATTTCAATATCCAACTCCTCCTCGATTTCCATGTGTACCGTGGGGTTGTTGAGCTCCTCATCTAGGTCGGGGTATTCTGAAGGATCAATGGCTCCAGAAGAAATAAGTTGTTTGATTTCCCAACGTTCGGGAGACGTTAGTCTCTTTGCAGTTCGGACAGGTGGACCGTTATCCCTTCCACGTAAAGGCACGGCATTTGCGCCTGAAGAAACCTGAAGAGAGCGCTGGCGTTCCTCCTCTAATTCGGCTTCACTCTTGACGGAGAGATGTGGTGTAAGATCTCGGCCAGTTGCTTGATCAACGTCCTTCATAGATAACCCAATACGACTGCCAGCTATGCTCATGACCTTCACCTTAACGGTCTTGCCTCGGTTAAGAAGGTCTGCAGCTGAATTCGCCCTCGCTCCTGCTTGAATATTTGAGACATGAACCATACCTGAATAAAATGTCAATAAAAAAGAATTGAGACTCGGACGAGGACTTACCTTCAACACGGCCTGCAACACCCTCAAGAGTCACAAAAGCGCCAAACTCCCTGATCCCAGAAACTCTTCCGTTATAAATTTTGTATAGAACGGGTTTGTCATCCACGGTCGGCCTGCCACGGCTCGTCCTCTCATAACTTGGACTAGGACGACGTCCAGGTCTTGTGTCTGCATATTGTCGGCTACGGCCATGGTCATCCATTCGATTAGGACTATCGCTACGCCTTCTATGCGGTGGGGACCACGATCTCCGTGCTCGTTTCCGTGAGGGTTCGTCCTCATCTGGACGTGAATGGGCTGTCTTCCCGGCAACCAAATCTCCCAATTCCTTCAAGAAGACGTCATCGGCCACAGCTGAAGGGGGCTTGTCCTGCATCGCTAACCCCGGAAACATACGTTTTTTCCTCTCCAAGTCAGTGTCGTCGTCTTCCACTGATTTTCTCTTTCCCAACATTTTTGCCGACTCGGTTTTCTTTTTGTATTTTGGGTGCATACTGAAAATGAGGCGGTCGACATTCTCGACAAAAGAATCTGGGAAGGAGGCACCGTCTTCAATTAGCTTTGCCTTGAACGCGTCCAAACTGTTACACTTGTCATGACGATCAATGATGAATTCGGCCACGGTCTTCTCATTAACTCCTGCATAGTTGTCAACCTCCTGCGTAATCTTGGCTACCAAGGAAAGGAATTCGAGGTTGTAAATGTCGGCGTCTGCCATGAAGGAGGGGATTGCCTCGTCAGAACTTGAACTTTCTTTGTCACGTCTTGCACCGGCCCGTGTCACACACATCAACTCGCCAGCTGTCGGCCCCCATTGATACAATGATAGTTGAATGCCACCCAGACGAGGAATAGTGAAATCTGGCAACGCCGGCAACTCATCTCATTCTGCAAAGTCTGATTCCTTAGACCGACATCCACCTTTATTCCCGGCAGGTTTCAAAGATCCTTGGAGCATTCTTCACGAAAGGCAGGGTCTGCATAATAGTACTCGACTACTTCCTCATCTTTTCCGTCAGATGTCAGAAACTGGGGTGGGCAAAACCCGGTATTGACATAGTTCGTAATTTTAAGGTTCTCCTTCATGAGTTATTCCTGAAGCAATCCCACAGCGCCACAGCAAGGATGGCTTTACTTTTGTGGTCACCCTGAGCAAACATAATAGAAAGACTTCGGAGACGGAGAATGTCCGAATGCAACCCAATCCACCTTATTATTTGCCAACCGCCATCGAAGCAAAACATTGGGGTGCTACTTACGCACTCTATCGCGTTCGTTTGACTAATTTTCCATAATCAATACGGCCCCCCGTCTCAATTGTCTATTCAACAGTTCTGCAACGGCATCCAGCTCAATCGTGCCCTTCCTCCTGGTCCACGGGACTACTGGAATGAACTTGTGGATCAACATAAGACGATCTCAGAAGACAAAAAATGGATGTATGATGCAGATCCCTTTGAAGCCAAGAAGACACACGAGAAGCCAATGTATGCAGCCCAATCATTTACGGAAGCAACGTCGTCTGCTAAGAGAGATTTGGGTCAGAGACCTAGATCTGATTATCCGGAGGTGTTGATGGCGACGTCTTTAAGAGACTTGGTTGAAGATGCAATTAAACAGGTGTGCAGATAGGTTCTATCACTGCCTGCCTTGACATAATCAACAGGGACTGGAATTGTATCCGGACATCATGGGATCCTCACCGCATGTCCTTGCGCCAGGTAGCATGGACCAGCTCGCTCAGCAGTTATCACATCTTGGTTTCAATAAAAATCAGATCAGAGATGTTTCACAGTTCCTTTCTGCAGAAACGGCATTTGCCTCCATTCTGCTTAACTCGCTACCACCATTAGAAGCAGCGATTGAATACCTCGTCCTCCATGTCCCTGAATGCGATCTCCCCCAACGTTTCCTACCTGTAAATAATCTCTCAAATCCGTTCATCACAGCCGTTCACTCTGGCCTAACCGATATTAAACGGCGATGGGTGGAAGAAAAGGCTATCAAAGAAGGTGGCTGGCCTGCACGCATAGTTCGAGAATGTACCGAAGACGAGGAATGTATAGAAAAGTGGGATCGTCTCCTTGTGTTCCTTGGACAAAAACTGCTCGGGCAAGAAATCGACGTGGACATAACTTCGGAGGAAACGACTCCATATGAAGTGAAAGAGGAAGAATTCGAAGCGTTCGGTGGACAACTAGCTGATTCTGGTCATATCATGATACAACTCTTCAGCACTCCTATTGCAGTCCACGTCCTCTTCTCAGATGAAAGACGCTATCCTAGGCCTGGGTATATCCCGGTATACCTTACTTCCGCCACCATCCCTGCTTATATTCGGCTCCACCTTCTTTCTCGATTTCTCGAGACTATGGCGTTGCAACCAAATCTCCAAGATCATGAAGGATTTTGCACAGCCGTAATGCGCATATTTGAAGGAGAATGGGCTGTAATTGAGGACCATGGACCTCCAGATATGTCGTTGGTGTTGAAGCACATTGTTTTGTCCCGTCGAAAGTTTATTCGAACCTTTGAAGAAAAAACTCTAGACAAAGCTCCCAATTCCAAAATGGAGTACAAGAAACGGCCTGCAATTGCAGCAGATGCAGAAATCAGGAGCCGGTTTATGGCTATACAAAGAGACACCAAGGTGGGGATATTTCTCCTTGAAGGATTGTGACTAACTGAGCTGGTTCAGTATCAAAACATGTTACGTACAAGATGCCAACTACCAGCCTTCGCCGCGAAAGATAAATTCTTGAAATTGTTGCAAACGAGCAGGGTGGTGGTTGTCGTTGGAGAAACGGGTAAATACACAGGTCATATTCATATTTTGCCTTCAACACGTATTGACATTATGTAACTCAGGTTGCGGAAAAACCACCCAACGTGATATTTCTTCCGCCTTTCATATTGTTGTGCTAAAACTATAGCTGTAGTTCCACAATTTATCTTAGATTCACTCATATCCTCCGGTCTTGGGTCACACGCATCGATCCTTGTCACCCAGCCTCGCAGGTTGTCTGCTGTATCAGTTGCCACCCGTGTATCAGAGGAACGTCTAAACGATGGTTCGGTTGGCTATACTATACGTGGAGAAAGCAAGATATCAAGGGACACTCGCCTTTTGTTTTGTACTACAGGTGTTGTGCTTCGAAGACTCAGCTTGGGGGACAATCTCCAAGATGTTTCGCATGTTGTTGTGGACGAAGTAAGTTGTCAAATACAACTGTTCGGATTGACTTACTTTTCATATTAGGTGCACGAACGGTCTATGAATGGCGATTTTCTACTACTTGAGTTGAAGGATATCCTTAGAAGACATCCTACATTAAAAGTGGTCCTCATGTCAGCCACCATTAATCATGAAATTTTTGTGAAATATTTTGATGGGGCTCCATTATTAACGATCCCTGGATTTACATTCCCAGTCACAGACAAGTCTGTCGCAAAGAGTGTTGTTTATTACCATTCTAATTTTTATTGTTCAGGTATCTCGAAGATTTTCTACCCCTAATCGACTACAAACCTCCAGCTGCGAAGCTTGGCAAGGGTGAAAGTTCTGAAGCACTAAAGAACCTACGGAACGATTACCTTGCATCTGGAATAACGGATAGTGATATAGATGCAATTCAAACTATCAGCCGTTCCGATAGAATTGACTACAAGGTAAAGCTTGCACACATTCTAGAGATTATTAAAATCGAGTCGAACTAATTGACGGTAGCTCGTGGCCTCTTTGGTGGATCATATCATACAAACGGCGGAGAAGAAAGGCGGGATTTTGATATTTCTTCCTGGCGTAGGAGAAATCAGACAATGTATTGAAGCGATCCGAAAAACTGTCAGCCAAAGAGATGCTATTGTTCTTCCATTACATGCCAACTTGTCAACCAACGAGCAAAGCAGAATTTTCGAACCATCAAAAACTTCATGGAAAATCATTGCTGCCACAAACGTCGCAGAGGTTCGTCCTTTCTTTCTGACATCCCCACACCCCTTAATGTGAAGATAGACATCTATTACCATTGACGACGTCATTTATGTGATTGATGCAGGAAAAGTAAAGGAAACTCGTTATGATCCAGAAACGAACTTGTCGCGGTTAGTGGAGGTATGGGTAAGTCGTGCAGGTGCAAGGCAGAGAAGGGGACGTGCTGGAAGGACACAACCTGGCTTTTGTTACAAACTGTATACCAGAAGACAGGAGAAGGGCTTGGCCGAATTTCCCATACCCGAGATTCTCCGTGTCCCTTTAGAAAGCGTCTCACTTTCCGTAAAGGCAAGCAAAGAGAATCAGGATGTCAAGGTATGTGCTTCTTTGCACATTGTTGTCGTGTAATCTCATCCCCCCAGGTATTCTTGAGTCAAGCTATAGAGGCACCATCCCTGGCCTCCGTAGATCGTGCATGGGAAACTTTGGTGGAAATTGGAGCGGTCGACAGCAATGGTCATCTTACTGCCCTCGGAAAACACATGGTGAGTCAGAAGGCTATGTCCACACGAATTTTTTTAAACATCTGTGATCAAGTCTCTGTTACCAATGGATGTCAGGCTTGCCAAGGTTTGGCTCTCATTTTCAAATCTTTAACAACCTAGTCATTCAGTTACCACAGATGCTCATTTTGGGTACAATATTCCGATGTCTTGGGCCAATTGTCACTGTGGTAGCACTACTATCCTCGAAGCCGTTATTCTTGAATCCGATGGAGAGACGTGACGAAGCAAGAGCGTACGTAGTAAGCCAGTTGGTTGGTGTCTTCTTTTCTTATCATGTTGTTAGTGCCCGACAAAGGTTCTTTGCAGCGGACAGTGATCTTCTTACTGACGTCAAGGCCTTTGATGAATGTGTGAGAATGTTCTCTGAGGGCCAAACACAAAAGAACATCAGGAGCTTCTGCGAAGACGTACGAGAACTGACACGAGACTTTCGTTTGTTCCAAGCTGATTATTAACCAGAATTACATCTCGGCAAGCACATTACGGGAAGCGATGACTTTGCGACAAGATTTTGTGGCTACTCTTTCCGAGATTGGCTTCATTCCGATTGACGCCACTCCGTCCACTCCAGCTCTCAATACCTCAAGTGAAAATTTTAACCTCATTAAGGCAGTCATACTCGGCGGACTCTGGCCTCGCGTTGCTCGGATCCACCTTCCCAAGGGGAGCATCAAATTTGACAAAGTATCGGCAGGCACAGTGCAGCGAGACAACGCCGCAAAAGATTTCAAAATCTACGACCTTCAGGAAGGTAGAGTGTTCCTCCATCCCGGAAGTTTGCTCTTCGATACGACGAACTGGAAACCCCCTTTCCTTATATACTTTCTCAAACAAATGACATCTAAGGTTTTTCTTAGAGATGCATCGAAGGTGAGGCAGCTACTTTCTGCCTTTCCATTATTGACAATCGTAGGTACCAATGTACGCGCTCCTTCTATTTGGAGGGCCAGTCTCCGTGGATCATGTCCGAGGTGGACTCTCTATCGGGAACAAACACAACTACATCAAAGTGCAGGCAATCCCTCGCATCGGAATTCTCGTCAATCAATTGAGGTATTGCTTCAAGTTTCCCGGGAAGTAGTGTTTATGCTGACATAGTTCAGACGTCTTCTTGACGCCCAACTGCGGAAGTGCATTGAAGACGGAACAATGTTATCAGGTCCTGTTGACAACCCTATCCTACATGCTATTGTGGCACTCCTCGAGCATGATGGAATGACTGAATGAAGTTCGATGGTGGCGAACTTAAAATGGACAGCTGCATTCCTGGCTGCATGCAATGATGCGTTAAAGGTGGCCGGAACCCTGGATTGAAAGGCCCGGCAATCAAAATCACAAATACCCTGGAGTTAAATAGATCTACAGATGACTTTCCTTCTACAAACCTATTACATTTGCAAGCAGTCATGTCATGATGAATACATTTTCTTCACTTCTTCGGTAGTCAGAAAGGAGATCCCTCTCTTCTTCAAATCACTCAAAGCCTCCTGCTCTGCCTGAATACTTTTCACCGCATCGGTAACCACCCATACTTTATACCCATACCTCAACGCATCCACCGCCGACCACTTGACACAATAATCCGTCGCCAGGCCAACAAGACACAGTTCCGTCACTCCCTTTTCTTTCAGGATCTTATCCAACTCTGTCTTGTCCTTTCCCCATATATCCTCGAAAGCAGAGTACGACTCCACTGCAGGAGAAATCCCTTTCTTTATGATGGCATCAAACTTGGAGGTCTTGAGTCCTGCCACGAACTCCGCTCCGCACTCTTCAGCCACACAATGAACCGGCCACAGCACCTGCTCGACCCCATCGGCTTTCTCATCGTCATCAGGATGGAAGATCATGAGTTTTGAGAAGACGTCCTTTCCGTGCGTCTTGGCAAATGAAACGTGATTGGATGGATGAGAATCTTTCGTCGCGATTCTGATCTTGAACCCCGGAACGTCGATGAGGGAGTTGATGTTATCGACAATCGTGGCTCCTCCTGGGACGGCTAGAGAGCCTGTCACAAAGTCGTTTTGCATGTCAACGACGAGGAGAGCTGGAACTGGGGGTCTTGCTTTTTTCTTCCAAAATCTCATGGCAGTCAACTAGAGTCAAGACAACGGGAACTCGTCTTCAATATTTGTCACGTGCCTTAATGTATGTAAATTGCTGATAACCAATGATAATAATAATAATAACATGTTTGCAATAGGACTTGGGGTGCTGAAACGAAAGCAATGAAGTGTTGATACAATAATGTTGTTTAAATATGAAAGTGTCCACCGCAAATCTGCTGGGCGTAAGATGAGTGAAGCAACAGTAAAATCGGAAACTCACAAAATTGTCTATAAATCAGGGATAATAACAAAGTTTAAAGAATCACAAGGTTTTCACTCAGTGACCTTGGTTTGTGGTATTTAACTGCGTTTGGGTTGAGATCGACTCTTCGAATCGTCCGACCTCGGGGATGCTCAATGTCGGAATCAGGTGCTTGTGAATTGAGGATTTCATCTTTGAATCGAGGCCGAGCAGTCGCATGTCTGTCCACTAGCATTGGTGGAGTGGCAAAGTAGGGTGGTCCATAAGGCATAGTTCTGGGTATGGGTTTCGGCCCGAGAGGCTTAAACGCGGCCACGTGAGTGATGGAAACCAGCCAAAGGGAAATGGCTTACATCTTGTTCTACTGGGGCTGAACACCTCCGAAAGGGAAATCGGGATGGAGGCTTCGAGGATGGCAGCGAGGCACGTTGTCCCTTGAGAAAAAGGGTGGCAGCTCCAATTGGGGATACGATTTCTGCTTTCAGTAATAGGTGAGCCGATTATAGCTTTGGTATTACATGAGCAAATATTGTACACACCTTCATTGGTCGGGTTCACGTCTAGAGAGTATGAATGGAAGAGTTTGAAGTTTGTCAATCCTGGGCGCTTGAGAGACGAGGGACGGGAGGACGAATCGGACTCTAGAACTAGACTATCCAAAGACTCTGCGGGGCTCCCGGCGTTCTCGGAAGAGAGCATAACCGACAATCGAGCTGCAGGCAGAGAAGGTATGCTTGTCTGTGGGGCTTGGGCGGGTGACTCAGTCACCGTAGGCCGAATCCCAGTGGTCGCCTCCAACGGAGCATCCGCAAAATATACCTTGCGTTTTTTGTCCGACGATGTTGCATTTTTGGGGAGAAAGATTGGAGTGAGATTCGTCTGCACGTCTGATGGAAGGGGTGGTATAGGTCGCCGCGAGGGTTTGCTGGTCCGAGATTTTAGCGCCTTGATGTCTGGAGCAGGTGGTTGCGCTAGAATTGCTGGAGGCACCAGCCACGCCAACCAGATGGCAAGCAGACTCTGTGGAACATAAATTATGGTTCTGACAAATGTAACGGTTCTTCTCACCAGAATAAAACCGCAATGGCTCAAGACGCGAGCTGAAAAGAAAACCAAAGCGTTCCAGCACACGGTATGATTTTCCTGTAAATGGAGCTCTTTCTTAGCATTCTGGTCGTCTGCCACCGGCCGTTTGGGCATGAAAACTAGGGGACCCGTGGAGAAGCAACCGTGCAGGGACATGAGAAGGCTACATGTACCTGAGGTGCCGAAGTATGTTATGGTCTCGGAGAGGTAATTTCCGTTACCACTCAGCGCTCAACATTCGAATGTCAGCCCACTTCATGTTTTTATTAATAACGTAAGCGGCTCTTGACTCGGCGATGTCGGTGTTAGTGATGCGATTGACATTTTAGCCGCCTCTTAATTAGCCTGAGGTACTAATGGTGTTAGGTGCATAAGCAGGTTGAACCTTACTTCGGCTAATACTCTCCCGACTGGTGGATTATGGGTGATTATCTTCATTTCGTGTCGTGAGGACACGGAGTCAACAGTAGCGTGCAGCTCATTTAGAGCTATACGGTTCATCAAACCATCATATCGTAGAACTTTCAAGCTACCTCCTGTGGCGACTTTAGTGTTACTAGTACCGTTCTACAGGTCTGACCAACTACGAGTGATGCTGAAAAAGATACATCTGGTACAAATACGAATGTTAATGTATAAATAAATAAAGGGAAGGTGGATTGCAATTGAAAAACGGAGGTGTCAAGGAAAGTCTACAAAAGAGTTCAGTCAACCGAGTCGAACCCAATTTCTTTTCGACCTGGGTTTTCATCATCATCATCGCTTTCCCCAATTGCCAGCTGTACTATCTGCTCCATTCGATTCATAGACAGGTGGTGCTTCGTTCGGACTGGGACTTGTATGGAATTGTGGTCCCGTAATATACCCTGCGCCTACATCCGTATCAATCGGGGGCAGTTGGTGCTGTTGACCAAAAGCCAGGTAAGACGGAGCACCTGCACCAGGAGGTAGACTTGATGTGGGGTTGGGTAGTGGGGGAAGTTGATTGCTACCGTATCCGTCTCCGCCAGTCCCGTAACCATCTCCTCCTAGGGTGTAGCTGCGGTCTCCGTGTAAAGGTTGAGGTTGCTGGAGAGGTGGGGGGGATGTGGATATGGGGGGGTAGTAGTCGGCGGTGATAGCTTGGGGCATTGGAGTATTTGAGACGAAGGTGGGTGTGAAATGGTCGGGTTGGTACGGAGGTCGTGATGGTTGTTGGTATGCCGTATAAGGATCGTTCAAGGGTTCTCCGTAGGAAGAAGGTCCTTGGTCGTGCGAGATGGCTGTATGATCTGGAAAACTTGTAAGAAATTAAGCTATACAATTCAGGGTATTTGTACTTACACGACGTTCCACCTGCAGTATGACCATATTCACGTCCATAAGGGTCGTTGTTATACGGTTGGTGTCCAGAAGGTACCGGTAATTGATTGTTAGGAGGCGGAGACATCGATACAGGAACGTTGCCATACTGCCCGTAACCAGATGGTGTGGTGTAGCTGATTGGCGGACTAGATGTAGTGGTGGGAGTTGAGTATCCGCTCCGTTGCCTGCGAACCTCTTGAGGTGGATAAAGAGTCGAAGAACTATTATTTCTGTGGTAGAAAGCGTCCACTGTGCGAGTTCCCGCAGGGCCAGGAGCGTAACCCCCTTTAAAGTTGGTAGTACTCGGAGGAGTAGGGTCGAAGGTGGACTGATTATCTCCCCCCTCGAAGTGGACTTGGTCTCCTTCCACGTGGCCTGTAAGGGGTTGAGTTTCATAGAAAGCGGGAAGGCCGACTTCTCCTTGCTTTTGCCTGGCTTTACGATCTGCCTCGGCTTTGACGGCGTCCAGGCGCATTTGGTCGGCGTACTTGTCTGGGCCACTTTCTCCACCCCTCTTAAACCAGTTTCCGCTGCCACCGTTACTGCTGCCTGGACGGCCTTTCATACAACATCTACCGAGAGTATAGAAACAACCGCTGAATAACAAAAGGGCCCAAGCACCGAGAGTGAGCCAGATGGCGTTTCCAATCTGAGCGTGGCCAATGGCGTTGATTCTAGATTTTGCGACGAAGAAGAGGACGATATCAAAAATGAGGGCGATGAGGGTAATGACAGCAGCGAAACCTGAGATACAGGTGCTGCAACAGGTCATTGCCATTTCTCGGACATGGGCTAGAAGGCCGAAAACGGCAGATCCTGCGGCAAATCCGAGGGCGACGACATGAAGAACGAGTATGTATGTGATCCATTTTACGACGATCGTTGGAATTTTGACTGGAAGTGAGTTTCCAACCAAGCCGTTGATATCTATGAAACCGAGTGAGACTACATACACCACGAAGCTGAATACAAACCGAGCTCATATCCGACGGATGGCTTTGAACATGTGGTGTTTGTGGAGAGTTCGACGCAATAACCGAGGGTGCCGAAGGTGATATTTCCCGAGACACCCTGATAGTCGACTGAAGCCTTTAGGAAATATACGGTCTTGAAAAAAGGGACGGAGAAGACGACAACTGCGAGCAAGACTGTAGCAATGAGGGTCACAATAAAGCCAGGCGTCGCTGGACGAAGGCAGGTCATCGAGTGGGAAAGGTGGGAACGCCGGGATGGCGACGAGAATTGATCTAAAAAAGGATGATTACACGGCCACACCCGCTTGCAATTACCTGTTAACTGCGCCGCAGAAGGACTCAGGCTTGGTGCATAGCTTCATCTGTGCTTTGTTCAATTCTCGGATCGCAATTCCCCATGGGCTATTCAATTCTGTTCAAATTCGGTTCTTCGTTGTAAATAGTCTTTTCCATCACAAGGACCATATGCACTTATGTCAGTTCCTACTAGCTGCTAGTAGTCGTCTAGTCGACCCCAGGCTGCTCTTTCGCAGACCATGGACACCAGGGTCCAGAAAGCATTCCTCAATTCCGCTGTCTTTCTCTACGCCGTCCTCGGTTTCTCCGTGGTGAGCAACGTCGACCTCTGTGCTTTCGTTTCCACTGATTGACTTTTCAGAGCGTTCTCACTTCGTTTCTCAGTCTACTCAGTCCCCGACAACCACCCAAACTGACCAATGTTCCCCTCTCAAAACCACATATCCAACCCCTCGTTCCCCGCACTCGCCCTGTTACCCGCAATTTGCGCAGTTGTTCCGACAAACCGTCCTCTGCTGTCCTCGTCGCAGAACCCGCAGTCCTCACGTTGGACGACAAGCAACGAAGACGAAAGATGCTCGCTTCCCATCGACGCTCGAGGTCAATACCCCTCATCACCCTCGATTACTTCGGCTCAACTGAGAACCTACATAAAATTCCACATGATGATTCTGATGTGGAACATCGTTTACAATTTCGTCCTCTTCCTGTACGGAAACCACTCACATTCGTTATACCTCCTCCGCCCGGACGGGATCCTGTCCAACCTCCGAGCCCCTGGTCGGCCGGATATGATACAGAAAAGTCTGGATTTAGATTAGGCAATCTATTTTCTAAAGAGAAAAAGAAGGAGAAGGAGAAGGAGAAGGAGAAGGAGAAGGAGAAGGAGAAGGAGAAAATGCGGAAAGTCGGGGAAACCAGGTCACCATCTCTTCAATCACTCGAAACATCAGAGAAGCATCCTCAGGCTTGTAGGAAAAGGCGAAAAAGTGATTTGTCCAAGCTTTCAAAGGGAGGTCCTGAAAACGCAGTACGATCCCCTGTGCGAAGGGTAGCTAGCGCACCTATCGAAGATAGTGAGTGCCATCGCTTTGATAATTTTTTTGAAATTTATTAATTCCTCTCAGAGCTTACAATGAGATTCGATCTTACTTTCTCCCGGACAGTCGAGAAAAAGAGGTCGGCCACTCTCCGGACACAGCCCTACGAAGCACCCTTCTTTTGTCCCCCACCCGTATACCCTACACGTCTCAAATCACAAAGCACCCAAGATTTGAGATCAAAATCACCCTCAAGAACTTCGACTATGAAGACATAGATACATGCATATATCTAACCTTTGCTGAACGGAACTATCCACATCCCACTCTTTCAAATCCTTCGTTATTTCTATTCACTGTGGAATTGGTACTGTTTTCCTATTATTAAATTTAATTCGTTTAGCGCCTAATCATCCGGACCCAAGTAGTCATTTCCTTCCTCCGCCCCTTTGCTCAGCCATCGCCAGATTAATCATTTCGCCACGTTTCACGGAGTGATTTGGTGCAGAACACACAGCCCTTTTTTTTCCGAATACAACCCTGTTTCAGACACAGTTATTATGTACCCAAGTCGACGCCATTCAAGTAAAGCCGCGTTGGAACATCGCTACGTTGGTGAAGCCGTTGTATCGATATTTGTGAATACGCGGACCGTCCAATTACAATGAAGACGACAAGAACTTGAGAGTTCGTGGCCAGCTCTTCGGATAAGAAGGGTGCCGAAGGCCATACAAACTGGCCTGACGTACACTGTCCGCTGACGGACGACCCTCTTGCGTTCTATCGTTGTAAAATTCCAGAGTGACCCTATCTCTTCCGAGAAGTAAAGGAATCAAGACTGGCCAAGTGAGAATCCAGTATTAGAATGAGCGCTGAGTAATGGGGTTTTTTTTTTCGTGATAGGGACTTTGTACCCTTCGAGAACCTGATCAGAAAGAACATTGCCCGGAGTGTCTTGAATAAAATAGCAGGAGTAATATAGGACGGCATCAAATAGAAGATGCAATGGCAATAGAGAGAGATGGGCAGTTCCACTGTGTAAACCGGTTGCTAATTTGCATGTGCCAGTGCTCTGCACACCAGGGTGCAATCCTAAGGCAGAAGTTTTATGCAGTCAAGGCCTGGGTGTACGCATGGCCGTCATGATTGCAATGTTCTTCTTCTCCTCTGAGGTTGCTCACACCACTGACTCCTACTGTGTCCCAAGGTCGACCAGGGCAATTATTTCATACACATGATCCCTGTGCCTTGTCAATGGCCTTTGGTAGGCCCAAGAGCCGTGCCACACGGATAAACAGAGGAATCTGTTTGATCGCCAAGCTAGAGAGGAGAATTCGAAAGGGTTGTGCCAGTTACGAGACCGTCGAATCTAATCTAATCTACGTGATAAGATTAGATATCCCACGATGGCTTTGTAGTTGATCATGATCCTCTCCTCCCCAAACATGAAAGTGGAGAACTCAAACCCTAAGGATGTGGCGACGACGTCGACAGAATTGCCCGCGGCCGCACTAACTGACGAGGCCAATGCATCTGCGGATGCAAATAGCACGTCTATTTTGGCTAGCATGTCTGGCCAAACCGTCCCTGACGGGCAAAGCCTTTCATCTCCGCTGCCTCCGTCTTCGGTTTCCCCACCAGCCAAACTTGACCCTGTTCTTCTCACTGACTCAAACGTTTTATGGAAACTACCGGCCATCATGGACGTGAATATACCTCAGCATGAAGTTGGCCAAAGACCACTCAACGTCACCGATGCTCTCACATACCTGGATGACGTGAAAAATCAATTTCAAGACAACCCAGACGTGTATAACCAGTTTTTAGATATCATGAAAGATTTCAAGAGCCAAGTGTGAGTGCCTCGCTAGACCACGTTGGTGTCGTCCTTGACTTCAGGCTGCAATAGAATTGACACCCCCGGCGTCATCCAGCGTGTTTCGAGTCTCTTTCACGGCCATCCCACTCTTATCGCAGGATTCAACACCTTTCTCCCAGTGGGATACCGCATCGACGTCTCTGTTGACCCTGCAGATCCTAATGCCATCACCGTCACGACACCTTCCGGAACAACGACACAGACCACCAACACAGTTCTCCCTTCCGGCACTCCCGTGCCAAGTTCAAGACTGGCCATAAACGCTTCGGCTGACCTTCCGGGCCAGAACCAAATGACTGCTGCCGAACACCTGAATAACCTCAACAACAATGGAAATAAGACAGTACAGGTCGAGAAGGAGTTCAACCATGCCATCCAGTACTTGAACAAGATCAAGGCCCGTTACGCGGACGACCAAAGCACTTATAAGCAATTTTTGGACATCTTACAGACGTATCACAAGGAACAAAGGCATTCGCATGATGTGAGTTTTGCTGCATTCTTGTCTTTCCTATTATATGATCCCAAGAATACACAGGTATATGCACAAGTGCAAAAGCTGTTTGCAGATGCACCCGATCTCTTGGCCGAATTCAAGGACTTTCTTCCCGAAGCTGTTCCTCCAGGAGTTGGGGTGTCTATTCCTATCATTCCTCAGTCTGTCTCGGGACCGTCGTCCTGGCCTCAGGGTGAAAGCCCCCCAAACTCGCAGACAAAAAAGATTCAAGCGGGAAACAAGCGAAGTCGGAAACCACCTCGTCCAGAGAAGGAGTCAACCCCAGTGCCCTCACAAAGGCCTCTGGCATCTTCGTCGCGGGTATGTCAAATTCCACTCCTATATGATGTTGACGTCCATGTTCACATTGACTGCCCTCAGCAAACGAAAAAAGTAAAGCAACACCACACTCAAGATGAGACCCAGGTTTCATTTTCCCCTTATCTTGCACCACAATCTCCACCAAGTCACGCTTATCAAATCAGCCCTCATATGCAACATGCTTTACAGGTCGAGTTACAAACGAACCCTTCTGCCGGAAAGCTCCTTTTCTTTGACAGGGCAAAGAAAGTTTTGGAGAACCGCGAGATATACGAGGAATTCCTGAAGTTCCTTGATCTCTTTTCAAGAGACATTCTGGACCTTGCAACGCTGGTGGAGCGTGTAAAAATATTTTTTGGGGATGGAGAGCTCATGACAGCCTTCAAAGATTTGGTTGGATGGGATGACAGAGATAATCTGGATAAGGGACCACCTGGGAGTATTCGAACCGGGCCTCCTGAGTTGCCAAGTGCTCTGCCTGTGGATGACGGCGAGGGTCCCAGTTACCGAAGGGTCCCCCCAAGTGTATGTCAATTATTGACACCGTTCAAGAAGAGTTAATACAACCGTTTTCACAGGAAGCACTGTTGGCGTGTTCAGGAAGAGACCAGCTCTGCCGTTCAGTATTGAACGACGAGTGGGTGTCGCATCCTACTTGGGCGTCAGAAGAAGCGGGCTTCGTCGTAACCAAGAAGACTCCTTTCGAAGAGGCACTTCACAAGAGCGAAGAAGAGAGACACGAATACCATGTACAGATAGAAGCGTTGACGAGGACAATTGCCGTCATGGAGCCGATCAATTCGAGGATTGACGAAATGACCAACGAAGAGCGGGCGAACTTCAAGCTCAAACCCGATTTTGGAGGCCCTGGGATGACGATTTATCATCGGATTATTAAGAAAATCTATGGAAAAGACATGGGCGTCGAAGTTATTCATGCCCTGCAGGATTGTCCTAGTGTCGCTGTCCCAGTCGTGTTAAACAGATTGAAGTCCAAGGATGAGGAGTGGAGGCGCGCACAGCGTGACTGGAGCCGAACATGGAGAGAAGTCGATCACAAGAATTACTATAAATCTCTCGACTACCAAGGAATCTACTTCAAGCAGAACGACAAGAAGAACATCACGGCCAAGTATTTCGTGACAAACATTCAATCTGTAAGGAAACAACAAATAAGGAAATGGGAGCGAAGAGGCTCGAAGCCTTTTCATCGAGGTTCCATGGGCCACCAACTCGAATTTCATTTCAAAAATACCAAGGTTCTACACGACACCCTCAAGCTCGTTTACTCGTTCCTGGGACGTTCTCATGCCCAATATAGTTCCCAAGAACGACGAGGAGTTGAAAAATTTCTGCGATCCTTCGTGCCTGCCCTGTGCATGAGCTCAGAGGCAGACTTCCACGGGGGCTTGCCATTCGATATCTCTGGAGAGGATGATGCCATACAAGAGGGACAGGTGGACGGACAACGCAGTCAGAGCGGACGAAGATCTACTGGGACACCCCAGTCTGCGCAATCGAGTGGTGTACATGCAAATGACCTGAGGAGGAAGTTATTGAAGACGATGAAAGACAAGGCTGCTGCTGCTGGAGGGACCAGTGCTAACAGGAAAGATAGCCCTTCTGCGATCGGATCCAGTGCCGTATCACCTCCGTCTGGGTACAGATCTCCACACGTAACATCCACGCGGTTTGAAGACGAGCACCCAGATTCTCCTGACGTCTGGATTAGGGAAGCTACACTGCAGTCCCATCCAGATACGTCCATTCCGGACAAGGACCGTCCGTTCTTTGCGAACACAACGTTTTACACACTTTTCCGACTTCTCGAGGTGAGACTTTATTATGTGGATTTTATTTCACACATAATGCTAGTTTTGATTATAGATGCTTTACTCGCGGCTTCTACTTTGTCATGATATCGGGGCGAGATATGCTGCGGAGAAGCACATTTCATTATTAAATAATCCAGTGGCGGTAGACCTTGGTCTGGATGATCCTAACGGACCTGCTACAGTTCTCGCTCAGACGATAGAACACCTAGGGAAGTCGCTCGCAGATGACACGAATGTGGTATATCTCTACCTTCTCACAGCCTGCGAGAAGTTCTTCGACAATGAATTGGATCAAGGGACGTTCGAAGAGCACATGCGGTGGTTCTTTGGTACTAAGGTGAGAGTTTTGTCCTTTGGCTGAACCGTTTTGTTCATCCATGTTTATTTTAGGCTTACACGCTATTCACGTTGGACAAATTGGTCACAGCACTGATCAAGCAGGTTAGTCGATTGGATCTGAATGGGGTTGAAAGCCTGTTCCTTTACTGAGCTCTCGATCCGTCAGGTGCAGACCATCTTAATTGACAACAAATGTCAGGAGTTGTGGTCGCTGTTGAAGAGTGCGCAGAATTCTAAAAATATCACGAGTCCGGATATTATAAGATACAGGAGGGAGGCAGAACGTCACGTCGGTCAGGACGACCAATTATACCGTCTCCAATGGGTGGGTTATTTGTGTCTTCCATCATTGCCACGCCTCACTTTGACAGATGAGAGAGTCGCGATGCTTAAGGGTCACACTGTGTTGTGCAGATGAACCGAGTGTGCCCACAGATGGGTCGAGGTGGAGACAGTATGTGAGCACCTATGTGATGACGCACCCAACCGAATGGGTGCCGGAGCCAAAGAAAGGGAGGAGTCGAGTATTCCTGAGACGGTAAGTCGTCTACCACTCAAAAGCACTCATATAGATCGGTGGATTATTATTAGCTGCCTCCGTAAAAACGAGGAAGGCACAGCCCCTTCCGTGGACGACCATATGAAGATTCGGATAAGTGCACCTGCGTACAAGATCGTGTATGAGGCGGGTAGTGAAGATATGGTGCGACATGAGTGGGGTCAGGAGGAGGAGGAGATGCGGGCAAGGGCTAGACAAAGGGACGAAGAACGAAAACGTAGTATATGGTTGCGGCAAAATAATAAATAATAATAATAATGCATTGTTTATCTTAGTTTGACCCTGGGAAACAGCACAAATCGACGGGGAGCAATCCTTGAGACTGGAACCATCGTTCTTTTCGTCCTCTCCAACGACCTGCACGCCATTCCGTCCGTCTTCCAGGACTCGATTCCACCACCTCCAACGGCGTCTAACACCTTGCTTTTTGGCCCCTTTCAGTGGATACTCCGAGATTTCCTTGGCACTCTTGTCACTTAATGGCTTGGCCTCCATTATCGTCCCGGTCAGAACCAGGTTGCTCACTGCGGCGGCCAGATCCGCGCAGACATCGTCGAAGAAAGCAGTCCCCATCGCCTCCATCTCTCCTCTCTCCCTCCTCAGCATTGCTCTCCATTTTAGCTTCTCTTGTTTCAGCCTCTACAGCAAGTGCGAGTCCCACTCCTCCGCCTTTCCTTTGCCCTTCTATTGAAACGGACAAGACTATTCCACCTTGGTGTCACAGCAAGAGGGGCCCGCCGTTGGGAACGGATGTTGACCATGATTTGCCGAAAATGCGAAAGAGTGGCCGTTCAAGGCCGAGGCGCGTGCCAGATAGATTCGTTGAAGGAAAGGATGGAATTTGGAGAAGACTGGAATCTTATACTCTCTATGGTGTTACAGCCCCGAATCCCACTTGTAATGATGAGGTATGCACTTGCTGTGTCTTGTGACATCAATCTCAAACTATTTCCCCCAGAATTGTCCACCCACCCGACCTATCTCTGCCGGGCCCCCATTAAATGGAACGGCCCTAAATCCACGACCCGTTGATATTCAACTCCCACCAGGATGGCAAACCGCACCGAAAGCAACTAACAGTCGAACCACCATGATTCTCGCCGTGTCCCTCGCCTTGTCTCTTTTTATATGTTTTCTTATCATCATTTGCTTGTTTTGGCGAGGGGGTCTCCTCAATAAGAAGAAAAAGCCCCAGGATGTAGAGGCAAAATGTAGGAGGCCAAACGTCCGTGAAAACATTACCTCCGAGGAGCACGAAGTCGAGAAGGAGGCAAAGGCTTTGCAAAAAATCTGGGCTCGAGCTTCTGCTCGGTGGAAAGCCAATGCCCATTATTCTCTTCGACAACGAAGAGGGAAACGGTTTTTCACCAGATCGCACCATCAATCCACAATCTCAACCGTGGATGATTCTCGTAGTCACTTGGCCACCCGCACCTCGAGGCCACCTTCAGTCGTGTCATTTTCTGTTCCGAACCAACGCACAGAAGAAAGGCCCCCTAATCAAGAAAGGCAAAATCCTACTTCTCGCCCTTCATCTCCGCCTGCCTACCACACAGACCACCAGATACCTCCTATCATTATAGCTTCTCCTGGACAACCGACGGGTTCTGTATCTCATCTTTCCCGGCGGCCTTCGTTTTACTCTCATCCACACTTGCCTGACCTCGATTTATTCCCTTCCGCTCACGTCGCGACTGATGATAAAACTCTGCTGGCAAGGCTTGCCGACTTTGCAAGTGCACCCCCAAACGAAACAGATTCTGTGGCTAATATGTCACTGACGGAAGTTTCAGCACCCGACGATTTGGAATTTGGGATTCCTTCTCCAACCGCGACACAATTGGACAGTCCACCCTCAGTATCACTATTCCCTCCCCCTCCTTCCAAGGAGAGACTCGCTGCTGCAGAGCGATTGGAATACACTTTTGCATATGACAACCTGGAAAACACTGAACCAGAACCGGAGCCGTCAGCACCTCCTTTTGAAGAGAGTTCAGCAACACCGCCGTTGCACCAGTCGATGCTTTTCCCCTCCGCCCCCCCAATTATCGACGACGACGAAGACCGAGTTCTGTGTCCCTCAGCACCCTGCCTTCCTAGTGCACCATCATTGGAGGACCTTTCTTCGTCTTGAGTTGTGTCATACGAGGAGAATATTAGCGAACAATACCACGACCAACAAAGACGATGATTTGGCATTCTCCCACTTTTTTCATTCGAAGTTGTCGTCGACCTTTTTGGATTTCTTGAAGTTCATGCTTTCGTAGCTTATAGTCAACCAACGCAATTTTTACCCAAATGACAGCAATCAGAGTCATAAAGGACCTTGTTTTATCAGCACACATCTTGCCAAGAGCTCACTCACAACTTTCGATTTTAATTATAGCTCACGTGCTTAATTTACATAAAGCTTGGCAATCAATTGGAGATCTTGATTCAAACCCTCGTCTTGTCATGGGAAAATCACAAAAGAAAAAGGCCATGCAAAGGCATAATCCTATGCGCGTACCAGATTCTCATCTACCAAAAGGCTTAGCTGCTGCGTCGCAGTCTTCATCAAAAACCAACGAAATTTTGCCAATCATCCAAAAGGTATGATCATAGAAAAAAATTTGACCTTTTGACTCATGGTTTTTGTTTTCAAGATGGGAAGTCCTGATAGCGCAGATCGAAAATGGGCTTGTGTAGCAGTGTCTAATCTGATTCACAATGATCCATCAACCAGACGGTTGTTTCAAGGTCGAAATGTGGTTGGCGCCCTGATCTCGAGATTGACGGACAGTGAGGAAGAAGTGGTTGTCGAAGCTGTCGGGGCATTAAGGTAAGTATCTGTTAGGATTGAAGATTTTTTTTTTTGATTTAGTTTTCAGAAATCTGTGCATTGATGGGGGATATGATATATGCGCAGAAATGTACAACAAAAACATTCTGACGCCCTTAGTGATGTTTATTCCAAAAGTACCTTCTATCTTACCTTTACAATGTCCAATTGATTGAGAACTTGACTGCAGATCTCTTCGACACTTTCACAGTTCCTTGCGGATCGAAGACTACCAGAAAATAATGTACACAGAATTGTGTACGATTTTGCAGATAATGTTATAACAATATTATGGTGTCTTTCGTGAGTCTATTCTTGACAGTAGCCCTGGCGAATGCTCACATCTGTAGAGAAACGTCAAATAAAGCGTTAAACGCTATCAACGACATTCGTCTAGTTCCTTTTCTGATGGCTTTCCTTGGTGCACGGGAGAAGCTCTCCTTAGCACCAGTCACGGCTGCAGGTGAGCCCCCTTTGTATTTTTCCGTCAACGATACGATTAACCTATTAAGCCCAATGCCTATACGTCTTGACGGACGATAATACTCCTGCAATTTCTGACGTACGGGCTGATGCAGGGTATATTGCGTGCCTCTTGTCAATTGCTCGCCAAGAGGCAGCCGCAGCGACTCCAGAGGCACATATGGATCCTCGTTATATTACTCTGGCTGTTCTAGCAGCAGGCAAGATTAAAATTTTAATGGTTCATTGGCATTGCTGACTCTGCGACGGTATACAGGGACTTTGCGTAATATAATTCCAATCCCTCCGCCCTCTTCCGCATCTGTAGTCGACATTGACAGGGATGTTGTGTTACCACTCCTAAAACCAGCTATTGCCTCGTTATCTCTACTCGAAACGACGAATACAGTACAGGAGTTGATTCTGACGCAGGGCTCAGAACCACATCTGGAGAAGTTGTCCATAAAAACACCAGATTCTGATCATAAGTCGCCGATCGAGCTTCAACTGGATGCTTTGGAGTCCAAGCTGAGGGCTGTCCAGTTGAGTCTCGAGATACTGACCGGTATGTGTGCTACGTTGCCCGATCCAGAACCTGATTTGGTCAGAGACCAAGAGGATGAGGATGGTCCGTCGTTCTTTATCTGGAAATTATAAATGTTTCTTATCTTTTTTAGAACTTGACAATGACACCGACACTGATGTTGTAATGGGTGGACAAAGTGAGCAACCAGAGAACGGCAACGCGTCCTTCTTGACAGCACTGGTTGCCCCTCTTCTGTCTCTTGTACAGCCAACATCACTGTCGTTCCCTCCTCTATCCGCACAATCAATACACCCTCCAACAACGTCCGCTCTTAGTGCCATACACATTGCTGCTTTAGAATGCCTGAATAATATTTTCCTCTCATTCGCAACTGTGCCAATTCCCTGCGTATCTGCCGACCCGAACAGCGGACTAACCGTTTGGAACGGCCTTTGGTCCGCGCTTCAGTTAGTTGGGACTGAGACTGGCCTTGGTCAAGAGCGAAGGCAGGAATTCTGGGATGTTGCTATTGGTGTACTTTGGGGCGTCGGTAGAATTTGGAAAGGAGCTCTTGTGGGTGGCCCCAGATAACTTGATTACAAACCTGATTTTGTTTTAGATTCCTGACGGAGAAAAAATCAATGTGCTGATCCAACTCTGCGATGCAACCTCTGATTCTAGACTACGGGTGAAGTGTCTTGGGACTCTTGAGTGTCTTGCGCAAAACCCAACAGCCATTGAATCCAACCGGGTAAATTTTAATTAACCCTTCTTTCAAAAATCCTCTGATTGTTTGGCCGCCCAGGTCATCTCGGAGTACCTTCTCTCCCTCCTTCCTACAAACACAGAACCCTCCTTCCTCGACACAGAGCCGATGCTTCAAGCTGTTTCAGCACTCATTGACATCTTCTCTGATGAGACATACCCGTACGATGTTAATTTCCGACAGGGCAAATACCTTGAGCGGCTAGTGGACAGCGTAGAAGGTATTAGGAAAGCGATCAAATCGGTTAATAGGCGTCGGGAGGGAGGATTGGAGCTCAGGCGTAGAGGGGATCTCTTACGAGAAAACTTGGTGGAATTTATTAGATATAGGAGGGATTTGAAATTCTAATTACCACACCTTTTGCGAATTCGAAAATGAAATTGTTCTTGCATTGGAGAGTTCGCGTATGGCAACGGGCGCTTGGCGCCTTTGAAATAAAATTTAGACACGGACATCTGGGTCATTTCGCGGTTCAAGCCAATGTCTACTTCAATTATCTGCCTCAAGGGTCAACATTTCAACCCAGAAGCAAATGAAGATAGGAATTTTATGTTTCGGGGCACTTCAGAAAGTTTCCGGAATTTTTCCCCACTTGGGCAAGCGTAGAAAGTTGAAGGTACCTCACGCCCGATATTGTCGAATGGTTCCCTGCGAAGTTTATCTTATGTTAGGCCGGCCGCCTTAGACTAGACATCTATGTAGTTTATTCAAAAAAGCTTTCAGCACATTCTTGGGACAGCACCTTTCCGAAGTACATATCATGTATACGTAAGTAACCAGTGACTACCGCGGCCGTCATGGATGACTATCCAATCGCCGCCATGTTTCATGTCGTCGCGCGAGTCTTTCCCTTGGCTTTCATAGGCTTTCGTATTGCTTAAGGAATTTGGGATTAGGCGCATCTATGCACAGTATTGTGAACTCACCGTTTTCACTTTTGGATCAAGAACACTATAGATTGCCCTGAATTCAGCAGCAGTCGTGTCTGGGTGGGTTTTGAGATAATTTAAATCATCAGCAAAAAAATTGCTTAAAAAGGAGGTCAGTAAATGAAGAAATGCCTGAGAATCACAAACCGGGCAGTTAGCGCCTTGGATGGTTTCATTGGCTTTCCTTTCATCGGCGGTTTGCTGCTGCTCGCATTCATTAGCGTCTGGGCAACGAGGATTCAGTATTGATACATATCATACACCTCCGCTAATTAAGGTGATGAGAATTAAGTCCATAGAGACAAAATAGAACCCACAATGAATCGGATGGTGTGCCCTTTCGGATCCGTGCCAGCTCTATGGCGAGTCATGCACAATGTCAGTGTTGTCATGACCCAGGTCAGACCTCGACTGTGACCCTGACGTTGATTGACCAGATCATGATGGGTTTGTGATCGATTGCTATATTTGGGACGTCCGCCGTGTTCAAAGTCGTTTTCCCTCTGCACGAGATTCATCAAGCCACCGTCTCTTTATTTCATTCCCGATTTTCATCTGTGCAGTTGCCACTGGTGCCGCTGGTTGCTGCACCGAGAATATCAGACTGCTGGATTCCTTGTGATGATTGAGACAGGCGATGCACCATGCGTTCTTGTAAGACGGAAAAGATGGCCATCAGTAAAAAAAAATATCCCCAAGCCCAGTGTAACGTGTTTCGACATGAGGAAACAAACTTACCTGTTCTATTGGTCATATACTTCATTACACGGTGTTGCAATGCAGTTTGTGAAACGTAAACATGAGGTAGTGCTAAGCGAGGGACAACGCAAGGTCAAATTTTTAGGGATGACGCAAAGTCAATCCCGATTGACTCGGAGCGACGCTGAGCCTAACTCAAGCCAGCCAAAGGAGGGGAGAGGTAGTGAGCGCGAGATGCAGAGATCAAAAAAACTACACAGCCTACATTTGTGACCTGGCAGGCAGTTTGCACTTCGGTACCTTGGGCATAAAAAAGCTATTTAAATTTTAGTCCTTTTTTGTCGTTGATACTTGAAATAAAATTTTCGATAGAAAACTTTTTTTAATTTGTAAACTCTAGCATCCTA
>Ga0307517_10000311_pt1 | contig 84372 bp, 87 predicted proteins | sample 23_EM_MG_FD_194515 | JGI IMG/M metagenome (GOLD analysis project Ga0307517, IMG submission 194515) | Populus trichocarpa ectomycorrhiza microbial communities from riparian zone in the Pacific Northwest, United States - 23_EM | ecosystem: Host-associated > Plants > Roots > Unclassified | place...
CCCCCCCCCGGCTCACTTGGGAGCAGTGAAGCTTTTTCGTTTTGCGATTTCTTTGTCTGGCCTTTGGCTTGGAATGATTAAGCCAAGTTACCGGGGGTATCATTCGTAGGTGTGTTGTCGCACTAGCTCGGCCTGCTGGCCTTCTGTTCTCTCTAGGGAGATATTATACCCCCTGGGGATTTGGGTTTGCGATGCTGCGGGTAGAGGTCTTGCGTCTTTTAGTTTCCACCTATTTTATTTTATTTTAATCTTCCGGGGGGGGGGGTGGGTATTGGAATGCTAGGCGTAAGAGATCATACAGTGCTTTGGCTTCTCCGGAATTTAGGTGTTAGCTGCTCGGGTGAGTGGGGAGGGAGCGTGACATCGTGGGGGATGAAATTTATATGTTGATAGCTTAGTGATAATATGCTGCTCTCAGGTTTAGAGAAATCGGCGAGAGGTGAGTACCCCGGTAGGGGGATCTGTATTGCGAGAAAGGAGCTGAGTCGTAATGACCATTCCTCATAATTCCCTTAGGCAACCTTGTTCATGCGCGGCTCACTCCCATTGTGCTAGAAATTTGATGTATGAATCGGGTCAACAAAGGTGGAGGCAGGGTTACCCATTTGCTGCATACCTTTTCAAGGTCTGTCAACAAGAGACCACCACCGCCATTGCTACTTGAAGAATGGCTCACGTATCTCTGCGCTACGCCGTTACCCAAGGCTACCATATGTTTGCGGGTGGCCAGGGAGGGGGTGCAGAGAGGGATCTAACGCCTCCGTTTTGTACCAGTCCCCGTTTGCTCCTCCGCCCTCGCCTCTCCAGACTAGCCCCCTCAAAACATAATGCCCAAAAGCAATCCACTGAACAGGGAAATGGAACCATGAGCCACAAGTTCCCCATCACTCATCTCATCTTATCGCTTTCATTCCGTTTTTCCTTTTTGGACCGGTAGGAAATAATCCCTATGAATACCGTCATAACAAATCACTCGCTCTCAGGAACCCCTTCAAAATACTAGGTGATACGAGGACATTCGGCATCCGGCGGAAAGTATACTAGCTCTACTACACTCTCTAAAGTTTTGGCCCTTTTCCTTTTTTTCCCTCTTTTTCGGCCTTCTGGAATGGTCGTTGTGCATTCTTTGGTCACTAATTGATAACAAGGAGAGACCTTCGCCCTTAGAGGAGTGATAGCGATGGGGGTATTCGTTAATGAAAAAAAAAAAGGACGGTGGGCAGCGCGTGAGGGGGAGGTTTGTGGAGGGATCGTAGAATATAGAAGGATAGCCAAGCCTGTATGTAGGAAATCGCAGAATGGCGGGCGTAAAATAGCGTACCACGCTATTCATAACGTACGAGAATCTCGCCCAGGGTACAATGCTCTACCTCGAGTATTACAAGTTACGGGCATATAGTACCCGAACACTAGCTAGCAGCCCCACCTCAACATTTGGCGGGAATTGACCCAAGGGCATTAACCCTAGACCTACCCCCTAGCAAAAAAGTGGTTCGCCGAGCATTTTTTTAAATGCTCGACTAATCCACTGCCCCCCGGATTCGAACTCATGATGGTCCCTGTTTCAAATTAGCCGACCAGTCTCCTAAGCCATTAGACCATAGGAACTGGCCGATAATACTTTTTCTTCTTGATCTTTTAACTGCTTCTTCAGAAAATAGACAGTTCAGGCGCCTGAGACTTTATCTTTGGTAAAAAAGGACATTGGTATCCAATCATAGTACTCTCTCATGATATCGATAGATCGAGGAACGGGGGGGTTCCGGTGAATATCTATGCTCTGCCTCCGAAACACTCGCTTTCTTTGTCGAGGACAAATATTCCCCAAATTCCATGGCTAGTATCCCCGATGTAACTATTCTTCGGTGACTTTACCGGAAAGGACAGGGATAAAACTTGTGTATGGTAAATTATCTATGCGTATCTGACCGCCCATACAAAATTCGGACTCAAGTGTTCGGGTTCTATATGCCTCTGTCTTATAGAATACGCCGCAGGCACGAGGATGGGTGTCAGAACTACTACCTCAGTATGATGATATGGGACGGATGTGTTCGACCAGCGGTCAAGCAAGTTGAAGCATGTGGATCTAGGAAACGGCAGTGGTCATCTTGATGTATATTGATACTGCGCACTACTATAAGTACGGTAGTCTCAAGCGCGCTTGTAGGACAAGCAATATAGCATTCGTCTCTTTTCTCTTTCATTCAATTGATCTGTCCCATTACTTCTCACCCTGGCTCCGGCCGTTCCTGCGTGACCTCCAACAATGCGTTGCACCATCGTGCGAGTGATCCTCTGTGATGGGACTGGACCGCTTGTCATGCTGGTAGTGTTATGGTGTATCCCAGCTTTTTTTCTTCCGCGTGGTTCTTGCCTTTGGCTTTGAGTATGCGCTGTTATGGGGAGAGCTTCGAAAAAGTGGTGGTTTAATAGGAAAGGTTGGAAAGTGATTTCTGGATTCGGCTCCTTTCGCCTTATCCCCCCTCCCCGAAGAGGGAGGGAAAAACAGCGTTTTGATGCTTGCGTTGTATAATTAGGAAGACAAGCTCTCGCATAAGTGAGCTTTAATGGAATTTTTATAGTGTTGAAATAGGTCTGATGGCTTTCATCATACTAGTGGTACTTTCCTATCCTATCCATGCCTGGCTTTTTTTAGAAGTAGTAGAAAGCCTTAGGATAGACCAGGCTATAGAAGCCTTTGATGCTGGGTTTCCCTCATCTAATGAGCCCTCTGCTATTAATTCTCCGTACCCGACAGCCAGCGCATATCTTAGCCTCTTCGTACACCTGAAGCTATCTTCTCGGGGAACAACTGAACCATTCACGCTTGGTGCTATTAGAGTTGGGTTGTCGCTACTCCTACTAAGCAGTAGTTAATGGGATATGGAGGGATTGGGCACCATTCCCTACTGACTATACCGGCGCTACTGGCATGTGCTCGCATAGTAGTGGAAAATTATCTAGTGCGAGAAACCTGTGCCCCCGTTTCTTCTGGGGACTGTTTGCTTCTCCTGTACTGAGCCGATTGCTCTACTTCTCTGGCCTTCTTCTCGCGAGAGCCTTGCAGTCGTTCTCTATCATACCCGATTCTTGAACTATTAGGCCGCCCTTTCTTCGCATCTATATGCTCCTCGCGGTAGACTGCGGGATGCGCTACTGCCCCAGTCTCCGCTTCGACAGAGAACTTCGACCCTTTTTTATATATATTCAGGCTACCACTTCACCCCCAGGAGCAGAACGGGATCAGCCGGAGCTTCCTAACCTCAGTGAGCACCGGAGGTCTCCTTCTTGCTTCCCCATATCAAGTGACCTCTCATGAACAAAGTCACGTGTCACAAAAATGATAAACCTTGGCGCAAATTTCTAGAGCCTCACTCGTTCACCAGAAAGACCAGGACCCCAGGCCACCCGTCGTACCGTGCATACGCAGCGACGATCTACTAACGGAAACCCAGAAATAGCCATCCCCCTGGTATCTCGTCTCGAGTTTCATTCCTTCTTACCAACTCCCACAATCCTTTACACAACCGATGACATGACCTCGCCTCACCAACGACCCCTCTTCCGCCCCTCGGTATCCTCGCGACTCTCAATAGCAATCTCAACTCGCTCCGCTGAAGCTGGGGAGGCGCAACATGAAGATGGTGAGCAGATTGATGAAGAGATAGAGGAAATTAGGCGTTATGAAGTAACACTCCTTGCCCTACCTTTGTCTAAGCTTCGTTGCTGTGCCAACCTGCTGATAGGGTTAACTAGGACTTTACAACGATAGGTACGTTTGTCTACCCTTCGGCCGGATGAATGGTGGAAGGGGAAGTTCATAGTGTTGGATGGATAGATTGGGTACAGGACGCCGCGCGAGCGCAGCTTCAGCGACGAGTTCAGAAACGGAAGCAGGGGTATTATGTTCGTACGAATTGGAGGAGGAAGCTTTGGCTATCCTACGATGCTGGGCAGGCATGGATCGTTATTAGCTTGATTGGTACTCACACCTTTCCCTCCTACACCCTGTCTTAGTTGTGGCCCTGCTAATGCGAGGTATAGGTGCATGCATTGGCCTCAACGCTTCGTTCTTGAATATTGTCACGGAGTGGCTGTCAGATATTAAGCTAGGACATTGCACAACGGCGTTTTACCTTAATGAGAATTTCTGCTGTTGGGGCGCAGAAGATGGTGAGCTTTGTCTAGCCGGATTTTTCTCTTTGGAGGGCTAATTGTTTTTTTTGTTTTTTTTGTTGGGGGTTTAGGTTGCCCGGAGTGGAAAACATGGAGCACGGTTTGGCCAGTGAATTACCTGCTTTACATTTTGTTTTCGGTAGGTTTCTGACCCTTTCCTGCCCTCTAGTAAATAGCGATTGTAATCTACTTCGGATTTATGGCCCATCATAGGTCGTGCCATCCGGACGCGCGTGATTTGTTTCGGGAATGTCAGTTGGGCTGACCTCTTGTAGATACTGTTTGCATATACCAGTGCTATCCTCGTTAAATCCTTCGCTCCATATGCCGCTGGTTCGGGTATCTCCGAAATCAAATGCATTCTCGCCGGCTTCGTCATGAAGGGCTTCCTGGGTGGATGGACACTACTGATAAAGTCTATCGGTCTTCCGCTCGCTATTGCCTCGGGGCTGAGTGTGGGTAAGGAGGGTCCTAGTGTGCATTATGCAGTATGCACTGGGAACGTGATCAGTCGGTTCTTCGAGAAGTACAGGAAGAATGCAGCGAAAACCAGGGAAATCTTGTCTGCCTGTGCCGCTGCGGGTGTTGCCGTTGCCTTCGGAAGTCCTATCGGGGGTGTACTTTTTTCCCTTGAGGTCGGCTCCACTTCCCGGTATGGTTAGTATGGAAGTGATCGCTGATACTGGAAATAGGAAATGTCATCGAATTTTCCCCTCAAAACAATGTGGAGGAGCTATTTCTGCGCATTGGTAGCCACCGCTGTTCTCGCTGTGAGTGGGATCTGACGATTTTTTATCTCCCAGTCACTAATACAAGAAGGCTATGAACCCTTTCCGGACTGGTCAACTTGTCATGTTTCAAGTTACATATGATCGGGACTGGCACTTTTTTGAAGTTGTTTTCTTCGTAATTATCGGTATATTTGGCGGGCTCTACGGTGAGTTCGTCATCAAGTGGAACTTGCGAGCTCAGTCCTTCCGCAAAAAATACCTGAAACAATGGGCCATTGCGGAGGCCACCTTTTTGGCAGGGATTACTGCAGTGATTTGTTACTCCAATATGTTCCTGAGAATAGACATGACAGAGAGCATGGAGATCCTATTTCATGAATGCGAGGGTGGACATGATTACAACGGACTTTGCGAGTGAGAACTTTAAGAACTAATCCCGAAAGTGTCGCGATTCTGACAACCTGTGAAGGAGTAGCCGGAGATGGCATATGGTCACGTCGCTCACCATCGCGACTGTAGTCCGAGTGTTTCTCGTCATCATCTCGTACGGCTGCAAAGTCCCCGCTGGGATCTTTGTGCCGTCCATGGCTATCGGAGCATCCTTCGGCCGAACAGTCGGGATCCTAGTTCAGGCACTCCACGAAGCCGTCCCGAACTCCAGGTTCTTTGCTGGCTGCGAACCAGACATACCCGTGAGTATATATGCATCTATACTGCGTGATCTAGACCCGGTTCTCCTGCTAACACCTGCCAAGTGTATCACTCCGGGGACCTATGCATTCCTTGGGGCTGCAGCTGCACTTAGTGGCATCATGCACATCACGGTTTCTGTGGTGGTTATCATGTTTGAATTGACGGGCGCATTAACCTACATTCTACCCACAATGGTAAGTTCCTTCCATCTCTTCTAGCACCCCACCATCCGGTCCTCCCCCTCGGCTTCATGCGTGGGCATATATCTACGAGCTGGCGCTTGCACAAACAAAACATAAGTTTATCGTGAAGAGGGGGTGTTACGAATGGTAGCTGATAAGGGCAACTGCGAAACCGCAGATAGTAGTTGGCGTGACCAAGGCGGTCAGCGATCGTTTTGGCAAAGCGGGCATCGCAGACCGGATGATATGGTTCAATGGGTTCCCATTCTTAGATAACAAAGAGGACCACTCATTTGGAGTACCAGTATCTCATGTGATGAATCAGGAATTAACCGTGCTTCCATCCACGGGCATGGCCATCCGAGAAGTCGGTAATGTTTCCCCCACCTTGCTTGATATGTGAAAACTCTCCTATCATTTTAAAAAGGCGCACCACGTTTATAATTGCTGTTACCTATCTACCGCTCATGCTAACATCCACGTTTATTGGCAGAAACAATTTTGGAGTCGACAGAATTTCAGGGATTCCCGATTGTGCATGATAGGAACTCAAAGCTGCTCATAGGCTACATCAATCGAACGGAGCTCAAGTACGGCATTGGTAATTATTAACTCTCCACTCCCTCCTCTTCCCTTCCCCGCCCCACTCCCCACATCCAATACCCAATACAGTACCCCACACCCGCGCAACCACAAACCACACTGGGATATGTGCGTGTGTCCCTCCGGATTCGCCATCCAACCGGGCCCGGCAGTTTTCAAAAAAAAAAAAGCCTGGATAAATAATTTCACCTACCATACATTACCTTCACCGCACCGGTACCTTCTTAACCTACCCGACCAACCTGTGATACCGTCTGAAAAAAAAATTATTGAAAAAAGCACTAACCTTTTCATTTACCCTGAAGACCGTGCCAAGCGCGAACACACCATTCCACCCACCTCCCGCTGCTACTTTCTGACAGCCGACCAAACACAGACACCCGCCTCAACCGTAGGAGTGACCGTTGCTGGTTCCGGCGGCACAGGGCCTCTCTCGTCGGGCTCGCTATCATTAGACTTTGCTAGGTTCGTTGACCCAACGCCGTTGACTGTGCACCCGCGTCTGCCACTCGAGACGGTGATGGAGATTTTCAAGAAGGTGGGGCCCAGGGTCGTGCTGGTGGAGCATAGGGGGGAGTTGTCGGGCGTCGTGACGAGGAAAGACGTGCTCAAGTTTCAGTTCAAGGTAGAGAATAGGGAGAACCCCCGCGACGATAGCGCTGAGGTTGGGAGGGAGGAGAAGTTGTGGGGGATTATCGTTAGGGTCTCGTTGTGGCTGCGTACAAAGTTGTTGAGGCAGGAGACCCCGCCAGCCGGGGAAATGATCAGAGAGAGCGATACCCAGGATGGAGCTCTCGATGTTGAGGCTTCTTCCATGGACTTGGAACTCAACGAACGACGGCAGTGATAAAGATCGTTGATTATTATCCTGCAATTTTTTTTCCTTCCTTTTCCCTTCCATCACCCTCACACAAGACGGGTCGGGTCACATTTGTAGATATGCTATGGTAGAAGTTCTATTTGGATAAAACAGCCTTTTTATTTATCTATCTATGGATGACCCTCATCCTCTAGACGCGTGCACCCCCCGAGAGGTTCATTAGGTGCTCTTCAAAGCTTCCTGCTCCTTATGATATCTACTGGCCACTTCATCAATGGTGGTCTTGTTTCCCATGATATTCTTGATATCCTTGTGAATATCCGAGAACGACTTGAAGACGACGAAGGGAGCACCCTCACGTACACAGTAGGTGATCAAGTCTAGGTGGAAAGGTTAGTGGTGCGCCACAGCAATGGGCTAAATGGGCTTGTGACATACCATGACCATGCTTGGCAAAGAGCAAATCAGTTTCACGAGCAGCAGACAGGTCAGATACGCCATCACCGCAGTAGAAGAGAACGGGTCTGTCTTCCTTCGGGAGGTTGGCGGTCGGCTTGATAGCCAATGATTTATCGTGCCCAAAGTCACTATTTCCATCCCGTGATACATTAGCTCCACACCTCACCGGAAGAAAGGAAAGAAGGTAAAGGGATAGATAAACCTGTCGTCATGATAGTCAATAGTCCACTTGCCATTCGGCAAGTGCTTGGGCTGATTGCTAACAATCTTAATCTGATCTGCTTTCGGTCCAACAAGATTGGTCAAGAGCGCGCGAATGATGGGCTCCATTCCGGATGAAAGAACAATGACGGGAATTTTCTCAGCCAAGCACCAGTCGTAGAAGTCCTTGAAGCCTGGGTCTAGCTTGATGTTCTTGACAAGGGCCTCAACGCATTCGTCGAAGGGGACGTCTACTGAGTCGAGCATTTCTTTGAATGCATCACTGAAGAGAGTTAGCTTGACGAATAACTGAATGGGTGGGGGATGAGGAGATGGGAGAAGAAGTAAGTACCGGAACTTAACGCGGTTCTCGAGGATATCAATATTTCCTTCTCTACGCTTCTGCTCTCCGTATCCAAGATTGTCGGTCTGTATTTGAGTGTTAGTAGGGGTTTAATGATTATAAGCAGCACGAGCAAGGCGGAGGACTGACCAAGTAATCATTACCTATCGGTCGAGGGGTGGTTGATATCAGCTAGCTGTAGGTTTCCATGAGAGATCAATTGGTTCTCGACTGGCCACATACTATCTTTCAGAGTAATGGTTCCTATTATTTGGGGGGACCCGTCAGTTCAGTTCAAAGCAAACCGAGCAGGATAATTGTGGGCTGTGTATAGGTTGTGATAGCATACGTACCATCGAAATCAGTAAAGACAATAGCTTTGCTTACGGGGGCCATGTTTTATTGAAAATAAATTTATCGGTCTATAGTTTATCGTGTAGAAGTTGAAGAGCAGGAAAAAAGATGAGGATGAGGATGGTGAGGATAAGGGAGGAGAGAGGGAAAGGGGTCCTAGTTATATATCAAGGTGGGGAAGGGTTGGAGGGTTGGAGGGTTGGAAGGGCCGGAAAGGGAGTAGAGGGAATTCATCCGAGGGGTGGGCTGGAGGGAAACATTGTAACCTTCAAACTAAACATGCGGTATCTTGGGCTGTTTGGTCCCCTTGCACTGGTATCATACGGCACTTGCAGCAGTAAACGATGGGAGTGAGGGGGGCCGGGAAAAATGCACACCGAGGAGGACAGCATCAAGCAGGCAGTGTAAAAGGCAGAATGGACCCTCAATGAGGGGGAGGGGCAACCTGCATCCCTTTTCCCCTCCCTTTTTTTCCCTCTCACCTACCCAGTCAATCCATCCATCAACACAAGATATCCCTCTCTCTCTCTCTCTGGTTGTTTGCAGCTCAATTGCTTTCTCTTTTCCCTCAAAGACTTAATATAATAGTACTATACTGCGCCCCGAACTTCACGGAGAAGCTAGAATATGCATACCGGTAATTTACTATGATATTATGCGGAGTGCTTGAATACCGGTAGTACTGGTAAGGTTTTTATGACAGTTTATTGGATACCGGATTGAGTTGGACAGAGTACGTACGAGTAATACTGCACTCGAGTGCATATCGGTAAGGCAGCCATGATATTAAATTCCCACTGTCTCAGAAATTACGGTACCACCATCCCATCCCTACTTGTGCCTCACTTCACCATGAGGCTAACCCGGCCAAGACATTATAGCGTTCTTGTCTTCATCAATTCCCCGCAGGCCGTGTGTTTGATGCCCTTCGGTGGTTGAGTGAATTGAGTTTACACTTTTTTCTTTTCTTTTCTTTTTTTTTTGAGGGAAGACCGCCAGTCCGCTGCAGGACGCCTGCCTCACACACAGACCCAACCCGTGTCACTCACTCAATTGCTCCTCCGTCCGAACCCTTTGAGCCGAGAACTCTTCAAACTTCCCACAACCCAACCACACCACCAGAGTAAGTGCATACTCTACCGCTAGTATCTTCCCCCCCCTCTCGGCCTTTCCGTGATACGCCCTACGCCCGCCGTGACATGAGGCCGCTCCTCAGATCCATTTTGCTTGCAAGGCCTTCTGGTTCCCCCGCCGTGTCCCGGATCCTAGACCTCCGTCAATTGCGCCTGAACCCAAGGTTATCACCCTGTATGCGGTATCAACCTCATCAACAACAGCCGCTTCAACCCCCCCAACAATACTTCCGATGGTTTTCTTCCGAGGGAAAAACTCCCGGTAATGGTAATAGAGGGGATACCCCGGCTCCGGATTCCTCCGCCGTGCCCTCGAGTGCCCCTCCTCAGCCAGTGCTCAAGAATCTGCCTTCCCAGAAGGAAAAAAGACGTCTAAACATGTCCAGGAAGTTCTCTACTACTATGGATGATTTACAGACGGCCATGTTTAGTGCCGGCCAGAAATTGAACGAGATCACCGGGTACTCTGACATTGAGGCACTGAAAAAGTCGATTGAGCAGCAAGGTATCTTTCTATCTTTCTTTCTTCTCCGAGTTTTCTTCAAACCGTTTGTCACTTAATTTCCTGTCATTTCATTTCTTTTTTTAAACACACTCTCTCCGCACAATCACTTTTTCGATAACTCTTACTGCAACGTCCCTTTTAATTCATGTCGTCGTTCTTTTTTTGTTTACCTCTCCGGAGGTATCGCGGCAAATGCGATATAAGAGAACCTGAGTCAATTTGCTAAAATTAAAGGTGCGTTTTTTTGAAAACCACTCCAGAGCAGCACGTAAAAGCATCTCGCCAGGCCGTGCGAAAAGCGAAAGAAGAGTATCAAGCTGCGATAAACCGTCGGTCAGCCTCACAACGCGAGGTTAACGAACTGCTTCAACGGAAGCATGCCTGGAGTCCAACAGATCTCGAGCGTTTCACCGAACTCTATCGATCAGATCACGCAAACGAGCAGGCTGAAACCACCGCCCAGGATCTGCTCGTCCAGGCAGAGCGTGTTGCTGATGAAGCCCAAGCAAGCCTCGCCCGTTCTATCCTTGCCCGGTATCATGAGGAACAAATTTGGAGCGACAAGATTCGAAGAGCGAGCACTTGGGGAACTTGGGGATTGATGGGTTTCAACGTGCTGCTGTTCATTGTTGTGCAGTTGGGATTGGAACCTTGGAAGAGAAGACGGCTGGTGGGTGGATTTGAAGAGAAGGTCCGAGAGGTCCTCCAGGAAGAAGGAAGAAAGAATGCACAATTGAGAGTTTCTCCCGTGGATGAATCACGCGGAGCTTCCAGAGCAGTCCAGTTTGTCGCAGACGAAACAACAGTGGTTGACAGCGAGGCTGAGGTTGCCGCAGTGGTAGATGCGCTTGAAGAAGTAGCTACCATAGAGGAAGCTTCCCCTACAGCTACAGAGGCAGTAGATGCTATAAAGACTACCGTGGGAGAAAATATAGCACCTATCGAACCTGCCGCGGAGGTACTAGCAGAACCGGTAGTAGATGAACGGGCGTGGGTCGACTACATCAAAGAGGAGATGATAGGAAAAGCTGAGGAACTCTTCGGCGAGGAAGTGGTGGCCATAAAACGAGTCGACCTGACGATTACAGTCCTGGAAAGTGTAGCACTCGGAGCTTTCATCACGGCCACACTATCGTTACTGTGGTCTGCTAGGTAAAATCAACTAGGGCTTAGCACTCCACATGGGCAAGCATATTTCCGTTGTCATCTTTTATCTTTCGCCTTTCATTCCAAGCCTGGCGGAGGAAGAAAGCTTGAGCCGTACCCAAGGCGATTCCTCGCAAGACCCGGTCTATAGGGATGGTTTAAGCATAATTTGTTGGGGAGTTTTTGGCTTTTCTTTTTGTTTCATTGTTCCAATTCATATCATTCTTGCCTTATTGTCCACACTACATCATACAGGGCTCGCGTCAAGTCGGGGCATGTATGAGCAGCGGGAGGTGGATAAAAGGGCTGTACGTCATATATCATTCGTTGGCTGCGGGTTGTGGTTTCTCCTGCATTCGTATGGCCGGCATGAGAAAAATCCACTCAGGAAATTGTATTTAGACCTTTCTTTTCCTTTCCCAAGAAGTGTATGATAAGCTTGATGTGAGGGGTGGGGGGTGACGGGCTGGGTCGGTACGAGATGCGGGAATACCGGTGTATAGATAGATGGTTGCAAGTTGTATTTTGCGCTGGAGAGAAAACTTTCCGAGTGGAAATCCATGAAGGAGGGTCGATCAAACTCTGCAGATTACCCTGCCTTCAGCTCTACCAAACCCACCCATCCACCATACAGGTACCAGTAGTATTATCAAAATTTGTCCCCCATTAAAACAAAGAGGAGACGACCTCCCCCACCCCCCACCGGCCGCAACAAACAATGTTCACCCTCCGTCCCCTCCTGCGCTTCCTCCCTCCTCCCAAACCCACCACCCCGCTCCTCCTCCCCCGCACCTTCACCACAACCCCCCACCCCTCCGCAACCTTCAACCAAGTCCTCCGCGGCTGCCGCAAGCCCCGACCAAAGCGCAAACCCGAGTCACCCGCCATGTCAGAAACGCATAACCCATGCATGAAAGGCGTATGCCTAAAGGTGTTTGTCATGGCGCCCAAGAAGCCAAATTCCGCCGAGCGCAAGGTTGCGCGTGTCCGCTTGAGCAGCGACAAAGTTGTTACGGCCTACATTCCCGGCGAAGGTGCGTGACTCCACCCGCCCCGGAGGGGGGACGGAAGTGAGGGGTGTTTTCTGACGCTGGGGGGAATATAGGACATAACGTACAGCAACATTCTGTAGTCCTTGTGCGTGGCGGGAGGTCCCAGGATTGTCCGGGTGTCAAGTATCATTTGGTTCGTGGGGCTTTGGATTTGGTTTGTTGCCCTTTCTCTCTCTCTCTCTCTCTCTCTCTCTCTCTCTCTCTCTCGCTCTCTCTTTCTTTCTTTTAAGGATGGGTTTGTTGACTTTTATGGTGGGGTTAGGGTGGTGTTCCGAATAGGTCTTCTTCGCGGTCAAAGTATTTCCCTTCCTCTTTTTTTCTTTCTCTTTCTCACGTTTGGTTGAAAGGCGGACGGTGGGGCTAATGAGATGGATGGGCTTACAGGTACGGAACAAAGAAGCCGAAGAAGGGGTTATAGGCAATTGAGCTGAAATCGGATCGGATTGGATTAGACTGAGCCCTCGATGATTTGGACGTTGATGATGGTCAATTCAGTTTCTTCATCAATTGTCACTCTGTATAAATATCCCCCCCCCCCTACGCCACCCACCTGCCTTCCCCCCCAACTACCATGGCGCGAGTATCGCATTTGTACATCACACAATGGTGCGGAAGATAAACCTGATAGACCAAATGTCAATTCTGTTCCTCCCACTCCCCCTCTTCCCTCGCAGTTAATGAAGGTATCGCCTCGCAAAACATTTAGTTCGTAGCTTTCGTTAAAACCAGACTTTTTTTTTTCCTTCCCCCTTTTCCTCCCTTCTCCTTCCCTTTTTGTCTTTACACAAAACCCGTATCCCAGGAATCTGCCCAATTATCCCTATGCTTCGGCCCGGCGCCAGAGAATTTAAACAAAAATGAGCGTAAAAACAAAGGCTGAAACAGTTAAATCAAAATCAAAATCAAAAAACTATTTGGTATTGTTCAGTCCATTTGTGCTTCGTATCCTTCTGGTTTTTCCAGGCCGTTTATCTCAAAGTGGCGGGATAAGCAAGAGTAGCCTAATGGTTTATTAGCCTCCAGATATCGAGTAAAATTGGTATATAGGCGCAATATATATAACATACCCTTCCAGTCAAAATTGTCCTTAGGGTTACAGTGGCACTTAAGCTTCAACCGTTGCTTCTCAGAAGTAGGACAATGCGTGAAAGGCACGTGGTAGTAGCTGCAGTGATGTGCGTTAGCTCCCGAAAACCGTAGGGGTTACACTTATGTAGGGTTCCTACGCAATGTCCTCAAAGAAGTGAATCTGCGACTTGTCCAATAACAAACTAGCCGCAATGCTGTGAACCGGAGCATCACCCCATCTCTCATAGAAGAATCCACCATCCTTATCCAGCTTCTCAAAGAAATCCATGTATTCCTTACTCCTCCAGAAATCCAGATTGCCGACTTCGAAATTGGACCAGTAGTGGCAGTGGTTATAGGTATCTCCGTTATCGTCACTGAGGAATCCCATTGCATTATTCTTGTGGATGTATTCCGGATGTTCCTTCGTGAAGTTCTTGACACTGTCCCAAAGTGTTGGGATGGTCTCGACGTATTCATAGAGTGACAGGACGAAACCGTATTTCTTATCGTTTTCGGCCATAAAGCGGAAGACATCGTAATTTACATCGCAAAACAGCTCGACCGATGGTTCCACACGCCAGTAGTACTCATAATCGAGCAAGAGCTCATGCCGGAAAAAGAAACCGGATTCGTAACGGCACATGTGTCGATAAGTAGTGGAATCGCCATAGATAATCTTTCGCTGAGCCTGCAATGCGAAACAATCCAAATCAGCTAAGGCGACACTCCCCAAAAAAACGCACGTTTTCAAAAAAGCAAGCGGAACAGAAGAACTTTGCGTGAAAACTAAAGGGGGGAGGAAGCTCACCATATCCTCTCTGACTGCTTTCGCCTTCTCCTGATCAATCCAATCCGGGAAACTCCAGTGCTCGTATGGAATCAACCCGTACTTCGCCTTCCCGCTAGTAAGCGCCGTAGTAACCTTCTTGAACTGCGTATCAAAGGGCTTATCATTCAGAAACACCCAATCGTAATTAAATTTCCGATTGAACCGATCCTCAACGTGTCTAATAGACTTTGCAATCTCCCAGATATCGCTATTCCTCGCCAGCGTGACAAACGTAGCGTTCGCGCGCTTTCCAGGGTAAACTCCAGTTGGGAGACCGCTCGCTGAGTTCGGGGAAGAGCCATTGTCGTCGGATTGTGAAGATGATGAATCTTGCTCATGCTGTTGCTTGGCGATTTTTTCGACGTCAACCAGTGGTGCGCCGGCGTGGTAGTTTGTTGTGTAGATTTTGAAAAGGACAGCTATCGACTGATTCAAATTTGGATGTGTAAGTGTACGTGCCTGGTGGAAAAAACGAGATGATGCTTCATGGTTCTGCGAAAGGGGGGAAAGTGAGTTGGTAGGTTCTACTCACGAAGAAAGCTAGCAGCATGAACCGCAAGGTTCGGGTATTCGCTGCCATCTTGATGGACTAGCGGGGAGAGGGGAAGGAAAGGGGAGGAAGATGAGAGGAAAATAACAAAGCTGCAGAAATCGGTGAGGTAAAGATGGTCCTTGAAAGCTGATCCGACGAGTCTCCCATCCAGCAAGAACAAAGAAGGCTAGGAAAATATTTTGGGGAGGGGGGATTGATGTAAATTTTCGAACGGTGGCGTTGATTAACACGGGAGGGAAAAGGAGACACACTGCCTTGAAATCAAGTTAATTGCTACGCAACGAGTTAGTAGGGGGCCATACCCAGCTCTACTATTACTTATAGGTCGGGTAACGCAAGGAGTTACGAGTGGCTTATCAGAAACTCCACAAGCTTTCTACAGAAGCTGATTAGCTGAAAGAAGCGAAAACGCCAATGAAAAAAAGGAATTTTGAAACAATTCAATGAGATCTCTCGAACACTCGAATTCAATTGCCTAAATGCTAGTAAGCCGCACACGTTCTCACTCGTAAGGTTTTTTTCCTCCCTTTAATCCCCCTGTCAGGCGAAAGAAGACGGCAAACCACAAAGCACACTCCAAAAATAAGCTTGCAGGTCACATTGTTTCACGGTTGCACAACCCGCACAAATATCATAATCCCATACACACAGCATTTGACCCTCAATTCTATAGAGTAGCTTAAGTAGGCTTGGGCGTCATGAGTAAGAGAACATCCATTTAGCACCTAGGTCCTCTCCCTGAGGTGTTCGCATCAGTGTTCCATTTCAGGGAAGATCTAAGATATTAATTTCGGTAGATGGTATTCCGGGATTCCCTCCGGCCTCCCGATCGATCCTCCGGGGTGAGAATCTCACGGGTTTGTCGACAGTGATTAATTAACTTTAAGTGGAACAGATAGTATTCCAGTATTATAAGAAATGCGCTGTGTGGAGCTTATGCGACTGGAAAACGGGAGGACTTTGAAACAAAGTTCAATATTATATCGTTTCTGCCAGTGGTGAATATCAGTGACAGAATATGGCTCTCATGTTCCATCAGTGAGGGTCAATGTTCCAAGAGTCACCTCCTGTGCCACCAATAGCTCAAGATCCCATGCAGAATTCACTATTTCCTAAATTCATTTAGACAATCTCGAGAAAATTTGAAGAATAAATTTTCTCACTTATGATATGGTCTCTGTATGGGGGCTTCAAAGGCGTTCTAACACAGTAATTGGGCAAGAACCAATTCCAATTCATATGGTCGTGGAGAGGGGAGTGCCCGATCGTGACTTGGTCAATAGCAATTCTTATTGCAATTGGTTTCTCAGGTTGCTGCTCTGGGCTGTTTAAAAGATATGTTCCATCCCAGTCGCTAAGGAATTCGCTTGGCAAGGGGGATATTCACTTGATCAAGTATCATAGCTATCCTCCTCAGGAAGTAGGCCATTTCATCACTTGAATATCCCTGTGGCCGAGAAAAAACTCAAGCATCTCAGTGGCTAAGTAGAATCTTGTGCTTGCCTTTTCATTGCCGCACATGGTGGCTAGGAGCCCGAGTTATATGCATTGCCCGTGACGCATAGAGGATGTGGGGTTGTAAAACGGGATAAGACTCCTCAGAGAATGTGCTCCGGGATTCTTCGGCGCCCCAAGGCATCTTATGGCACTTATCATACAAAAATCGAGCCATTGCAAACCCATGAACTAAAGCTGTCAATATTTCGAAGTTATCTCATTAAGAATTAGGGTGTCTAGTTAGTTTGATTTACGGAGCTACCGTATCCCTTCGTTTGATTTCGCTACTTGCCCCGAGTACAGTAGTGTGGCAACGACACTTGCGTGATCGCGAAGCCAATAAGAGTATCGTTGACAATGCGATCGACAATTACCTCAGAACTTTTGACACCCGCCCGGGTTTAAAATGGTGGACCCTAGCCTATTTGAGTGATGGGAGCAAATATATGCAGACAATCTTGTGTTCATCATGAGTGCTACTGATTTCGCTCCATTCTGAGCGGTGCACTGCTTCTCAAGCACGAAGTTTTCTATATCACGATTGCCCAAAATAGACTAGTTCCCAACAATATCAATGGACCTAAACATCATGGCGGTTTAAGGTATAAACTCGCGGCGGGGGCTATGTCGGTTCGGGGGTTATGTCGGGAAGGCGGATACGCAGGGGAAGTTCAGTACTCGGTATAGACTCTAATACCGAGAGTGACGTCAAATGTTAATTCTTGTTCCTACACCCACTGTGTATGTCTCTTCCCGACATTACACACCAACCGACATAGCCCCCGCCGCGAGTTTACCCTGCTTATTACTGACTACGAGTACTTGTAACTTAGTCATTGCCGATCGCAACACTACTGCAACGCTAAAAAGTCCTGAAATTTGGCATCAAACGAAGGGATGGTATGATATATACGATGTATCCAACTCCTCATGGGGGTTAGTGTGCTAGTAGTGTCTGAGCCTCAATCCGAAAGTAAGCAGCTAAATTAACCATTTTGCTCTCTTTGCTTTTACATACCGGGGGGGTGCGCAACTGCAATCGGGCAACCTGGGAACTGGATCAATGGAGGTTGGAATTTACCTTGTCACTAGGATATCTCAACTAGTGAGTGTCCTCCCACTAAATGAGCCACTTGGTGATTAGGATAGAGTAAGCGTTACGATTTTGGACTATGAAGCTTTTTTGCGTTTAAACTACCGTACTCGTCCGTGGGGATAACCGCAAGTCAAAACTTCCATCAAGTTTTTGTGTTTAAGTGGTGGTCTGTCCCCGTCGTGATCGATTACCCCCGTAAAGCATGTTAGACCACTAACATATGAAAATCGGAATATCTCCATTTCGCACTTCATGCACTCGTTGTTTGCTCGAACGACTGAAGTGGTGTTCGCGCTGATTATTGCATCAAATGCAAACAGCCTGGTCAATCCGTGGGGCACTCAGGTTGTTACAAAGAGCGGTCCCATCATGGGCCTTCATTGGCTTTCAGGCTGCCCTTTTGAGAAAGGGCTTGGCGTGCCAAGCCCGCATGCCCACTCCCACACAACGCCTTTCTCCCTCTGCCGATTTTTGTTATTATCTCCAACATCCACTATCAACCCCGCCTCCCCACCCCCGGAGCCCGGAATTTGATTCAGACCTTTCTCAATATACCTATTCACTTCCTCCCCCCCCCTCATTGGTTCATATCTCACAAAATTTCCTGGAAGTTGAATCTACTTCCGCTTAGGACTCATCACCGCTCACCTATCTCTGTTTCGGCCCCAAGTAAGCTTACTACCTCCTGCTATGTCGTTCTTCGGGTTCGACACATCTCTGCCGAGAGATCGCGGTCATCCGGCAATGGCTCCTGGCTTTTCCCAGGCAACCGATCATTTCGCTGGATTGTCTAACGCTGACGATGATGACGATGATGGGTGGGTTCCTATTTGTTACATATTTGTGCCTTAGAACCACTAACTTTCTGAGTAAAGAATTGATTTTGAGGATACTTATGACGGCCTTGGTGATAAGTTGGACGAAAAAGATGATGCCTTCAATGACGAGACTTTTGGTGCTCCGGAGGAAGCAATAGGTATTCATTTCTTTTCAGAGACCACCCCCACGCAGATTGGCTGAGGTCGAATTTGATATTTAGGGAAGGACTTTGACTTTCACGGGGCAACTGCTCGTGTGGCAGACGCTATGGAGGAGGAACACGAGGTCTTTAATAGGGCAACGAGGAGCCAGTCTGTCGCAAGAGTGGCAGCTACTCCCACACAACCCGCACGAGTCGAGCCTCCGACACATGTGCCGGTCCTCCGCCCAGATATGTCTTTATGGGGATCTGGGCCTGCTACTACACCTCAGCCTGAGCCCCAGCCAGATCCTACACCGGTGGTACCGCCGGTTGGAAGGAAGATATTAAGCCTAGAAGAGGTTGAGGCCCAGATTTTGGCCAATAATGAGCAAAAACATCAATCCTCATTCCAGCAGGTGCCAGTCCAAACGCACCAATTACCTCCCCAACACCAGCACATCCCCCCGATGGTAACCCCTCAGCTACATCAATATCCACTCCAACAACATGATTCGCATCAGCTCCAATCCCAGCAATTTCCTGCACGTATCCAGAGTATGCTCCAGAGAAACCAGACACCCCCTCAAGTTCAGCATCACCAAATCCCCGAACAACACCCTGGGGGCGTGCCGTTGCAACAGCAGAGAATACAGCCAATGGGGCAACCATTACATCCCTCACGGAACCAATATGGAATGACAAATCATGTCCCAGCGCCGCAGCTACAGAAAATGACTGAAGCCGAGAAAGCTCGATTTTTGGAGGAAGAGAGTAAACGTTTGAAGAGAAATCACAAGATCGCCCAACTGGTGAGTACATAATAGAGCATCTGTATGAGGAGCATGAAGCTTACATAATTATTGGACAAAGGCGCGGTACAATGGCTTAATGACCCCTGCGGATAAAAATTTTATAACTCGCATACAACTCCAACATCTGGTCTCTATCAATAATGCTGAGGATAATGCCAATGAGGATTTCTACTACATTGTTCATTCGGCAATTCGGGCTCGCACAAACCCTCAACAGCCCCTCAACCAATTTGCACAGACCTATCTTTTCCGTCAGAGCGCAAGAGGTAGAAACAGGCAACAGGACAACCACCTACAACGGATGGAGCAACAAGTTCAGCGGGCCGTTGCTGCGGCAAAGGCTCGTCCAAAAGCTAGTCAATTAGTGCTAGAAGGCAGTTTGGGTAAAATATCATTTAGCAATGTTAAGACACCACGACCTATGCTCAACATCAAGAAGTCCGACGCCCCTGGTGGAGAGCCTATAAGAAGAGTGAGTCCCCTACTTTTTAGAGGACGATTATTCCGCGTATACTGATATATCTGTCTTAGACTCAGCGTTCAACATTTTCAAGCGCGGATAGAAAATCGTTGCTCAGAGCGATTGAGAATGTTTATGATGCACTGCTAGAGCTAGAGGTTCATGAGCGCGAGAGAGCAAAGCTGCAAATCCTGATGCCAGATCAGCAACCACAACAAGCACATGTCGAATGGTCGGCAAAGAGAGATCAACTAGTAACAAAATTGTGGAAAGAAACCAAAATTATGGAACCAATCGACCCAACGTGAGAGATCCAATATATAGCGTTGGGGATATAGGAAGCTAACACGTCCTTTAGGTCGACTGCCACTCATCCTTTCATTGCAATTCTTTCCTATTCGAAAATGAAGCGGGCAGTACAACGTATATTCCGACACCTGGATCCGGAGCAGCGTGTGACTGTTCTCACTATGATCGTTGTGCACCTGGATGTCCTCGATGTTGTAAAACATGGTGTATACCTTCCAGATGAAACCCAACTTCCCTCAGCTGTCCGTGAGGAGATTGAAATGTTTGCAGCGAGCGTTCTTCCACCCTTGTTAGGCTATGTCTATGAAGCACCGCTTTCGATTGTTATCGGACTTTTGGGAATACTCTTGGAGCGTGTAGATGTCGTGGCTGTGAGCAAGACCAAGATTGGTCTTGCATTTCTAACCATGTTTTCTTCAAGAGCGGAAATCGTTAAGCAAGCTGGAGGGGCGCCGGAAAGCGAGCTTCAGCAATGGCAAATGATGTATGACAGGCTCTTTGATTCTCTTCAAGGACATTGGATGGAATGTTTCCCCCCCGGAATGTTTGTCGATGACGTCTACGTCTGGCAGTTTCTAGCAAGTATTGCCGTTGGAGCCAACATGCCTCAGCAGCAAGCACTAGTGAGTGCAGTGAAGTGGGTCTTTTCATTCCCTCTTTGACTGTGTTTGTCTCTAACCAACCCTGCTCTATAGGGACCGAGTTATGGAGAACGTGAGGGCAAGTAAGACCTTGCCACCCGAGCTTGGTGCACAGAAGAGTGCGAATGTGAATCTCTTTATGAGAGCTATCGGGTTGGATGTTGAATTGCTTGGGTAGATGTGTGGAGGCGCTCGGTGACTGCAAATAAGTATAATTTCTGGCATGGAGTAGAAAGTCTAATCTCTCACAAATGTTTCTGTCTGGTGATTGCTGCCCTCAAATATATCTGAAAGGAGGGTCTCCATAAAATACTAGCGGCCACTTCTGGGTAAAGGCGTCCTCGATTTCAACCCCTCATTATCCCTGGGAATCGTTGATATATATTTTTGTTTTTCACCCTTGTCTATATCCTGCCCGACAGTTTGTGCTCGCCTCTCATGAAATATTCCGTCCATGAGAAGGCATTCTACTGTATATGTCTTCCTGTTGCGCTTATCAGAGCTGTTTATTGGGGTAAGCGGATATTGGCAAAGTGCGAGGAGTATTGCTGGCGATGGGCGTTGCTTTCATGTTTTTCCTAGGTCAGGCACATCTACAGGAGTTGCTTCTAATGGCGGATGAGAGTATCATGGAGCGAGTGATGCGACGAGATTCCGGATTGTGTGGATCGTCATTAAAATTAGCAGTTTTTTAGTTTTTTTTGATAATATTATTTACAATACCAAGAAGTCTTCGCTGAAATGAGTACCGATTAAATAGCAAAGAAGAGCCTTTAGTCCTCCGGGTTTCTTGGGAGGACTAAGTCAGGTGCCTGAGCACGAATGTTAGAGGATGTATGATACGGTACATAGCATTGCCAACGGGTTGCAAGTCTTGGCATGTAATCCCTAGCCCTAAACTCAACCGCGGACTTTTGTCCCCAGCACCTCAGCAGCCGGAGCTCCCTCCAACTCTCACAAGGCGGTGAGTCCACTCACCAACAACACCATCAACCTTTACCCTTCAACTCAACCCGCAATCCTACTCCTGGTCCGCAATTCCTTCAGATAATTGCACATATCATCCCGCTCCCCCATTCCAATAATGCCATACAACACGTCCGCAATACCTCCTTCCGAGGAGGTCACCGGCCATTCTGCTCTTCCTCGTGAGCTATTCGCCAGTTTTACTTCTTTCTCGTCTGTGACCCACTAACGTACCATAGTCTCTCGAGTTAAGAAAATCATAAGACTCGACGACGATGTCAACGGTTGCTCCAACAATGCTGCCTTCCTTGTTACCATTGCTGCTGTGAATATTTCCTCTCCCATCCCCCATTTCCACCTTTAAATATAGGGAGGTTGACGTTCCACAAGGAAATGTTTGTCCAGTACCTCGCAGAGCAGGGGCTAAAAATGACCTACGGCGACCGAAAGCAGCGGAAGACAATGCAATATAAAGACCTGGGTAAATTACGCCTTTATACGACTTCCCTTGTAATTTTCTAACGGGAGTTGTAGCTACTGCTGTAGCCAGAGTAGAAAACCTAGAATTCCTCGCAGATGTTATCCCGCCTACGGTGCCGTACAAGCAGGTTCGGGAGCGGAAGAACAACAAACCGGTTAAGGACGCTGAGGCTGGCCAGTTGACGCTGAACGGGCAGAGGATATTACCGATAGGATCGTCAAACGGTCGTAAAAAGGGCTCTGGAGGGGGTGACACTCTCACCGTTGCCGGTGGTAGGGAGAGGGGGGTGAACGGAAATAAGGGCAACGAGATAGAAATGAGCTAGGTCTCTTTATAATCGGCGGGATGGCTCGGGGCTTGATCGGGGTGCATTCCGCGAGACCTCTTCACATCTACTGATGGACAAAAGCGATGCTCTAGCGGTTTCATGTGATGAGGATACACGGAATTAGGGGAAGTAGGATAGGGTTTTTTGCTTCGCTTACTTGCCGGAATATACTCTTGCTTTTGTTTTCCCTATCTCGGTTGGAGTTTTTTCGGCGAGTGGGCTCTTGGTCGGTTTTCCTTCCCTTGGTGATGGGGTCTCCAAAGCGGAGGGTGGCGACAAGCTTCCACGGATTATCACGAGATACTTTCTTTCTAGCTCAGTAGTCAATCCCATAGTTTCCGCCTCACAAACAAATACGAGAAATCGACTACCAATTCTCAAGATTGCTCCCTTCCGCTTTAGAAACAACAATTGACATTTTCCCCTTTTACCCCACAAGTTACCCATACTGGTAGTGAGATGTAGAAGGATCAAGAATCAACCAAAAGTCGCTCACGTGCAGCAGCATCGCAGGCAGCCAACCAGCAGAAATGATCGCCGGCAACGGCCACACGTCATATTCCATCCTCTTCGTGCGTGCTAAACTAGATAAGATTAATTAGATAAGGAGCCAGGAAAAAGGAAAATCAACCAACCACCCCCCCATCCGATTACCTTACCACTCCGGGTAACCGAAACAATTGTTTCATCAACCCGACTTTCTCCATCCCATCCCGCCATCCCATACTCAACCCCCACCAGGATTCATTCACCTTATCTCGCCTCACATCCGATTCGCGACCAGAGAAACTAACCCCCCTCACTTCATCCCATTCCGCCCCAATCTAAGCGAGAGCAAGCAAGGAAGTGACCAAATGAACTGCCTCCGCACAACCGCCGCACGAGCCCTCCGCCCACGCACAATTGCTCCGCTGACCACAGTCCGCTACGCCGGCGGAGCGTCCACATCCAACTTCGATGATATCAGCGAGTACAAGTCACCCTTCGCCAGTCCTGAGCCCCGCACCACCACCAAGATCCCGGACTTTAGCAAGTACCGTGGCGGAAGCACCTCGGGAAACAAGCTCTTTGGCTACTTCATGGTCGGCACCATGGGGATTTTGTCCGCTGCTGGGGCAAAAGCTACAATTCAAGGTCCCTCTTCCCCTCCTTGTATCTCCGTCCACCGCCAACTACCGTGCTAATTGATTTTTGGGACAGATTTCCTGGTAAACATGTCCGCATCAGCCGACGTCCTAGCCATGGCGAAGGTGGAAGTGAGCCTCTCCGCCATCCCGGAGGGCAAGAACGTCGTCATCAAGTGGCGCGGCAAGCCCGTATTCATTCGGCACCGCACTCCCGATGAGATTGAGGAGGCCAACGCCGTCAAAGTGGAGTCCCTGCGCGATCCCCAGACCGACGCCGAGCGCGTCAAGCAGCCCGAGTGGCTCGTCATGGTGGGTGTCTGCACGCATTTAGGCTGCGTGCCCGTCGGCGAGGCTGGGGACTACGGTGGATGGTTCTGCCCCTGCCACGGATCCCACTACGATATCTCCGGCCGGGTGAGGAGGGGGCCCGCTCCGCTTAATTTAGAGATTCCAGAATATGAGTATGTTTCCTCTGCTATTATAGCGACCGATTGCCGTGGTGGGGGGCTAATGAGGTGCATAGTTTCCCTGAGGAAGGAAAACTCATCATCGGATAGACGACTTGAGAGGGGGGAGGGTTAGATCGTTGCTTTTTCTAATGGTTTGCAACAAAACGGGAAAAAAAAAACGGCTAGTGGATGACTCGGGAATGTGGAGGGAGTGATGGGGAGGGGAGTTGGTATATTTAGAGCGAAACACCCTTTTTGTAGAAATCAATTCATTCTTCTTCGATTCCCATTTTTCCTTTTTCCTTTTTCTCTTTCTGATGTAAAAAAAAAAGCAGGCAAGAAAATATTCACCATCACGTATACTCATCTCCATTTCTATTAAGATCTGTATGAACGGTATATATCATCATATCGCATCCGGGATCACATGAAACGCCAATTGCCACAGGACCCAAATCTTCGCAACTCCCACTACCACCGCTGCAGTATCAACAGTCTACTGATTTAGACTGACCGCCAATTCCAGGCAGACGAGATTTACACGAACCGTACATCTATCTACCACGCCGGTACTTGACAGCGCAATTTCACCATCGCATATGAAACGCTGCACAAACTAGCGTCTATCGTACTGTACCAAACCGCCCCTCTTGCTCGCCTGAAAGAAAAAGGTATCCGTTAAGCTCAGGGGGAAGAAAAAACACTTACCCATCGACGCGCGACCCAGACAGAAAGCAAGAGGTGAAGGCCGTATTTCAAAGCCAACAAACGTATGGGAAAGACATGGAAAACGAAAGATAATAAGAACTTCGCCCAAATCTCTTTCAAGAGTACAGACAAAAACACCATGCGATTTAAGATTAAGGTTTCTCTTTTCTTTTGGAGGAGAAAAAAAAGGGAGAAAAAAAGCAATAGTGTGTAATAGTGTGAGTGCGAACGGCGGTCGTTTCTCTAGTCTGATACAAAAGCGTTTTCCCTAACGCAAACCAAAGTCTGATGTATAAGCACTAAGAGAGAAAGAAAGATGTATGTACGGGATTTTCGAAATGGGTTTAATTTTAATTTTAAGAATTCCACCTCGTCGGGTCCCCACACTAAGAGCTTCTTCCTGCGTTTAAAGAAAGTAATCCGGAGTTCCTATTATAGGGTGTCAGAGTTCACAGTAAACACAATTTTTTTTGGAGAGGGGGAACATACGTCTAGAAACCATTGGTTCTCCAGCCCTCGGGCAAGGATCGAATTGCAAGCTACGCTCCAGTTAGCACATTGTGGCTGAGGATCAAGGATGCGGGGCACTCACAAAGTGTATTTCAGATTCTCGTCAATCTCCATAATAGCCGCCTGGTTACCGCATCTATAACAGTAATTGGGGGCTGCCGAGCCAGTCAGCGATAAATCTCCCAATCGACAATGTGCATATCCCACCCGAGAATATAGTAACTACGTTACGGTCTTGCGACCAATTATAACCCTCCATGACCAACTGATGTGCTCTCGCAACCAGTGTAAGGCCATTATTGTGATTAAAGGCTTCAGATATGTCCTGACCAAATGTGTAACCGGCTCCACGAGGAGATATCCCCCATCCGCAACGGTCATCTGGGTCAGACCACAGCAGGTCACACATGGGACCTTCGTGGGGCACCTCCTGAATACGATCCAACGCTCGAATGTTATCAAGGGTGTCGATACTTGGGGACAGGCCCCCGTGGAGGCAGAAGATTTGGTTATCGATTAAAGCAGTAAGGGGAAGAAAATCGAACAGGTCTGTGAAAAGCCTACACATCATCCCCGTCAGTATAAGTTATGGAGGGAGCGGGCAGATAAGGCAGGTGACACCCGCCACAGATTCCTCGGTATCTTACTTCCAAACATTTGCATTCCCGTACTTGCGCAAACACTCGTCATAGAATCCGTAGACCTGTGTAATTTGCCTGGACTCATGATTGCCCCGCAAAATTGTAATTCTCTGGGGATATCTAATCTTCAACGCAACAAGCAACGTGACCGTCTCAACCGAATAGTATCCACGATCGACATAATCACCTACAAGAACGCATATCAGAATTTGTGGGAACGAACGCACCACACCCCTTTCGACAAGTAGGGCCCCACGAACCCATGAACAGATAATTGGTATCAGGATTGGGACCACCGATCCTGAATAACTCCATCAAATCGTGGAATTGGCCATGAATATCCCCGCAAACTGTGACCGGGCACCTCTGCGGTAAAATGCTCAGTTCACCATCAGACACGGGGAGAAAAGGGGGGCGGGGAAAGGTTATGCCAAGAATAGCGTACCACAGGCTGCACGTTTGACTCGTCTTGAAGTATTTCTCTCGCCTGCAATAACAAGTCAGGAATCGTTCGGTAGGGCGCTTCCGCCAGCTAGCTCATGGTGACGCCTCGAGATCGTGGCTTGGGACGTACCTTTTCACAGAGCCGCTGTACATCCATCTCATTTAGCTGCTTGCACTGCATCAAGTTCTCGATCCATCCATCCAGCTGGTTAATCGATGAGGGGTCCGCGATAGCTATACTAGATGGGGGAGGAGTCTTTCCAACATCCTCCATTTTGGTATCCATTTTTTTTCTTTTCAATATCTCTGTTTGTTAAAATATTCGGGTGAATAAAGAAAGAAAGGGGTGTGTGTTGTTGATCTTCGCTAGGAGGTTTTTCTTTTTCTCTTAGGGAGAGTTGCGGCAATGGAGTTAGTCGTGTGGGGTGTATTTTTTAATTTTTTATTATTTTTTTGACGATAATAAGTTATGGTGCAAAGGTCTTTCTCTAAGGAGCCAACCAACAAGATCTTTATTCGAGCGGATCGTTTCGGATAAGCGGAAGGTGGGGGGGAGGGGGCTCTGGATAAGGGGAGGCGAAGGTGAAGTAAGGTGTGTAATCGTGAGTTGACGATAAGCAGGCTTCGAGAAATGGAAGATGGTTTGTTGTTCGTCGGTGTTGGTGTTGGAGGGGGAAGGGAAGAATGAGTAGTGCGGGATGGGAAAAGGAGCTGATGTGTGAGGGGTACAAATTCTACGAAATGCGGTTCGTGGGGAAGGTCTGGTTAGGTTCTGGGTCTAATGTTGGTTGTAACTTGTAAGCGACCAAATTGAGGGCGGATCAGCGAAGGAGGGAAATTTTGTGGCGGTGCACAACCCAGAGAAACATAAAGACAACCATAAGAACTCCAGAGTTGAGCTGACGCCACCACGTTTTGGCAGTTGTAACTTACAAGTACCGGTACTGTACCCTACTGTACCCTACTTATACTGTTCGTCTTTCCTCCATCGTCATTCGACAATAGCTTTCTCTGCTGATAAGAGCAACAATTTAGTAATCTCCAGTAGAGCATAGTACCATGGCCTAAGCTCCAAGTCTTTCCCCTTCAACCACTCCTCCGGTAGCCTACTAATAATTGACATATCTCTCCATATCCTCCATATCTGTAACCACCACTGCCTACTATTCATCTACTCCACGGCACAGTATAGTACTGCACTGTACACCACTTCAAGCCATCCGCAACCTCCACGATACAATCAAGCATCCACCGTATATCTATCTACCCACTCCGGTGTCCCTCTCTTTCCCCCTCCCGTAATCAATTTTCCACAAAACCCTCTCGATCCCATCGGCCGATTCCAAACCTGCCCCCCCGCCCCCCTCCTCTTCTCCATACGTGTATCCTACCAAAGGTGAAATTTCCCGCCTCCTCCTCCTCTTCCTCCGTAAATCCCGATTACTCGAAAACCGTATCGTAGACCTTGGGAAGAAAAAAGGAAACAAAAAAAACAAAACAATATCAACAACAACAACAACAACAACAACAACGTGTAAGATGATCTATCCATCATCTTGGAACGACCCCTCTCACTCGGACAGTCGGCCCGACTCCTTCCCCCCAAGCTTCTCCTTCCCCGCCATGTTCCTCTAAACGCCTTCCGTGATACATTGATCGATTGACACCTTCCCGAGACACGTGCCGATATATAACTTAATCTTGCCTGTGGGAGTTGCGGTAGCATAGATTGTGTTCTGTGCTCGTGTGCGCACCTGTGGAGGAAAGGGGAAGTCTCTAGTTTTGTACAGTACCCGATGCATGTTCAACCCCGTCCCCTCCCCCACTTAAATAAGTTGGGTATCATGATATACTGACTTCTGAATCGAGGATGGCACCCATATGGCATTATAATTTAATTGAATATATATCTCTCTGCATTAGTAAACTAACTACCCAATCATTACCATCACCATATTGTAGACTATCCCGTTTTTCGTTTGCTTTCTTACTTACTTTCTTTCTTTTTTGCTCGGGGATACTTTCCTCCACTCAATAAAATAAAATAAAGTGGGATAAAAAAGAGCAGCCCCTCCCTCGTCTTCCCCACATATACCGCAGAAATACAAAATGTCGCACGGTGACGACCATCTCATAACCCATTGGCACAGTGTGGTACCCGTCAAGGCCTAAGTCTCGGGGAATTCCAAATCCCGCCCCACCTCACTTCACGACAAGTATGCTCCATTCCACCGAACATGACGCCGCAACCCTATACTACGGAATTTCTTTTTCTTTTTTTCGTTTTTGCGGGGGTCTCAACGCCCCATACCATAATAACCCAAACCAGCGGTATGTGCTCGCAATTCCCTCCATTAGTGCGGTGGTCGTGAGAAAATTGTGATATAACAAGGTAGGAGGTTTAGTTCATGATTATACACTGGGCCCGGGCAAGCGGTACTGTACGTCGTTGGCGACATATCTCTTCATGTCGGTAAGTTGTATGAGCTAGTGGACTACATGTTATATGCTATTACACATATAATATCGCTGGTTTACCAAAAAGAAAGAGGGGGCCTATACTTTTTTTCCTTTTTGTACATGCTTTGCATGTTTTCTGTTGCTGATGCTTGATTCAGCGGTATGATATCAGGGCTGCAGCCTAACAGGTATCATCGGATAGAGAAATGCGAAGGGAAGGGAGGGAGAAAAAAAGAGGACTTTGAACGGAAAATTGTATCGGTGTAAATGAAGGATAGTTGCAAAAAAAAAAACCGAAGCAATTTCTTTAGAGAAAAAAGCGGGACTAGAGATATATCTGGGCCTTTTTTGATTCAAGAAACTTTAGAAGGGAAAAGAAAAGAACTCCCCCGCTAGGTAAATTCCAAACTTGCATTTAGAAACAAGGACTTCCACTTAAAGCTCCCCATGGTGAGGGAGCGGTACGTACCTTGATTGTTAGTAACTATAAAGAGTAAAGCAAATGCGAACCAAAGAGACTCCCTAATTCTCCCAAACTACCGTAATCCAGAAGCAAAATCAGTGCAAGTAGAAATAGCAAAGAAAAAACGAATGCTTGCAACTCGCCCCTACGCCATATCCGAGAACCAAACCGTACCTAACAGACAAAACCAGATATGCGGGAAAAATAATAATAAGAGAGACTCCCCAAAACAGCCAATAGGGAGAATCAGGGGAGAAAAGGAAAAGAAAAAACACCTACAAAGGAAAAGTGAAAAAATGAATAAAATGCAACAGCTAGAGATCAGCTATTGTGACTACAAAAGTACAGTAAGATGGAAAGGAAGGTAGAGGGAAAAAAAAATCATAAAATATTTATTGCAATCAAGAAGTGGCCGAAAACAAAAAAGTACTTCAAACAAGCTCACATGGATTATCAGTTTTGGCGTGTGTAGGGACGATTCATTGTTGCAATCTCGCGTGCTATGTGGGTCCATTCCAACTCGCGCTTGGGTGTGGAGCGATTCTTGAAAGAGATCTTCTCTTCGAACTTAAGCAGCTCATACATGAAACGCAGATGTGGCTGAATGATAACGTTTAGGCGGCGGGCACGAACATAGCAGCTAATATTCGTCAGTAATGGCCTGCGATAAAAAAATCGGAGTTTGAAAACCTACTAGGCTCGAGGAAGTGAGAGGTTGAGGGCACGCATGACCTCAGCGATGCATATTGTTGCTGACCGAGAGACCCCTACTCGGCAGTGTACAAGGATTGGCTCATCCGCATGGCGGCCTTCTTCTAGACGATATCAGTAAGGAATTAACACAGCTAAGAGAATTATCAGCCGGCATACCAATGAAATCCAGACACCGCCTGAACTGATACTCTAGTGGGTCACATCCGTTATCCTGCAAATCTCTTACAACCATCGCATTATCAATTCCCCATTTACTCTTTTCTTTATCCGTCCAAGATAGCTCCTCGCCAATACTCAAGACGCGCTTGATACCCAACGCAGCAAGCAACCCAGGGTTATTGGCGTGCTGCAGGTTTCCCAGGTACATGTAGGACAGGATACGGCTGGGTAGTGATCCATCCATGCGGAGGATCCACCCGGGGGAGTTGAGTACAGCGGGTTTAAGACAATAACCCTTGTCCTCAGCAGCCGCCTCAAGAATCCGATGCTCAGCAAAGCGGAGGAAATGCAGGTCCTTTTCGTACGCAAAGAAATTTCGACCTTTAACGGTGTGTAGTTGAATCCAGGCTGAATGTGCAGGTAATCCTTCAGAATACATAAGATACGCTAGGGCTAGCAGTGAAGTTTCGGTGTAGCCATCTGTGCAATGAATCAATATCCGGCGAGGCTCGCGAGGTGGGGTCATCGAGAGATCGCCATCAGCATCATGCGCCTCTTGATGCCTGCCACTTGCAACGGATTGTATGAAACGGCAAGTATCGATAATACCGTCAACTTCCGCGGCCGTATACCTCAGCGGTGTCATTGTACCCGAGCCAGGAAATTCAAGGCATTGCGTTGCATCCGCATGGTCCATGATCTCACTCAGATCCCGAAGGTTTTCGATTGACGGCATTTGGGCCAAGTCACTAGCCTCAATCAACAGACCATACGGTGGTTCGCGCTCCGGCTCAGGGGCGGTATCGGCACTAGACCCTAGCCAAACATTTTTTGAGATTTCTGTTGCCCTGGACATGGAGCACATTTCCATTCTTTCCCAGTGACCTACTAAAACATTAGAGTTCCTCCCTTACCGAGACGGATTCGGAATAGCTTACAAAAATCAATCACTTTTCCCGTTAAATTCCCAGCCAAGTCTAGGGTAACAATCTCGGGAAAGTAGGTCTCAAACATTGAGAATGGGCCTAATCTTGTCAGCACTTCCTCGATCGAGAGAATGAATCAAGAAGAGCGGCAGCTCACTCTGAACAACAAAAGTGCTGTATACTGGGAATTCCCGCGTTGAGTTTCTTTGATATTGAGCCCTGTAGTCTATTTGGGCGGTTGAGATCTGCTTTGAAATCCTGGTGATTTCCCCGGGATCAACATCATTATCTCCGTAAATAATGATATCAGATAAACACGCAAACTTTCCCACTTGGATGTGAAAGTTACGAACATTGAACCCCTCTCTCGGATCTACGACAAGGAATCCAGTGGTTGCTGGGTCTGGCGGAAGAATCTCCTCCGGTGTAATGGCACCCTTCAATCTTGCGCAAGACATATCCCCAACTTTGACAATACAAATACCACGATAACAAGTAGGTGCCCTCCTCATCGATTTCTTACGGGCATAGAAGAAAGCAAGTTGCATTGAATTCTCTGGGTGGAGGCCATGGGCCCAGGGAAACAGTTGTTCAATATCTGGTAGGCTTTGTCTCGAGCTATAGTTAAGGGAGGCGGCTACACCAGCAGCATCAATGGCATGGACGGGTGGAGATTCCGAAATTAGGGGATAGCTTTCTGCCGGAAACAATAAAGAAGCCATAGAACGATTTCCCTCTTCAGACGAATGCGACCCCTCAGAATGAGGGGAGGCAGGCGGTGTGACTGGGTTCCCATAGTTAGGGGCTCCAGGTCCAGATAGAGCCATGTGCTTGTTAGGGATTGGGATGGGGGCAGTAGTAGAGGCGGAGCCGGGCAACGGTAGGGCTGGGGCCGGTGTAGAAGTAGGCATTGGTGGAGGAGTGGGAGTGTCCCTTGGAGGTTGGATGGCCACGGCAGCCATGGCAACCACTTTCTATGCAATGAATTATGGGGGAAAGTTGCAAGTGCGGACGTTCGATAAAGGGATTCTCGGTTTGCTATGCAGACCTCGATGCTTGGTGACGCTAGCCGGACTAGTTTGCTCGACAATCTTGAGACTAGAGGTCGGAGGAGGATTGACACCGAATCAGGAAGTTATGACACCCCAATATTCTGTGACTGATTGATCCGAGGATCGGGTAGAGCGCTGCGGTAAAAGCAGCAGCAGGAACGGAGATCAGAATGATATTGGGCGGATAGCTGAGGTGAGCGGAAGTATCGAAGAGTGAAATTCGGAGGGAATTTCGGCGTGGTAGTAGGGGTGGAATAGCGGGGAGGGATGGATATGTAGCGGAATTCGTTGGGCGATACAGCTTTTAGAGGGAAATTATGGAGGGGGGGGAGTTTCTTGGTGTGGTAAAGAAGAAGGATGGAGGGCGGGTAGTTGATTGTGAGAGCGACGGATGCCCTCCCTTTGGTGTGAGGGAGGGGGAGATGGAGGCAGATAGTGAGTAGGTGTGCAAGGTATGTAGGAATGTCGAATGGGTGTGGGTATGTATCCTACCGTCGCACTGTAAGTAGGAGATACCGAGTGGGAGAGACGCAGCTACCGGTACTAGTACAGTACTAGGGCCGATACGGGGGATATAGCGCAGGTCAGTTAAAGCTGCCGTCAGCGAGGGCACCCCTAAACCAGAGGTTTCCACAGTTCAATGCGCACAGCTGAGAAAACGGTAAACAGTTTGCGGGGGGAGGGGGAGGGGGAGGGGGAGGGGCGTTATGAGGAGGAGAAACGGGAGGAGGAGGTTTAAAGTGGGAGGAGAGCGCAGGCGGGACACAATGAGGAGGAGGGAAATAGTTAAAGAAATTACGATGATGTTGACGAGGCGGGACAAAAATTAGCTTTGACGTCGTTGTCGTGGCTCCCTTTTCGCAGTTGGTGGGATAAGGAATGAGAGATGCGGGTCGTCTCTGGATTAACAGTCTAGAGTTTCATATCCACCCTTTTGGCTGTCTCTCACAAGCTACCACGCGGTAGTGCACCGATATGCTAGAAGGTTTTCTTTCTTTCTTTCAAGCAGCGCAGTGCATCCCAGTAGGCAAGGAATATGATATTCCTGAAGCAAATGTAGTAACTTACACGCTCGATCAACTTGGGCACAGCAACCATTCGCTGGGAGGGGGGGTAGAAGGCGTGCAGCTACGACCTTACCGTACCCTCCTCTCGCCCTCATCTTCCGTCACCGTCACCCACCACATGAAGAGTGCACTTCTACAAGTAACACACGCCTTTTTTTCCAATTTGGTATTCGCATTTGCAGTGTTGCAGTTGCAGCGCAGTTGCAGACACCCAGACACCCACCCACGGACAGCAACGGACGCAGACAGAGAGCGACTAAAGCGCAAGACACCAGAAATTTCTCCCTCCCCACTCTCCCCACGAGTACCTACCCTAGACTCCTAGAAGAAAACAAAAAAGAGAGGACCTGCCCCTCCTGTACCGTATTGTTTTCTGAGTAATGATTGGTCAAATAGGGTTTTGGCTAGTTGTATGGTGTAATGTGGTTGGGTTTTGGTTGTTTTTCTATGCTCTCCGTCCTTGCATCTTCAACGCTGCCGTGCTGTACCGTATCTACTCTACTTTTGCTTATCGCATTCGGGGTGGCCATCCCACCCTTTCACACCCACCTCTAACCTTTTACTGCACGCATCAAGCGAATGGATTACCTATCACTACTCTTGCGATCCCTGCTAACCGGTTATTTTAGTTTCAATTCCTCGAAGCGAAAAAGTGTGGCTCCGACGCTGCTAGGCGGAGACACGGGTTATCCCTCGTGCCTGTCTTCCCTCACTTGTGAATCTTGAACGGTCGTAAGGCTGGGGATGAGTCCAAGGTCGAAATGAAGGGAAAAGGGGGGAAACAGTTGGAAAAATAAAGTCAAGCATGGGTGAGTGAGAAGATCGTAGTGAAGCCCGACTAAGGCACTCATAATACCGGTGGTAGAGGCATTTTGTGTGGAGGCTCACAGAAAGAAAAACCAACGTTACCTAGGAGGTTCGAGTGTTGTCAAGACTACGCTCTTTCATTCAAAGATAGCATGACACTTTTAGAATGGCCTGTTTGGGGGGATTTGTTTGGGTTTATGTTAATCATGACTGTTGGAAGTTGGATGCACTGTGCTGTACTCGAGTACAGTACGATGCCGGGATGGTAGACTGAACCATGAAAATTGCTAACATGAGAATGTGGCCCTTTCTTGTCTAATGCTACCCTGTTTGCTGGAGGTAATACGGTACTGGCGCAGGGTTGTTGGCTCCACGTACTCGTAGATAGGGTGTAGATTGACTTGATCTCATTCCTCCTCTCGAGCTCTGCTTAACTATGTAGACGGTATGCATAGGGTGTAGACTAGCTATGGCAGCGTGATACAGCATTTGGGGTGCACGATATGGGTAAATTTAGTTCATGCGATGCTCTACCGTGGCTTTACTTTTTAGACAAGTTTACTGTACTCCATAAATACTTCAACGGGTTGGGCCTTGCCTCACTCCTGCAAACAACGCCTGGGGAGGGCCACTTCTCCAGGGCTCCCCACAAACGAAAAGCATTACCAGAGTTATGGGATGCACCGATCCAAATGCTTCCTCACTGCTCTGCTGATCCTGACTAAAAAAAGGAACCTTGCAAACAAAAGCTGTGTCCTGTCGATAACGCGGATTCCCGGAGTCACAACCCACTCAGCTCACAATGTCTCAACTCTCGAAGAGCAAAACGCGAGGATAACCGTGGCACTAACTACCGGTACATCATCAAGCGTTGGCAAAAGCCCAAGTAGTTATCAGCCCAGCCTGGGCGCCCCGTATGCCTCGAGGCGAGGGCGCTCCCAAACACAGTAGACTCCTGATATAAAATCTCTCGATGCAGGGGAGAGCCCTACCCTCAAGATTTCCCTCAGCCTGTCTGTATCGAAGGTCTGCGGATAGCGCCGCTAGTCGGTAATTTATCATAACGCCTATTAGTAACTGAGGGTGTCCTAGAAGTACTAGCAGCTTTAGATAAGCTCCGATGGTCCGAAATTGGGGCTCAATCTCACCGCAAGCATCGATTACGCTGCTGTTACTAGCAGGAATACTGGCCGGGTCCACAAAATTCCGATGGGGGTTGGTTGGTATCTGATGGTCGATAGACTATAGAGCATTAAAACGTTTTGGGGATAGATTGTACCAATGATTGAAACTGGCGGTAAGTGCTCCCCTGCTCTCTACTCGAGTACCCGGGCCATGATTTGAAGGCGGTAGTAAGAATGCCACCTCTGAACATCGCCGCCTTTCTGCCCAGGACCATTGGAAGGTTTCCAAATCACCAGTATACAGTATACGCGCATCGTGCCGGATATATCACGTTGCACTCATGCGGGGTGGGGTCGCTTGGCTGGCACCAAAGCTCGTCCAAATTGTTAAGCACCCCAGTGAGGGTTGGGGCAAGGAAAGGAGATGGTCCAAGGGCCACTTTTGAATGTGATACAACCGTTACCCGTTCTGCAATTTCTATTGGTCGACCCCAGATGATCGGCCCTGGTTTTTGCCCCCGACCTGCGCAACAAACGCTCGTGCTTGTTGGGCATATGTCCACCACCACCAATGGTGAGGTTGGTAAAATCCCTACTGTGCCTCAACCACGCCCACCCTACCGCATCGGATATCCGAGCGAGAAACCGGCTGACGTCTCGAACCCAAAGCTTATCTTTGAACCAGTTATTCCGAAACTTAACCATAAACCTCATTTGCTGCCGACTCCCCCCTTTCCCACGGGGAACTGCAAAGTTCATGTCCGGGGAAATCTGCAGGTTGCGCTTTCAAGCTATATATTGGGTACCGGATCTCTCAATCATTGCCTCCCAGCATATTTATGCAGGGTTGCCCCTACCCTCCTTAGCTTAATATTGGGGGGAAAGAAAAGAAAAACCGTTAGGCACGAGCAGTGCCGCACTGATACCGGTACCCTCGGTAAAAGCTAATCCACTCGTCCCTGGAAAGAAGTACCGGTGCCTAGAAATAGGGATTGAAGGAAATACCGATATATTATGGTATCATAAAATATTTATGGGACCCTCAATGCCCATACTATACACAATATACCCCCCTTTTGTTTTCGGGTACCGGTACTTGCAACCTTGTTTCCATTCTTCCTAAATACAATCCGCCTATCTAAATAGGTATCGCTGCACGGGTACTTCTTACCTGAGACAAGCAGCGGAGGCATCGGTGGTTCGGCATTTCCCAATCGCATCGGAAGAGCCAGCGCCACATGAATCTTCCTTCCTTGTGCGTCGCTACACCTCATCTGTCCCCGGTCGTCCCCCCCCTCCTCGGTAGACTACGGCGTTCCGCCCGATCAAGATGATCCGGTGGCACCGCACTTTATTTAGACGTACCGATCTTTTGTTTAAAAGGTCCCTGGATTACCTGCGGATTACCTGTGATGGGCAACCCTGACTCTGCGATAGATTTTCCAACCTTATTGATGTTTTGCCTAGGGCCTGTGGCGGTCTCTCTCGAGATATTTCTCACATCTATCGTAGGCTCACCTTTCTCGGAACTTTCCTCGCAGCGATATCTGGGCCGCTAAGAACCCAGACAATCAGCGCAGAAGCCCGCGGCCGAAGGGGCACGAGATGCTACTACGGTATACTAGACCGGGAGGTCTTGAAAAAATTAATGGAATTCTGGATGGGCCTTGTGTCAAACACCTTCCAAATCCTCCTTTGTTTCCAGTGTTATTATGTAGCTAATCCCACACTCAGGCCCCGCAACTCGCTGGTTCCTAGCTTGCACGGCGTTGCTTCAAGAATGGCTTGGAAATAGGCTATGGAGGCTAATATTCCGTTGATTCGAAACCACCTTTAGAGCACCTTCTTCCCGGTCTCGGCGAGACATGGCGCTCCATATTTCAATACTCGCACCCGGCTATAGAGCCCAAAGATTTTTATTATGATTAACTATACGTATGCCTATGTGCAGCAGATTATCTGTCAGATATAAAACGAGAAGCAAGCTTTCCCCTACTCCTCCAGTCTAATGTTGATGACCCAAAAGGAAGCAAAAACGGTATCCATGCATTACGAAAGAAACCCCATCAAACACTAGGCCTTTTCACTCGTTTCCACAATCTTCTCTCCGGACTCGGCTGCCCATTTTCTCTCAAACTCCCCGTCAACATGGAATTTCTGATCGACTCTTGTGACAGCGTACACCGTCACAACAACCACCTCCAATAGCGGTGTGAATACATAGAATGACGCGCGACTGTTGAACCAGCCTGGATCTGTGAATGGTCGGGGCATGAATGATGTTGCTGCACGAAGAGCAGTGGATAATGCTGTCCCAGTTAGTACGAATATCATAGAGCACTATCTAAAACGTGGCAAGGGTGAAGTACTGAGAATGCCGGAAACGAAGAGAACAATCAAGGTTTTCTCCGTTAGCTCTCCCCTCTTTCCAAAGTTCTGTCGCGGAGTGTTGGAAGGGAAAAAGTGCCCGATCAGAAGCATTGGTATCGGGGCAAAGGCAAAAATGGTAAAGTAGATGATCCCGAACTTGCGGATACCTTTCCGTTGTGGTCAGCACTAACTTTGAAATAAATAGCGCGGCCGCAGGATCTTACCCAGGTCGATACGTAGCGTGTGAGTACTCAGAGTGTAAAACGATTGGACAGTTGTAGTAATGACTAAGAATCATATATTAGCACCTAGCTTTCCCTGCATTACATGCCCTTGGCGAGGAAGCAGTACTCATTATCAACACTGGCAGGAGAGAGAAATAGTAGACCAAAAACGCCCGGTCGAATAATTTACTCCCCACGAGTCTTGGGTGGTACGCTCTCAACAACCGCTGCGTAAAATTCATATTGATGATAAACAATAGCACCACCCCTGCAGCGACAAACACACTTGCAGCGATAGCAACCGGCACATCTTTTGGATGTGTCGCCCAAGCTATCGTACAGCCCTGTTAGCGGACGCATGATCAACGTAAAAAGGGAGCAGACGAGTATGCAGGCAGGTGTGCATCCGTACCTATGCGCATCGCAAATGTAACAATCCTGGACATGCAGAAGCCAAAAGTGACGGCGTTGAATACGAAGAAGTGGCCTCTCCCGTGATTCCTCTTGAACAGCGTCATGTGCGTGGCAGCGAAGAAGATGAATATCGCGATGAATATAGATGAGATTGGTACATCTACGCTTTTGTTCGGCCTACCGCCGTAGCCTGCTGTCTTTGGGAGGTATGGGGGTCCCGAAGGCTGGTGGTATCAGAATCGTCGTCAGTATCCTTCCTCCGTTCATTCAGAACATGAGACCAGGAGGGAAAAAATTAAACAGAGTGGAATCATACCATCATTTGTCCCTGCTGTCCAGACATATCTCATCTAAACTTTAATCCGTAACCTACAAAATAAAATCAAAATCAAGAGAGAGAGAAAAAAAAAAGGTAAAAAATCTCCAAAAAACGTCGTTATTATCCCACCCTCTCTTCAATTCGCTTCACTCTCAAATATGGATAGATAGATGGATAGTTCGTCCTCGCTTTCTCTAGCTCCAACCCGGTTAATCCAATTCCGATCTGGTTCCCGCACCCTCCATCCTTCCCCTCTTTCCTTATATACGGAAGGGAAAAGAAAAAAAAAAGAAAAAAGAAGATACACAAAACCCCCATCAACTTCCCGTGCAGTCGGCCGAATAACCCTCCACCGCAGCGAATGATGGTCCACCGAATGACGCTTGGACCGACGCCGGGGATAGCGAGCACCGATGGTTACACGAAGCGTCATTGCTCGAACTGACAAATTTAGGCAAGCGTGAGGAAATTGTCCGGATGCCGGCATTCAGGAAACTCGCGAGCAGCGGAGTACCGGTATTGGTGTCACTCGAGTACGATACTCGAGTACGGTATACAAGTACCGTAAAAACTCGTGAAATCCACTATCTCCGTGCTGTCACGAATATCCCTGTAAATCGCGACATCAGCCCAAGATAGGTTTAGCTGGCCAAGGTAACAAGATCCAGCACAGCCAGATGACTCAGGCTATACCGTGTCAGGAAAGCACTAACCCTTCTTAAGAACTTTTGACTTAGAATCTGGAGATTAGGGGCCGACGGAGATAGTGGATTTCACGAGTTTTTACGGTACTCGAGTACGGTCGTGCAGATCTGGATCCTTGAAAATGCTTGTTTCGCTTTTCTTGGCTCTCGCACCCGGACGTGAGCGGTTCGTGAATGGCTAGGGAACTAATCGGTGACGTAAGCTAGCTTCCTGAATTGGCGAGACGCCGCCGCACATGTCAAGTTTTGGGACGGGGGTTCACTTGGTGCCGCAAGAAACAAGCAAACTTTCGTCGGTATATAACATAAAGTGGTATTGGCTAAAATTGCCCGCGCCTCTCTGCCAAGGGAGTCGCCGACTACCGAATTTTGGTGATAAATCTCGCCAAAATTGGGTTGCTGGAGGTGCGCTGGTGGGGGGCCTCCCAGACCACCCGGACGGATGCTGATTAGTAGGTTTTGGGTGAGGAAAGGAGGGGTGGTAGTACCGTACACACACAGTCGCCACAGTCCATCCGAGTACGGGTAAACCACTTGAAGGTTTCTCATTTGGGTTTAGCTGTCCGGGTGGCCTGGGAGGCTGTCTGCGGTTTCAGTAAGGTTGTGGTTCAAAAGGTCCTCGAGTCACCTAGACTATTGTCTCGAATATTGACAGGGGCGGCGCAAAATTTTAGTGTCCTGCCGGTCCACGAGGCACTGTACCAGTACGGTAGTCCCAGTACCGGTGGTATGTATGATACTTGCAACTTGCATACCGGTAAGTTAAGGTATCTGAAACCAGACAAGGATTTTATTTATTTTTATTTTTTCCCTCATTTTTTTTTCCTTCCTCTTTCTTTTGGTTGGTTGAGTGGCTGTGTAACGTGTAACAATGGCCGTACTTGTATCGGTACAGATACCCATTGACAGATCCATGCAAACTACTGGAGGGGATAACTTGGCCAGTCATGTGACCTTCTCGATCTATGCTTTTTTTCACAGGATTGGAGCGCATGCTGTGTCAGTCATACGGGACTCACTGTTCGGGTACCGGTATTGGCAGTGGGGGAGAAAACGTGGCGATCACTCGAGTGCGGTAGAAGGGTCGAGAAGAGAGGGGGGAATGTTGGTCTGATATGTATGAGACCTGTGGCAAGCTGTTACCAAGGGAGGGCTGAGACGCCGGTTATCACACGTGTGGGGGAGGGATGAGTGATATCGGGATCGGATCGGGATTGCGCGGTGCAGATATGGGATTGTGCTGTGCGTCACAGAGCGGAAGGGAGTGTCCTGTGCTGTGTTTGCGCTGGGATCACCGAGGGCTGCAAAGGACGAGTGCAATACTGGTACGGGTTGTTTGTCGGGACTTGGGAGACTGCATCAAAACGCTTGAGAGCCTGGACGAAGTGGAAAGAGAGAAGGAAAAAAGAAAAACTGGAGTGTCTTAGATGCCCCCAGTCATTGCAAAAAGCAAAAAAGCAAAAAAATCCTTCTTTTTTTTCCAGGTGCTGCTGTTACTCATTGGCCATGCCATTATATGAAGACGCTTCTGGGCCCCAGGTTGCTGAGAAAGCTATCAAGGCATCGTGGAAGGGCATAGATCACGGCGTAGGGGTTCTTCTCAGGGTTTTTCTTTTCTTTTCCCCTTCTGGGCAGTTGGTCTTCGTTTCTAGAACGTTTTGTAGGTCTAACACTCTAGGCAAACATCCCAGAATTATCCCTCTTCTGGGTAGGGAATAGTACCGGTTAGACTGCCTCCCTAGCCACCCGGACACACCCCCCTCCACCCGGACAGCTAAACCCAAATAAGAAATTTTCGAGTGGATAAACTGCACTAACTGCCGCCCGTTTCCTCATACAAAACCCACCAAACAGTATCTGTCCGGGTGGCTAGGGAGGCAGTCTATGCCGCGGTACAGTGCGGCACAGTGCTGGACGTCGGCCGGTGGATACCATGTGGCTTTAAGTCAGAACAAGGAAGAGATACCGGTACGGGGGAAATATACTTCTGGAATATAGTGACTGGGCCCGGGGGTTTCTGTTAGGTTACTTGATGCTTTTTGTGTCTAAGAGGACTGGGCCCCATCTTGCAGGTTGAATTATAGATTTGGTTTGGTTTGTTATGGCTGTTGACACTACAGTATGCACTCTAACGGAATAGTGGTACCCGCGTTAAACGCTGGCATAATAATATTATGTTCTTAAAATGAAATAGCATACACGGTATCCGGGAAGGTTTCTCCTTAAATCTATGCATGCAGCATAAGCCAAGGCGAGCGACCATCCCAAGCCCCATCCCGGCTTCTAAAGCGCAGAGATAATTAACCTAACCTCTCATAGACCCTTCATTGATTCTTCTTCTGGCCAGACAACACCCTTTCCTGATGCCCGACCATCAGCTCCGGTCTCGGCTGAGTTATAGAATTTTGAAATATTGTAACAAGTCTCCACTCTGTATCGTCTTACTTTGTAGAAAGTCTCAACTCTATCGCTTCTTGCTCTGTAACAGTACCGAAGGTGGAACCATTGCTGGCACAAGCAATCTGCCACCCTGACCCCCGCCCAATTAACTGTCGTGGAGGCTGCAAGGGCAGTCCGGGAAATGGTCGGTGAGGAACATCTGCTAAACCCCGTAGCCGGGGGAGCCGCACTGCTCTTTCACGGTGCTGTCATTCCAACATCCGATACCGATCTCGCTATCACGGGTGGTTCCTTGAACAAATTCCATGGACTGTCCAAGAACGATAAGCATTTTCCCCAGGCTCTACCCGCCAATTCGTAAAGTATCCGGATATAGAGAAAAAGACCTGGATCCAAGAGATATTTATTATCCCGTATGCTCGGGACAATATATGGTCACCGGGGGCCTTCATTGCTGCGAAGGAAACTCCCATATACCGTACGACCATCTAGCTTGGCGCCAAGGGAGTTTCTTTATATCCAGATACCAGCACTTTACGAATTGGCGAGTACTGGATTCCTGAGAGTATCACCCGTTGTACGGTTTCCATGTTGAGGTAGATTTCCTCGACAAGTCAGGGGAGGGGGGACACACCCCGGTAAGAAGGTAAATGATGAGATGGACAGGGGTATGGGTGACCCGAGAGCATATCTGTGGCAGCACTAATAACAGTAAAGCAGCCTGATCCCTCAAGCTTGTCAGCCCCTCCAGCTCAAGATGCGCTCATAACATGTTCCTACGTTGGCACTGCTGCTGCGCAAGGTGGCTAGAACAGCGTTAAATAATAGGGGATTAGAGGAGGAGGGAAAGGTGATTCTGGATGCGATAATGGTGAAGCTTTCACATTTGGAGAAGGGGAAGCGTGCGCTTAGGATGATAACAACATTGTTATAGAGTAGAGAGTAGAATGCACCAATAGGAGATGAGCTATTCTTATCCCTTTGTCTTCGCTGCTTTTATTACAATGTGGATGGAGGGGATAATAATAATAGCCCAAAATGGTGAATGTAAGCCACTCTTCTATCATATAGCAGGGGAGTGGCCGGTGTGGAGTGCATCCTCTCTCAGCCACGAAATGCAAGAAACGGAAGCCACTAGTAGCATTACTGTACTTAAGCTCGGCAACCAATCTTGTGGTACTATTGTTAGAAGTTGGGCCTATCCTAATCTACACTACTGCTAATAGTTGGACTACTGTAAAAACTAGAATAATTGGTAATGATGCTAGGGCGTTTGGAATTTCCTCCTTTGGATTAAGGGGAGGAAAAACAGTGAAAGGATTCTCTTTCAGCCCCACTTGAGGGTGAATGAAAAGAAAAATCCAGTGCATCTTACTAGGAGAGGCAACTCCAGCGCCCCAGCCAGATCATCAATTACTCCAGTTCTTACCGCAAACCGTTCTAAAGCAACTTAAGAACGCATGGGAGGGACTTGTTTCATAGCAAGCAACGGAGTCTCTTCGTGCGGTGCTTGAACTATGGTTCAACTACTTTAATTTTTGGAGTAGGGAGAACTCTTACTATTCGAGGACGGGAAGTATGTCCAGAGCGAGCACGGAATTAACTTATTTATAGTCGGTGGCGGTTTTTGCCTTTTTTTATACTTTTACTTTTACGATCACTTGAGAACCTACGCCTGTGCTTAACGTCGATAATAGGGAAACGATGGATTACCTAGTGAGGGATTGTGGTTTTGTTTTGGATGGAAGGGCTAGCTGCCAATTTTGGTCAACCATGCCATGCACTAGTACTTGTAATGCTTGAGGGTGTGCCAAACGCGAGAACGTTCGTTGGACGGCGGTGTCCGGCACTCCCCAACTATTTCATGGGCCCTTAAACTCTAGAGACCGGTAAAAGAAGGTCTGAGCGTGTAGTTCAGAAAGGCGAAATGACTATAATTGAGGGTGCAAATCTTAGGAAGGAAGGTAGAGGAGAAGGCTGCTGCCGTACCAATGGGGAGGCAAGGTGGAACATCCAGGTGACTGCCAGTAAGGCAAAAGAAGCCCCGATTCTTAACATATATCCTTACATTCTATCACCTGGGGTGCGGATTTTGTAGAGTTTGATGAAGGGATGTTTTGGCTCAAGACAGGGATTATTTTTCTGGTTAACTTAACTATCCCTGCCTTGTACGAGCACATTTCCCTGGTATTTGTACCAGTCTAGATTCTTAGGGTTGAAGAAAGTATATGTTGTAATACTTGTCGTTTCCCTTTTTTGCGTCACACTTGTTCTTGAGTCACGCTTGCTTTTTACCGATTATGGGCCGAAGCGGAATAGGAGGTGGGCTGGCTGTGATTTGGAGTCAGGTTTGGGATTCCGGATGTCGTTTTTATCTTACCATATCATGGTTAAAAGAAAAGACTGGACCCGGGGGTTTCTATTTTTTAAGGCTCCATGTGCAGTTCCAAGAAGGGGCAACACTCTCCCGGGGTCTGGGGATTTTGCACTTGAGTATTTGTAAACTAGTCAATTCCGTTGGCTCGGACTCTGGTGATTTTCTCAGGGGGGAGGGAGTGGGCTTGATGCTTGCATGTCCTTTGATGGCCGGGTCTGGTGAACGACAAGAGGGCTGGTTGAAGGTCCTACCCTGTGACTGGACCTCTGTCTCCAGTTTTTTGCTCTTGAGAGAATGAAGCTGTATCTTGGCTCGTAGGCTCCATGTCAATGCCACTTTCTGGAGAAACATTCATACCTTTGGGGGCCTGAAGAGAACATCCGAGTGAGACCGGGTGAGTCCTATGATGCTGTTTGTAGTGTTTCAAAATGGGGTCCACCCCATTGTTCAAATAGAGCTCCAGCTCCGGGATAAGAACGGGCTATGGCTGCCCGTGTCATAAGGGGTAGTAACCTTCGCTCACAAGACCACCAGAGCCTCCATCCGCGGGCCTGTCCTACCGAGTTGGTGCCACCATGAATCTGTGGTATCACTAACGAGAAGCTCGATACGTCATATTTCGAGATTAATTGTGCTTCTCTCATTCTGGGTTCCGTGCTGCTCCTCTATCTCTTCCCAACCCTGCCTTTTTCATTTCTTCCCCCTCTTCGGTTACTTGGCTGAGTCTGTTCCCGGGATTGGGTCTCATTTAGTGTGCATAAGTTCCTAGGCATTCTTCGTACCCAAATACACTTCCAAGTTCATGACTCACTTGCCTAGAAGATGAAGGAGTCTTCTCTGGAATCCGGGTCATATGCGATAACTCAGAGGTTTTTTCTTTCTTTTTAATTTCTTCTAGAGCTACGCTGATGTCCAAATATCTGGGCCTGACAACCTGATGCCTATCACAACTCTTGGTGCACAGCTTTGCGGCCGCTGACCGCTAGACACCCTTCGCTAAACAGTAGAGACCAGCCTGTGGGCATAATGAAGGAACCACTTAGACGTAAGTTCCCACCCCGGATGTAAGAAAAGGGAAGGCTGAAACATGCTCTCTAGGCTCTAAAATGTGGGCAAGAGCAGTTGGCACTGGATTAGGGAGAAGTATGCATCGCCACAGCAGACAAGGGAAGGCTGGAAACCGCTCTCAAGACCCGCCGGGAACGGATTGAAGTGGGCATTGGGGAGAGGGATGTGGTAGAAACCCAGACTCACTAGATAAACTTGGTAGCTAAAAGCAATGCCTTTTGATACTTGGGAGGAGCATGGGGGTAGAGGGAATAATCTACCTGATGTAGATGTGCCAGCTGGACATGCATGAGAAGGCTGCTTTAAATTATACAGATTTTGGGAGGGCTATATAGTAAGGGTACGGAGTTCTCGTAGCTATGACAGGGGGCGCTAAGAAGCTCTAAAGGGCTTTGTGTGGTCTGCATCAAGCAGCAGGTTGTGACACTACCTAGGCAGAATCCGGACTAGCTGTCATATATGCTGGTTGAGAATTTCCGGCATGATGATGGAAGATGCTCCGATGCGCTGTTGGAGGTGGCTAATTATTCGGCAGATCTCCTTTCATTACCTGCCCCTTTGCCATCACATTCGATGGGTAGCCTGGTCCTTCACGGTTGCATAAGTAGCTTACCCATGGTATGGGGTCGGCTGTGCAGTTAAAGTTTCTCTAGTTTTCTCATCTACTGCACCTTCCCCGATTAGTCTCACCCACAGCTATTCATATAAGCCCTTTCCCAACATCTGCAGTGTCACGCTATGAGTTAGGTTATAATATAAAAAAGGATTCTCTAATTCGTTTGTCTACCAGCCGAACTGGCCCGGCCTGCAGAGTGTACATTTATATACGTACAATATCAATGACCAATAACTTCCTTCCACCGGCTATTTTGAAGACCCCAACCATATCCATCATCCCCCTCCCCCCCTTTGCGCAGAATCTACTCTGCCGGGTTGAACTTTCCTAAAAGCTTTTGGTCTACTCAATCCCTTATCCTTCAACCCACATTTCCGAGACAATATTGCACAGCCGTGCTCCTCACAAACTAGCATTAGGCTCTCCTTCCCGAGATTTGTGGAAGCCTTGTTCTAGCCTTGTGTATCCACCTTCCCCCCACGTACCTTTTAGGAACCTGGACGCGTGGTCATAGGGTGTCACTCGAGTGTGACGCAGTTCCACTCTGTTGTTGGATGGCAGGCTTCATGGCAACCTTGTTATGGGGGCTCGTCAGATAGTGAACGGATTATCATGCTGTATATGGAAGTGGAACTGGAGGGTTTCTCACTCCCGTTTTTCCTTCCCTTTTTTCTGTGAAAGAGCACCCGTGAAATGTGAGCCTCTAGGGTTCTGTATGGCTGGGAGTTTTTTTTTTTTTGAAAGCCCAGGGCGTTAGGGGAGGGGCAGCGGAAGCCGTCCAAAACCCTGGGAGTGACGGAAGTGGTCATGGAGTGGAATGCAGAGTGCTATCTAGGAATCTACTAAGAATGTAAGAAACCCTCGAAGGGCAGAGAACAAGCCCGGTTGGTTTATACCTTTTTTTCTTCTGGGCGGTGGTTCGAATTGGTGAGGTATTGGGAAGTGCTGTCTATCGGGATATATATATCCTTTCTGTTCTGCTAGGGAGAGGGATTGGCTCGAGATCACTTTCTTTCCATAGATCTTTTTGTATTGAATTGGCATTTCTTCCATTATTCAGGTACCAAAAGGGGAGGGGGAGCATATGAATTAGGCCTTTATGCGCATGTTTTCTTCAGGGAGAAAAGTATGCTAGGGCGGTATGATGTAGTACCTGTGTGAATATTCCTTAGGTGAAAGTTCCCTGGTGGTTCTCAGGGTCTTTTGTTACAGCATGATAGACGATTTTCCGGCTTCCTGAATTATATCCCCCCCTTGTCTAAGCTGATAACTTAGCCCTTAAGTTAATTTCGCTCGCCGTTCTTAAGGATGGTCAAACCAACGCTTTAGAAAGCACAATGCCTTGTGAACACCTTTGATACTTATTTACTGTAAACTGGTAACGCTCAACCTTAAAGTCGGGCACAATTCCATGAAAGAAATTATGGCCTGCCAGGAACATTCTAGTACTCCTACGTTATACATTTATCAATGTGCGGCATCTGTCAAAACCCCATATTACCTTCAATCAAACCTACTTTTTTTCACCATTGACCTCCAAACAGGGATTTTCTTGCCAATCAGCGCTCAGCGTCTATAATCCCTATTCTCTTGAGAACGCAGCTACTTTTGTAATGTAATCAATGAGCAATAACATGAAAGCCCTTTGCCCTTGGGCGAAAAATCCAAATCCAGGCGCCGACAAGATAAGCATTTGTTCCCGCAATGACATTGCGTGAAATATTCAGCACGCTGATGGCTAAGATGACATGCAATTAACCCCTGCGGAATTGGCAAGGAGCAAGGGATTCAATTCCCCTCGCAATGAGTTATTATTGAACAATCCATCCGCACAGAGAGGGGAGTTAAGGGGTCATGGCCCATGGGGGGGCTGGGAGACTAAAGGCCCTAGTCTTCTCTAATGAAGCTGTAGGGAAAATGTTCCCTGCCAATAGGTGGTATCATGCGTATGATAGAGCTCAACCCTAGGCAATACTCCTACAAGTTAGAGGCATATAGAACCCGGGCATTTGAGTCCGAATTTTGTATGGGCGGTCAGATACTCATAGATAATTTACCATAAAAAAGGTTTGTCCCTGTCTTTTCCTGTATGTTGCCAAATAATAGTTATATCAGGGATACTAGCCATGGGATTCGGGGAACATTTGTCCTGACAAAGAAAGCGAGTGTTTCGGAGGCAGTGCATAGATATACACCGGAACCCCTCTGTTCCTCGTTCTATAGATGTCATGAGAGAGTACTATGATTCGATATCGTTGTCCTTTTTTACCAAAGATAAAGTCTCAGGAGCCTGAACCCTCTATTTTCTGAAGAAGCAGTTAAAAGATCAAGAAGAAAAAGTATTATCGGCCAGTTCCTATGGCCTAATGGCTTAGGAGACTGGTCCACTAATTTGAAACAGGGACCATCATGAGTTCGAATCCGGGGGGCAGTGGAGTAGTCGAGCATTAAAAATGCTCGGCGAACCACTTTTTTGCTAGGGGGTAGGTCTAGGGTTGGCAATGCTCTTGGGCCAATTCCCGCCAAATGTTGCGGTGGGACTGCCAGCTAGTTTTCGGGTACTATATGCCCGTAACTTGTACCATAGTGTGAGGACCGTGGTCACTCGGGTAGTAGAAGGAGGGGAGAAAAATAAAACGAGAACCAAAAAGTAGGGTTCTTCTTCCTCCTTTGATTTCGAATAGCAACTCTAAACCCTGAGAGTCACAGGGACCCCCTTCTATACCAGAGTTGCTGAATCAGTCTGGAAGGGTGGCCGCTAACCTTCAAACCACCCCTTTTGCTATTGATCGCCCTGTAAACTTACCTATATTCTCACAAAGTCAGACTTGAACAGTTACTGCTACTGTAGCACATGATGTTTGATCTGTCCAAGGCTGTAATGACCGTGACGAAACTCGATTTTCTTCCAGAACCTGTCCGAGATTTTTGGTATCAGTCAGAAACATAGGCTCTTTATTGTGGACGGTAACCTGTTAGCACAAGATATCACTCGTGTCATATTTTCATTGTCGAGGTTACGGAACCATCCCTCCAACCATGGAGGGAGCTTGCAGTTAATCAACAGTGACTAGGACTTATAAGTTCGCTCCTCAATGGTATATATTTTTCTCCTGATGTTCACTGTGGGCCCCTCATTCTCGGTAATATAGCGCGATCAATTATTCACCCCAATTAAGAAACACTGATTGACTAGTTGTCCTGTCCCTTCGCAGAATGTTGGATCAGTGGAAGAACAAAGGCCAACAATCTCCGACAGGAAGAATTATCTTTTACCACCTACTACCCAAAACAAAGATTTCATTTAGGCCAAATCTCCCAAGTTAGACATTGTCACTACTTTAGAAATGGCAGAGGAAAAGTACAGCCCAGCACTAACCCCGCACCCGAGAGCCAATATATTTTCATCAATAGCGCAGGTGAGGGTAGAGAAATATTTCAAGTAACTATCATGAATCCGCTGGGATCTGTCTCCTATTTCCTCGGCAAGTTTCCACAGCCCTCTCACACCCGTTCCCTATAACCCAGTTGAGAAAAAAACTAATCACTGAGAAAGTAAGTGTACTCCCCTTACTATTTAGCTAAAGACCTAGCTACTGCAGCAGTGTAATGTTGGTGGCATCCCCCACGCATTAGCAAGACCCCCGGGAGTTGGGCTCGCAGGCACAGAACAAGCACAATGGAGCGGCCATCACCGCAAGGTAGATGAAACTTAACAATATCCTCCCCTGGTCTGGGGGGGGGACACTTCGGTAGGTTCTGCCCCCCAAGTAAGCAGTTATCCGATGTTATCCCCTTGATAGAGCTGGAGGATCTGGGCTCTAGACTCCCCCTCTCTCTAGCTGGGGAAGTTCGCGATGGTGGATACTTATTGCAGGCTGGCTGGTTCAACAGGGGGAGGGAAGAAGGGGGAGTAGATAAAGGGGGAAAGAGGGGAGGGGGGAGAGAGGAAAGGACGGCCCCAAGAAATACAAGTTACAGGCATATAGGCGAACACTTGAGTCCGAATTTTGTATGGACGGTCAGATACGCATAGATAATTTACAATACAAAAGTTTTATCCCCGTCCTTTCCTGTATGTACCAAAGAATAGTTACATCGGGGATACTAGCCATGGAATTTGGGAAACATTTGTCCTCTAACAAAGAAAGCGAGTGCCCCGGAGGCAGAGCATAGATATTCACTGGAACCCTCCTGTTCCTCGTTCTGTCGGTATCGTGAGAGAGTACTATGATTGGATACTGTTGTCCTTTTTTACCAGTATAATCAGGAACAGCAGTAGCTACGCACCTTTCATACTGTCCCCACAAAGGGCTGTGGTAGAAACACGCTAGACTGGAGTATTAGGCAATGTACAGATGTGGATGTATTTCCAGACAGTCATGATGTGACGATAAGCTAAGACCATCTTGTTAGTCACTAGAAAACTAGCTGGGCACTTTTTTTAACTTCTGGGGATGGGATGGTGGACGTTGGGGTGCTAGGCTGGGATTCGGATGTTGGCTTATGTGTGGGTTGGAAATTGGGAGGTGGGTTGTGGGTTGTGGATGGAGGCAGGTGAAGTGGGAGGGAAAGATTGGATTGGAATCGAGGGACATTTTATACGATGCTCCGGTCAGGAGGGCGGTTCTGGGCTTGCGGGTTGGGAGTGGGGCCACATTCGTGCCTAGTGGGCTAGGTTGATGCACGCTCTGCTCAACTGATATGCTCAACGCACTTATGATCACATTCAGGCGTCAGGAATCAGTTTACGGGTTCTTGGGGGTTTGAAGGGTACTAATCGAATGATGTCAACGCATCTCGCGGGTGTTTTCTGTTAACACAAACGACCAACGTACAGTCAAAATAGAGTACCGGGCAAGAGTGTACGAGTCCTTGGTTGGCAAGAAACAGATAACTAACAATATCTCCTACCCCCGCCCGAAAAGAGGGGGAGATTGAATCACTCCCCCTCACTCGAGACCTGCCGCCTGCCTCCTCCCCTCCAGAATGTCCATAACCCGGCTCCCACTCCTATCCCTGATCGTCCCATCCGCGCCATGGCGAATGAGCAGCCGAGCAACAGCTTCAAATCCCCCCTTCAGCCTCGAAACGTACGGACCCGTAGCGACAACGTCCAACGCCGTCAGGCCCCTCCTATCACGAGCCCCAACGTTCGCGTCCCTCTGCAGCAAAACCTCCACGACCCCGGCCTTCCCCATCCCGGCAGCCCAATGCAATGGCGTCTGGCCATACCCATCAGCAACGTCAACGTTAAGTCCCCCCCTCCTGGCCGCCACTTGGTCCAGAAACTCCCGCAGCTCCTCCACGCGCACGCTCTTCGTTGCGAAGTGCAGCGGCGTGTGCTTCAGGGTGAGCGTCCGCGCAGATAGGTCAGCGCCGCGCGCGAGAAGTACCTGCGTACACGCATGATCCTCGTGCCGCGATATGACCGAAAGGTGCAATGGTGTCCAGCCCTTACGGTCGGTCACCTCCACCGCTGCGCCGAAGGCCAATATGCGAGAGAGTAGGTTGGGCCGCGAGTGCTCGCAGGCGGAGTGCTGGGGTGTGCGGCCCGTTGCTTCCTCCTCGACTTGTATCGCCCCCTCGTGCGCGAGGATGAGGGAGAGGGTTTCTTCGGGGCAGGGGTGTGGGGTTCTGTGCAGAAGCGTGTGTGACGGTGTGCGGACTGTGAGGATTTGAGTGGATTTTTGTAGCAGGAGGGCGGTCATGAGCCTGTTGCCCGTGGAGATTGCCCAGTAGAGAACCGCCAGCGACAGTGTGGAATTCGCGGCGTGCGTTTGCAGGGCTGTCGTCAGGAGCAGGGATAGTCGTCTGTTTGTCAGCAGGAAGGAGTGCAGATCCGTGATCTCCGGGAGTTGTTGGGCGATCGCAACGATGAGTTCATTTGGGAGGGAGAGGAGAGGGAAGACTTGTTGTGAAGACATTTTGGGTACTTGTTTGTTGTGGTGTATAGTTTCTGGGGATGGCGAGAGCTGTGGAATAGAAGCTGCCAAAGTGGGGCAAGAAAGACGGGGGATGAATTACTTCCCAATTCTCCTTGCCCGGGATGGTGGGCCTGTGGTGTGGAGTACTGTACCGTAGTAAATGCGGGGAGAAACTCTAAGCCCAACCCATCTTAGCCAATCAGCATCGCTCACCAAGCAACTCAAGGCGAACACCTGCCCGACAAACATCTGCAGCCTCGTTCAGCTGCCATACCGGGATTCTCCGGGGCGTAATTCACCACCTGCAAGTTACATAATCTAGCATAGATACGGGAGGTACCGTACTCGAGTAGACCATAAAGCTTAAATGTGCGAGTGTCGGTGAGCTTACCCAAGCTCTATCGGGGGGAATGTAATGCGAGTTTATGCGACTCTTTACCTTTATGAGCACCAGTACTGGTATTCAGGCGGAGAGGGTGCTGATACCGTACCGGTATTTATAGTTCTGGTGTTATTATACCCGCATCCTACCCGAGTGCTGGGATGTGTTGTCGGCGGGGAACAAGCTACCCCTTGCCCTTGGGAATGCCTCGTAGTGATCTACAACTAATCACTCGGGCGCTGGAACTTTGGACCCTACTGTGCTAGTGCAGTGCAGTACATACATGGACTTATTCACCTATCATACCTCAACAAATTATCAAGGGGTTCTAGCAAACATTGGATGCCAAACACTACAAAGCGCCAGAGAAAACTAATCTACGGCAACTAGTGGGGGAGCAGAGGTGGTAGAGAAAGTCTAGATACCTGAAATGGTAGCAGTATTGCATACATGGCCTTATAAGATCCTGATTTCTGAGGTCAGTAGCAAAAATCTTCAACGAGGGTTACCACATTGACCAGAAACATTCAGTGTACAGGAGCTCTTTCGCTCCATAAGACCCAAAGCTCGACCGGATCGTTGAGAAATAATACAACAAAATCCCCCACTTTTAAGAGTCTAAAACTATCAAGTTCTCAGCCCCAGGCAGTTTAGTTATATATTAACTGTAACCCCCTCCTCACTTTGTCATCCAATGTCCCTCGGCGATTCGGCACCATATGGAGCTAACAAGGAACTCCCCGTTCAGATCTCCTAGATACCCCTACTTTTAAGGGCTTGCATGTTACGGGCATATAGTACCCGAACACTAGCCAGCAGCCCCTCCGCAAAATTTGGCGGGAATTGGCCCAAGGGCATCACAAACCCTAGACCTACCTCCCCACCAAAAAAGTGGTTCGCCGAGCATTGTTTTTAATGCTCGACTACTCCACTGCCCCCCGGATTCGAACTCATGATGGTCCCTGTTTCAAATTAGCGGACCAGTCTCCTAAGCCATTAGGCCATAGGAACTGGCCGATAATACTTTTTCTTCTTGATCTTTTAACTGCTTCTTCAGAAAATAAGACAGTTCAGGCGTCTGATACTTTATCTTTAGTAAAAAAGGACAACCGTATCCAATCATAGTACTCTCTCATGATATTAGTAGATCAGGGAACGGGGTGTTCCAGTGAATATCTATGCACTGCCTCCGGAGCACTCGCTTCCTTCGTCAGAGGACAAATGTTCCTCGAATTCAATAGCTAGTATCCCCGACGTAACTATTCTTTAGTACAGGAAAGGGCAAGGATAAAACTTTTGTATTGTAAATTATCCATGCGCATCTGACCGTCCATACAAAATTCGGACTCAAGTGTTCGGGTTCCATGCGCCTGTAACTTGTATTTATTGCCTCTAAGTGAAATTGGAGAAAGCTTATACGGGGTGCGCAAGTCAGCCTGGATCGCGATTTCACTTGATAGACCCCCTGTATCCCTACTACCAACGAAAGCCCTCCCCGAGTAGGCACTAAGCATCGCAGAGGCACCTCAGATACTGATGCGGCATGCGGGTTCTCTGAAGAGATTTCACAGAATTGATGTATCCGTCAACCCAAAACCATCACCAAGATGGACACCACACAGTAGGGAATGGCGACCTCCTGCTTGTGTCAGTAAACCCTACTGTTCCCTCCAACCCACCGTACTCAACACCAAGTTAGCCTTCAGTGAGTCCACAGCCAACGTATGTCTGCGCCGGGGCGGGATGTAGATACATGTACCAACTGAGCCCGAACGCAACGTTATACAAACCCAGACCAACAGCACCGGATGAAGGGAGGGCAAAAAAAGGATAAATTATCCTCTCTCCCTTCCGGGTCGGGAATTTCAAAGCCTTGCTCTCCGGGTGCCGCCAATCTAACAGGCGAACGCGTTGATTATGTTTGGTTGCCTCCTCATAAGGAATTAGCCAGATATGCGGAGAAAGGGAACCAGAGGCGTGCGCCACCAGAATACGTTTCTGTGCAAGCGGACCAAGCCTTTTTTCCCTATTAGCCGGCGTTTGAACTCTCCTCGAGCCCACGACCGGCCGGCCATCGAATTATTTTGACAGCATCACACCCGAACTAGCTCTAGTTCTGCGAGTGACAACTCATGACCGTGGGCCAGCAAAGTTTATGAGCAGGTGTCCAGGGCCCCTTCCACGGTGCACACCCAAATTGGCGTTCAGAGGAATGCAATCCATCTTTTTTACATTTCCGCAAGTTTGCAATAGTTTTGGCAAGACTCGCTTGATCCTTAGGCCCCGCCCGACGCACCACAGCATAAAGCGCAGTTTTTTCTCCTGCTGGTTCGGTTTGCCCGGACCCGGATCACTTAGACCAAAGAGGGAGAAAAAGTCCAGGCAATATATCAACTGCCTTGCTAACAGCTGCGGTGAGAACAAAACTTGTTTGCAAATTGAGCTACACCCAAAAATTTCAATGTTAAAGTATTATGTTCGCAACAGAAACACGGTAGAAGCGAGAAAAACTCCATTTCCATTGCGTGCCAACAGGAGCCCAATTGTGATTTTCTCTCTCTCCTCCCCTTACGTGCAACAAGATGTTCCAGGGGTTTGAGACTTGGCCTGAAAAATAAGTGAACATGGCCTAGCCACCAGTGATCTTGAAGCTTCTCGTCACACAATCAACCTGAGAGTGATCCTAAAGCTATGATACACCAGACGATTCCTACAGCAGTGGGGCATTTAGCCATGGTATAGTGTGTAAGCGATATCTTGTGGTATACTTGTGAAGGAAGGTCGCGAGAATTATGGTTCCTCTTTCGGCCACGAAGACCGTTCAAGGAAAACTATGATAGGAGGTGTTGATAACTTCACATGTTCATCAAACCAAACGCACCGGAATACTGGCTGGAGTGTGGTAAGTAGCTCCTTAAAACCGGACCCCATCTTAGCTACTCTAAGGGCATTGATCAACCCAAAACTTGCCCAAAGGATCCACACTATCCAAGACAACTTCATTGCCCATGTGTAAACCATCCGATACTGTACTCCTTTTCGGTAGGCATTGTAGCTAGGAGCACCTCCAACCTCAAGTCTATGGCTGTCTTGATTAAGGGGTTCGGTCCAAGTGGTCTCGCACCACAAAGCATGTCCTTCCGTCATGTCGTCTTGATTGTAATGTGTCAGGATCTTGTCTAAAGTCAACCCGACTGCCGAACCACCCCTGCTATGGGCCATGACTAAATTATGGGCCCTCGTGCGGTGCTTACTACGGTAGTCAGCCATGTATGATAGTCATAAACCTCACCGATGCATTTTGTTAATTTTTATTCCTTGCTACAATGCCTGCCAAGCCTTTGTCTCATTAGTGACTGCTGACAAACTGAGCTCCTGCCTCGGGAGCATTCGGCCCCGTGCCGAAGAAGCGTCTCTTGAGTGCCAATTTTTGAGTGGATCTACTGTATATATGGTACTATACAAAAAGGCCGTTACAGACCAAGCTCCTTCAACTCGAAAAAGCGATTTTCGGCCGCCCCAGGGTTAAATGTCACTAATGGAAGTACCCGTACCGTATTACCTTGTCAAATCGGGTAACGCCTTGGCAAGGTTTGATTATGCAATTAATCATAGGTTAACAAGGTGCATCTGGGTAGCATGAGCAACACCACCCTTCCATCCCTTTTTTGCTCGGCACTAGACCTATAGGGACCCGTTACCGAGATACTCAATTTTACCAGATAATACGGTACTATACTATGAACGCCTCGCCGGGTCCGCGTTCTTTTGTAGATATCTACAAAGGAGATAGGCTGTGCAACACAACCCGTATGACAGGTGTCGTTTCTCGACCTCGGAATCAAGGTTGTCCAGACCGCAGAGGATCGGGGTGAAAGGGCAAAACAGACAGGTCACCACCACTCCCTGCAATGTCGAAGAGTGCAAGAAAATTTGGGGAAGTTAAGGCCTTGGGGGAAACAAAGAGAAGCGAAGAGGAAATAAAAGCAGAAAGCAGAAAGAGAAACCTATGGCTCGGGAACGCTTTTCCGAAAACAATTATTACCCTCCGGGCTTATTTCCTAGACTCCCCGGAAAGATATATGGGACGATTGTTCTACCACTAAACTGACAGCGAATAGTTAACAACTAAATATCGTAGTGAAGAATCGAATGTCTCCGTCCGGAACTACAAGTTCCATCCCACGTGCCATAGTAGCGGTACCCGAATGATACTTGTAAGTAAGTCAACTAGTAGCATTCTCGGAAACTTCCTTAAAGTGTGCTACATTATACTTCTGCAAGGAGGAAATACCGGTGCATTGCACTCGTAAGACGTTTGGACTACGAAAAAGCAAACTCACTCAGGAATGTTTCACAAGCACACTATGGACCGGGGGGGAAAGCCACCAGGTCGACACTACTGACCGCTGTCGCCGGCTCTTTCGATTTTACGCAGCTATTGGCGGAGTGATATGCCGTGATTTGAGGTGTTACTGTCCTATTCTCATTCGGTAGCATGCATAGTGGTATGCTATACCTAGTTCGTCTTACCGCCGTCGCTCGTCAGAATGTTGGCTCTTTTTTTTCTTTTTCCCCCCTCTCTTCCTCCCTTTCCCCACCTCTCCTCCGTCCATTGTTTTCGCCACCGGGAGATCGTTTTGTACTACACCCGGACGCAATTCCAAAGGTTTCTTAAATAAAGATAATTCGCGAGCGTAATACTGACTCATGCTAGGTTGTCGCCAAACCCTATAGAGATGAATGTTCGGCGAACCAAGCTTAGCACTGCATATTTCCCTAGGCTAAAAAACTCACAAAACTTCCAGTGCGATCCGTCAGGACTTACCGATCAAATCTAGTCTCGCCTGCTGTGCTGCCACTGCTGTGCAGAGTGCTGTGGCGGGTGGGTATCACTGGAGACTTTGAATGTGGGACCAATGCGGTTCCGGGCCAACTAGATTGCTAAGATTCGATCCTGGGGGTGAAATCGAAAAGTCCCAACTGCAAGTACGGTAGCGGGGTAACATTAGAGGATATCTAAAGACTCACTTACCGTAGAAACTGTAATAATCGGACCTCGCGCTAGGACTTCGGAGTTGCCTCTCCTGGAAAGGCCTTTTCCTGTGGAGAGCAAAAAGCCAGTTTTTTCTCCCGCTTCGATTGCCCCCTAATCCGGGGAAGGGAATTCTCCTCTTAGCGCGGGGTTCAGCGATCCTAGTTTCTATTCGTACTTGTATAGTAATAGTCGACTGTAACTCCCCACCTAAGCTGGAAATAGTCTACCATGGGAGGGCACCTTCTGGAGGATTTGGAATATCGTGAATCACACACAATTGCTGAGAATCGACGCATTGATTGATACTGTTGAGGCAGGTGGTACTGAACTGCAGAATAGCCAGCTCGCCGGTCATTAAGGTGCTTTGACCGCCTCATCGTTACCGAAGTTAGATCATCAGGCGTGAACCACGTTGTGTTAGATGCAATATCATACCCTAAATCCTCCCCACTCTCGTACTTGCTTACTCCAAGCCTCATATTCTTATCCCGAGCGGTAGCACTGACAACCATTCGCTAAGAAATGCCAGTCGATGGAAGACCCAAACCTAGCCAACCACCGCATCCCTAGCTCACAGTAGGAGGCGGTAGGTAAACGCCATAACTTGACCAGGTGAGAAGAACACAGAATTGGGGGATAGACTATTAAAAGCAGTGAAGGTATTTGTGATGATACCATCAGAATCTCAAATACAAGCACCCCATCCAAGTTTTAGATCGGCAATGGGTACGTGCAGGAGAAACAAGATGAGCATATCACGGCAGGGAAGGAGATACGGTGACAGGGAGGTATCTCTTTGTAGGATAAAAAGGATCTCATGGTACTTTTCTGCATCTGCCCCAGGACGACCGGGAACCCTCGACTAGTATCTGATATTGCACGATGAGGGGAATACTGTAGGTGCCGGAGCCCTGTTCTGTGGGGAGTGATATGATCGCTGGGAAGGAGGCGGGTGGGCCGGTAATAGAGCCCTGCGATAGGGCTATATGGAGAACTGCGAATGCCCTACCAGTGTGCGTCCGGTATTCAAGGTGTAGAGAAGTGAAATCAACTTTGTTCAATTCCAGGTTGGTGATGTACTCTAACTGAATGAATCTAGCTGATACCGTACGGTAGTCCCCCACGCATCAGTTGCCACAAGTACTACCACTAAGTTAGAGTCTTAGATGGGGTAACCTTCTGCATGGGGAAACTTCCACTTTTGGCTTACCTCTAGGTAAATTGTGGCAGACTATCTCAAGCAGTAAGCCGCAGCAAACACTGTGGTTGGGAACTGGTAAAATCACTGAGCATGGGGGTAGGCCAGAAGTGACGGTTGCCCCACCGTGGCGGTTGCCGAATCGTGGCGGTTACCCCATCCAAGATTCTACCGCCACACCAAAATTACGTCCTGTCACAGCACGGAACGGCCGGATCCCGACATCATCAACCAGTAATGTGATTTGACCGGGTCCATCATGGATACAATAGTGCCCATATCAGGGAGGTGGTGAAACACTGTATGAATACGTACCCCTAAGCGCCAGTAATAATAAAATAGTGGCAAAAATGATGTTCTATTCTTCAACTGTCCCATTATGCAGCTGCTTATATCTCTCCACAGAGGATTGCTAGCGTTAGGATACTCAGATGCCCCAAATGTTTCCCAAAACTTTGGAAGGCACCGGCATTAAAACATTAAAATAAAAAACTCAACTAAAAATTATCCCAGCAGCAGCAGGCAGCCGACTCGACCCCAGTGCGCAATGGGGCGAGGAGAAACACCGCACGATAGAGCAGACAGTACCACCTACATAATTCTAAACAAAGAAAATACTTCGGAACAAGAAATAGCAGGAGGTGGAAAACTCCCTTAGCCAACAAGTATCCACAAATATGTGGCCCCAAGAAACAATACGCAGTCAAGTCTTGCTGTGTCTTTCCATACACGCCCCCCCCCCCCCCAAGCCCACCAGCCGGGGGGGCTGCGGATGTCGAGGGCTAACCGCTCCCTCCCAAGCCTTGAACCATACCGCAAAGTAAAAAAATAAACGTTCCTGCTCATGTACCCGTATTGTGCAAGTCCTGCAAATCTAGCCCCCAGGTATGCCAGAGGGCTTAGCTAACATAAACAACTTCCAGCTAAATACGACACGCGGCTGTACTGTCCCGAATCCCCTTTTACCCGCCCGAGCTCGCCACCCAGAGAAATAAACAAACAGCACACCACAGCCTAGAGCTCTCTGTGGCGGAGCCCTCGAGTGATGCCTCGTGCTGCCCACGTGACTTTGCACGCCAAACCCCATCGATCCTCCGAAAAAATAAATCGAGTGCAGGTTTTCGCTCAAGGATCCCATCCACCCATCCAGAAGCGGACAGATATCCGTTGCTTAAGTTAGCGAAGACGGCGTTTCGAGGTTGTGGAAACCAACCCGGAACCTAAGCGGGGCAATGCATTAACGCATGCATACATGCGTACAACGCATGGCAGATTTCAGGGCGGAGTGTGGGGGTGATCGGATAGCTGTTGGAGGATAGATGTGAGGCTCCTCGAGTGATTTACGGTGAGGTCCCGCCCTGCATGAAGTAAGGGGAGCCTCCAGGTCAGCCGACTAGTGCGCAGAATAAGCGCAAGCGCAGGTAAGGGCGGTTGGAAGGGGTCAAATGCTCGTATAACAGGTAGGATTGAGGGAAATTGTGGTGGGAGAGCTGTAATACCGCAGTGTGTGCGTGTGCGTCACCTATAAACTAGCGTAGATCTGGAAAGTGGCAATGAATGGACGAACTAACAGGGGCTGATAAGGTTTAGCATCGCTGTTGCTGTGCTTGTATGGTGCTAAGGCTCATAGGCATAAGGCTATTTCTCAATAGGTTGTATTGAGGTCCGGGCGCCATCGTATGTAATGTCCCAACTTGCTTCTCACAGCTACCCCATAACCTGTCGAGACATGTGCTCCGGGATTTTGAGCTCTTGCATGTATGATACAAGTGTATCAGTTCTAAATCTCGTTGTTGGTGGCGGTTGCTTTTCAGGTGCCCGATAGTTCCGAGGAATGAACCTAGTTCAGATGCATATGGGTACCCCACATTTCCGATTAAACATTTCAATTGTCTGCCTTTCAAGGGTTTGACACAAGATCTAGATCAGCCTTAAAACTCGCAAACTAAAATGACCCCCACTCTCTGATGAAGGGCTTAAGGGGGTTACTATATTTTGCGGCTGGAATGCAGGATTAGATTTCAGTGTCTGATGCTGTCCTCAAATGTTAATCTTCGAAATACGCCATTGGATCTTAGAGAGAGCCTGAGAATTTGGAGTGGGTTTTGCTCCCCAATCAAGAATGATCTGTCCAGCCTTCGGCACACGGGTACTTGTCCCGGGGAAGAAGTATTCGAAAATACGAGTTTTGAGTTTGTATGGGCGCTCAGACAATAGCAGGGGTTTTACCATATATTTTTAATCCCTGTTTCCGGGTAATTCTTGCCTGGGACGAGAAAACGAAAACAAAGGGAACATCTGTAGGTGTGATGACATCCAAACATTCAAACCAAAGCATGAAGCTAGAGAGCTGACATCATAGAGTCTTCCCACCCGCCCTCCAACCGCGGCGACTAAGTCGGTCATCACAGTAATCGTATGCGAAGAGAAGCATAAACATTCCCAAACGAATGAGAAGGGAAGCATAAACATTCCCAAACGAATGAGCTGTACAGTCACACGACTTTGTGGAGCAAAAAGGATGTTCAAAACCATAAAAAAACAGGAGCAGAAACTGATATCCAATCTAGAAACAAGCAAAGAAATAAATCCGAAAAAAAGGAGATCGGAGTTACCGCGCAAACACAAACCATGCCAGTAGTGCAAGGTCACGGCGCAGACGGAAGACTAGTTGCAAGGCAGCTAGGCCCGTGGCCCTAGATTTATCGATATCAACAGAGATAGTTGTAGGCAGACAAAATTCAGGTGGAGAAGACCTCTGGAATGCCGAGTGATAGATAATGACATCCGCATCAGGTCAGCTGAGAGCCCCACAATCTTAGAGCTCTAAGGCATAAGATATTGGCTCACCAAGAATCACAAATAACTGACGGGGGAATTTAAAGTTTTCCTTCCGCCTAGGAAGAGGCTCAATTACCGGTACCAACTGCCTAGGCTCGGTAATCCGTGTAACAAAGACATTGCATCTATTAATCCCCTGAATCCGATCAATCAGATGACTTTCCTAGCCATGATTACGATTGGTGGCTGTAAAAACCCGTCCATTTGAGAAGGGTGTTCCCTATCGTAAACCCTCTACCTCCGTCAGCCCAGGATGAGTTTAGTTTGACAAGTTAACAAAATTGCGGATACTGGTTAAAGTTAATGAGATCCAACACCTCCTGAGAGCTAATCTTATACTTGCCAGGAAAACACTAATCCCTCTCACAAGCTTTGTCTCTGAATCCGGAAATAACAGGGCTGACGGAGACAGTAGATTTCACGAGATCTTACGGAACTTCGCGGCGATCCCGCAAGTGTAAGGTTATAGCATGAGTGCGCAACGCTCTGTGCTGCGCGTCTTCTGTGTCCCAATTCTGCCACACACGAGATGGAGTTCAACCGGCTCGGAACCTATTGTATAGCTCTGGTTTCTTGGATCGTCAGCTTTCAGCTATCATATTTTCATAAAAGATCACACTGAAGGGTGGCAATAAAAATTCCCACCGGAGTCAGACTACCGGAGAAATACTTACCCAGATCAATGCGGGTTTGATCGCGAAAGGTTGCTAGTGCTCTTACCCCAGTTATTTCGTCTCCTCTATCGATAACCCCTGACTGTACTACCCCAGAACTTTGGGCGTAAGGCTAATATGCCGGTAGGCATCTTCCGGCGAGCCTCCTTCGAGGATTCTTGACACCCAAGAACATAATACCGTAGTGTCGTTATAATAAAATACCCTCCAACCTCACCCACCCCGGTAGCGTTAAATATTTTTCATGCCCAAATTCCAATCCAGTCCTCTGTGTCGGCTTATAAACTATCGATTCACTATATGTGATTGGAATTCAATGAGCATACCGTTTCCGGATGTTAGTACGAGTTGAGTTCAATGAGGATAACACTGTATGTGCAGTAAAGTAGACCAAAGGTCGGTTCTGATTCAGGGCTCATCTGGGACAAACGATCATGCCGGATAGGATAGCCGAAGTAGGCGAAAAAAGGCGCGGCTCGTCAAACCAGACAACGCTGCTCGCGGACGGAAATAACTACCGGTAAGAGACTAGTAGGGAAATCATCCCCGCTCGCTTAGAAAGGAGGCTCAAGTTGGCTTACAAAACCCCTGTAATTTAAACATTTCCACTCCACCTCCCGCCCACGTTACCAGCACGAGCACCAGTAACGTACTCCTTGTTCAAAGGAGAGCTCGCATGGTTTGGTAACACTGAACGCAATAGGGTAGGAGGGGCATAATAACACAGTAATTTCTCTCCTGCCTGATTCAACCGCGGCTATACAGAGATATCCCTATCATATGGGTTTGCGTGCTCGGCAGTTCCTATGTGAGCCCCGCAGCCGGGAATGGTATCTGTATTCGAGAGATGACGATAGTTGACGAAGGAAACAGGAATGGCCTGATCTTTTTGTGTGTATTATGATAACGGAAAAAACAAAGCACCTTATCGGCTTACCGTTAACGCGCTAGATAGCCGACGCATATCGACAACCCCACCCTGAAAACCAGAACAATGAGGAAGGTTGAAGGGTGTTTGCTGGCCGCGGAAAGTGGCCCGTAGGCGCATGTAGCGCTAGACGCGTGTATAGCCAAGAGGGTTGAAAGCCGGTGATAAAGAGCGCAGGAGGTTTTTTTTTGAATGTGATATGATGCTGGATGTTAGTGGTTGGTGAGTGATACAGCTGGATGAGACATCCCTGGGCTGTGCTCATACCACACATTACACCAACCCAATTTCTCCACACCCTCCCTTCCCCCACCTCTTCGCCAAAGTGGTTTCAGTCAGATCTCTCTCGGCAGAAGCCAAAGCGTCGTGCCCAGCGTAAGCAGGCGGAGGGAGCTTTCTTTTTTTCCCTTGGAGTGCCCGATCTAATTGTTCTCTCTTTTTGTTTTTCTTATTCTCATCCCACGGTCTCTGGGCTTGGCCATCGCTCCATTTCCCTTCCTACATACTCTATCCAGACGTCCTATCCTACCTCTCCCTCACCTCTCGCTACGCCGCCTACAGTACTTTTGTTCCCAGGAAAAAAGGATGCCTAACAGAAGACCGTTGTCGTCGCACGAAGGACGCCCGACAACACCGATGACACCGATGACACCGATGACCCCCACTGTCGTAAAAGACGACATGAATTTCCAAGAGCTCTGTGAGACGTTCAAGAATTACTGTAAGTGCCGAACCATTTCTAACAGCATCGCAGGCTCCTTCATAACCCCCCCCTTGCTACATATCCTATCTGTGTTAATGTAAGCTACTTTACTGACAATTCACGAAATCCAATTTCCTAACGCAAAATAATTAGTCGTTGAATACATCGACACTCCGCAGAATATGAGCACTTTGAAACTGTCTCCTGTGATGACCCGTCTCTGCAACCAGCTATCCGAAAGGGGTACAGCTTCCTATCTGTGGCTTTCTTCCGCAGCCAATTTTTTGTCGTAGATATTTACGTTATTGCCCTTATTACATTTTATACTGACGTGTTCCACACCTTTTGCACACAGGTCACAATCCGGCTACGGTCGCGGCCTTGCTGTGAGTGAATTTTTTTCATTCCGTTTTTTACCTCCCGCCCTGAAATTAGCCCACCCGAGAAGTTCCAAGCAGACTATTTTTTTGTTTCCACCTGTCTCGGATCTTTATCTATTATTACTTTTTCTAACTGATCGAAATTCGCCCTTATCTGATTCTAATTCTACTTTCTGCGAGCAGTTGGTGCAAAGTTCATTTTGACGCCGAAGAAGATAGTTCTGGTGGCCATGGCTTGGGTGGTAGCAGGGGTTTGGCTTGCGAGTTTGTAGCTTCTGATTTGTTGACATACCTCTCTGGAAACGAGGCTCTCGAGTACCTGTGCTATGAACTACCGTTGATGAGAAATGAAGACTGCGACGATGGGAATAACTCTGCAGGAGATGAAAGAGACGGACTGTTAGGTGGTCGTGACAGTCGCAATGTTCCCCCCCCTGACCTCGAAGCCGATAGTATTGCCTCATATGCAGGGCTAAACACCCTGGAAATTGCTATTCTAGCAGATGCAAAGAAATTTCTCTCGCATCGACCGGTGCGTTCTACCCTAAGCCCCTTCCCGTTAGCTTCTCTAGAGCTCCTTAAGTTAATGGTTTTCCAGGTAGAGCGTGTGATAAACGGAATGTAGGTTTGCTAGCAGCATTAGGAAAATAATACCCGTGCTGATGATGGAATGGTAGCTGGGAGGGAAGGATCTCCTTCTGGAAGACGCTTGATGTTGATGGCTCCAAGAAACCCCACTTCTACAACAAGAGGTAATGGACCTAGCTGTTTATCCGCCTCGTAGATCGTCTAACAGTCCTCAAAATACGTAGGAAAGCAGATCCGTTTTGCAGACTTAGGGTGCCCAAGTATCAAAAAGCCTTTGAGGCATTCTTCTTTGCCGTATTTCTCGCATTGTATTATGGCGTGCTGATACAGAGAGACCCCTACCATATCACTGGACTAGAGGCAGCATTGATTGTGTTCTTTGTCGCATTTGCCGTTGATGAAATTTCCTCCATGAGAGATGCTGGGACAGCTTTCTACACAGCTGACTTTTGGAGTTTGTGGGACGTTTGCATTATCATTATTGGAATAGCGTTCCTCATCTGGAGTAAGTGGAGGGATTTTACTTATTTCAAATACCAGAACAATTGGCACTGATATTCTGCAGGAATTATCGGGATAGTCAAGGATAACGATGAAATTGTTGACACGGCTTTTGATATTCTTTCACTTGAGGCGCTGCTTTTGATACCCCGGTATGTGGTAAACCAAAATACCAACCAGGGAACGAAAAATAATATGGGGATTTTAACGCATTTTTGCCACAGCGTTTGCTCATTACTTTCGATGAATCCGTATTTTGGTATGTAGCTCTCCACTTGCGCCTTTCCGTTCGGGTTTTTTCACCTTCATCTTCACTAACTTGTCTAAACCCTTTGTAGGCGTCTTGATACCCTGTCTAAAGCAAATGACGAAAGATTTCCTGAAGTTTTTAATTTTGGTAAGATATGGCGGCGCTGCTACTTGAAACAACTTTATTATTTTAATAGAACGCATCGGAAGCTTGGGTGCATTCGCTAATACATCAGCCATCTCGCTCAGGTTGTGATTCTCTATCTCGGTAAGCAGCATCAGATGTCTTTGCGGTCTCTCGTTCGATCCGCCTTGCCAATACTACAGTTTAGGCTTCTTAACTACGTTCTCTCTTCTGGCCAGGGAGTCTTTCACACTTTCCGAGATGTCCTGGATGTTGATTAAGGGTTAGGCTTCTTGTGTTCCCCACAAGTACTGTAGCTGCTCACTGTAAATAAACATGCTGACCGGCGTGCTGCAGTCTTCTTTGGTTCGGTAAGCGCTGCCATGATGGGGGTGTTGACCGAGAGTAATGCTTTAGTGCTGATCGCTCGTTTATCGACCCGGTTAGAGCTCAGTTGGATTTGTGAGTGGGGAACTACCTAATTCCCCCAAGCCCCTTGGAGAACTAATGCGCAAAAACTGGATTTACAGGACGCAATGAGAGAGGTACGGATTAGAAAATCAGTATTCAATAGGACTCGCGCCTACTGTGCTGTGAACGATGCTAACACACGCGCGGCAGATATCTCCTGTCTTGGGTCCTCCACTAATGGTTCGTATGCCGCGGCGTTAATAAGTCTATTTTATAACGAGGGCTGCCCCAACTGCTTGCCTCTGAATGCTAATGCGTGCGGGGAACCTACAGCTGATTTTCGTCACATTAACTAATATTCTCTTGATCACATCTCTCATAAGCTTGCTATCAAATAGTTTGACAAATGTAAGAAACATGATGGCTTTTTTCCTTTGGCACTGTAGAGCATTCACTAATAGCCGACAGATGATGAATAACGCCCGGTACTGCTTCTGCATTCTTTTCGCACTCCACTCACTCCTTTACTGCTTTCTTTCTTTTTCTTTCCTGATATTAGGGTTAACAAGTATGCTTGTGTGGTATCACAGAGAGGAATATCTTTTCATGTGGGTTAACCGCTATCAAAGGCTTCGGCGATTGTTGCTCGGCTCACAAAATGTTTGATTGGCGCGGTAGGTTTTCAATTACAGTAATGGAGGCCGCAACTAGCAACAGGCTTGTTGTTTTTTACCCTCCAATGGTAATCACCTAGGCCAGCCTTCCTTTTTGAAAATCGAGCCCAGATTATAACGTTTCCTTCCACAGAACTTAATTTCGCTCATTCTATTACGCCCGCTGAGACTTGTCCTATCGGCTAGTAGGATGCGAAAGTGGAGGATTGCGCTTCTGAAGTTCTCACACTTTCCATTTGTTGGTCCCCCCCCTCTCCCCTCGTTTATCTCTTTTAGGCCCTTTAAACGCGCAAGCCGTTGTTACTCGGGAAAAAACTAAACATAGCGCTAGGTCGCGGCAATAATGGCCTACGAGAGCCTCTGGCCAGATAATCAAACGCGCTACACCGCAAGTGCATGGGGTCCGGGGACTAGTTCTAAACGGATGTCTATGAGGGAAGGGCTGAGATCGTTTGGTCGACGACCCGACCGGCTCCAGGAGTGGTCGGGGCGCTTAGCTGGTGGGAGACTGGGATTAGGCGGGGCTGGCAGCCAGGTTGGCCCTCACGCCGGTCCCGCGCTCGTCAGTTCCGCGAGCAGTATGCGTATGGATTTCGACGGAGAGAGTGCGTCAAACCTGAAGGCTTATGCCAATCAGATTGACGAGCACGGCCATGAGCTACATCGAATGAGGACTACTATCGAGCAGTTGAGCCGCAAGCTAGATGAGGTTCTTTCTCAACAGCGTTCGTAGGGACTGGGGGCTTAAGGTTGATTGTCATTTTCGCTTTGGAGAAGTCGTTGTACCAAATCAAAATATTATTGAATCTGAACAAGAATTATACCCAGAGTAAGGCGTGTGCCGCAGTATGCATCGACTGTAGTGGCTAAATCGGAGCATTCACACTTGCATAATTTTGGCTGCTCTTCCGTGAGGGTTGCATTGACGCCGGCGCAAGAGGCTCACCGCGCTACCCTACTCTTTCCAAAGCCTTCCAAATCGCTGCAGGAAACAACACCCAAGCTAGCAACCAAAGCTCTCAGCGCGTCTGACCGTTGGCTCGATAATCCTGGTGGATATTCGCGGGCGACCCTCCTTCCCTTGACTCTGCCCATCCCAGCCCACCCACCACCTTCTCGAGGCTGTGAATGACAGGGTCGCAGACCCCGCCGCATCGAGCACGACTCGTGTAGGGTCTCCAATCGAGCACACCCCACGACCGCCTCTCCGGTGAAGCAGTAATCACCCCTGGCTGCTACCAATACCGAGATACCGCAATTATTAGTATCATAGCCATACCCACTACTCGAGTACAAAACCACTCGATGACCCTCCCCGCATTCTTTTTACACCAACGAATCACAGACGCACATTCTTTGATCTCATCTATTGGACTCTTCGAGGAGCTTAAATCACGAAGATTCCCAGCAACTTTTCGAGCTTCTCTACCTCTTCCATACAGCAGATCAACTTTTGCGGCATTCGACCGGCAAGGATTTATAACTGCTCCAGTGAGCCACTTTTCCCAACCTCGTTACCCTGGAGCAATACCCTGAATACCAATACAAGAGAAACCCAGGGGCCGAATTATACTTTAATCCCAACTCTCTCAGAAGGAAAAATAAATAACACATATGAGCCCATCCCACATTCGAATTCCGCCTCCCTCAACCTCTTCTTTTCACCAATCGATGTCGACTCCAGGACACAGAGATTCCCACGTATACATGACACCCCAGCAAAGCCCGGCTTTAGGTTTCGGCACACCTCCAATGTTACATGACAATAATTGGGGGCGGAACACCAGAGAGTCGGCACGCTCCTCAAGAAGCGTTCATTCTGTCTCTCCGGCCCTAGGACATCGCCAGCTTCACGACCACGTTGGATCTCATCACCAACACCACCACCAGCACCACCACCATCACCATTCTTTGCCATCCCCGCCACAACAGGAGCACTCATTTACCACGATGCCTTCCGAGTTCCACGATCGTACAAATCCCCCGCTCTCCCCCCCAGCTTCGGATGGCCTTATGTCGCCCATGAATCATGCCCATGACTTCCAGGACAAGATCCCCATGGACCCCAATCTCCCAACAATGTGGATGTCGAACGCCTTTAGTATGAAGACGGACGGTGACGACATGTCATTGTCCATGCAGGACCATTCTGTCACCGCCTCGCCGCCGCCGCTGTTCATTGAGGACATCCTTCGCGATGACAGCCATGGCGTACAGGGAATGGGAAATGGGTTCATGGATGACCACGATTTTCAGGAACACGGCTTGAGTAGACCATCTTCTATGAAGCGACCTCAGGACGAACTTTCTTCTGTTGGATTGGGAGGTCCGTTCCATGCGGGTGCGACAAACGCCTCTGGGATCAACAGGGTCCGCAAGAAGCGACATTTGACTGAGCCCAGCGAGGCCAATTTCCACTGTACCAAGTGCGGGAAATACTTCTCGAGGATCTGGAATTATAACGCGCACTTGGAGACCCACGACCCTCACCGGCCTAGACCTCACGTTTGTCTTGTCGACGATTGCAAGAAGGCCTTTGTCCGACGAACCGACTTGACCAGACATCAGCAATGCGTAAGTCTCATCTTTCGGAATCATTCGCCTGGTTCAATTCACTAACATAAGCTCTCAGGTACATGCTAAAGATAAGAAATTCCGGTGCGAACTTTGCAACAACATGTTTGCTCGCAAGGACACTCTTAGGAGGTAAGCTCTACCCTTTTTTCATACTTGACAGAAACTACGATAGATCTCTAACACTCCTTCATCCAGACATGAAGATGATGGTTGTCCAAAGCGCGTTGATATCGCATCCAGAGGATCAAAGAACAAGCCCATCGCCTGGAACTCGCAAGCACTCGGCTTCTACAGCGCTATGCAGCGCCGCGACGAGGTATTCCCAAACGTGGCTGCGTACGACCCACAGATGCGACCAAATCACTACGATAACGGAATATCCTCTCACCTTCCTCCTCTCTCGGATATCGTGCCAAAAGCCCCATCAGTCCTGTGGGGCTAAACATCTCGTCCTTCCAAAAACCACTGTTTCTTGTATAGTCTTCCTTTTGATTTTTCCTTTTTAACGGTGCCTTGAAGTGTTGCAAAGGGTATTCATCTAGAGGCGCAATTTTGTTCATTTTGGCTTGGGTATTTTCTTCATTGTTTCATACCATTCTTTCTTCCCTCGCTCGCTCTCACTTTGCTTTCTGCCTTTTCTCATTCTCATATCTCTCTTTTCTTTCCTCATTCCTTTTGTCCCAGTCTACGGTAAAGGAAAAGGAAAAACGGGGTCGGCTGGCTTTTTGTTTTACTGGTTTTAAACGACTAGCTCAATCGTGGTGAGCAATGTCTTGCTTGTCCATATTGTCGAGCACAATGTTCTACGTCATTTATTTAGGGAAGATATGGAGTTCGTGAAACAACAAATCCAATGCGTTTGAAATAATTTTCCACCTTGGAGGCTCTCTCTCTCTTTCTCTCTCCCCCCAATTTTCCTAGGGCCAAATCTCACTGTAACTTTGTACCTTGCTTGCGGCCCTTCGCCGCCAGAGTACAGTGCTCCCGAACAGATCGTAGGGCCCTCGGATCGACAACGTTAACCAACACACCCCCGCCCTGCCTTACTGTACATACAACCCACAAACCCTGCTAATGAATTTTATTTTCTCACCTTACCTTCTCTTTTACACCGTGTCCATCCAACCTGCAGCGAGGCGACGAAGAAAAACGTGAGATAGCTGGCGCTTAAAGGGAACAAGTAAACAATAGCGCTTAACGCCAGCAAAAGCAAAGAAGGGGGGAGGGGGGAATTCGATTTTTGTGATAGAGCCACAATCAAATCAATATGCTCTGAGCACGGGCAGTTTCCTAGGCCAGCATACCGGTACTCGAGTAGAGAGAGGGAGGGGGGGGAATGTAATGTTCCCCCCCCATCACCATCAGCAAAGTCGGCAGAGGCATTGGCAGCATTAGGACGGGTAATGAAAATATGACTCGAAACCCTGAAGCCTGGTCGAAGGATTGCTCTGGGAGGAAAGTGTGAAGGGGGGGGGGGGGGGTGTTACAGTACGAGCGAGTACCGTACCGTATGCAAGTGGTCCAACTTGAGAAGGGAAAACGCAAAGCGCCATTAGAAAGCAACGCCAATTTGCTGACCTGAGCGTGTGGGGAGTGTGCTTCTGTGTGTGTAGTTTTTTTAACCTTACGGTAGTTGTCCCGGATAGCCACTGTACTGAACTTTGCCTTACCACGGCACTGGACCTTTACGTCTCTCTCTGTCTCTGTCTCTCACACTCACACCCCAACCCAAAACAGTGTTTTGCGGTAGTCATGTTATGATACGAGTTAAAAAAAAAAAAGATGAAAGAAAAGCCGTGCCGAGGCGGTGGGGAAAGAAAGAGAGAGAGAGAGAGAGAAAAATAAAATAATAAAATGCCATGACAGGGGTTCGGTTGGGTGGGGTGGTTGTTGGGTTGGGTTAGATTGGGCTGTTTGGAGCCTGTTTTTGGGAAACTGGGGTGGAATTGGTAAGGGGCTGATCGAGTGATCCTTGTCTATATTAGCATTTCCCTTCTTTCCTCCTACTAATGGCCGCTACGGGTTTGCGGAGTTTTGCAGTGGGTACAAGGTGGAGAAGTACCGGTAGGACAATTGACACAAAGAAAAGAAGTGAAGGTTATAATGTGAGGGAGAAGTGGTTCTTTTTTCTTCTCTTTCTTTCCCCCTCTCCTTTCTTGCCCTTGCCTTCGCTCGCCTTACATCCTGCATTCGTCCTCTTGCTATTGTTGTAGACGTGTGAGCTCTACTATAACGGTATCAGTACTGTGTCTATTTAGATATTGTGTATCAGGGGCCGGGTGTGGAACAGTTCGACACCTTTATCGTGGTCCGTGTTCTGGATCTCTCGCGGTGGTCTGGGTAGCGGCGGGGGGGGGGGGGGGGGTAAGTGAATTTTGTTGAAGTTTTCAACCATTCAGCCCAGCCAGGGTGGGAGAGAGAGGAAGGCAATGACAAATGCTTGTACGGTATCGGTAATTAGGCATATTGTGCAGTAGGATGAAAGGCGGGAAAACTTTAAATTCCTCCAACATGTCCTGGTGCGAAATTTGAAATTAAGCTGGATGGCAGCAACTTCACCCCATCCCGCTCCAGGAAGGGTTTTTCTGGGCTGGGTGTGCAAAGAAAGAGTCCTTAGCACAGTATCGGTTTCTGGGTGAGCGTATCATACCCGTATCATGTTGAAGGAAAAAAGTGCCGATGATAACGAGGAGGTACGGTACTCGAGTAATTAGGTCACATCCCCTAATATTACCAGGCATGGTAACTGCCGTACCGGGTAGCTGGAGTCGTTTATCATGAGTGGTGGGAGAGCCCAGTGGGATATCCGCGGCCAGAGAGGTTCATGTCCGGTTAGCCATGTTTCTTCCTTCCTTCCCTCCAGTGGGTAAGTGGATGGATTGCGGTTGAATATCCACCCGGTACCGGCGATTGGGCGAGATGTCAGGCACTTTTGGACTACCAAAACAAGGGTCCGATTCTCGCTCACGAATCCGATTTTTGTGAACTGCAAAGTCGTGACACCCGGCGCTCTCCCAGCTTATCCCTTTGCTTGTTACTCCCGCTTCTCACCGCGTGTCTGTCAAGAGAAACGGCGAGGAGGAGGATCGCCGGCATTCGGGAGTCCCGGTCCCGGACTGTTATGGTATTCCTTGAGTTTCGCAATGGGAAGTCAAGTACCGGACCGGAGCCTGCCTTAACCTTAGCCTTTTCTTTTCTTTTTTTTCCCTCTTCTCCTTCAAATGTGTGATACCGGTAGCACAGTTTAATACCAAGACAGGAATTCCCCTACGGTAATATCTTGCTTCCTAAGGTCCAAGACAGTTTGCTTTTTGCTATTTTATTTTTCCTGATCGACTGCTGTACTTAGTAAGTTGCTGGCATATTTCAGGTTGTTCCACACCAGTGCACTACAGTATATATGATTGTTCGTCCCCGAAGTCTCTTGAAAACCCTTTCGCATCATGCACCGAAAGAGGTTCTGGGGGTGTTTTTTTGGGTGGTTCCCCCTAGTCATCTTTTCTTCCTCCTACTATATGGTCGTGGGCTAAGTGATTGAGGGTAATTAGAAAGGGAAACAGGGCCATACGGCATTTCGAGCCACGATTCGAATCCTTGCGCCTTATCGTAGGGCAGGGGAGCTGGGTGGTCCCTCCCCTAACCCCCCTACATACTACAAGAGTTTTGAGGGTGAATGTTTTGGACAGCTACTCTAAATCACGCTGCAAATGTCATCGCACAATTAGCATCTGAAAACTCAAGAGCATTGCAATCAAATCGGAGAGTGAGTCTCTTTGACCAGGTGTTGCTACTTGACCACGCGACGCCCCCAGATCCGGGTGACCCGGCGTGTTGCGCTGTACCACCGGTACGGCTTATAGAGGTGGTGCTGTATGCGTACTGTACACGGTATGACGCTTTATTCAAACCAGGGACTCCGAACTTACTCTACCTCTGCCGGTGCGGGCGCTCAGCTGGCCATTGTGTTCATCTCCCTAGGCTCACATCCTCGAAACTCTAGCGGGTTTGCTGAAAAAATTATTCCACGGTTGAATGAACGTGATAATACCGATCACTTGGGTGGTGGGGAACTTCCGACACCGGGACTATCCATCCGACATGGGGTCCTAATAAGCATTTTCCCTACTGGAATGGAATTATGGATGGGGTGCCTGATCCGGTAATGTACCCTACGTACTCTACCCTCTTCCCAATCTTTCGGTGGATCAAAACAAAATTAGAGGGTGATCCCTTCTGAACGGCTAGGCCACGTTTGTGCACCAAAAAGAGTAAAAAATCCCATTCTCAAGCGAATCCATTTACCCATGGTTCTTGGGTCGGCGAATGTGTAACCTTGTCTGTTAACCGCCTTGTTCCCTATTGTGGAAAGTATGGTACGGTACCCCTGCTTACCTTCTCGCCTGTCTTGTACCATACCGGTTAATGACTGCCGTAGGGCTCCTCACTGAGCGGGAGCCCCTGGCAGGAGAGGGGGGGTAGGTTCATTTTCACTCATCCGCCCCGCTGTCTTCTGTGCGAGCTAGGTGAGTAAGTAAGCACCCGAGTGATTAAACGGGCTATCTTTTTCCGTTCAACTTCGGAGCTCCCTGGTGTTGAGATACTTGTCGTACTCGCCTATTGCGGGCACAAGGCCGTAGGCTGAGAGATCTGTTGCCTGATGCGAAAGAAATGGCGAAAAAGTGTTTTAGAAGGAAGTTGCCGACTCCGCTCGACTGGCCTTACAGTACTGTAGCCCGTGCTCGCTGCGGTAATACCACTGTCATATGAAGCCCCTTCCCGTAAGGGGGCGTCTTGGAAATTGGCGCTAGATATTACCCGAGATTTTTGGGAGGTCCGGAGCTGAAGGGGCCCTTTCTCCGGTGCCGGCTAGGCATTCTAGCGAGGCGAAAATCTTACCGAGTGATTACCCGTGATTACTTGGGGTCTCTGAGACGATTTCTCCAACACGCTGCGGGGGAGACCATCGGGGGTTTTCTTGCGTATTGCCGGGGGACTTTATTTGGGCTCGGTTAGAGTAAAGAGCAAGTGGGGAGCACTGACCGGGGCGAGTATTAGGCTACCATGTTGTCAAGATGCGGGAGAAAAAACAAGTCAAGCTGTGTGAGATTGGGTTGAGATATAACTATTCATGGATGTTCACACTCCCTCACATCTAGGCACTCACACATAAGCCTTTCACTTCCTACCGCACCGTCGCACCATCTCCTCTCATTAACGATCCCAGTTCTGGTGCCCTTCTGTCCGTAGAGTGACACTATATCAAGTGCTTTCTTACATAGCCAAGGTGATTCTTATCTGAGAAACAAGCTTTTCTGATCATAATCATTCTTACCCGGCCTCATGCCTTCCTATTTCGGAGGGCCAGAATGGGGTTCAACATTACCAATACACAATTCATAAGTATGCTGGGGTGGGTCTCATAGGATAAAACGATATAGCTAGCACCCTACTTCTGTCACTCAAGCACACTAGGACCACTCTACTCCGAAGTCTGTTGCCGAAAGACACTCTAGCAAGACCTACCGAATGCACGGGTAGTACTGCGCGCGGGGGGGGGGTACAAATTGAAAGCTTGTTTTGGCTCGTCTTGGTTTGGATATTCTTAGGAGCTTCGTCTGAAACGAGAATTCGCTCCAATAATAGCCTGTCCCGAGCCTTTTTGGCGGTATTTTTTTTATTGTTTTGATTTGATTTGAGTTTTTATATGCCGTGGGATCCTTCCCACTTGCAGCAGTCTTACGGTTACCCTTGGAAAATGCTTGTCCTGCACTTGTTACAGTGCACTTAAAATTATACCTGTCTCAGGCAGCAATTATCCGGAAATACGAGTAGTAAATGCGTGATAAACACGGATTGGTTTTGTTTTTGCAAATTCCTGTTTTTCCGGGTACTTCTTGCCTGGGATAGGTACCACGGATTTAACGAGAGAAAAAAGACTCTCATCTAGGAAGAATACAGGGATGGTGCAAAGACCTGGTAGTTAGTATCACGATGTCCTCTAGTCCACTTGTGGCCCTAGCTATCCGGGGTCTTGCTGAGCCATGGGGAAATACTGTGGTATCATGGCCCCCAATTTTCATATAAAAGCACTTATTGAGCCGGAAGGCAGGGGTATTTTGATTGGGCGGAGTTTGAATGAACCTTACCCCCCCCTGCTCTTCTCTTATCCAATCCAATCCCGCTGAACTGTTTTCCGGTAGTAGACTTAAAATGGCTATTCCCAAAGAGGGAAAGAGCAAGAAGGGGTGAGGATATAATAATTGGGCAATGGACAAGCACGATAGTATTTCGGGAGAGAGGGTGCAAGTTTTCCTGTCTTTTGGTAAGCAATTTAGGGGTGTATATTGGGAGGGGGAAAAAATGAAAGGAAGAAAGAAAGAAAGAAAGAGATCACAGGAGTTTCAATTGGATTGTTTGGAATAAGGTGTTATTAGCATTGACACGAGCAATCTATTTTACGCTGTGGGTATCACGAACTTTCCTCCTCTCCTGTCCTGTATGCCACGTTGTAGCGGGTGGAACTATGGAGTTTTGGCCGTCCGAGATAGCGGGGTGGTGGGATTGCTCTTGTACCCACCTTAGGAGTATCTTGTAAACGATGCCATCCACCTTGCTAATACATACTGGGGAGAAGCTGTTGGAGGGAGAGCACGGCGTTTATTGAGAGAAATAGATGAGCTATGTGCATTGGGCTTAACGGTCAGTGAGAGTTGTCAATCAAAACCTAGCCTAACCTCTTCTACACACTCGCTCACCTTGGTGCTCGCCTGGAATGTATTTTCTATATTCTTGGTGGGTGGTCTGAGGCCCTATTTTAGCCATCTGACTAGGTATGCATAATGCTTATCCCAACGCTTTCACTGGAGCTCCCAAGATCTTGGACTAGGTATAAAAAAGGGTTCCCGCGTATTCTCTCACTCGTATGCCTTTATGCAGTGTTGGCAGTAACCAGGGCTGATGCATTGACCGGTCCTGACCATGGCTATGGTCAGTGATTAGTGGTCAGCTAAGGGGGGTGATTGGTGGTCAGGTAATCCTTGGCAAGCCTTGAATTGGGGGACTGCTTTTTATGAGTGCCATTAGCTATATGTAATACCCGAGTAATGAGATATGGTTTTAATTCTTGCATTTCTTACTCGTTGTGGGTTATTGTTTGGTATAGTACAGCCCGTGGTTTGTATAAGTTACGGGCATAAACTGTAGTACCCGAACGCTAGCCAACAGTTCCACCGCAACATTTGGTGGGAATTGACCCAAGGGCATTGCCAACCAACCCTAGACCTACCCCCCACCAAAAAAGTGGTTCGCCGAGCATTTTTAATGCTCGACTACTCCACTGCCCCCCGGATTCGAACTCATGATGGTCCCTGTTTCAAATTAGTGGACCAGTCTCCTAAGCCATTAGGCCATAGGAACTGGCCGATAATACTCTTTCTTCTTGATCTTTTAACTCCTTCTTCAGAAAATAGACAGTTCAGGCGCCTGATACTTTATCTTTGGTAAAAAAGGACGTCAGTATCCAACAATAGTACTCTCTCATGATATCGATAGTAAATTATCTATGCGTATCTGACAGGCCATACAAAATTCTGACTCAAGTGTTCGAGTTCTATATGCCCTCCAACTTGTAGTGAATCTTATGCACTGTATAGTCTCTAGGCTCCTGTAGTGCATGAGCCTAGTCCCGTTCGAACAGCCGGAGTTAAAATAATACTGCGGGGGGTGAATGATGTGCATCAGAGATTAAACAGCCAATAATCTGGGGGCTGGGGGAGGGTTGTCAAAATCTGGTAACAATCTTTCTTTTTGTTTTTCGAATACTTTTGTTTGTCTTCGTAGGTTCTCGAGCACGCTCTATAACTAGGTGGATGCACACATATTCCAAATCATCATGGAAAGAAGGGGAAGAAGGGAGCAAAAAAGGGATACCCTACTAGTTGTAAATAATTCTGCTTGCCAAAGAATTGATGGCCCCCTTCGTATTGTGTCATACGTGGGCTATGTTACTTTTATGATACTTGATATAATGACCACCCTAGGGGCCAAGGGCTTATAGCACCTGGGCTTTTGTTGCAACAATCCCACCTGTATGATGCCCCTAGTCTCCCCTATTGTCATCGCTATTACTACCCATATCACAGATATCATAGTAAAGCGGGCATTCTAGCGCGGGTGTGCGGCGTATGCGGGTTTGGGATCCTTATCATTAGGCGATTGGGGACGATAGGAGCGCTTGTGGAGCTTAAATAGTAAATATCCAAAAAGGTATTGCTACATACCCAGCATGCGAATAGAAGTATACCAGCACACGCCCATCGACTTGTATCTCCCCTTCACCTCACCGAATTCATTAACTAACTAGGCTTGACCCCCACCTATTTTTCCCTCTTCGTCTAGTTTTTGTATAAAAGAAAGCCAAGAAACCAATGCATTTGCTATAATATAGGGCTGCGAAAAATCAAAAGGGTGATCCTTTGAAGAATATTGACCGCGCTTATGATATATCTGCGCTGCTGCCATCTTCACCCAAGCAGTCAGATTCCCTTCAGTTCCTGTAGGCATTATCTGTGTGTGGAGCCCTATTGTTGGCTTAGGCTAGGCCTTCTTTGTTAGCTGACAATTATTTAGTTTGAATGCGGGGCTGTACTCGAGTAAAGCGGAAACCATTCCTGGTTCGTAGTTACTCTGGTGGTAAATTTGTATTGATTTTTTTCTCTCCTCTGTGTGCTTCTCACCAGGCAGATAGAGACAATTCTAACCCGTATGGTCTCATACTGACCACCCAGCGGGATTTTCGGAGTACCTCTATTTGGGTGCTCTACTCCTCTCACGTCTGCCTCATCTTACCTTCCTTTGCTCTGGCCGTGTTTGGTCTCGCCTGTATATAGTGCCCACTTATATGCTACTTTTCTTTGCTTCATTACCTCTATTAGTAGGATCTGTGATGCTGTGCCTCGCTTCTAAGCCGGCTTCTAGAATACTGCGCTTATCAACAGTGGATGCTAATTCCCGGATTTTGATCAATTTATTGTGCTGTGGATGTACTGTTCAGTACATGTGCCCGGGGAGATGCTTTCGTATATGACAGGTGGTTAACCACCAAAATAAGCCCTGCACCAAAGCCCCTCGCCGGACACTTGTATCCATATTACCACTCATATGCCATAGTGCCTTATCTCATTATGCCCAACCTTTGGCTTAGCTTGTCATTCCGGTTTGAGTTTTTTTCTTTCAGTAACCATGACCATGGGTTGTGATATATCAATGATCACCGTAGCGTTTCCTTTGATAGATGGGACAAAACCTGTAGATACGTGTATCCTCTAGAGTTTCCCTTCCTGCCTCTCACTGCCGTTACCGTGATTGCGGGCGCAGGGTGCCTACTATGTGACTTGTGTTGTGTAGCTTTTTACTCCGGACTAGGTAGACCGTTAAAAGCGAGAAGACGGCCGACAAAACATGCGATACACACAACTGGCAACGGCAGCTCCTGGAGAATTACCACTATAGATGATATTGGCGGGTAGGTAGGAACTAGAGTTTTTTTTTGGATTTAGTCTTTTTTTCTTTTCTTTTTTTCTTCGAATAGTCGCTCGGTAAGAGATTTTTAGCGAGCCTGGAATGACATATTTGAGATTAAGCTACCGAGTATTGGGAGCGCTAAATAAGTCCGATATCCCGGTCGGTATGGTGGTGTTGGTCGGTGGGTGGGTGGGTGTGTGTATGGGTGAGGGTTGGTGATATTGTAGGAGTATTAATCCAGCAGACACCTCATGTAAACATTAAACGATGATTCCAAGCAGAGGAAATGAGGAATGCGAGTACAGTAAGGTTTCAAGCCAAAGATAAGCGAAACAAACGACCCAACTAAATCCTGGTTGGCTAACTTGGACCACCGGGGATGACAAATTGACGACCTTTATATAGACTGGGCGAATTGGGGTGACTTTATTTTTCCCTTTACCGTGAAACCTTGGAGAAATAACCACCCTCCCCTCCTTCCTTCCTCCACTGCTCTTGAATCGTCCTCCCTCACTGGATTGGCAGGAATCATTGCACCCCTCTGGCAAGCGATTAGTCTGAATGGGTTACTAGGTTCTGGATGCATTTGCCACTTGGATATTTTGGGAAAGTTAGGTAGTTGGATGTTTACTCGGTAGTTGGTACAGTCTCTCATGGGGTCCTGACGAATATCAGGAGGTGACGAACAGGGATAAGTAGCAGGTATTATTATTTTTGTTACTCTACTTTGACGAATTCGATTGTTGCGAAATACCCCTGTTCGTCACCTCCTGATATTCGTTAGGACTCCATGAGAGACTGTAGTTGGTAGTGGGGCGCTCGTGGCGCAAGGGGGGACGTTCTTCCCTTTATATCCCCTTCGCCCCGTCCCTCATCCCCCGGTGGAGGCAGCATCGAGAGAGAGAGGGGAGGTGGGGTGCGCCCTACAGGCTACTGCTGCTATCTAGTGCGTACGTCACTCTAGTCACCGGAGCCTAGCCTCCCCCGATATGTAGATCAGGAAGATAGCGCATGTACGAGTATAGGAGACGTGGTAAGTGATTGTGCATGAGCTTCTAGCGAAAGATGTCTCAGGTACGCCTAACCGAACCATCTAGTGGTACTTTTTACGCGGTACTTTTTACGTGGAGTGGAGGAGACAGTGGCGATACGGTAAAGGGGTGATGGAGAGGTCCTAGCCTATGTTCTTCAGAGGGAAACGGGGCAAGGTTTCGGCTGGAGATTACCACCACGAGAGCTCCACATCTCTACAGTATGATAGGCTACTGCACAACTGCCAACATAGTACCTGGTACTTGCTTCACCGGCATAGCCTTTCCCCCCGGTCTATCCTTCAGGACGTTCCTCCAGTATCGGGGTTAAGTGGACATCCAAAGATAACAGTGAAAAGCAGGAGTAAATCCTTCTAGGCCGGACAGCGACCCCACCCCTCCTCCCCTCAGGATTAGCTACCGCTTAGTCTCGGACTTAATTTATTTCTCCTTCCTCACCTAGCTGGGGGTGAAAGCTAATCTGCAGAAGGGAGAAGACCCCGCCCAACTAGCTGACTCACAGATTCCGGAGCGCCCATGAATAACCTGCATTAAGCGTAAATTCTTATCTCTGTCCCTAGGAATTGCTTCCCCGTCTGCGCAGTACGGAATCGGGCTCGCTGTAGGGCGTTTCTTACTAGAGGGAGAGGGCTTAATTAGCGGGGCAGTGGAGCCTGTGTCTCTGACTCACCGAGTACAAGAGCTTTTGAATTTTCAACCTCAACTTTATTAATAGGCGGATGGATGGATGGCGGTCTATCCGCCTCTTTTGGTTAAGGATGAGGAGGTTAAGGCCGGTAGGTGATTGACGCCATGGTGGAGGTCTACTTCCGCGTGTTTGGCGCAAGTCTTGAGAGGCATAACTAGTTGAAAGGGCAATTGAGGAGAAGCGCGGATAATAGTCCTAGCAGCCGTGGTGTTTTTTCGTGTGGAAAGGCACCAAATGGGCTTTAAGAACTAGTTTGGGTCTAGGATATTTAGTTTGCAATTGAGGGTAGTTGGCGAGACAAACAGTTGGCCGACCCTTCTTTATTGATAGGAGTTGAGATTAGTAGAATTTCAATTGGTAGGGAACACAAGAAAGCACCCAACTCGCGGCAATACTTTGTCAAGGGACGTTCAAGTCTAGTAAGGCCTGCTGCTCAGGTCGTGTTCATCAAGGCCTCACCAACACATACCCGGCACAATTTACGATAAAGACAAAATGGCCACCCCATAAATTCTTGTAATACTAAAGATGTAGATTATTTCGTCTTTCAACAGACTATCAGCAGTAATGTTTGGATTAAGAAAAGAGCGTACTCTACATGAGCCTTCAAGTAACGTAAGAAAGTCTGCTGTAGAAAAAAAAAGACTAGAGATGGGTCCTCCCGGGTGCTCCAGGGCGTGTTTTGGGGAATCCAGAAAAGAAATCTGTCTAAAGCTGCATTCTGCTTTCATATTGCACCCATGAGTGAGTTATCACTGCATATCACTCGGGAACCACCTAGCTGCGTGTGGCTAAACAGAGAGGGAGGAGGATTGATGGTCTACTTGTACTACATACAACGTGGTGGCTTATACCATCGATCAAGAAGAGAAGGAAAACAGAAGAAGGGAGAGCTAAAGGGAAGCTAAGATGGGCGATACGATGCAAAAGGAAGAAATGGGGAGGAAAAAAAGAGAGACCCAGGAAGAAAGAAAACCAGAGAACGAGGGATGATAGAAAGCGGAACATCGTAATTAGATTAGGTATAGTCATGAGGCCTAAAGAACTGAGAAGAGACGGTAAAATGTTAAGGGCGGTCTAGCTATAAAATCTAGTGGAGTAGTGAGCAGTAAAAAGGGATTAGTTGATAAAATACTGGTCCGTAAGGTGGATAAACTCTATGATAAGTCCAAAAAGTTATCTTTTTATGATACACTAATTCTCCTGGTATGGCCAAGCAGTTTATCCCATAGCCCGGTCTTATACCTCCTCGGGGCGTCTCTCTATCCTCATCTACTAGGGGCTACATGCCTTCCGCAAACATCCGGAAATTCTGGCTCCAGTATTCACCAACTCACCCAAATCCGACCTTATGATCACAAAGTCTCACTCGTGATACATGATACGTCCCTCTTGCCACTCCTATAGCGTCGGGGACTGCTTCCCCTCCATATTTTCCCTCCCAAGTAAAAAAAGAAACGTCTACGTCCTGTTCTACCTAACGTCCCTCACGAAAAGCAAACCTAGGATCCATAGTGATGTTAACGGACGGCGGGGGGTAAGGCTCCCTCGAACGAACCTCGCATTCCTTTCATATGATACATAGGAGTAGGGGCGCTCAGGCAGCTCCTGTACACGTTACGGACATATAGTACCCGAGCACTAGCACTGCCTCGCTTTACTAAGAAAAAAAGGTATGCATACAAGGCAATAAATATGGAGAGGGGGAACAGCTGCCTCCCAAGGTAAAAGAAACAAAAATATTTATTTATTTATTTTTATTTTCTATTCTTACTTGTATACATTTTTTTTTTTCATTTTTTTTTTTCATTTTTTTTTTCATATTTCTTTCTTTGCCAGCCCCCCTCCTATTCGCTTCTGCTACCCGCCGATCGCCAACCTTTAAGGTCTAGAGTCGGATTCTACCACCTCGTAGCAGGATTGTTAAACCCCACAGCCCTATTGATAAGGGCCAAGTTCTTCAATCTCCCAGTTCCCATAGGGCAGGATTTTTTGATTCTCCTGCCCTACATGACGGATCGTCCAATAATAACTGATTGTCAGCATGGATTGAACTCCTGGGCTCCCGCTAATTGCGCAGGAGTGTTAACCACTGCGCCAGCTAGGTATTTCATGAAATGAAAACCTGGGAACTAATATTTATCCTACTGGAAGCCCGATTTCGGGCTTTTAGTGCGCCCCCTCCCGAGCCGCTGGTAGATTTCAACAGAGGTGTTTCTTACTCCTCAGGTGTTTAATGAGAGACCTTTGCGGAGCCTGGTGTGTTAACAAGCGATCCTTTCTTCTTTTTTTTCCCCCAGGTGCATTGGCCTGGCATCGCTTGTATGCCATGGGGGTGGATTCTATATCGAAAATGATTGGCCAACAAATTATTTAATGACGGGTATCTGCTGCAATAAGGTATTGCACTGGGAGCTGGATCTCTGACTGACGCCCATAGTAGGAAGGGAAATTTTTGGAAGCGCAGTAGATATTTTTTGATGGTATGTAGGCTAGTCACCTAGATCTGCGCCTGCCATTCCTTCCTTCCTTCCTTCCTTCCTTCCTTCCTTCCCCTTACAAGCCGAACCCCGCTGATCCAATCGCCTAGAAACTTTCATGAGAAGGATTCGAATGAGATTGAGATAAAAAGTGGCAGTGAACTCCCCACCCCCATCCATCCTATAAACGGGGGGAAATCAGATCCTCTTTAAACTTACGATATCCTCCGATCATGACATCTTTTCTTTCTGGCAATAATTCCCATACCTGTCAAAAAGATTCTTAGGATTCTTCCTACAGATCAATAACTCACACTGATCAATGCTAAGTGCTTTATTGCTAACCCGCTGCTGTTATCTAGTGCCTACCACTCTCCTAGTCAGTGAATTAGTGCGGAACTTGTCTTCGTCATACCCACTCACTCGTCAATTTGTACATCATGCATCCTATCAACTTGTGTGTTTTCTCTCAAGTACCCCTTCTGAGCTCTCTCTCTCTATATATAGGTGTATCGAAGTCGGCTTACGGTGCCGTGGTGTCGGGAGTTTTATAACCTCATCCTGCCAGCATCCAGTGTGTCTGCGGCGTTCTTCTGAAGGCTTATGCTAGCCTCAGGCACATGGGGGTTGTGTCACAGAGGGTCTTGACAATTAACGAGCGTAATCCGCTAGCTTAAGGACTCCTAGATGTTGGTTGCCCTGGTGGTAGGCTAGTTCTTACAATTGTGTCAATATCACGGGGGGAGAGCACGCAGGCCGTGAAGTGCAAATAAGGATGCCTACCAAATCTCTCACCCTCTCCTTGAAAAAAAGAGGGGGATCCCATGTTTGTTGGTTCGGTAATTTACTTTACATTGGCGGGAGTGTTAACGCCTGAGGGGTTGATGAACCATCTTGAGTGTTTGAAAATTTGAATTCAGTTCTAGCTAAGCATGCATATTGTGATAACTAGCGAGAGTAGGGACTCAAGTCGTAAGAATCAACCAATCAATTAGTTTCATAATAGTTCGCGCTGAAAAAGCGGGATGACGTTTTTTTTTCGCAAGGAAAGACTCAGAGCCAAGGATTAAAACTACAAAATAATAATAGTAATGATAATAATGATAAAGGGTGTTCTGCAAGTAATAAGCATAATATAATAATGTAACACCCCCACCACTTCAACTCATAGAGCGCATCGATGAATCGCAATCACATAATCACAGCCCTTTACTAAAACAAATTTAAAAAGGAGTCGCGGTTGCATCAGCGGGGAATCCTCCGTGTTGTACAGGGGGAGGCAATCAAATTATCGTGCGTCCAGAGTTATCAGGGGAAGCTGCGAAAAATAAGACAAACCTTTTGAATGTTCAGAGTGGAAATGGTAATAATGCAAAGGCCGGAGAACAACAAGGACAGCAGTAGAGCTAGGTGTAGAAAAGAGACAAACAAACAAGCAAAGAATTTCAAATATCCACCCTCACTTCCCTCAGGCTCCATGAACAGAAACGGGTTGACGATGTTTGAGTGCTTGGTGGTGGTTCTGCTAGTGGATGTCGGAATGTGCTCGGACGGGTACATAATTTGTGAGCTGTGCTCCCAAAGCTGGGGGACAACAGGCGAGTTTGAAAATTTCCGTCGGACCTGGGGCTAGGTAAGATAAGGTGGGAGATGCCGTGTTTCCGAAATAATAGATTTCCGCACGCTCCAGGAGTTCGGGTGGCGGCTTAGAAGGAAGGTGGGGTGTTGGATAGAGGCTGTTGAGATTAAAGTGCATAGAAACTAGCAGCCCGCCTCAAGACCTTGAGGACCTATCCTGGGTGATAAAGTTAATGTAATAAGTATTGAATATGGAGATATATTGTATGGAAGGGGTAGATAGATGGAAAGATTGTTAAAGAGGAAAAC
>Ga0307517_10000312_pt1 | contig 84280 bp, 84 predicted proteins | sample 23_EM_MG_FD_194515 | JGI IMG/M metagenome (GOLD analysis project Ga0307517, IMG submission 194515) | Populus trichocarpa ectomycorrhiza microbial communities from riparian zone in the Pacific Northwest, United States - 23_EM | ecosystem: Host-associated > Plants > Roots > Unclassified | place...
ATGAGAGAAAGAGTCTGGGGTAGTCCAGACGTAGGGAGGGCGCCAGGTTGCGTCAGGACGCAAGGAACGTTGCCAGGTAGCATCTGGAAGCGTGGGATGTGGCGGGGCGTTGCAACGCAAGTCAGGATGCACAGGACGCAACGCCAACGGATCAGACGCAGGGTCCGTTTTTGCTGATGTTCGATTCCCCTCCGCGAGCAGATTCTAACGGATTCCAACGCACTCTGTCCCGATGCTGTCAGATGGCTGGTTGCAGAATTATCTACACATTTGTGCTTTACTCCCTCAGGCAACTATTTTCAAATTGTTGGCTACTGAGTGCTACAGGCATGCGGACGCTTCAAGACCTATACCATTCAATTCCCCTCGCAGGGCGGATTCCAATGAGACCCTTCCTGACCCTAGCGGACATCTGCCCACTAAGGTATCTCCCTTTCTCTCCCTGCTGACCTCTATAACCATGTGGACTCTTCGAAACTTATACCATTGGATTCCCCCGGCCAAGCGGATTCCAACGCATCCTGTCCCAACGCTGTTCGACCACTGGTTGAAGAGTTATCTATATCTTCGTACTTTAGTTCCTCGTGCAAGTACTTTCACGCTTTCTACCTTAGATATAATAAATATATTTCTATTCTACTGGTAGTTTCCAAATGACTCAAATCAGTAAACCTGAGTAATACTAAGAGAACCTTTCCAGACAATCTTTCCCATTATTATAGTATTCCCCACAGTTTTCTCCAAGTCGGTCAGAGTCCTTGAAGGTGGAGTTGTTTACTTCAGAGGTATCAGATCATAGCTGATTGCACCTGAGTACTTCCACTATTCTACTACAGTATCTGGTTGCGTCCGGAGAACTCAGGTGCGCTAGGGGGCGACCATTGGGTCAGGACGCCAAACGACCGCTTCCAATACGTCCAGATGCGCCCCTTTCACTTGCGGACCGAATGAGCCAGAGCTGACGCACCCTGAACTAGAGTTTACGCTATAAGTGCCTGGAAAGTCCAGCATACAGAGTGATCTGGGAGAGACAGAATGCAAGATATTTTTTTTGCTAATGTGGGACAGTGCGACAACACCAGAGGGCGTGGTAGTTGCGTCCCAACAGCAAGGAACCCTATTATTGGAACCTCTCTCATAACACCATATAGGTCATGGCCGTCTGTTTGACCGGAGGCTGTTCACAGGATATATGAGAGGAGATCTTTGGCGAGCATATACAAGTACAGTAGAAAAAGAAATACCTTGCATTCGGTCTCTCCCTGATTACCCTGTGCGCTGGACGTTCCAGGCGCTTATAACATAAACTCCAGTTCGGGGTGCGTCGGCACTGGCTCATTCTGTCCAGAAGTGAAAGGGCCGAATCCGGACGCATTGAACGCCCCCTAGTGCAGTTGAGTTCTCCGGACGCAACCAGATACTGTAGTAGAATAGTGGAAGTACTCAAGTGCAATGAGCTATGATCTGATACCTCTGAAGTAAACAACTCCACCTTTAAGGACTTTGACCGAGTTGGAGAAAACTGTGGAGAATACCATAATACTGGGGAAGATTGTCTGGAAAGGTCCTCCTAGTATTACCCAAGTTTACTGATTTGAGTCATTTGGATACTACCAGTAGAATAGAAATATATTTATTAAATCTAAGCTAGAAAGCGTAAAAGTACCTGCACGGGGAACTAAAGTACAAAGATATGGATAACCCTTCAACCAGTGGTCGGACAGTGTCGGGACAGAGTGCGTTGGAATCTGCTCGGCGAGGGGAATTGAATGGTATAGGTTTCGAAGAGTCCGCATGGCTATAGAGGTCAGCAGGGAGAGAAAGGATGATACCTGAGCGGGCAGATGTCCGCCAGAGTCGGGAAGGGTCTCATTGAACGCCGCTTGGCAAGGGGAATCACATGGTATAGGTTTCGAAGTCTCCGCATAGTTATAGAGGTCAGCAGGGAGAGAAAGGGAGATACCTCGGCAGGCAGATGTCCGCTAGGGTAGGGAAGGGTCTCATTGGAATCTTGCCGGCAAGGGGAATCGAATGGTGTAGGCTTCGAAGAGTCCGCATGGTTATAGAGGTCAGCAGGAAGAAAGAGGCAGATACCTTAATGGGCAGATGTCCACTCAGGTTGAGAAGGGTCATATTGGAACCAGCTTGGCAAGGGTAATTGAATGGTATAGGTTTCGATGTGTCCACATGCCTATAGAGGTCAGCAGGGAGAAAAAGGCTGATACCTCAGCAGGCAGATGTCTGCTAGGGTCAGGAAGAATCTTATTGGAACCCGGTGAGGGAGGTGGATTGAATAGTAGAGGCCTGCTGTGTCTGGACAAGCCTTGTTGGAATCCACTTGCCAAAGAAGATTGAATAGCGTCCTGCTGAATGGAAAAGCATGCATGTAGCTAGCTGAGTGTGCATAATGCCAAATAGTTCTATGGAGTTGATGAGGAGGTTATGCGAAAGAACTTAGGAAGTTTTGTATAATGAGATTACAGGTATCTTGTAGGTGGTTACCCGACAATAGCTGATTAATCATCCTATGTTAAGATCCTTTTATGTTAAGATCCTTTTTCATCTGAAAAACCATTACCCGATAGTGAAGTAGTCTGTTGTGAGTAGATGCTATCAGTGGCAAGGATAGGTCCGAAATGCAGCTGCCTATGGGTGGCTACCATGGCTATGCTTCAGGCTATAAATGTGACTTCTTGACCATCCAGGTGCACCAGGCAGACAGGATGTGGGTTGGGTTACTTACACCCAACGGACTGGGATACAATGGTTGTGCTAGGGCCCTCAGCGGGCAGACTGGGTGGACTGGATAAGCTGGACGCATTCTCTGCATTCGGACGCAATGTCTCTTCATCCTGAGTAAATGTTTTTTTTGCCGATGTTGGATGTTGTGGTAATAAGCCAATCAGCGACCTTCTCTGCCATGAATCATCATGTTTGAACATCTTTCCCTTTAAACATCACCACTGGGCGAATAAAGTGACCCGTTCTATTAATCGCCTTGATAACCAAAACCCACTCTCTGTTCTCAGGTTTTTGAATATAGGTTTTGCCCTTCCCACTTCCCCCTAATACCACCATATTGTTGCAAACTGCTAATGCACTGCCATGTTCGTCCTTATTTCAAACATCTGCCTGCTGGGTATTATGGCCTACGCGAATAGTATCAAAGAGCTCATAAAAAGTCTCTATATGATGCGGCTGAGTTCCTCGAATTCATGCTGACTGAATTGGCTTTCCAATTATACTTGCAATCGATGGGTTCCTTTTCCTGAAACTAGCAACCCACTTCTTGCCAAGTGGAGTTGTGTCTCCCGAGAACTTGAGAATAAAGATAGCCATTTCTCTGGCTCTAGCATGCGATGCAGCATACCCACATGCTTCCTGCTGTAGAACCCAATTACTAAGAGCTTTTTCTTGCTCAGGGGAGAGCCATTGTTGGTGGAGGTGTGCAGAACATGAGCTCACTCCTCCTGCCTCACGACTTTGGAGAGTTGAACGGGAAATTCCATACTCTTTGGCTGCTTTTCTCTCACAAACACCACTCTCAATCGCTGCGAGGGCTAAGGCAATTGAATTCTCGCGAGAATCCATTGTGTGGTGGATGAGGGGTAACTTTTTGGAAGGTTAATCGATAGTGGAGAGCGGTTGCCATGGTGGCCGAAAACTAAGGGTGGCCGAAAACCGCCTACCCGAGCTTAACAAGTTCTCTCGCCGTGTTGAAGGGCTTTCCATTTACAATAGGGTCTGATTGAGATTTTGAATTAACTATAGCTTTACTAATTTCAGCCATTATTTTTTAACTTTGGTGTTTTGTTTTTTACTTTGACGTTTTATTATACTTTAGTGGTGCTTGGTGTTTCTTTTATTTCTCTGCTCTATTTATTTTTTTCTCTCTTTTTTTTTAGTTGCCACACTTCGCGATGGTCACCATTCTTTAACCGAGCAGAAAAAGGCTAGAGGTTCAATCTCCTGCTCGTGGGGTGTATATATTATGATAATATTATTATTATACATATTATCGTACTTTCCGAGTTATTGGTGGCTGGAATTTATTATACGAGAAGTCATTCAATTCTGAAGGTGTATTGTGAGCGGGTTGTGATCATAATACCGGCAGCTAAGATAGCGAGCCCACACAATAGGGCACAGGCCAAGCAGGTTTCATACGCGCTTGTTAATCCAACGCGTTGTTCGTTCTTGGCATCCTGGTAGACCTTTATTTACTTGACCATCGGTGTCTACAACCACCCAAAATTTCTTCATTGTTTACTTGTTTTTCCTTGGAAGGAGGGAAAAGAGCGGCCATATCAACAACAACTATTTGAGAGATAGTGTACGGTACTTTTTCAACATCATCTCATCTCATCTCATCTCGCTATCCACCCCCAATCAATCCAATTCCTACCACCACAGCTATGCCACCCAAACGCCGAGCACCAGCTCTAACCCTCAGCGAGCACATCGAGTCTAGCGACGAAGGGAGTGATAAAGTTGATGGCACGTCTCATAATCCATCCACTTAATTATCCTTCAGCGATTAACTTGCGCTAGCTACAGCCCTTCCCAAAAATGTCCCCGCAAAACGTTCTAGTAGGAGGTCCGCCCTTACTACCGCTGCGGCTGAGACGATTGTAGTAGCAGGTGTGGATAAGAAAGGGAAAAAGGCAACAGCAGCCGCGGGAGGAGGGGGAGGGAGGAGGAAGAAAGCTGCAGTGAGTAGAGCTGAAGAACCGACTGAAGATGAGGACGTTCCCGGTGCCGCTGAGGAGGGAGAAGACGACGAGGACGGCGAAGAAGGTGAATTGGAAGCTCTGCCAGCAAAGGGTAAGAAGAAAGCGATTACAACCAGTGGGAAGAAAGCTACAACGGCAGCAGTGGCAAAGAAAGCAGCGGCAGCGGCAGCAGTGAAGTCTAAGCCGAAACGTGGAGCTAGGAAGGTTGAAGTTGAAATTGAAGAGGATGATGAAGGGGAGGGGGCGACGGAAGAGGAGGTGGAAGCTCCAGCACCAGTCAAGAAAAGAGGTGGTGGGAGGAAAGCTGTACCGGTGGTGGCTGCTGTTCCAGTTGAAGTGGCAGCAGCGCCAGTGGCGGGAAAGAAGAGGCGTATGACGAAGAAGGAGAAGATTGCTGCTGCCGCTGCTATGAAGACGGAAGCGGAAGAGCAAGAGAAGGAGGTGGAGATTGCCGAGGCAGAGTATACGCCTATGCAGCTTGACAAAGCCGCAGTGGATGGTGGGGATGATGTGATGGAGGTTGAAACGACACTAGCGCAACCCCCCCACTCTGCTCTCGCCGCTGCTTCGAAGAAGACCACTGCTGTTACTACGAAGAAGAAGGCGCGTGCGCCAAAAGGCAAGGCTGCAAAAGCCACTGAACCTGAGGTAGTTGAGGAAGACGACAATGACGATCTATCACTCCCTGCGAAACCTCCAACTCCCGTTGCCCCAAAGAGAACTGGCCGTGGAGCCGCTAGTGGCGCAGCAGCAACAGCAGAGGCGGGGGGTGCAGGTACCGAGACAGAAGCCTACAAATCTCTCGAAAAGGCCTTCCGCGAATTGGAGACCCAATATAAAAAACTCGAGTATGTGCGCGAGACAGAAGTCGAGAAGGCATTCGCAAAGTTTCAGAAGAATGTCGAGGTGAAAGAAAAAGGTTTCTCCTCCCCTCCAGATCTCCCTAATACGGACCAGTACTAAAGATTGCGATAGATGCAGACAAGCTCATCGACTCCCTCCAAACAGACCTGAACGCTCAATCTAGCGAATCCAAAACCCTCAAAAAGGAACTCGCCGCGAAGAAAGCCGAACTGACGAAATTGCAGGGCAAGGTTCAAGAACTGCAGAGGGGTCTGCAGGAGCAGCAGAATGAAGCTAAAATCTTGTCGGCGAAGTTGATTGTTGCCGAGAATCATAGTAAGCGTAATGCTGTGGCGGTTCCGGGGAGTGCGGTTAAGCCGAAGGGCGGTATAGGCGGTGGTGCTAGTGGCGGGGGAATGGCGGGCGCGGGACAAGCGGCAGAGGAAGCGTGGATTGCCAAAGTCAAGGAGGAGTTGTTCCAAGACTTGACCGGGCTACTGATTATGAACGTTAAGAAGGAAGCGCGAAAGACGGTGTTTGAGTGTTTGCAGACTAGTTCTACTGGTGGTTCGTCCCCTCTTCCTCCAATTTCTGTATAGGATACATACATCTGTCTACCTATCCATGACTAACAAAAAACCCAGTAACAATACATTTCAAACTCCAAGTTCCCGACTCCCTCTCCACCACCACCACCTCCTCCTCCTCCAACTCAAGACACCAGCGCAAACCCTCTGTGCCCCCAGACTCCAAACCTACAGTGGATGAAGACGAAGACGAGAGCAGGGACGAAATCGTCTACGTCCCCCTGCTAGACCAGCAACGGGATGAAGCTGTCATCACTATGCTCCCAGATTACCTGAAGCTCGAGATTGGCTTCAAGAAGGAGCAGATAAGCGACTTTTATGCAAAGATTACGGCTTTCATGATGAACATGAGGACTGGGCAGGTTCTCGGCGACGATTCTGGGGAAGAGGAGGGTGATGATGACGATGACAATGAGGAGGAGGAGGAGGAGGGGGAGGGGGAGGGCAAAAGCAAGAGGGGTGATGGTGATGACGATGATGACGACGAAGAAGTTGGAGATGCTTAGTTAATTGTGGCATGATATGGATAGGTGGGATTAGATTGGAACACGGTGTCTTTGCTCGTGTGGGGCGGAAATTATTTAGTTTTTTTCCCTCCCCTTTCCTTCCCTTTTCTTCTCCCTTGCATAAAAAACTAGCGTATTGGGGTCTTTTTCTTTTCTCTTTTTTTCCGTCTTTTCGTCCTTTTGCATGCCTGTCCGTCTAGTTCTGCATCTAGGAGGGAGGATGAGTGAGGCTTTCTATCTCTTCTCCTTCTGGTTCAGTCTGTTAGTCCGCCCTGCATCGATCATCTGAATGTCATTTTTCTTCTTTCCTCCCTAAGGGGAAAAATTGGAACCCCCACAGACTCCTTAGTAATCCCCATTCTTACTGGGCCGGATCTAGTAACCAAGTGTACCACCACGAAAAAGTAATGTGCCGGACCAGACCAAGTTACACAGAATTTGAAAGCTCAGAAGATTCGGAATTGACTTGACCTCGCAATGTTTCGCAGCTTTGGTTCGTTCATTTAATGACGTGGGTAGGTTATGCCCTGCCACTTGGATCCATCCAGCGGAAGGCGAGTGAGTGGGTTCGGTATGTCAATTGTAAGGCAGGTTAGGCTAGGTAAGCATGCGCGCGGTGAGTAAGAAATCACATTGCGTGGGGAATTTTCGAAAGACAGACCCTGATTTTTCCTTTGGTTGAAGGGGGAATTGACCCACCTATCAGTTGGCGCCACTTTATGTTTTCTCTTGGAGACCCGCTTTTCACATTTCTCTTCCCCTTCCTTTTTTCTTTTTTCTTTCTCTCCTCTTTCCCGGCCCAATCCAACCACCAAATTTCGAAGGGAGGGGTTGATTATTGTGACAATGGTGATTGTGACGATGACGGCGATGGGGGTGATTTCCTCAGGTACTTTCGGAGGCAAAAAAGGGATGTTGTCAGTGTGCCAGACGTAGGAGGGTAGTGCAATTCATCTTCGCCTTGAACACGATATCCGGGATAGTTGCCGTTAGCTTGTGCCGGTTGACGATGTCTTTTTTTTTAATTGCTGGCAACTTGTGCGGCTTCAGGGGTAACGATCAGTCCTTGTGCTATGCCAGTCGAACGGCCTTGCAGTCGGGCTCTGAGCTCCGATTGGGGAGCTGGTCGTTCCGGAGCATAATTAGTCGGTGCACATCTGGTGATGTACAGTTCTCGCGCTTGCGGTCGGCGGCGGGGCTGTGACCGGCGAGTGTGCAAAATTGGTCTGCTCCGCATCCATTCGAGGATCTTGGCTCGCAGAAAATACGATCATGTGGTTACTGTTGTGAGATTTGAGAACCTCAGGTTACCTGGTAAAGCCTATCATATATTCCCATACCCGATGGGGTAAGCGCGAATCCATTGGGCAATCCAATCCAGGTGCGTGCCACTGGAACCCATACCCCACTACCAACGTGTGCTTTCGCCAGGAGGTGGTGTCAGCATCTCTAGGTGGCTGCTGTGGTAGTCGCACCCGAAGGGTAGTTTCCTTCGTACGATAATAGGTATCTCGTTCAGGCGGCGTCGTAGATCGGAGACGGGATCCCACGTTATCTCACCGAAGCCATGCGCAGCCACCACGAAGTCGCGTTAGTAGGGAAGGCGCTCCTACCGGCGTGATCGACTAGAGTGGGCCACCATGGGGACTAAGGGGTTACCAATGTGCTTGGCTCCTAGGAGAGACTCGGGCTTCGACGATGGTTCCTTGAATTGACAACGGTCGATGTTTACTCGTGGAGCTGACTTAGGACGCCACAGGAATTTACGGGTACCTTGCTGATACTCGATGTGGGTTGAAGGAGACGGGGGAAGTCTCCTTTCTCCGGAAGCCTGGTGTTTCCGCGACAGTGGGCGATAGGGTTTCTGTGTTCTTCGGGAGTTGCATCGGCTTCCACGCTCCTCTGACTCGTCAGCGCTGCTTTGCCCAGAGGTTCCGTTCTCATGTAAAATCGGGAGCTTGAAATTGATTTCGGGTTGATTCTTGCACTGAGCGTACTTCTTCGTGGCCTGGGTAACAGGAGAAAAGGCGGGCGCAGGCCGTTATACCTTCAGACTACTCTAAGTCGTTCTGAGGGGTAGATGCCTTGCGATTCGCTGACTTCTAGGCTTCTAACTGGCCGGATAACCAAATCACAATCTTGCGCTATCAGCTTTCCAGATAGCCAAAATTAAAACTCGGGGTGTTTGTTAGACATACTCGGATGGAATTGGTATCTGTAGCTAGGCCAAATCCGCCCCCTCCGCCTCCCTCGAGTGATCTATTGTGATTCCCCCGAAAGCGAATGTTGGCCTAAGATCGGCAAGAGAAAAGTATTAGACTCTTGAAGGCCCCAAACAGATAACGCGCCCAACTGCTCAGAGCACAAATGAAATTTCATCCTGGGAATACCCAGTCCATGTGTGTAAGCAGGAGCTCTTGGGACCGGTATAAACCTGGATGGATACATGCCGAGTGAGAACCTATGGCGTCACCAGGAATGCAGGGTCAGGAGAATTTGAATGGGATGCGCTGTAAGGCGATACCATCCAGTCCTAACCCCCACGTATGCCCCCACGGAGAGTTCGGTCAGCCTGCTATTACTTCTAAACATGCAACGTCAATATGGTTTCGGAAACGACGATAAGTGTGTTTCAGGTGGGGGTGCTGCCAATGAGAATCATCACTATTTGATACTTTTCGGTTATCTTTCCGTGCTGTGGGCTCTGAGGAAGGGGCTAAATGGCTCGTCATTCGTTTCGATGCGCAATGAATCTTATGACCAACGGACATTGTTCCTCAACAAAACTAGCATGTGAGAAAGTCTTTAGATAAATTCAAACGGGGGGGGAGAACTACTCGTAATTGAACAACCTTTGTGAACACGGTTACTATTGAGTACCGCCGGAGTTCAGCTTTTTTGCTTGGATCCTGGTGTCATGCAATATTGGTCGTGTTCACAAACCTCGTTCAATTACGAGTACTTGGATGCGGTGGGTGGCTAAGGAAACCATGGAAATGCTCCGACAAGAGAAGGGGGTGGGGGCTTACGGCCTCAGCGATATTCTTCTGCATTCGGATTGGCTCGGTACTTTACTAAATATTAGAACGAGCTTGGTAACTTTAGAAGGTTACACCGAAGTACCGGTATAGTTTTTCTCGTGACCTATTGGCTCTCCAGGGAAATATCGTCCTGTATAGGAGTGTTATGCTCAGGAATGTGTTTTTTCTTGTGTGCTGGGATTCGTTAGGTGTGAGCTATCTCGAATTTCGGCAAAGAATTTGTGTTTTTGTTCGATTTGGTGCCTCATGTCAGGCCAGCAGCATCTCTGAAATGCGCACCACACGCCCAAAGAGACCAATGGCAGACTGCTAGCCGCTCATTGATAGACAAAAATAACCCTAAAGAACTGCATTACAACTCGGACTTTCATCATGTGTCGTTTGACATACTTCCCAACTCCTTTCTCGAGAATGGTAGTTTGGAGGTGAGTTTGAATTTTGCCTGGCTCTTCTCACCATATCCCCAAAGATACAAACCATGAATCCGAAAAATGTTTCTTGCATGATAGTGAAACTACAGCTCATACCACAAGTATCAGTACATGTGATAAACAAATTGTGATCTATCCATGATGCTGGCCTGGGGGTCATATTTGGCGTATCCAACTAGTGGATTAGACTTCGGAAATGCCTGACCCCTTTGGGAAGGCCCTGTGAATGGAGAAGTGGAATTGCATCAGCGATGTTGAAACAATGGAGACAATGTGTAGGTGCTACCAGTGGGGACGTTTGCGTTGTACAGTACAGATATTGTTCAAACCTGAAGAACTTTCAAAATAGGTCGATGGCCCATGCCCTGGAACTTGATTGGAGGGGAAAGCGAGAGTCCCGTGACTTTCAACGTTGGTGATCGCCGCATTGAGGATCGTTGTTACCAAACTTGAGCCTTGAATGTGACTGTTTTGTTGTATTCCTTTGGCTCGGCGACCGATGGTTGCACATTTGTGGAATTAGGGCGGAATGATTGCTCCTCGCTTCTTATTCCTGTTAGGTGCCTGCAGACCAGAGGTTGACCAATGTGTGATCTGGAGATGACGATCTTAGATCGACCAAAGGCAATGCATCTTGGGTGTCATGGCACCACGATTGCGTTATTAACCGAGTCAACGACCTTGTCCCTTGCACGCATTCATTCTCACTCTGAGATTCTTTCTTGTGTTTCTTCTGTCTCTCTAATCTCTATCTTTAATCCTTGTGTTCCCTTCCCCTTCGCTCTAATGCCTGCTGGCGGGTTGTATCAGAACCAGATCTCGATATGGGGGGCGAAGAGAGGGATGGGGGGCTAATAGAGTGAGGTTCAGAAAGAGGGGAGCCTTGACCGGAGGAGAGGAGCAGCTTGTGAGTAGGATGAAGAGATAGACAGGAGGGAGGGGTGGTTAGAGAATGTTGCTGGTGCAAATTTGGATCATTCGTTCTGTCTAAAACGTGGCCCTGTGTTGCTTCGAACTAGAGCTGCATACTGACCACAGGCAGGGACCTAGTCCTGGTAGGTCAGAAGGTGCCCCTCATTTTTTTTTTTCATTTTCATTTTTTCCTTTTCCCTTCCCACCCCAAGGCTAGTGATGATGATGATGCCTATGATGCCCACGATGGTGATGATGGTTGTTTGGTAGAGAGAAAAGAAGGAGAAAGTGGGGGTTCATAGTTCCATTGCCCTATGGGAGAACGGCATGAGAGGGCCGGAGGCAGGAGGGGGGGCAGACGGAGGGCTGAAGTGGGATTGCTCTCCATCCCTGGGCCCGCGTGTACTTTTTTTCCCTTCCTTCCTACCGTAGCATCCACTCGAGTTAGTTTAGATATCGGGAGCTCTCCCCAGAAAGAAAAGGGAACTGGAGATGCTCAGCCCGGAGGTTCGAAAGGGGAAGAAAGGTAGTGAAAAAGAACCAACTATCTGCTGCCAGAGGAACTCACCCCCCCCCCACCCCCCCGGATCGCCCTTCTCCTTGTTGATTTCAAGCCCTTTCTTCACGGGAAGGTGGAATATACCATCGTCACTCCTTAGACTTTTTTCTCGGCATTATTGTTTCAACCATTACATATTACCTTCGCCCACCTGTCTCTCTAGGAATCGAAAGCCTACTACCGGAGCTCGACTGACATAGGCCTGCCTTTCCTCACTCCCGGACACATCTTGTGTGAACTAGACATCCTTGGGGCAACTAATACAACTGAGGCGACTCGTGCTCCCCGAAAGAGAGCCTCGTTGTTCTTCCGGCCTTTTTATGGTTCCCCCTTCATACTCTTGATTTTTCTCATATTTAAATCCTTCTGCGGAAAGAAAAGGATAAAGCTTCGATCCCGATCACTGAAAAGGATGCCGTTTTCTCATCACAGTCATTCGGGTCAGTTCTGTCTGCATGCACAAGACACTCTTGAGCAAATGATACAGGCGGCTATTGCCAAGGGCATGATCGTTTTCTCGTTGACCGAGCACATGCCCCGAGACTGTGTGGAGGATTTGTACCCCGAAGAGGTGGGCTCTCTTTCTTTTTATTATTATTATTCCCGTTTACAATCCTTTACTTTTTCCTGCATATGGGAAAAAAAGAAAGCTCAAAAAATCACAAGAATTTCTTTTATCATACCTCGAATCTAATAATTCCTTTTCTTCTGCCCCTCCATTTTTCTATCTCTATATCTCCTCTTTCGAGGGTGCATGCGCCTCTCCCCGAATAAGACGTAGAGATGCCTCAAGTGGTGTGCTGACCAGGATTTTGGGTCTCCAATGACAGACTGCTGCCCACCAGACAACCTTTGACCTTTTCAAAAACTTCAAAGAATATTACGACACCGCACTTCGGTTACGTGCGAACTACCAGCACAGGATCCATCTCCCCGTTGGTTTCGAGGTCGATTACATCCGTCCTTCATCAATTCCTTTGATCAGGAGTCTCCAGTCACAATATAAATTCGACTTCTTTGTCGGATCTGTTCACCATGTCAATGCTATCCCGATTGACTTTGATAGGCAAATGTACTTGAGAGCTCTTGCGGATGTAGGCGGTACCGAGGATAAACTATTCGAAGCCTACTTTGATGCTCAATATGAAATGCTTACGCAGCTCAGACCCGCTGTCGTGGGTCACTGGGACCTGATAAGACTGTTTAGCGAGAACCCAACTAAGCCTTTGGCTGAGTATGGTTCTGGTGTGTGGAACAGAGTTGTCAGGAATGTCGATTTTGTCCTTAGCTACCGTGGTCTTACGGAATTAAATTCCGCCAGTTTTAGAAAAGGCTGGGATGAGCCATACCCCAGGAGGGACCTGGCTAAGGTTAGTTGTATTACTTCATTTAAGGTATATCTCAAGGGTTTTCTAATACTTTTGTGATTAGCTTATCATGGAGAGCGGTGGTAGATTCACCATATCCGACGATAGCCACTGCGTCTCACAAGTCGGCCTCAATTACAATCGGCTCTTGGGCTACATCCGAGAGATAGGCCTTCAAGAGGTCCATTATTTGGAGAAACTCCCCATGGGCGAAATGGCCGTCAACGTCCTTGACGCTTGCGCTGTGCGCAGCATGACTGTAGACGAGCTGGCCCAACAAAGGTTCTGGAATCTTTGAGTTGCTTATCATCGCTTTTGTCACGTTTTCCTTACACGCAGGAATTATTGCTATTTTTTTCGTCTGTCGGCGTGGGATCCGTGTTTTTGCTACCTCTTAGACCGACCTTCCCGAGTGTGTTTTTTTATACTAGCGAGTTTAATCCCTGCATTGTTATTTTCACATGTCATTCTCTATCTCATCTTCAAGAAGGAAAGCTGGGCCATTGGCGTTTTGTTTTTTGAACTTCCCAGGCCCCCCACTGCGGTCTACCTTGCAGAGCTATTATTATCTTGTATGAAAATATGCTCTTTTTTCTTTTCTTTTTCTTCTCATTATTTCCTCCTTCCAACTGTTAATTCTTGGGTTGTATTCGCCTTGATTTCTTTCCCTTTCATTCATGCACGTCCTCTACCCCCGCCCCCCCAAATCCCTACTTTTGTACCTTAGAATTATGTTTCCCCTATAGCCAGTTATTGAGCCTACCTAGGGACACCCCAGCCGTCAAATTTAGCTTGTAGATGATATTGCAGCCGTTACGTCACGCAGTTGGTTCTACTAAGTTAGTACCTCCAGCACTCGAGTATCGGTACAGTATTAGGGACTTTGCCAAGGACTTTGGGCGTGAGATAAATGTACTAGTAGTTTCAATCAAACCAGATCGCAAGGGTTCGACTCAGAGCAATCACCTTTTGGATACCATGGGTTTGACGGGCAACCCTTCTGGGTACAATCGACTGGGAAATATCATTGGGGAAGTGAAACCTTTGCGTAAAGCCACAATTTTCTTTGGCCCATCATAAAACAATGAGGGAAAAAAGTGGCATGTCTTGGGAGCCAAGAATCCCAAGAAAAGTGCTAAGCAGCTCCACCTATCATATCACCCCGTTCATCTTAAGAAATTGTAGGGAAATATCAGGAAAATAAATACCAGGAGGGCTCAAGCATCATAATTCTTTATTTTTTCCCGTGACTTTTTCCAGTTCTTTGCACTGTTTAGGGGATAGGAAAACAGGTAAATATTTTGTTCATTGCAATGCAGGTACCATATCATGTTTTCTTTTTTTAATACAATGTTTCACTTTTTCAATAGTGCTGTATGATACAAAGAGTTCACACGTTCGGCTACTCGGGATGCGAAATCGCAAAGTTCTTATTACTATTTGGACGGGCACGCACAGCAGTCGCTTGGCAATTATTTAATGCGACGCAAGGGGTTGGCTTGGCAGAAACAAGCTTTTTTTGTATGATAATATAAAAATATCATTCTTGGGCAATTTCTGAACCTTGCCATCTCAACGAGCAACTTCTCTTATCGAAACCCCGCCTAACACGCGGAACACTCCCGGGGCGCCCGATAGGTTGGCTTGTTTAGACGTGCGATTGCGTGCATAAGCGATGTTGCGGAGAAGAGGGGTCGCTTCTGGTGGGTGGTAGAGGCGAATGTAACCTCTTGGAGTGTGTGTGTGCGACGGCCGAGTGATGTATGGTGATTCGGATTTGCTTCGGTAGCTTTTACCCCCCCCCTTCTCTTAAGACAAAAGGAGAGTGGGTGGAGGGGTTGAGTAATGTTTGGGACTTTTTTAATTTTTTTGTTCTTGTTGAGAAAAAGGAGGGATGATGAATACGCGGTGTATCATACACTCCTTACCAGTGGGATTGGGAGGCCTTTTGCGTCTCGGGACTCGGATTTGCAGAGCTGGTATGATATATAGGCGCAGTGTTGGGTTTGGCAGCTGACCCGTCCCAAAACTAAAATCATTCCAGGGCGACGAAATCAATCGACACCGACACTAACACTAAAAAAGTGTGGTTTACCAGGGCTTATCTCAATTGTTTTTTCTTTCTTTCTATTATGATATAATTATTATAGAAGAACACCAACTACACCCACCTGTAGTACCTAGCTTGGATTCAAACCCCTACCCTCCCCTGCGCACGTTGGCACGATATCATACCTACTAGCCTTCTTAAACTGCTAGGTTGTAGGGACCTGTCAATGATTATACCCCCTTTTTTTGCCCGGGAGTGGGACTGAGAAGGAGGGTGGGAGGGATAAGTTTGTTGATATTAACCTACTACTGCTTTGGTTGCTTGTCTGTGCTGAAGTTTGGGAGGATCCGCCATTGCCTTGCATGGTGATAAACTTATACCATAGCTTGGACAATCGTTTGTCCCCCTCCCCCCGGCTAGTGTTTGCACTGATTGGCTTGGGTATGACATGAATTTCGCTCTAACAAGTTGGAGAAACCCAGGATGCTGTCTCAATATATTGCAATCTCAGGGCTCATCTGCCGACATCCCGACCCCCGTAACAAGTCGAATATACCGAACATGCACGCAAAACAAGGCGCAGGTATTGGGGGGAGAGCTTCCTAGATATTATGGCTCATATTATACCAGTCTAACGGTGCCATGCAGCATTCCTATCGTTGTTTCAGGGTCCAGCCCTCCCAGTACCCAGGAGAGTCAGCGCAAGAAGAAACAATGTTTAACAAACACAGCAACTGCGTACACACTGTTGAAGCCCGGAACTCTGTGTTGCGATTTAGTTTTTAGCCTACCATTGATTGCCAGTGAGTTATAATGGGGATTTCTCTTGGTCTTCACGCATGTGTAGGGGCACGAGCTTGGTCGGATCAACTCTATCAAGTAACAGGGGCGGGAGAATATAAAGTCAATGGCTTAACGGTATGCTGTGAGTTATAGTGTTTCCCTACAGGATCTGTGTTCCTTAGTTCTGTAGACTCTTTTTATAAGGTACCCGATGGCGAGTAAGCCTCTACGCTCTTTTCAATTAAGCACACATCGAGCAGGTAGTCCCGGTAATATGGCGGGATGGGTTCACGGGAATTAGGCTAGATGCTAAGTGTAAAGTTTGTGCTTGCACTTTTTCCCCCGCTAGAAGGCACGGGCACGGGTGACTTTTTGATCTAAAACAGCGAGTGATATTTGATGATTGACAAAAAGTGCCGGTAATCCACAAACCTAAAATAATCCCCTTTATCTGGTATCAAGTAAATAACTGAGCTTCTAGCCTTCAGTTCAATCCCAGCTCTGTAGATTTTTCAACACGCACCCCCCAGAGGGGCTTCTAGCTACTAGCTTTCCGACGATAAATACCTCTTCGCCCTCTGCCTCAAGCATCGCGAGAACCCGCTTCTGTTCTACCGCAGACACAACAATCACAAAACCAAGGCCAGTGTTCCACGTTCTTCCGAACTCAGACGAAGCAACGTTTCCCGCTCGCTTGAGCCACTTGAACAACGGGGACAGAGGCCATGTCGAAACATCGACTTCTGCAGTCAAGTGACCAGGCAGCATTCGGGGAATATTCTCCGTCAGACCCCCACCGGTGATATGTGCCATCCCTTTAATAAGACCCTTGCTAGATAGCTGTAAGAGCGGCCTAACGTAGATCCTTGTCGGGATCAGAAATTCCTCGCCCATGGTAGTGGAGTTATTCCATGGGGCAGGAGCGCTCAAGTCTAGGTTGTGCTTCTCGATAATCTTGCGGATTAGAGAGTATCCGTTGGAGTGTACTCCGTTTGATGCGATACCCACGAGGAGGTCACCCTCAATCATGTCCTTCAGTTTTGGTAAAAGATTCTCTCGCTTCACAGCGCCAATGGCGCAGCCAGCGGCATCGTAATCACCTAGAGCGTACATCCCGGGCATTTCGGCAGTCTCGCCGCCGATGAGAGCGCAGTTGGCTTGCTTGCAACCTTCAGCAACACCTTCGATGAATTCAGCAGCTTGCTCAACGTCAAGCTTGCTTGTGGAATAGTAATCAAGGAAGAATAGCGAGGCTGCTCCCTGTGCAAGGAGGTCGTTGACACTCATAGCTACAAGATCGATACCTGGAAAGTGTTAGAGAGTATGCTTGACACAAACATTTATATTACTCACCCACGGAATGATGCTTGTTGAGTGCGCAGGCAATCTTGAGCTTTGTTCCAACACCATCGATTCCAGCAACCAATAGTGCGTCCTCATACCCAGCAGCTTTCAGATCATAAAGACCACCAAAACCACCAATCTCCGCATCAGTGCCGGCCGTTCTCGTTGAACGCACTGCGTTTTTGATTTTTTGGACAAGGGCATTGCCAGCGTCTATAGATACACCAGCACCTGCATAGGTCATAGCCTCAATCGGTGCTGCCTGCTTAAAGGCCCTTGAAGGTGTTTAGCTAACTTTAGCGATTTAGGCGATATGGAAAAGAAGCTGTACCTGTGAGCAATATCTTTTCGGTAAAACATATCTTCGAAATTAATAGCTCTCATTCCCTCATAAGCTTTCCCGACTGTATCCTCCAGGGTATCAGCGGTTGCGGAAGCTGCTATCACTCTCCCCCCACTAGAGTAAACCTTTCCGTCCTTTAATGAAGTTCCCGCATGGAATATATTTGTATCTACTTGGGTTAGCTAAGTTAGGCAACTTGATACCCTCAGAACGGACCTTCCGCAACAAGACCCAACCTGATTTCCTTTCCTTTAGCGTATGATCCAGGATATCCACCCGCAGCAGCAACGACAGTTGCTCCGAAGCCAGGGTTGATCTTGATCTTTACCCCGTCAAGATACCCATTCGCAGCAGCTAACAATACTTCCGCAAAATCTGTGTCCTCGCTGATCAAAGGCAGAACGGTTTGTGTCTCTGGATCACCGAATCTGACATTGTACTCTAGCACTTTGGGTCCACTCTTGGTCATCATTAGGCCAGTAAACAGCATCCCCTTGAACGGGTATCCTTCACGCCTCATTCCGTCAACTGTTGGCTGCAAAACTGTTTTGTGCACCTCATCGACAACAGCTTGCGGGGCAATGCGGGTTGGAGCATAGCACCCCATACCACCGGTATTAGGACCTAGATCACCATCAAATATTCTCTTGTGATCTTGGGCTGGCGGAAGCGATATCGTAGTGTACCCATCGCTAAGTGTCAAGATACTCAACTCATCTCCCTCTAAAAATTCTTCAATGACTACTTCGTCTCCTGTAAATTGTGTCAGAGGTAACCACATACTGGGGAGGTGCTGGACAAACTTACCTGCAGCTCCAAATTCCTTGTCTACCATCATTTCTTTTAGTGCAGTTAGGGCTTCTTCTTTGGTTCTTGGGATGATAACACCTTTCCCTGCGGCCAAACCGGAGGCTTTAATCACAACATTATGGTTTAGTTTCTCGAGGTATGCCCTTGCCTCCTCGTAAGCAGTGAAGTTACGATATTCGGCAGTGGGAATATTGTGTCTCTGCATAAAGTCCTTGGAAAAGGCTTTCGAACCCTCCATGCGGGCTGCTTCTTTTGAAGGTCCAAAGCAGGGAATACCAACTTTCTCATAATAGCTGTCAGGAACAAACAGTCTCAAGCACAGCCTTAAAATTCTGAGCAATACCTTTACGGAAATAGCCCTCAATTCCATCAACCAGAGGCGCCTCCGGACCAGGCACGACAAGGTCTATACCGTTTTTCGTAGCAAACTCGACCAGGGCAGCGAAATCCCCAACATCAATGTTGATATTGGAAACGTTTTTCATTCCATGAGCAGTCCCTCCATTTCCTGAAAGAAAAATTAACGAAATTCCCACAGTTGAGAAATTGCATCTGGAAAGAAACCCACCAGGAGCAACATAGATTGCCTCTGCCTTGGGGGATTGAGAGAGCTTCCATGCCAAAGCGTGCTCCCTACCTCCGGAACCTACAACAAGGATCTTCATAGTTTCGGTTGCTGGAGTTGGTTTGTGTTTGCGAAGAACCTTTTTTTTTTCCACTAATATAGAAAATTAGTCCCTTACATCCAATCTGCTCCACAGCGGGATGCCGGGACTCTTCAAGGGCCCGTTTACCTATAGACAGCCGTCTAGCAGCTTGAGACGGTACCGACCCTTAAAGGCGGCTTGACGGTTGGATGCGTGTGGAGATGTGCGGACAAGTAGATGGTGTTTACTTACAGTAGCGTGCCGTCTAGTGCCTGGTGAAATTTGCAAACACCTCCGAGGCAACATCAATCGGGTAGAGTCGCACCTCGTTATAATGGAGTTCTTTGTACGGGAACCTCGCCGTTACGAATGAACTCTCTGGGAATTTACACCCCTGCTCCCATACAAAATTTAATGAACCTCACTATAAGGAATTTCTTCTGAAACCTCACTATAACGAACTAAAAATCCCCTAAAATCCCGAACTCTTGGTGTTCCTTACAAGTATTGCGACTGTAATAATACCGATTGAGACACTACCGTGCAGTTTTATCACCCAAATTTTAGAACTAGCTTAGGCGGTTAGGCAAACGGGCCCTAAATCTCATCTCATCTGGCATCTAAGTTATCTAACACTTGTTTGGTTGCACTGTTCCAACAACTGCATTCCAATTATTGTAGATACTCTTCGGAAGCCCCTTTGAGGATGAGAAGAGCAAGCACCCGGCTTAGTTAAACAATTGCAAAAGACTACTCGAGTACAGGTGCCAGTAGAACAAAAATATATTGCAATTTGTGATACCATGTTGGCCACTAGCAGGTGTCTTATATAAGCCGATGACATAGGGCCCACCCAATCGACCAACGCATTCACCCCACCATCATACTCAGCCTCAAGCAAATTCACCATCGTATTTGCCTCAACAATGGCGTCCAAAAACGTTGAAAAGACCAGAGCCAGGCTAGAGAAGAAGTTTGTCCAGCATGCTCATCTGATACTTTTATATCACATTTTAACTAACCAAGCTCATAGAATCGAAGAGGGGGCCTACTACGAAGCCCACCAGCAGCTACGAGTCGTCTCCCAGAGGTACATCAAAGCACATAACTATGACGCCGCCATCGATATTCTTTGCTCGGGTGCAGAAGCTCTTTTGAAGGCTGGTCAAGGTGGTAGTGGGTGTGATTTATGTTTGATGTTGGTTGAAGTGTACAAGGCTGGTAGTGTCACACCATCCGCTACTTCTCGAGGTGCGTTGGAAGTATATCCTCCTCATTGGTATTTATTGACTGCCATTTATGCAGTCTAGACTCCCGGGTACTAATTTTTTTAATGCACATCTAGCAAGGTTGATACAGTTGATAAGTCTCATCTCTCCGGAGGAGCCCAGTAGGAAACGGTTTATCAATGAAGCGATAGCGTACGCATGAAGTATTTTATTATTTTATCCCACCGATAGGTCGGATAACTCACATCTAACTTACTCTTGGATTACTGTAGGTGGTCTTCAAAGCACGGCGAATATCCAGCTGGCGACCCTGAGCTTCATCATTTCATTGGGACACTCTTGGCTCAAGGTAGGCATATGCACACCGATCCTCTCGTAATAAGCCTTAAATGTACTAACCTGATCACAATAGAGGACAACACATATGAGGCAGAGAAACATCTAGTTGTCGGGACAAAAGAGAGCACAGAAACCTTTGTTGACATGTTGTATGGATGGTATACGGAGGACGAACCCCATACAGCCCCCATCTATGCAGCTCGAGCTGTCTTCCCATATCTGCTCATCGGTAACCTAAGAGATGCTACACGCCTGTTGACGGCATTCACACGCAAGTTGATCGAAAACAGCTCCTCTCTTGCAGTTCAGGGGGTCCAAACCGCTTCCGTTGATGTCAAAGTTATACCCTCATTGCCGCTCTTGAACTTCTTGAACCTTCTCCTTTTAGCTTGTCAGACAGGCGGACAAGACATGTTCCGTACTCTCAAGTCTCATTACAGCAACAACCTCAAGGAGGCACCACACTGGGATGAGGTGAACCGCCTATCCCCCAACTCCTGGCTAGCGCACTAACGATTGGACTTCTCGCAGGCACTGGAGCAGATCGGGGAGATTTACTTTGGAATTCAGGTTAGAAGGCCTGCCAGCATCTTTGACATGATGGGCAGTATGTTCGGAGGAGCCCCCAATGCCGCTCCGCAATCACGTCAAATAGCGCCCGAACAGCAGCCATTTGTTGACCTTGATTAGAGAAGCAACAATAAAAAAATACAAAATGATAATTAAAATTTCGATGGTATAGTCGACCCAAACGCCTTGCTAATGCACCAAGGGGAGGAAGTGGGATGTAACAACAAACGCCGCGCACGAGAATGTGAATGTGAATGTGAAGCTAAAAGAGAAAGCCCGCCAGTCCATGTCCAGTTGAAACTATGCCTCATCCTCCGCCTCGTACATCCAGTTGTCCTGTTGTAATGACAGGACCTTCATTCGCAGAAGCTCTAAGCACAAACGTCAGTCAAGAACATAAAGAGTGAAAGTCAAGGGCAAAATGCCTGGCAGCCGTTTAGTTATATCAACGTTGTGTCTCCCAACAGCTCTATGTTGCTCAGCCACTATTTTGCGATGGGACACCCCTAATTAGCACTCAATCGTTCCCCTCAAAAGAGAACAAGAAAAAATAGTAAAGAATCCCCCCTACATTCCCTCTCAATCTCCTGCAGCCCTAGATGCTCATGCATCCCAACCACAGGCGGAGCCTCAATGTCAAAAGTCCCATCCGACTTCCTAACAATAATACTCTCACTCCCGCTCACGTTCCCCACCGAGTCATCCTCCCCACCCCCACCACCACCACCTCCCAGTCCAGAGGAAGTCGACGAAGAAGCATTAGAAGCGTTATCCATCCCAGTATTAGCCGTAGACCGACTCAACGAGCGAAATAGCGTCCGGCGGACGTCAGCGGATTTAGATCTGTGATGTGTCGGGCGCGATGTCATGTTTATTTTTTTTCCCTATTTTTTTTTCGGTTCTCGTTCTAGTGTTGTTATTTTATTTTGAGGAATAACTTGGGGCATGCGGTAAAGGGGACTCGACGCCCAAAACATTGAACTTGGGGGGGGACCGAGACAGTGAGCGAGCGAGGAAAAGCGGCGGTGGTCCCACTTGCACGCTGTTCCCTGGGTTTGCCGCAGAGCCGCAATGGTGGGTTTCTGGGCTGATGTTATTTCGGGGAGGAAATTACCGTACCAGCAAACTACACGGCACCGTACCGTAGGTTAGGTTGCGCCCTTGCGTGCGCAGGGGAAGCCCTCCGAGCTTAGTATCCTCAGCGCTGCGCCCCGCAGGCGTATCTTAGGGTCCGCACATTTTTCCGCACAACGACGCTACCATAAAATAATTTCCGGTTGTTCCACCTTCAAGACCACCGATCAGACAAGCCAAACAACCCGACCAACACACAAAGGATCAATTCCTCCAGCACGCAACATAGATTGGAAAAATGAGTGGCAGAGGGGGATTCCGTGGCGGTAGTCGAGGTGGAGGCGGGTTCATACCAAGGGGAGGTGCGTCCAGCGGGAGAGGTGGGTTCGGTTCACGAGGTGCGACATTCTACACACATCCGATGAGCTGGCCGCAGCTGTGAATAGTGCCTGATGCTAACACACCCATTCAATAACAGGTGGCCGTGGAGGTTTCTCGGGACCAATGGGGCCCCCGGATAGCGTTCTTGGTACATAGATACTCTTTTGTCCCTTTCTGCACAAAAACATCTAACGAAACTGATTATATGCGGGTAACAGCAATGGGCTCCTTCATTCACGCTTGCGAAGGCGAGATCGTATGTCAATCCATCAATACTAAGATCCCCTACTTCAACGCTCCAATCTACCTCGAGAATAAGTCTCAGATCGGAAAAGTGGACGAGATTCTCGGCCCACTGAACCAGGTCTTCTTCACTATCAAGCCGCAGGAAGGCATTGTGGCTAGTTCTTTCAAGGAGGGTGATAAGTTTTATATCGGCGGGGACAAGCTGCTGCCGCTCGAGAGGTGAGGGTTGGCTGGTTTCTGCTGTATTGACTGAGGTCGACTAACTGATCGGGATGGGTGGTAGGTTCTTGCCTAAGCCGAAGGTTGTGGGGCCCAGGGGGCCGAAGCCTGCGAGAGGAGGACGGGGCGGCGCTCGCGGCACACCGAGAGGTGGACGAGGTGCCCCTCGTGGCGGAATGAGAGGCGGGCGTGGGGGAGGTAGTTTTAGTCGCGGAGGGGGAAGTGGAGGTTTCAGTCGTGGAGGTGGCCGTGGCAGTAGTGGGTTCACTCCCCGTGGAGGCCGGGGGGGATTTACTCCCCGGGGACGCGGCAGAGGTTAATTTCACTTTATTTTCTATCAATGAATCTACTTTTTGTAAAGCTCTATACTACATAAAAGTCTCGCATCGGAATTTCCTTTCCGTATTCAGTAGTGCGCAAGGCCTACTGAAATTGATATCCGGAAGCATATATCCCCTAAAATGCCGAATTTCAGATGTTTAGATCAACGGGCTTCATTTTTTGAACATGATTTACTTCATTGCGCGGGAGGCACGGTAGTAGTTGCAGCCGTGGTGTGGAGTGCTCTTGAGAGTAATTCCAGGAATCCAAGACCCTAAAGTGCTTGGTTTAAGGTTCCAAGTTTCGGCCGGAAACGGAAGCACTTTCAGCTAGGGGAGCAGGTAGCTAGTAGTCAGTTCCTGGCATACACATGCCATATACAAAGCGAGAGGAAACTTCAATCATTCAATCAAAGATTGGCCAAGTGTTAGTAAATAGATCAAAAAGAAAATAATTAGTATTAATAAGAGAAGAGCTTACGGGAAGTATATATACCAGAAACACCGACTCCAGGAAAATTGAACGACGCCACACTCTGCGAGGAGAAAAGAGACAATTGGCAGGACCGATGAAACCAACTGCGAGAGAGAAACAACCCCAGTCCCCAAAATTGGGACAGACCCCCTGGAACGCTGAAGATACTCACATCACCTCTTGTGCCCCCCGCCCCGCCTACCAAACCTGATGCTTGTAGGAACAAGTTTCAGGCTTGACATTGTGAACACAATATCATCCATTTCTACCTCCTTGTTTTTCGCTTTTTGAACATTTTTTAATCCCTCCCCTTCCGGCACCTGCTGATATGTTTCATCAACAGTAGCTCCAGTTGTTGCTACTGGCTTGCCGTTAGCTTTTGGTGGTCGCTTCGACTCTCCCTTGCGGGCGCCATTGGCAGAACGAAACTTATCCCTCCCCCCAGTAGTCGGAGCTTCCCCTTCTGCGAAAGTTTGAGGCGGCGAACGCTTTCGAGTAAGAAGTGAAGTGCATTTATCTATGCCTCGTTTAACGATATCCCAGTTGTATTCCTGTATTATGTCAGCATCTCCCTTGAAATGAAAGGAGAAGAGGCAAGACCTTCGGGAAATGATGTTTGTCGATCAAATGCATTCGTCTCTTTTGCGGAGTGCTGCACAACCTGTCACATCCTTCTACAAAGCACGCATACTAGGGGTAGCATCAGTACCCATCCCGCCAAAGATAAAAAGATAAAAAGATAAAGGTTCAATACATACAGTCTTGTCACCACGCTCACGCTTAAGCTCCGTTAGCGGATCGTGGTTCTCAGCGATATGCAGATCTAAAAACCTCAGAGACGGAAAATTCCGACCGCATTCATGACACCGGTTTGAGTGGGTTTGGATATAATGGGTTTCAAACTGTTCATGAGAAGCAAAGGGTTTCCCTGAGCAATTTGGCGGAAGAAAACAGCTGATTGAAGGCGTTTGCTCATTACTAAGCGGATCGAGACAGACATGCTTGGAGTAGCTAGATTCAGAGGACAGGTCTTGGCCAGCCGTGTCTCCCTGATCAGCTGAACGGGTGAATATTTTCCAGGGTGGCGATGTGGCCAAGCTGGCGGAATCTGAGCGGAGTCTTTTAGCCATGAAGGTGGCCCGGGTAGTGCAAACAAATGGTGGTTGGAGGTGGTGGGTCTCTCAAGTTCACGTTGAGCCAGCTTAGGGCAGCCGGGTAACCATACAATCCACAACTTTTACCGAACAGAATATCAAAACGCATCAGATATACAGCATCTCCCCAAAATACTAGTAGTGCATCGATACTATAAACCCATTTTTAAAGAGGCTTCCGAGTCTTCCTTCGCTACCCTCATGAATCTGATCTGTGCTAAAGCACCCACACTTCCATCCCATCTCTGCAACCATTCAATATTGGCCCAGTCCTGCAAATCAGGAACATAAAAGCCTGTTCGGAACTCCTCAATTTCCCGGGCAATGCTCTGTTTCAACGAGTCCTCCTTTGCAGAAGGTGATCTTCCGGGCCGGCGCGCCTTCTGAAGATCAAATAACTCTTCATCATTCCTATGAACCCATCTAGAAGCGCCGTTAGTCAGGCCCCCAGGAACGAAATTACCGTGCATGACTTACCTCTCAATAAGACCTCGAATTTGGGGTATGCTCAGCGGCTCAGTCGTATCTTTTGTGACTACTTTAAAATAGCCCACCCGAACCACTAGAACAACATCGTTAGCAAGGGCACTTCAAGGCGACCACCAAAAAAAAACAGCCCACACATTCAGGTTCCCGAGTCTTTGATCTTGAGGCCTCAAGCCTTCGTAGTTTTGCCTCTCTCTGCGTCGCCCTATTCAACTTATTTGTATGACGAACACTCAATTGATCGAGCCTTCCTCCTTTCTTTGCTCGAATCTTTTTTGCAACTTTTGCGAGTGCGACAGGCATTTTTTTGGTGGTGTAGTGGGGTGGAGTGTGGAGTTGCAAATTTTCAGATTTAACTTTCGAAATTTTTTCCTCGGCATGATCGAGGAGAACACAGAGGCCCAACACATACCGGTATTCGGGTACAATACCCTCCCTTACTTCGCTAGGCAGAATAACGCCAAGCCAATGTAAAAGCTCAAATCTAAGATATCATGGGGCAAACAAGCGACATTAGAGCATTCGAGTATAATATAAGGGAGGTTGGAGTGCACAATATATATATTTTCCGGGACCAAGTAATTCGAGGAAAGTCTTTAGGGACGCACCGCAAACATTTCCAACGCTTTTTTGCTCACCACTTTGCGCGTTCCTAGATAAGATTTTCCTTATCGGAACAAACGATCTCGCTAAAGCAAAATCCTAACGCGTCGCTTCCCGCGTCGTTACTAGTCACAGCTCTCCCGAGGTATCCTGACTTTCCACCACTCACTTACCCACTCATAACATTCTCCCCTCTTCCCCCTGTTCGAGAATCTCTCCCTCTCTCCCCCATTTGCGGTTGCTAGGTAATTATGGGTATTACCGGTATGTCGACTCCTTTTCTCTCGCCTTTTGATCACCATTGACATGTTCTAGGCCTTCTCGTGAGGCTCGGATCCATTCAGCGGAAAAATCACATTAAAGAATGGAGCGGGTTGACCGTTGGTATAGACGCCTACAGTTGGCTCCATAAAGGGATCATAGGATGTGCTATTGAACTAGCTCAGGGGAAGCATACCCGAGGGTACGGCTCTTTGAATCTTGTCCTACAGCTACCCCTTAGCTAACAGTGTCTACTCCAGATATGTTGAACATGCAATAACTCGAGTGCATATGCTTCGGTACTTTGGTGTCACACCATACATGGTTTTCGACGGAGACTATCTACCCGGCAAATCCGGGACAGAGGCAGAGAGAGAAAAGCGACGGAAGGAATGTAGAGCCAAAGGATTGGAGCTCCTCAAGCTTCGGAAGATGAAAGAAGCTCAAGAACAACTGCAGAAGTCTATCGATGTCACACCTCTCATGGCTCGTCATCTCATCGATGAATGCAAGCAGATTGGTGTGGAGTGCATGGTGGCCCCATACGAAGCTGATGCGCAGCTTTATTACCTAGAAAAGACGGGAAGAATACAAGGCATTGTTTCGGAAGACTCAGATCTGCTGGCCTTTGGGTGCAAAAACCTGATCACCAAGATGGACAAGTTCGGAGATTGCTGGACAATAGATCGGGATGATTTCACTGCTGTTCGAGGTTCCGGTTTCTCGCTCTCGGGTTGGACCGACACCGAGTTCCGATATATGTGTATCCTGAGTGGATGCGATTACCTACCTAACATCCCTCGCCTTGGATTGCTAGGTGCATATAAACTGGTCAACAGACATAAAACACCAGAGAGGGTAAATTTTATGATAATTATAGCCCCCAAGTGCCTTTCTAATCGAGGTTTCCAGATAATCCAATCTGTTCGATTTGATGCGACCAAAACCGTCCCAGTAGACTACTTGGATGGTTTCCGGCGGGCAAATCTGACTTTCCTCCACCAGTGGGTATTTTGTCCCAAAGCTGAAAGGATGGTGATGGTTACGGAACCGGACGCGGAGGTAGACAAGCGATATCTCGATGGTTGTGGAAAGTAAGTTGCTCCCATCCGAATGCACGCCGTCTTTAACCGAAATAGAGAATTGGATGCCGAAATAGCGCGTGGAATTGCATGTGGAAATTTAGATCCGATAACAAAAAAGCCTTTTGTATTAGAGTCAATCGTGGAGAATGCCATCCGCACAGTAGGCCTACTCCTAGATTATCCTTTTTTGACTTTTCTAACCAAATTTAACAGACCAATGGAGCATGGACGAAACCCAGGATGAAGGTTCTTGAAGCCCCCCAAAACTTCACAACAATCACGAGTTTCTTCAGTTAGATAACCCCCATTTAGATGTTAAAGGTGTAGAGACTAATTACTACCAGAAGCGCGGGTCGAACCACCAAAAACACCTTTACAAGAGAAATCTGCGAACATAAAGACTGGCAACCCCATTCACTCAGAGCCTCAGATAAAGCTGAAACCATCAACCCCAGCCACAAACAAGCGCCTATTCTCACAATTTGAGGTGAAGACAGATGAGCCGGCTAAGAGGCCACGGCTTTTTCCGGAAAACGCATCCGAAGATTTTAATGTGACTGGAGAACGAAGTTCCTTCTTCTCAAGAGTCAGTCGCCAGTCGTCTTCTCCAGCACCACGGATAAGTGATATGCCGGACCGCCGGGTTAAAGCGTGCATTGCCACCCGGAGGGCGGGGCAACAGGAAACGCCATGTTCGTCGAGCTCATCAAGCTCGTCAGGTCAAAAAAGCAGTTCATTTCCTACCCCTGAGTCATTCAACGCCAATGAACCCATAGTCCCACAGACCGAGGACGAAGCTATCTCCAGAGTAGCCCTAGGCCTTAAGAGCAAATATGGCTTCACCTCCGGCTCCCCGGCCCCAGCCTCGAAAATATCTCAGGTCCTCGCAGAAAGAAAGGACAAAGCCAAGGGCCGACCCCCTGCAACGAGACGCCTCCTCTCAACGCCAGAACCTATCTCTAGCCGGATACCTCATACAGAACCCTTGGGTGATAGCAGCGGCGAGAGCCAAGGCGATGACTGGCCAGACTTTGTCGGCGTGAGGAGGCCCAGTACCGCTAGGGAGGCTGCGCAAAGCGGGCTCGGGAGATTCACCTTCCAGCGTAGATAATGAATGGTGCCCGGTTACTTTACTATTTCTCTTCTCTCCTTCCCCTGCAACAATTATTGGTTTCGAGACTTACATTTTGTTCCGGAGTCCCTGTTTTATTCATTTTTTCTCCTCATGCGAAGGTTGTATATCTACTTTATAGTATATCATATCTGGGAGTCGGCGGTGCTGTGGATACCTACGGTTGTGTTGATTAAATAGTGAGATTGTCGCGCAGCCTCACCGCGCGGTGGTGGTGGGTAAATTTGATTCCCTCTACACGGGATCACTTGCCAGTAGGGTGCGACGGTAGAGGGAATGCAAGGATAATAAGCTGTGATCCTGGGGTCTCGATGAGCTACCTAACGATTTGGCTTGGATTAAGGAATCGAGTTGAGAGCGAATGGCATTCATGAATTGTCACTCGTGTGGATGGTCTGATGAACTTAGAGACAAGTACGCGCACCAATAGCCCATCTTCTCCGCCACAGCTCTCATCCGCCAACCCATTAAACATCCAATTCTAGATCGTAGCGTATTACCTTCACCCACCCCCTCCCCCTCAGCGATAGCCTGAACAGCATATTAAAGCACATTATACATAGGGATATCTACCACCCACCCACCCACCACTGCCACCAAACCCACCGTATTAACACCACAATGTATATAATACAAACACGCACCCCCCCTTTCCATCAACAAGCCTACTTTTCCTCCCCATAAGGAAAAACATCTTCTAGCCGAATCCTAGCAAGCACATTCATGCTGAGCAACTCCTGAATGAGCAATTTAGCGGCATACGGTATCTTCATCTTAACAACGCCCTTAGAACTCTGACACGTGACACACCAATTCGAGTGGCCCATGAGGCCGCATGCCTCGCAGAAGTCGATTTCGTGAACGTCGGAGGAGAGCATCAGTCTCTCGAGGAGGAGCTGGGAGGCCCCGTAGGCTATCAGGCAGTCGCGCTCCATTTCGCCGAGGCGGAGGCCGCCGTCGCGGGAACGGCCCTCGGTTGGTTGGCGGGTTAGGATCTGGTGGGAAGGTTAGTATGATGAAGGGGTGGTGGGAGGGGAGTGGAGGGAATTACAGCGCGGGGCCCACGGGCTCTACTGTGCATTTTATCTTGAACCATGTGTTTTAGTTTTTGGTAGTAGATTGGGCCAAAGAATATGTATGCTTCGAGGGATTCGCCGGTTATGCCTGATTTCATTAGTTGTGAGTTACATATTCCTGATGGATAGATGGATAGAAGGAAAGAAAGAGAGAAAGGAGTTCACAAACCAGAAGTGACAAAGTCCTTTCCAGAGTAACTGAACCCGTTATCGACCAGTATCCTGGCCATGTCATCGACCTTACTCCCGGCGAATGCCGTCCCGTACTGTAGCTTTCCGGATAACACACCGGCTTTACCGGCCAACAGCTCGATCATTTTCCCCACTGTCATGCGGGATGGGAAACCGTGGGGGTTCATGATGATGTCCGGGATGACGCCCATGTCGCTGAACGGCATATCCTCCTGCCGCGCGATGATCCCGCAAACGCCCTTCTGCCCGTGGCGGGAGGAGAATTTATCCCCGAGTTCTGGTCGCCGGGTCTGGCGGGTTAGCACTTTGATCAGTGTCTGCTCGGATTCCGAGGTTGACACGAGGACTTTATCGATGTAGGCGTGGTCGTGGAGCTTATATGTCATGGGCGCATCCTTGTACTCATCTAGTGGCGGACCGTCGCTGAGCAGTGTCGGTGTGTTGGAGGTGTTCACGGGTGTCTGTTTGTTGACGTAGACCTCCCCTGCGGAGATCTTCTCACCGACGGCAGCAAGGCCGTCGGCTTGTAGGGCTGCGTGCTTCCGGATGGGAACCAGCTCGTCGGGGTTGTCGGGGTCCTTGCTAAGTTCCCGCTTTATGTCTCCGATTCGATCGGCGGCCCCGTTCTGGTATTTGCGTAGGACAGTTGAGTATTTTCGGAACACCTGGCAGCGGCCGAAGCCGCGGTCTAACGAAGCCTTGTTCAGCACCAGGGCATCTTCTATGTCGTAGCCTGAGTAACTCATTACGGCTACTATGGCACTTTGGCCAGCGGGAAGTTTGTCGTATTGGATTAACTCGATGGTCCTGGTCTTGACCATTGGCTGCTGAGGGTAGACCATGAGGTATAGGAGGGTGTCTATTCGTAGGAATTGGTTGTACGCTATTGCCCCAATTGCTTGCTTACCCATAGCGCATTGGTAGGTATTACGGGGTGACTGGTTATGATGTGGATACGGGATCAAGCCGGCTACTGCGCCAAGGAGAGTGAAAGGTTCTATCTCCATATGAGTTGTAGATTCGGTGATCTCTTGCTCGTATACAGCTATATATGCGTCGTTTTCCTCATTGCAGTCGACGTACTCGACAAGACCCTTCTTCAGGAAGTCCTCAAATACCGTGCGCCCACCTGCGAGCGACTGCAATAAAGTCTCCGTGAGCTATAGAACAAAAGTACAGATGTGAAAATACACACCTTGAGATACCGCGGAGTAACCTTTGACCGTCCATTCTCCACAATGATCAAGGGTCTACAAATACGCCCACCATCCGTCGCGATATGGACTCCGTTATGATGGTGATTAATATAAATACTAATAAACTCGGAAATCTTCCCATTCCTTCTTAGCTTCCGGAAAGATCGTAGAAACTTCATAGGAAACCTAGTAAGTCCGTGAAGAGTACCATTGATAAAAATAATGTAAGCCCCTGGAGCATAAAGTTCATGCCCAGTAAGAATAGTCGCGTCTTCGGCGCCCAATGCAAACACCAGTTTCTTTATCGGCTCCTCTTCATCGTCCGTAGTGATATGCGTCATTAACGCCAAGTTCTTCACCAAACCACATGCTTCTCCCTCGGGCGTGTCAGACGGGCACAACAGCCCGAACTGCGACGGCTGGAGAGCTCGAGGGCCGGAAACCTTCCTGGTTTTCTCGAACTGGGAGGATATCCTCGTCATCATTCCTAGGGCGGATATATAACTCAATCGACTGAGCACGTGAGTGACACCAGCACGCTCCATCTTGAAACGCTTTAGGGACCAATTTCCAGTCGATATCGCCCGGTTCATGCCGTGCGTTATCAGATTCGCGCCTGTATATAGCAAAGTGCTTGCGTCAAACTCCTCTGTCCGGTTCGGCTTTTTCAACACTTTATCGATGTTGAGTTTCATGTCGCTGTTAAACTTTTTGAACAGATCCTCAAATAAAAGGGACAAAAGCTGCCCAGCACTAGTGGTAAACAACATATTAGCATATAGATTCCCACAAACGCGCCTACTGTACTCACAGTTCAAGCCTCTTGTTCCCAACATAATCCCGATCATCCACCAGGGATGGATCAGTCATAGCCATCACTACCCTCCTGGTCATGAACGCAAGGTACATTGCTTTCGGTCTAAAGTTCAGGTTCTCGACGTAAACGTGTGCCAAAACGATATCCGCCAGGCATTGTAAAGCTTCTTGAACCGTCGTCCGTTGCTTCATGGGACCGATAAACCTCTGCTTCCTGACTCTAGCCCCCAGATATTCCAACGCCTGCTGCTGCGAAAAGACCTTAAGTTTTGAGCACTCCTCAAAATTTACTGAGAAAGTATCTTGGTAAACCATATCCGTTCCAGCAACTAGAAGCAATATCTCATGATCAGATTGAATCCCCATGGCCTTCAAAACCAGCACAATTGGCATATCGTCAACAATCGAGTTATGCCGCAGATAAATACACCCCTTCTTTGAGATAATATAAGTCTTAGATTTTCGCTCATGCGTAGACGAAGTGACCGAGGCCTGAACAACCCCCTTCCTGGCATCGTTCTCCACGATGATACGATTCTTACTCAATTGCTCCTGTACAAGGATGACCTTCTCCGTTCCACCGACAACGAAGTAACCTCCGGGATCCAGAGGACATTCATTAAGCCTGGCCATACTCATCTCACTCTTGCCGCTCAGCACACACTTGTTACTGCGCAGCATGATAGGCAACCGTCCAATGTTAACCGCCCGTTTCCGCACGATCTGCTTTCCGCGGCTGTATTCCACATCGACAAATATCGGCGCCGCATACGTGAGGTCCCGCAACCGGCACTCGTTAGGTGTAATCTCTGCATTGCTCTCGATGTCCAAGCGCTCCGGCGTCCCAACTCGGATGTCGAGGTAGCGGAGGAAGAATTGCGGATCTGCGTCGCTTAGCACCCTCTCATTTGCCTTGACGATCTTTTTCAGGTCTACGTCTATGAAGTAGTTGAACGAGTCAATGTGCTGCTTCACCAAGCCCTTAACCTTCAGGAATATTGGTAATAACGTCCATTTATCCTCCGCTGTGCTGATCGAGTCTGCCAAGTGCTTGCCCTTGTAATACGTCCTTAGCAATTCGTCAAAAGAGTCCCCTACGGGCTTTGTCGTTGCCTCGGAGTCGTCACCGTCGTCAAATTTCACCCGAGTCGACTTCGGCTTAGGTTGTATACTTGCTGTACTCGCACTCGCGCTGGATGCTACGGCAGCAGCACTGGGGGCCCGCCTTGGTGGCATTTTGGAATTGAGTCTGATGCCGTACCAGACGTAGATAGCTTAGGTGAAAGTGTGTCACGTATAGGATTTTGTGGGGAGGAGGGCGTTCGGTCGGGGAAGGAGAGTGTTGCTCATTGAAGGATCTAAGTTAATGAATAGTTAGAGTCATGGTGGGGCGCTCGGAGTGTGGGTTAGTGAAGCGGCTCTGCCACCAACTTTTTTATTTTATTTAGATAGGGTAACTGCGGGTAACCGCTTGCCCTTCCCCTTCTTTACCAGAGCTAGTTAGGAACTCTTCTTATCAGCACGTGATAAGAGACTCGAGAAAAGTGGACAAAGACTACAGACAAGCCCTCAATTGTCGGCCAAAAGAAACAACAGACCCCATAAATCTAGCATAACCATTACGATAGCTCTACTACCCATTCCATAAATACTGTATTCTCCCCTAACCTCCCAAAACAGAACCAGTTTAGACGGGGAACTGCGATAACCTGAGGCACGGACGACTAGCCCGAGTCAGCTATAAAGACCGAGTGCCCAAGGGTGAGTGGGTGAACACAGTTAGTGTGAACTGCATACAGGAGGTAATTCCCCAACAGATGGGGTCTGTTATGGTCCCAAAGACCTCTCCCCTACTCTAGAATTCACAGGGCCAGGGGGCTACAAGGCTGAAGGAGGTAGAAGATTCCAAGGCTTTTACTATGCAGCCGCTTGCCAAAAGTTCTAGCACCCAAGCCGGCACCACAACACAAAGGGCTATAATGCACCCGCCATAAAATTGTCACGGTACCAGCAGGGGTGCCAGAGCTTTTGGCACGCATTTGTACGAGTATAGTACCTTGACTCTCAAGAATTGGAACGGAGTTTGGGTGCGGGTGAGGTTTTGTGACGCCCAGTTATAGACATCTACTTTTCCAAGACAAAAGCTCCTAAGAAGGGTTAGCGTCTCCTGACACAATAAGATCAGCTAGTATTGGCAATTCGGTTAAATTGTCAAACTAAACTTACCTAGGCTAACAGAGATAGTGGATTTCACGAGTTTTTACGGCACCAGAAAGAGAGGGAAATAAAACGGGAAATGCTCAAATAATTGGCATATCTGGCTGGCTACGATAAACAAACGGCTCCCCTGAACACATGGACGATGCACACTGTTCAGCAGGCTTTAACACAAGTATAATAGCTACTCCACACATAGCCTCATACCCATTCACGTCAAAGCGCTCACTTCCTAAACCCCATCAAAATACTCGAACCTCATTCTATCCTTGCAGCAGATCCACCCCAACCCCTCTGAGCGCGTCCACTGCCCAAGTCGGATATTTGCCTTTATCTCCATCATACCATTTAAAAAAGAACTCTCTCAGAAATGCCGGATACCTATCCTCAACGATAGCGATCCTAGCCCTGTTCATCAAGCCCAGCAAGAAGGCTACATTATGCATAGTAAGAAGGTGCGCTCCGACAGTCTCCTTGGCAACCAGGTGGTGAATATAAGCTTTTGTGATACCAAGGCCTCTACCTGTGTAACTGCCATCGCCTTGGGGAGCAGAAGCGTATGATGGGGGGTTAATAGTTGAGTTTAGGAGTGGGGGTGCGGGGGAGTCTAAAGAGCGGCAGACGGGACATTGACACTCGGGGTCGACTGCCGTAAAGTCTTCTGCGTAGAGGGCGCTGCGGAGGTTGAGGACTCCGGAAGAGGTTATAGCGTTGCCAAAACGCTGGGTGTGTCAGGCTAGGTTACGAGCGGGGTGGGAGGGGTGGGAATGTCTTACTGCAGTTCTCGTGCCCCAGACACAATCAAACATATCTGCTCCAAGAGCTATGGATACAACGAGGTCTTCTGGATAACCCTATGCAGATCATAAGCCTAATTTCTCATCACACCCACAAGCCTCAGAAACTCGAGTCTTACAACACCCATGACATATCTCGGCTTTCCGTCAGGCAGAAGCGATGTGCAAGTGTCAACCCTAACCCCAATATCAGCCCTCAAAAAAGATCAACAAGGCAAGCCGGGCGACACATACACTTTGCAATACTCATCCTTAGCCTCGCCCCCGGACAGACCCCCGATGGCGATCCCCGGAGTGTCCCTCTTGACCATCTCCTCACAACACTCCTTCCTCATTTCCAGGTCTAGCCCACCCTGAATGATGCAAAACAAGTTCTGCCTCTTCGCATAGCTATCCCCCTCAACTCCACCGAATCCCTCCGTCCCGGCACGCGGGTCTACCTTCAGGTGCTCTTCCACACATCTATCTAGCCACCGTATCGACCGATCCATGGCTTCCCTCATCCGCCGCTCATCTGGAGAGGTGGTAACAATGACGTCGTCCAGCTGCATAATTATATCCGACCCGATAGAGTGCTGCAGGGAAATTGAATGTTCGGGGGTGAGCAGCATCGGGGTCCCGTCATGCGGGGATAAGAACTCGACGCCCTTTTCCGTAACCGTAGCTAATTGTAGTAAGGAAACCATTTGAAATCTTTATCCTCCATTCATCCCTTCCATCAGCTGCCAAATCCCAGAGAGCCTCCACCCCCTTCCAAAAGAAGATGCTTCGGTGAAAAAGAATATGAAACAGACCCACCGCTATCTACAATTTGGAATTTCCCCACCAGGCATCAGTCACTACACATATAGAAGATAAAGGCCACCGAGACCGATAAAGGAGAAAAAACACGATACCAACATAGCTTCAATTGGGCAGGCACAAACTCACCCGTCAAGATATTGTGACTCCAAGACTGCAACTTATGCGCACCCCCAATCTTGTCCAGAACTGTTTGTCCAGGCCTAAGTCCCAAATGATATGTATTATTCAAGCACAACCTACACCCCACGCTCTCCAACTGCTCCGGGGTTAACCCTTTCAATGTCCCTTGAGTCGCGACGGGCATAAATAGTGGGGTTTCCACCGGGCCGTGAGGAAGCCGCAAGACAGATGCTCGGGCCTTAGTAGTCTACTCATTCCCAGAAGAGAAGAAAAAGAAAGAAAAAAACTAGAATTAATATAACACTATACGGTACCCGGTTGCACGGGTAGAAAGGGAAAGTGTGCGGAAGAGGAACAAATACCGAACAGCGTGCGATAAGCTCATACTTGAGAGCCGATGGCATGGACTTCATTGTTGCCATGGAAGTCTTGAGCATACCGGGTGCTCGAGATCGACAGTACGGTACCTTGCAGCTAGTAGGTGGTCCACTAGGAGTTGGAGGAATGGGGAAGGGGTGCAGGAATTGATGTGTTGCGTAAAGGTTAACCGTTGCAGCGGGGCAGATTGCCAACGAAAGGGGCAGTGAGGCTTGTCTAGGGTCTAACAGAGCCTTATCCCTTGGATCATGAATCATCACTCCAGAATAAAGTTTGAGTTTAAAAATAGTGTTTTTCCACCTTGCTGATTCTACTCGAGTACCCTACCGATAGTGCCAGAGCCGTGGAGGGGACCCCACTTCGTTTTTTCCCTTTGATTGGCAGAAGGCAGTCAGCTAGATTATTTTGAAGCCTAGGGCCACGATGGCCTCAACATTTGCACACAAGCCACTCTGCGGCAAGGGAGCTTACACCCTCCCCCCTATCATTTCTCGCACCATACCGTATTGCACCTTACTGCGGAGATTCCTGATTTGACACACCACTGACCCAGCCGCCCCGAACTTAAATTTCCACACATGCTGTCTTTAGAGAACTCCAGCTCGGGGGGTCTTTTTTCACTGCCCTGTACAGTCATCAAATTCGGGCTGTTTTGCAGTATCTGTGCGTGTACGAGTACGCATTTGGAGAAAGTTGATCCTTTGTCCGTCTGCATGGTCCCTGTATGATATCAGAGACTACAGTACTCTGATCTTAGACATACCCAACGAGCTGAACCACACTCTCGAAATTATAGGCACTCCGCCCAATTATTACCCGAGGACCATTCAGCTAAAGAGCACAATTTGCGCTAGCTCTCAAGCTTAGAGTACTCGTACTCGAGTACAAAGACTAACGTGCAACAATCTGCCCCTTCTGCCTGTTCGTTCGTTGACGACAGCAGGACGGATGAACTCACCCCAGCGATCGGATTCTTGGGTAACCAAAAGCTGAAAACCCCAGCATTCATTTCATATCATTGAGCAATAGTCGAGTGGCCAACATATGGCTTGAAACACTTCTTATGACCCATCTTCACCTGGCGCCCGAGTCTACCTGCGGTAGGGTGGCCACACCATCATCTCGTATTGCTACCGAATGATACTGAACTCGTGAGCTTCAATGCTGCTGGCAAGAAAGCAGGGTTAGGGTGGAGTAGACAAATAATCAGGCCGAAAAAGGCCGCTGGCGACCTCCGAGTAACCACTGATGGATCGCCACTCCAAGGTTCAACCCATCCAGCGGGCGGAAATCGGCGTTCTCGTGCCTCCGAGCTAAGAACTGGTATTCCCGCCATTCCCACAGGCCTGTGGCAGCCGTTTCAAAAGGGTGGCAATTGTGGGGCGGAAACACCAGTATACGAGTAGTAGTCATCACGGTCACAAGGGAAGGTCTTAGCACCCATCCATCCACCCATCAGCCATCTTATCCCCACATCTGCCCATGAAGGTGAGGAGGAAAAAAAGACGGTCCAAACTTCCAGATCAGAGAATGACAGGTGACTCTAGAAGTTACTGTACTGTATCATATTGACAGCCAAGAGCAAGAAATTTTCGCTGAGGTGAGGGAGGGAGGGAGGGCAGAATTACGACATCCAGCCGGGAAAAAAAAAGAGAAAGAGAAATCACGCACTTTCCTAGTGTGGGGTACCACAACAAGCAGGTGGGGGGTTAGCTTATCTGACCCCACAGGAGGTGATCTCTCTTTTCTCTTACCTACCTTAACGGCCCGCCCGCCATTCGAGCGAACAGACCCGTGATAAGTAGGAGTGAAGAGTTTTCAATCTGCCGGGGCTCTCCGCTCCACTCTACTCGAGTACTAGTACGTGCGTCAAAGACCTCGGATGGACTGACGGACAATTTTCAACAGGAAAAGTCTCGTGAGGGCTTACCACACCACACTCGAGCAACGTATAATATCGGTGTCCAGCAATCCTTCTGGAAGGGGATATGTCTGTTCGGGGGGAGCAGTACGGTAACATAGGAAGGTCCAGGAAGTTGAGTAAGGAATTGGGGTGGCGCTAGGGCGTCCAGAATACCCCTCTATATTAAGACACAGCAAAAGATTCTGTTTCAGCCCTCAGTTGAGAAAGGTAAAAAGGAAAAATGTAACAGACCATTCTAGGAGAGGCAACTCTAACGGCCTAGCGAGATTCCTGACAAACCTACTCGAGTATTTCCTCAGAAACGTTAATCTTCATATTATGCGACCCCGTAAGACCCGCAGGGTAAAGTCTTGAGCGGCTGCGCTATCATACTAGCACACGCTATGTCCGGTAACCTCCGGATCCAATGACGATATTCCCGGGCTCCCGACAAAGGTTCGACCTACGGAGCTTGTTCAGACCGGTAATATTTGTAAGAACGCCCAGCTGCGTCTGAAGATCCAATGATTCAATACCATACCCCTACCGGTATCATACATACACCTATAATATCGAAATGTGTTTCTCAAAAGGGCTGCAGTAAGTAATTGCATGACCCCAAAGTTTGGATATTTCACTTGGATTCGGGCGGTACGCAATAGCAACTCATTTTAAAAACGCTCCCACATTACGAGCAGGCCTATTCCGAAACGAACAGGAAGACTGACGATCTCAACTAATTATGCTGCGGGCATCGGATGACGAACCAAATGCGTTTCCCCTCCCTCTGTCTCCCATGGGTCTGTGGGGGCTCAGTTGTCAGTAGGGCATGGAATGCTTGACCTTGATAGACTAATCTGAAGATCTCGATATAAATAAAAGTATGGCGGGCTATGATGTTTGCCCTGTAACCCGGGATTTCTATAAAATCAATGGGGGTGGCAAACACCATTCGTAGAGTTCCGATATGGTAAGTGGACAAGATAGGTAGGGGGTACACGGGTGAGATACGAGCGCTGGTATCGGGATCGATGCGAGATCACTGCAAGTCTCTCCATCATACTGGTACCCATTATTCAGCCTGTGGGAATTCAACGCAAATTCCATCATCATCAAAGAAATGGTCACACCCAATAACACAGATCCTTTAACGTGTTAGGGGATATGTGCCATTCTGGTAGCGGGCATACCGATGGCGGTGCGGACAGGTAAGCCAGGTTGCAAGGTGCGGTGCGCCGGCACTCGCGTCGAAAAGTTTGATCTGCTTACCACCACCCTTGTGTGTCGTCATATCATACCTCTGAAAGAAAGAAAAAGAAACCTCGGACGAAAAACTCCGCCGACGGCCATTTTACACCAAACCCCAGCCCTCCTTGCTAGCCATTTCCCCGCCCCCAACGAATTCGGGGATCTGCTTTAGGTCAAGTCAAATAAAAAAGCAAAAGGCATGTAGAGAGCAGCTTTCAAGAAAAACCGAACAGATGGTTTATGGAATTGAGAAACCACTAATAATCTGCCTTAACTTAGAACAAAGGCGGTTTTCTGTAACCCTTGTAAGGCACGCCCCACGCCACTCTCAGATCTTACAGTACTCGAGTACATGGCATAAACTATCATAAGTTATCAGCTCACAGGCTTTGTATCATACTTCCACTATAGGAAGAAACAGCTGTTCCCATAATTCTTACAGCTGCTCGACATTTCTTACCCAGGTAACTTGAATGGCGAGACTTTGAAAACGGTCATTTTTGGTGTAAAGTGGCCAACGGCCCGAGCTCGTTTGTCATCTTACTCTGAAATCTGATACAAGCAGATTGAAATTTTTTTCAAAACCCCCTTCCTCCCAAATGAAGGCTCCCCTCCGACGTCAGCCTACAGGGCCTGTCTATCCGTATCGCTTTCTGCCCTACCGATCTGCGATATTTCCCAAAATAAAAAAAAGATACCCCATAATCATCCCACACTTGGCCAACCAACAATCGCTACCACCTCCCACCGCTCATCGGCGAGTGAAGGAAGAAGTCTAGAAGTGCAATTCCAACCTATGTTAGCCAAGCATAGGCCGGTACGGCCCCCATGCTAACTGAAGAGGGAATGGAGAGAAGTCTACAAAGTCTCATCCCTATCAAATACCTGAGACGAACGACCACGTAAGGTACCCCCCCTTTGTTAGGACATCTCAAATTGCCAGATGTCCCCATACAACAGGGCAGAACAAAAAAGAAAGAAAGAAAGAAAGTCGGCCCAGGATGGCATGGAGTAGGCAGAAGCTGCGAGGCATCGAGGACGGGAACACGTTATGGTACCTAGCCTATCCATGGCTCCTGCACTAGTAGGGCCATCGAGAGTTGGCTTGGACCCCGGTAGGAGCTAGATTTGGTCAATTCTTGTAGATGGGTAGGGGAAGGGGAGAGGGTGGGGTTCACACGCATAAGGCTAATAATTCGACGGATCACCCTGAAAGTGCCTAGGAACTAGCCTTGGCCAAGAGGAATCTACGATACCAAGACTTGGGCGAGGTTGATGGAGGTATCATATCCTGGGAAGATTTAGGAGCCTCTGCGCTCTATCACTTTTGCTATCATATGGACCTTGGATTCTCCACGAAAAAAGCAATGTAAAACAGCACTTGCCAGCAAGTGAATTCACCGACCCGTGACAGGGAAGCCCGGTACTCGAGTGCCGGTGCTGGCTTTACTACCGGTATATATCCATAGGCATCGCAGCCCACTAGGGAGTGCTCCTAGGAGCAAGATCGGGTCGATATCACAGATAGAGGCTCATTTTATAACCCATCACACGAGGCATAATCTGCACCAGTCTCACTGTTGAGATCACCAAAAGTGAAATTCAAGCCTTGACAAAAGTAGCCTCATCCTTTCCCCCCCTGCCTCCCTACCTTGCGCTAACTCTTACTTAAGTAATTCCTATACTGGCACCTCTGGGCCCGGTCCGGGATCACGATTTCTAGTGTGGAACAGCTAGGCACCCTCCATTGCCCTTCCCGGCGGAGCTGTGGCTAAAGTGTTTATTTGATTCCCTTCCCGGTGGGAAGCAAGGATGGGAACAGTAGGGAAACAAAAATAAAATAAAAAATACCATGGCATATGCCGCTTCTCCCCCCAGCCGCACTTTCACTATCCTGATGTCAAGACAAACCCACGTTTTTTACTGTGGAGTGCAGCCACTAGATAACTAATCCATAAAACGAAGCCTCTGTGGGCGAAACGAACAGAAACAGGGCGGCTCACCGCGGGAGCACGGACAAGGTGGTACAAACGTGCTGTTTTTGATGATGCTGATGCTGATGCCTGGATGCTTACCGTAGGCCTTGGGGCGGACCTTATCACACATTGCACTCCCATGCAATACTGTAGCCGGGTTGTGTTGGACTCAAAGAACAAAAAGCCCCCCCCCCCGCAAACAATTGCTCCTCGAGTAAATTTACAACTGCAGCAGAGCGGGACCAAAGGATAGGCGAAACGGTGGGTAATCCCGCTTTTGCACAAACACAAGCAAAGTGCGAGAAACTTGACAGCGTGCAGTACCGGGGTTTTTCTTGTTTAGTCTCCCAGTATTAGAATCCATCGCGATCTACAAGGGAGTTACAAGTCTCTTAGCGCTGCTATTATAGTACCCGCAGACCTTCCCTCGTGCCCTACCGTATCCAAAAGAAACAAACCCCACGACTCCGACAGGACCCAAGACACAACCGAACACGTCAATCCTTCGCTGTTCCTCTTCGCGCTGTCCTACCAGGCAGACAGCGGTCCGCTACCCCAGAAACCCTCCTTCGAAAGTGTACGGTACTCGAGCAGACAGAGGGGAAAGGGAAGTATGCACGGGCCTACCTTACCCCATACCTGCACCATCCCCATCCTTCCCCAAGAAAAATAAACGAGCGGCGCTACCATTCTGCTCAGCGAGCGAATAAGGCTTTCGGCAGATTAAATTTGTGCTCCTCGTTTTTTTTGTTTTGTTTTTGTTTGGTAAGTGCGCATTCACTTGCGAGTTTCCCCCAGAGCACAAGGTGCGGAGGTGAGGAGGGGGAGGGGATAAAAAAACGATCACGAGCGCAATCGCACTGTACCACTGTACGAGCAGAACTTTCGGACAAGTGCCCATCCAATAAAGGAAGCTTTCGAGAAAGTTGCTTGAGGAGAAAAAAGATGCCTGGTCGGCAACCTTGGAAAGTGGCCTCTAGGGGGGGTGTTTTTTTTTTTGCCTTGGTAAGTTATATACGGTATTGTGCGAGGTCATATTTGGCTTCTTGTGGGGCGTACCGCAAGCACCGCAGTTCCATCGCGGACCCGACACTCAACCGCAGAGATCGGTTCTCGTCTTTTCCATCATACCGTAATCGCTTGTAATGTACCCACAGTAGCACAGTGGTACAAGTACTTGTTTTTTATTTACTTCCTGTGCTATACAATGAACCCCACGATCAAGCAGAAGTGATACTGATTATCATAGATAAATCCTGCAATAGCAGCCAACCAACCAACCAGCCAACCGCCCGCCAAGAAGCACTGTGATCCTACCAACCAACAAACGCGCTGCGAACTGCACTCCATGATGAATAGGGTAGGTTATGCCATGCTGGTGCGTGAGTAGCGAAGTCTCGGTACAGCAAGTGGATTGGGTGCATCCGCCACGAACGGACCACGACCACTAATACGCCCAAGGCGTTTATATAAAGGCGGTGGTGAAAACAAATAAACAGAAAAACGTGACAAGGCATTCTAAAGATCTGATTGGAGCGTTTTCGGTGGCTCAAGCCAATCGATTCTAGTGTTTCCAACCAGCCATGTTTTTTCCGATAGCATTTTTCCTTTTTTTTCCTCACGACAACTGTATGCCGGTTAGGTGATACTAGGATAAATTTATGGAATTAACAACTCGTACTGCGCAAGTACCCTAGGTTATTATCGGTATAGTACTGTGTTCATCCTCTCATAGGGGCAAACTCAAGTTACGTACCGGTATCCCAATTAAATTCTCTTAATTGCCCCTCACGAAACGCACCCGCATCGGCATTATCATGTCCGCCCATTCCATCCCATTCCATACCTGTCTTATTGGAATCGAGGGGGCAACAATCAAATCATATCAACTCCAGCCCTGTCGGTGCTGATCCTTCGCTCCCTCCTCCTTCCTCGTCCGTCGCACAAAGCACCCGTCAGGTTATGATACCTACATACCGTACTTACTGTAAGGGCTCTACTCGAGTAAATTAAGCGTCTCTTCTCTAGGGTGTCAGTGCGCGGGCGGGGTTCCGTCAGCTAGACCCGACCCTGTCTGTGTCTGTTCTGTCTGCCAAAAAGGAATTTACCTTATGATGATGCGGTACCGGAATGGAAAGAGGTTGCGGTTGAGGAAGTTTGTTTCTGGTGAGTTACAGTTACCGCAATGGGTGGGTGCGGGGGAGCGGGTGGGGTTGGTTTTGGTTTGGTTTAGTTTGGTCAAGTTCGCGGGGAGGATTGGGGGGGGGGGAGGGGAATGTGCGTGATGGAGAAGATGCAGTAGTTGCTTGCTTGTTGTTTCGGTTCGTACGAGTATCATGGGTATTTTTGAGTTCTTTGACCTGGAATTAGACTACCGTAGCTGTTATTACCACACTTGTGTTGAGCGCGGTACCGTATTGATACCTCTCGCGTTTCGTGGGAAAAGCGTGGAGGGGAATTCGCTGGGTACGGTATTTGCTCGTGAACTGGCTGCGCAGAATAGGATGTGATGTGTGTGGGTAAGGTATCATACTTTTTTTATAATTCGGCCACGCGCTACCTTTCCAACTTCACTTATTTCTTGGCTTTCTCACGACAATAGGTAGATGCTTTAATCGTCCAAACAACGGCTGGCAAGTATCGTGAATGACGATTTAGCGTGGTCCAAAGAAGTGAGAAAAGAAAAAGAAAAAAAAAGAAGGATGGAGTCACTGGTGGTGAAGAAACCCTAGACTTACGGATCTAACGGATCTGGGCGCCCGAGTCCAAGTTTGAATTCTACTGGTACTCTATTGGACTTTGATAGGCATTACGTGCAGATGAAGTAAGTTGATTTCGCTGGAGCTTTCGCTTTTGCCCACGCTTCACTCACTTTTCTCTTCCTTTTCCTCACTCTCGACGAGTATCTCACTTATCCCCCTCTTGTCGATCGAGATGATGAGAGCAACATCCATATGCTTGGTTCGGTGAGGGGCGAATATCGGAGCGCTTTTATCCCCCTCCATCCAGGACCTTGGAGAAGTCCGCTGCTTGAGGGGTTACAGGAAAAAATAAGTACTCCCATATGGTACGTTACCTGGCCGGTTCCACTGCCTGTGTGAGCTCATCAAAATCATGGTTGGCTGAAAACCGATCATTTACGCTGCCATGAGGTTACTCGTACAAGGACAAATCGCAAAATCCATCACGCAAGAAATATACGCTAGCGGGGAAGAAGGCTCTTTATTGCCTGCTCTTTTTTCCTTTTGGAGCTGCAGGAGATGGCTAGGGTTACAAACCCCTGTGTTGGTGCGAGACTCTTCTTCACCTGTGCGCCCAATGAAAGAAATGGGAGACTGCGAAAATAAAAGGCCGAGGGGAACTTCAGCACGTTTTCCCCATTTTGCCGTCAGCAACGGCAACCAAAGAGAGAGCACAGCCGCCGAAAGGAATAGCACGGGGGTACAAGACTCAGGGTTATTGTATGAGGGAGGTGTGTGAGTGAGGGTATAATAAGAGAAGGTAATAGTAAAGTGCTGAGAAAAAGAAAAGAAAGAGAAAAGGAAAAAAAGGGTGGACGAGTGGTGGGGATCTCTCCTGAAAACACCGGGTGGGTAAGGTACGACCGTCCACCAGCCATCCACAACCAAGTCCTCACCCCAATAACTCATCCATCATATATACAGGTTTTCACCTACACCCTCCACCTCTCCTGGCCGCGAAAAATATGGTCTGAAGCACGCATTTTGATTCGTCTGACATGGGAGTCAGTTCCTGTTCGAGTTGCGGCGCTGCTTAGATCAGTTTGAGGCAAGGAATGAAAAAATGAGAAGGGGGGGAAGAGGGACAAATAACCTCTGGCGATAAAGCGTGCCCAACACAGCGGGCAACCTGCCAGTACCGTAACCAACCAAGCAACCACATTATTCCATCTACCACACCTTTTTCTCCCCCCCCCTCTCTGGTCGGTCGGGCTTCCCTTTCCCTCTGACTAGGCGGCCAACCGCAGCGAGAAAGGCTTCCTCTCGCTCGCTCTCACCCAAAAATAAAGTGCTTGCGAGTCGGAGGTCCTCCTAATAAACAAGGGCCCGCTCACCTTTCTTGCTCCCCTCCTCACTGTATGCCCGAATGATTGATTCCTGTTAATTCCCTTCGACCCATCTCTATCAACCGTCGGAAACAGTCCGGTGTGGTGTTATCCTACGACTCGAGCAGTGGCGTGTCAAAAAGAAATAGGGGGAAAAAAACGCATTCAATCGTCTGTCTATCGAGTGAATAATACCTTAGGAAGGAAAAGAAAATTGGGTTTCCATGACATCTAACCTGCGATAATATCGGTCACTTTCTCTCTGTCTTCCAATTTGTTTATTCGATTTTTTTTCTTTTCCACCTGCAGTTTTTATTCCTGTTTTTTCCCGGTTATTTCCACCACAGCCATTCCGGTTCACTTTCGTACAGAATTGTACAACGCCCTTTCGCCACCCAGGTCGGTATATTATTCACAAACTCTGCAGTGCTGCAGACTGCTTTCCTTATTACTTCTACGAATCTTTTCAATACTACCATCATCCCACCAAGATGAGTTTACCAGGTCCTTCACATTTTCAACACAGAGCATCAGACGATAGTGATAGTAGCATGGGTACCTCCAGAGACAGCAGCGCATCACGAAGTACCGTACCGAGTTCAGTTCCATCGTTAGAACAACATGGGTCAAAGACAGCTTCTCCTACGGAATCGGAGATCCTCGATTACCACCATACCCACGATCCCCGCGAGTCGGCAAACACGTACTGTAGCACAGTTGCTTCCTTTGAAGATTTGGTCGACGAAGATTACCTCTATCCCGTACCCCATCCATATGGATACCATCACAAGGCACCACCGCCGCCACAGGCCGTGCCTTCGACTCCCTCAGAGTTTGGAGAACTCTTTCCATCAATTAGATGCCTTTCCATCCGACATGACGATTCGACGCTTGATGGGAATATGAATTTGAGGGTGGACACGAATGTGGCTGCGGTTGGTGATGCTGAGAAGAATGTTACACTTTTTCATCTTCGCATGTATGATTTGAAGACGCGCGACTTTTCCCTCCGACGCTATGGTCGGGATTGTGGGCGTGAGGTGGCACACATTAAGCGAAAAACTATCAAACCCACGCCCCAACGACCCAAGCTTCAACGCTCCGTCAGTAAGGCCTTGCATAGCTTTCGAGGAAAGACGGAGCCCGAGCCAGTAATGAAGTTGAACCGTCAGGACAGTGGATATTCATCCTCAGGTTTTGACGAGGAGGAGGAGGAAGAAGAACAGAAATCCTCGAGCGAAACCACCCAAAACACCAACATCTGCACGTTAGAGTTTTCTAATTATGCCCATGTTGATTTGACTAGGCGTGGGGGAAAGGTCTCGAAAAAGTATGACTTTGAGTACTGGGGAAAAAGTTATTCATGGAAGAGGGTTAAGCAAGTTGGGCCCCATGCTGGTGCAGAGGAAATTTCATATCAACTCGCCAACAATAGCACCGGAAATATTGTTGCCTACATCGTGCCCGATCCGCTCTCAGCCGCCCAGGCCCAAGCTGAGGAGTCCAAAGGTGGACTTGTCCCTCCATGTTCATTCTGGTTCAGGGATTCTTCTCAAGACCCTATTATATCTTGTCTTGCTGACGTTGCCGAGTAAGTCTAATTCTGATCGATTCCATCGCATCTTTTGAAAAGAGAGAAAGAGAAAGAGAAAAAAGAAGTCCGGGAAAAAGATGAGCATTCTTATTATTCGAGTATCTAACATGATGTTCTTTAGTGTCATTATGGCTACTGGCTTGACCGCGCTCGTTGATGATTGCATCAAGCGCAGGTTCCACAAGAAAAAGACAGTCCAATTGGTATTACCCATGCCAATGATCAAGAATCCCATGAAGATGAATCTGGAATATGTCGGGCCAAAGCGTCTCATCGACGAGGTCTTCAACCGAAGACCTACTCTGTCGAGAAGTCAATCGACGCAGAGTAGTCGAAGTCCGCTTCCAGTTAGAGCGGGGACTGTCTAAGTCTGCCGCTGTCTTTCCCTTCAATCTTCCCCTCGGTCAGAAGAGAGGAGCTTTCAATATATGAACAATAACGGCGTACATCTTTGTGGGGGTGTTCTTCCTCTCCCTCCCTCTCTCGCTTCTCAAGTACATAATATTTTGTGCATACTATTATTCCGTTTCGTTTTTTGGGAGGTCTGGCGTTCTTATTTTTCTTCACTTTCTCATCAGAGCAGAGCATCTTCTATCTGGTAAGAAGTGCCTAGGGTCCGTTGTTGGTTGGCTGGTTGGTTGGGTGTTTGGGTCATGTCTCTCGCATTATTAACTCTCCCTTCTATCTCTTTCTCCCCCTCCCTCCTTCACGGGGTGGGATGGGATGAGGATTGAGGGGGGATAAACCATCGGAACGGCGATGCGGTGTTTGACATTTTAGAGGATATCCTTGTCCTTCTTTCCAGCTTGTACCGATTCGACTGGCAAAGAAAGGTTATCCATTGTTTCGTTTCCTCTCTTCTCTACGAGTAATTGTTTTTTTAGTTTTTTTTTCCCTCTCGTTTTGCTTTCTTTCTGTTGGTATATTGTTTTTTCGTTTGTCCTTGCTCCGTTGATTGATTAATCGATCGATTGGTCCCAGACTCGTCGCTGGCAAGAAGGAAAGAGGTATATGAATCATCATTACAGTACTGTTATTATCGAGGATGTTTCTTTCGAGGGTTTTCCTTTTCTCCTGGAGAAAAATGCTTCTTCCGAGAAATAAAACTACATGCGCGGTCATTACATTTTGGGGGATTTTTCTATTTTTTGGGGGGGATTTTGAATATTGACGTCTTTTGTCCTTGTCTCGTTTTCATTTAGGTTCATGCACGGATAGTGTATTTGTGTGTGTGTGTGTGTGTGTGTGTATGTATGTATGTCACGTATGTGTGTATGTAGTTTATGGCTATTTATCCAGATACCAGAACACCGTTTTCCACTCGCGAAGATTTGATAAGTATCACTTTCACTTTTCTTCTTCTCCCCCTTCTCTTTAGTTCGGTTGAGTTGAGTTAATAGTTCTACCACCAAGCTGCCTGTAGGTGTAAAGAGAGGGAAAGAAGAAAAAAAGGCCTCCCGAACACATTCACACGGGCACACATACGGTCTGCGCCCGTACGGTACTGCATGCGAGCACGTAAGTTATGCATCTAACCAACCCCCACGGAAAAAACTCGTCCTGCGCTGATTGCTGCCAGCAAACCGAATCAACGAGCGAGGGCAATTTTCTGCCAGCGGAGCTCCATCGACCCTGGTCCCGTGCTTGAAACGAGCGAACTCCTGCTGTACTCGAGTAGATAGCAGCTACCACCACTACCACCACCACCACGTTCGTTCGGGGCAAGTTAATTGTGAATTGTAACGCGCGGATGTCGGGGGCGAAACTTCCTCTTTCCCCTCCTGCGCTGGGGAATTCGTAATGTGTAGGCTGTGTCTCGGTAGCTCGGCTGCATCCGGTTCCCTTCCTGCCTCGGTCGGAGAATTTTAAATTTTTACTTCACTTTCCCCCCCCCTTCTTTTTTCGTTACTCATGGCATTGGAGAAATAGATGAGCGGGCAGTGTTTTCTATTCTGCTCTGATCCGCTCCGGTTGGGTCCCGCTTGCCAAGCGAGATATGAGCACCGCCACGATTCGTTGTGTGTATGTGAGTGTGCATGCTATTACGGGATTATTGATTGGTTTGTTGAGTGAGTTGGTCGAGGATGAAAGTTTACAATACCGGTAGTCTATCGAGTGGGGTTGCGTACTCGAGTATGGTGCTTTGCTTGCGGGGAATGCGCTGAAGTTCGGAGCGCGCTCGAGTACCCTGCCGTACAAGACGTGAGTGTAGTGTGACTTAGCGTCATCATGTTTGATGAAGTGAGGTGAGTGAGGGTTATTGAGTCATGTGTTGTGTGGGTAACCTTTCCTTCCTTCATTCTTTCCTTTCTTTCTCCCTCGCGTTGTGCTCGGAGGACAGTCTGGTCTGCGCATAATGAGTTTCGACCGAGTTCATTACCCGTTCATCCTTTGGGTGGGCGGGTATCACATCCGGTGGTAGGAGTGAGATGAGAACGAGCAATTAGTTGACTGGCGCGCGCGCGAGAGAGAGAAGGACGAGTCTTTTATGATAGGAGGTTCTTTGCTTTTCAGGGCAACATCTTTGCCATGTTAGCCCTAGTCTGCTTGTGAACAAGTCATTGTATGCAGAAGGAGAAAAAAAGAAAGAAAAAACAATCCATTCTTTTGCTTATTGTGTTTGTAGAATACAATGCAAAAGAACAGTGAGCCCTATTCCGGTGATGATGATGCGCAGACCGGGTCCTCGGCTGTGAGTTTTGTGCTTATAGTGCTTTGGATTAAATGTTTCGAAAGGGGTTTGACTGCGCATTCTCCCCGCCCAGTGCACAGTGCAATACCTGCCGAAAGGATCGCTGACAAGTGAGTGATTCTTGCGGGGATCATATCAGATTTAGCGGGAAAAGGAAGAAATGAAGGTGCGAGCCTTGTTCTGTGTGATAGGCTGGGGATCACGGTTTGATATCAGAGTGGAGGCTTGCGAAGTGGTAATTGCATACAATACCGTTATGCACTGTATGATACCGTGAACTTTTAAATGTCGAGCCCGAGTTCATTTGACGATCGGCTGCCTTGCTTACCTTCTTGGGTTTTATCGGCGTTGGCTGCTTTGTTCAATGATCGTTCGTTCGTGGTATGGTACTATGCTGTACGGCACCGCACAGTGCTTTGCAGTAGAGTTAGGGAAGAATGGAGTGCCTTGTAACATGTAGGATAGCATGCTGGGTACTCCCTAGGGCCAGATTGATTGATAAACTTGTACGCGGGCGGTGAGAGCAGACCGTTTTTGATTTCCACAGGTCTGCAGCCTGCGTGGGTATTGCACCTGTACAGTACTCGAGTGCTCGGGCAGTGGGTTACTGTATCCTGTGCTGTGTCCCCGAGCCTTTATCACCCTTCCCCGTGATTCTGAGCGGATGATTGTTTGTGTATATCTGAGTGCTCGATGGACGGGAAGCTCTCGGGTGTATGTATTTCATGCAGTGACTCATGAGCGGATAGTGGCTCGGGAAAACTGTTGGGAATAGGGGGGGGATTCGAAGTTCTCAGCAGAAGAACCAGCACACGGCGTACTTTCTTCACAAAAAAAAGGAGGAGCTTGTTGGTGTGGGTTTCTCGAGCTGGCTTATTGTAGCCCGGGTGTGTCTTGGCTGGCAACTTTAAAATCGATTTTCGTGGTTGAAAAATGAGGCTGTAGAATACGTTGGTGAATTGAGAAGTTTGAACCTCCCTGATAATATTATGATCGTAGCACAGTATCACACGGGGGTATCAATAGCTTAGGGTGGTGAGATACCGTACTAAGTGCAAGCATACTGATGGTAGACCACTGCATTCCTGCCTCAATGATATCGCCATAGATGAAGTTTCTGACTGCGGGTAGACGGTGATCTAGGCCCTCCGTAAAAATAAAGGAAAAAGATGGGAAAGAAGAAAGCGATAATGTAGTGTCTTTTATCCATTATTTTAGCACCCCTATGAGCAGGGCTGGTGGATTCACTCATCATGAGATTTATAGTTGGGTTGTTTGGTTTGGTGGCCTTGTTCTTGGTTGGCTCACTCGTTACAGTACTCGCGCGGCCGAGTCGATGCCAGACACATAAGGTGGCTGCTCCTAGCAGACAATGTGTGGGCCTCAACTCGACCACACGAGTACCGTAGTAGCAGCCCACCGCATTAATTGGCGAGAGCCATCAGGCGCCAGTATGATACTTGCACTTGTCCGTTCAGTCTCGAAATTACAATAATTCTTTATAGCTAATACCGGTAGTAAGCCTTTCAGGGCTCTGATTTTAACGCGATTGTAAGTTTCGCCTGGGTCACTTCTTATTTCAACATATGATATCATACAAGATCCGGCAGGAAGTTATGGAACTGTTATTCGGGGTTAACCAGCCAAATATATCCTTGCCCGTTCCGTTTAATAGGTTCATATCCTTTCTAAAAGTGTCTGCCAGTTCCCGTCGGTTAGTGCGGTATTGCTATGGATTAACTCTGGGTCGAATTTCACTATAATATTATTTGAAAATGGCTACCCTTCTACTTGAGTATGGGTTGTGTCTTTATCTTGGCGTCCTCGACGAAACCCCAAATCCCGTGCTACCGTGACCCAGCATCCGCGCCAAGACGCAACTGGCGGATCAGCTTCCCCAACAGCGCAACTACCGGTGGATAGCTTTCATCCCTCCCAACCACCTCCCTCTCTCTCTCCACTCGATTCATCCATTCGACCAATCGGTGACCAATACCGGATTGAAAGTTAAACTCTCTCCCTTTCTTTGCGCTTTGTTTGTTCTACCTCCAGTTTTGTTAGATTCTCAACTTTTTCCCCTACAAATCTTGTCTGTTTGTGAGTACGTTTCATTTTCTATTGAATCTCTTATTGTGCTTTTCCTAAAGGTTGCGAAAAACTCGCTGGACAAAAGGTTGCAAGCTCTCTGTTTAATTAGAACTTGGCAAGCCACTGAGCCCGAGAATTCACAGTATATCTGATTCTTCAGAGCGAGGTCCTTAGTACGGCCCATGGTGGATGCTATTGCGCAATCAAGCTCTGAAAAAAAAAGCTGGGAGAGCTCTGGGCTCCTTTCGCAACCTTTCGGAAAACCACAATACCACATTGCATCTTACAATCTGCTTACACGAGAAGCAGATTCATAGGCCGAAAACCTGAAATCAAGTAACCACTTGTGGTAAATACAGCAGCTTCCCTATAATCATGACGCCAAAGACAGAGCGCACGCTCTCGGAACCTTGGAGTCCAGCCGTCAAAATGCCGCTACCCGATTCCGACTCCGAAGATGAATGGGAGGAAGGGAGCTCTGACGCCGACCTTTTTGCCAGCTCCAGCAACATCTACTCCTCTCCGAGCAGGACTACATCACCGCGTGGTGCACAGTCCGCTTGTGCCGTGCGCGCTCATAACTTGGCTGAGAAGATCAACGCTTTGGATTTGAGAGCAAGGGAGTACTCTCTCGCCAGCAAACTCACTGCTACGGATAATAAGGCGAGCCAAGAGTTTACGCTGGTTTACCTCCAGGATTCTAGGTTTAATGCTCGTGAGGCCGCCAAGCTCGAGGAAATTTTTCAGGCAAAGGTGAGGAGAGTCTACGAAGCGAAGCGCCAGGACGACCTCAACAAAGCCAGGATTGAGAAGGAGCACCGGGAGAGGTTGGCAAGGGAAGCAGAAGAAGCTGCTCGAAGGGCCGAGGAAATTGCTAGGCGGCAGGAGATGGAAAGGCAAAGGCGCGAACAGGAAAAAAGGGAGCGGGAGCAGAGAGCTGCAGAGGCTGCTAGGCTTCAGGCAGAGAGGGTAAGGGCCGAAGAGGAGAAGAGACGTCAGGCGGATCTGGAGAAGGAAACAGCCCTGAAGAGACAGAAGGATGCGGAGGACGCGAGGGTGAAGACAGAGCGGGATGCCAGGGAACGAGCTGTTCGGGAAGCTGCTGCCGCCCTACACGCTGCTTCCCGTCCCGGTCCACGAATTTACGGTAGAAAATCTACGACTTACGAGGGAGTCGCAATGCAGAGGGTTATCGCGGCTCTACATCAATTGCGCCATACTGTGCGCCATGAGGAGGCGTTCTCCAAAGCAAAGAAGTTGACTTCTATCCGCCGCGGATTGCGCCCCAAGTTTGGTCAGTTGAATGGCGAAAGAACCCAGACTATTGAAGTTGTAAGTCGCGCTTATTTCCTTTCCTTCTTTCTTCATTTTTCCTTTCTTCCACCTACTCTCTATCTTCGGTGTATGCTCTTTACTTTCCCTCTTACTTTCTTCATATCCCTCGGTTCATTGCACATATGTAACTTCGAAGGGTTAACATGCGTTGCGACTCAGCGTGATTTCCTTAAAAATGCTTTTGTCGAGCTTCGTAACGATCAGGAGGGTCCAATGATTTCGGCCAATGATTTCTTCCTTAACCAGGATCCTTCCTGCGATATTCCGGTCCCTGTCGCTTTTGTGTGGACCGTCAATGAGCTCGCTAAATTGCTCGTTATGCAAGTTATCAATGAGTGCGCTATGAAACCTGGCACTGCGGATCCGATCGGGGTCGCAGTCATCTCTGCGTTTGCAGATGAACGATTGCTCGTCAATGGCCATTCCTTTATCGACATTGTCATCGCTAGACTGCTGAAGAAAAATCCCATCCTGACTGGCGAACTGGGCCCGGAGGCTACCGAAAGTGATCGCAAGAGGTTAGGTTGGATCCAAGAGGAAGACGGGACCTGGGAATCTGAGGAAAACCACGTCAACCGTATGGTGGGATTGACGGCTGGGTATACTGCTATTGCGGGAAGGTGTGTTGCTTACCATATTTACCCTATTTAATGTAGCGGCAGTTAATCTCACGGCGCCTTTCTATAGAAACTTTGGAAATTCAAAGTTAATAAATCCATATCCGATATTTAACCTCTGGCACGCTGTAGCCACCGTCCTCAACGCCCCCGCCGATAAGCTCACGAACACACACTATTTCGTCATGAAGACCTTTCTCGAAGTCGGTGCCAAAAAGCTCGTCGACGTTTATGGCCACCAGGCCAAGAAACTAGTCGAACTCGCCGTCGGCGATTGGGCACTCAAAGGAGAGACGCAGGGTTTCTCAGGTGCTGTCTCGGTCAAGGCATTTGGCAAGTTCTTGAGGAACGAAGAGTGGTGGAAAAAGTCTTGAAAAGGAATCTGGGGCCTCCACTCGGGGTGGTTTTTTTCCCTTTCCTTGTCCTTTTTCTCCTTTTAACGATGGATAGGTGTTTTAACATATCTTTGATGGTGACATGAAGTGTTTGCTTTTCGGTTTCTCCCTACTTGTTCTGCTATATCTTCTCGTTTGGGCTCGGGTTTGCGTTGTTTTTACCAGGTCTATCATAGTATTACCATAATGTGCACTAGAGCGTTGAATGTAGATTGGGGACTGTGGTATTCTATGATGCATTTCTTTCACTTTTCTTTAAAAAGTTTCTACGCTTTGTTAAAGTTCAAGTTGTTGCGCCACCTGTATTTTTACAGTACAGCACGGTATATAGTACGGGGTCAAAATATGGCTCTATTGTACACTCGCATCCGCAAAGTTCTCGTAACACCTTCGGTACTCCTATCAACACGGACCCAGATAACAAGAAAGCAACAGCTCTTTTTCGAGAGATCTTTCTTAATCCAGTAATAGTAGATTCCATAAAGCATATTCAAAAAATTTCCCCATAAACAGCCTCCGCAATCCCCCGGTTTAAGGCCGTCAAGACTTCGCGATACATCAGACGTTACGAGAACATTGCGGACACGAGTGTACAATAATCATACGGCACTCCATACAACCTAACTTGGTGACAACCTGAGGTGCCAATCTATTATGCTATGTCATTTATGTCCCAGCTGTGACACGGCATAGTCGAAAATTGTGCCTAATCCTACATCTTCATTAGGAGGAAAAAGTAAGATCGCCGCGCTGGATGGGAGAGTTGTTCTTCTCTGAACTTTGTATCCGCACGGTCACAGATACCGCGGGTTATTAGATGGTTAGAGTTTATTTATCTTGAATTCACCTTGTTCACTCCCGGCACACGGGCAGTCGGAGACAGATTGGGTATGGTAACTTTTCATTGATATTGAATTTGTCAATTCCTATATTCCACCGCCCCCGGCTACGATAGATTAGCTTTTTTTCTCTTTTTCTTTCCTTGAACATAATTGAGTAGTGAGGGCGTGAATTGGGGAGGGGAGATCAGATATAGCAGAGGAGCAACCTCGCGATTCGCAAGCTTTCCGCATGATAAAAGAGTACAAGTCTCTAGGCCTGGTGCCAGCGGTGTAACATCATTTTGGTGGAGAGGGTGAAGAAGGAGAGGAATTTAACATACCGTTTCTAATTTGGGGGTTGTGGTTATTGATTGAGAGAAGGTGAAGTGAGAAAGAAAGAAAGGAGGAAGGAAGGTTGTTTCGCAGTGGGATATCGTAACGGTGGCTTCTCGGTCAGTGGGTGGCTTTGACTTAAGTTACCCTACCGGCACCTCCAAGTCATGATTTTATTTCCCACAGGTTACCGCAAAGACGGCCCACCACATATGTACTGCTCTACTGAAATTTCGCCATTCTAACTCTTCTTCTTCTCACCTCCCTTTAAAGCTGGATCCTAGCCTCCCCAATGACAACTTCCCTGGGAACCCTCGTATTCTGCGCCCCGTGCGGCAATCTCCTGGACCCGCCAGTATCATCATCGAAGCTGGTCTGCGAGATGTGTGGATACGTAACCACCGGTACTCCCCCATCCCTCTCCCTTCTCGACCAAATACTGATCCTCTTGCCACTCAGACACCGGAACAAAAACCGTGACAACGAACTCAAATCCCCGCGCCTTTCCGTCCTCCCTGCGCCTGAAGAAGTCCGCGGTACAAACGCTCGCCGCGGAGGATTTGAAGACCGAGGCTGAGATTCACCAGGCGTGCCCGGAGTGCGGGAATGAGAAGATGTGGTTTTATACATTGCAGATCCGGAGCGCTGATGAGGGGGTGGGTTTGCCTTTCTTTTGGGTTGTGGGCGAGAGGGTGGGGCTAATGAGAGGGGTGTGTGCAGGCGACTGTGTTTTATCGGTGTGAGGCCTGTGGGCATCGGTTTAATACCAATAATTGAGGAGGGGAAATGCTTTGGTTGGCGAAATGGAGTTTGTTTTTCTGGCGGCTGGGGGGACCTGGTATCCTTTGGATCTCTAGAGGTGGGGGTGTGTATAGGATTGGTGGAGCTGTAAAGGTTGATAGACTGTGATAATAATATTATTATATGATAGTGAGTTTTTTTTTAGAAAATTTTGTGTTCGAGTGATCCTGCATGATGGGATTTTGGAACGGAAGGGGGGGAGGAATTCTAGTTTGCCCAATTTCTCAGAATGCACTACCGTAGAAACTCCAATAATAGAACCGTGTGCTATGTAGTTGAGAATTCTTTGCTCTACTATGATAGTAGAATAGGGGCGGAGAACACAGCAAAAAGCCAGGTGGTCAGTCCCTCTGAAAGCCATAAAAAAAACAAAAAATGGTAGACCTTACCAGAGATGGCAACTCCAACGACATAGCACACGGTTCGATTATTTGAGTTTTTACAGTAATGGTGTATGATATCCTTGAATCATACAGCGTCTACCAGTATGTTTTCTTCATAAGATACTGTTTGTGAACAGACTTAATAAAGGTGTGTTGGTGGGACCCTGTTGTACTTTTGGTCGAGAATTGCGTAGATGCGACGGTATATCCATTACCTTCGCCCAAAACCTATCAGCTCAGCGATTCGCTGGCTGTCTTGAAACTCGTCTTTACTCTAACTCTGGCATTCGAGTGATCGCTATGACCTCCGGAAACCACCCAGCAAGGCTTATCAGATCGCCAAGATTTCTCAATCCGGAGCCTCAAATAATATTTTTTCCCTATCCACAACTACCGTTTCGTCCCACTGGTATAATACAGTACTTCTCCTGCAGCAACCAATTGAGCCGTCACCACAATGTCGGACAGAGCTTCCAAAAAGCGAAGGCTCCCCACGAACGGCGATGCAATTACGGGCTCCGATTCTGAGGATGAGTTCACGGGGGGATTATTAGACGGGACGTTTTCACAGAGTGAAGATGAGGATTCTAGCGACGACAACGAGGAGGATGAGGAAAGTGAGGATGAAGGAGAGGAGGAGGAGGAGGAGGAGGAGGAGCTTGATAGCGATGAAGTTCCTTCCTCAGATGAGGAGCAGGAAAAGGTGGAAAGCGCCCCCAACGGCAGCGACAATAAGGAACCAAAAATTGTGCTCGATTCTGCTGGGAATCCTAGATATATGTATCCCGAGATTGATCCGGTGTATGATTCCGACGACACAGATGTCGATGAGACGAATACTATCGGGAATATTCCTTTAGAATTCTATGACGAGTACCCACACATTGGCTACGACATCAATGGCAAGAGGATAATGCGACCCGCGAAGGGCGCTGCACTAGATGCGCTTCTCGACAGCATTGAGGTTCCGAAGGGATGGACTGGCATGACGGATCGGAATACCGGCGGCGACTTGATGCTCACTCAGGAGGAACTTGAAATGGTCAGGAAGATTCAAATGGGAGAGGTGCCAGTAGACGGGTATGATCCTTATGCTGTAAGTTCTTCCGCTCACGGCATTACCGAAGTCTCACACTAATATATCTATGATAGCCAATGGTAGAGTACTTTACTTCCAAAACCGAAGTAATGCCATTGAGCGCAGCGCCCGAACCCAAACGCCGGTTCATCCCATCGAAGCACGAGGCGAAACGGGTAATGAAGATTGTTAAAGCCATTCGTGAGGGTAGAATAGTCCCCAACAAGCCCAAGCAAGAGGAACCACAATTCTACGATATCTGGGCAGACGACGCACCTCCTCGACCAGACCACATCATGAACATCCCCGCGCCAAAGCTACCCCCGCCAACACACGATGAGTCATACAATCCGCCGGAAGAGTACCTACCAACGAAAGCCGAGAAGAAAGCATGGGAGGAGCTGGACCCCGAGGACCGGGAGAAGGACTATCTTCCGAGGAAACACTCTGCTTTGAGACTGGTCCCTGGCTACGATGGGTTTGTTAGGGAGCGGTTCGAGAGGTGCTTAGATCTCTACTTGGCTCCTAGAGTGCGTAGGACTAAATTAAATATCGACCCTGAGAGTTTACTCCCCAAGTTGCCAAGCCCGCAGGAGTTGAAGCCATTCCCAACTACCACTGCTACTATCTACCGTGGCCACGAAGGGAAAATACGAACGCTCGGTATTGACCCCAGCGGCGTGTGGTTGGCCACAGGCGGTGACGACGGGACCGTTAGGATCTGGGAAATTCTAACCGGCAGAGAAGTATGGAAAATCAAGCTGGGGGAGGATGAGTCTGTGAACACAGTTAAATGGAGGCCAGGGAGGGAAGCAGGGATCCTTGCAGCAGCGGCGTAAATGCTCATTTCTCTCCTTTCTGATTGGACCCTGGGCATTGGCTGACACTTTTTTCAATCTATATAGTGGCGACGACGTGTACCTCATAGTACCCCCGATATTCGATCACGAGACAGAGGCTACTAGTAAAGAAGTCCTCTCAGCGGGCTGGGGCTATGCAGAGATTGTAAAGAAAGATCCATTAAAGAAAGAGCCTCCAGCAAAATGGAGTAAACCATCAGATAAGCTTGCGGATGCAGGTGTGGTAGCGATTGTTACGGTGCGAATTGCTGTAAAGCACATTGCCTGGCATAGACGTGGCGATTATTTTGCCACGGTCTCTCCGGAAGGTAATTTACCCCTTCCGCCCACACATGCATTGTTGCAATCCTGAAACTAACTTTTTGCTATTACTGCGCAAGGCCAAAACCGAGCTGTCGCGATCCACCAACTATCAAAGCACCAGTCCCAAGCCCCATTCCGCAAGTCAAAGGGCATAATTCAACGTGTGGAATTCCACCCCTTCCGCCCAGTCCTATTCGTAGCGACGCAACGCTACATCCGCACCTACGACCTGACAAAGCAAGAACTGGTCAAGACGCTGCAGCCGGGCTCCCGCTGGATCTCGTCCTTTGACGTACACAGTGGTGGTGACAATCTCATCGTCGGATCGTATGACAAGCGCCTCCTCTGGCACGACCTGGACCTCTCCACGAAGCCGTATAGAACCCTCCGGTATCATCAAAAGGCCATTCGCAGCGTCAAGTATCACCATGGCGGCTTGCCGCTGTTCTGTTCTGCGAGCGATGATGGCACGGTGCAAGTTTTTCATGGGAAAGTGTTTGGCGACCTCATGGAGAATGCGCTGATCGTGCCGTTGAAGGTGCTGAGAGGGCACACGGTTAAACAGGCGCTTGGGGTGTTGGATGTAGAATGGCATCCGAAGGAGTGTTGGCTGTTTTCTGCTGGGGCGGACGGTACAGCGAGGCTGTGGAATTGATGTAATTGAAGTTGGGATTTTCTGCGTAGGTGTTTACGGGGGCAGATGAAGACGATGGGAAAAGGTTACAAAGCTGTAAAATAGAGTATCTATACATGTTTATTCGAACAAATGGTGTTTTTCTTCTCAGCATGAAATACTTTGGGCTGCTAGTGTTGCGAGCATACGGCAAAGTCGTCAGCTTTGAGTTAAGTTAACTACCCTTACCATGCAGCCACTCCTCCGACTTGGGACACTTTGAGCATTCCTATTACGCCCTTTGAGGACTCCCTTAGTACGACTGCGCTCGTCAATACAGCAATTTACCCATCATTATCCACCAGCCACTTTGTGCCCCAGCATCGTTTGCCAACACCCTACGCATAGGTTACGGTACTCGTACAACCGCGCACGGGGAGATGACAAGGTAGGCTCTCTTCCCTGTATGGATTTCATTTGTTCAGCGCAGGAGAATGAAACCGGATTCTACACACAAGCACGCACGCAAGCACTGTGAGGGGAGGGCACTATTATAAGCATGCCCCCCCCCTTAAAGAAGATTCCACTCTGAGCGCTCGGGGCAGCAATGCGCTACTGCCCGCCCGTCTTGTCGGGAGCTGCTGCCTACTAAGTTGGGCCTTGAAATAGTAACACTCGGTGGTGGATACCTGAGTATCATAGATGGGAAACAGCCTGACCCTATATCGAGTACCTGTAGGTAGGTATGATATCACAAGCAGTATTACACAAGCAGACAGACTTTTCAGTCAATATACAGTCGCCCTTGGCCGTAATGAACGCCAAGAATCCCGCCCTCAAAGCCCTGTTCACTAATTTTTACTATGAGCGTTCAGTATAGCTGCAGTAAATCCACTAGCATGGCTGCGAGGAACTGTTCCTCGTAGCCAAAAATTCATTATAGCGAGGTTCATTACAGCCGGGGGCAACTGTGGTATATATAATAAGTATGATACCTTTGATACCCCCGCCCCCCCCGCTTGCACTGCCCGCGGTCCATCAATCGATGGTATCATAGTCTTCCTCCATTTCTTCCTTTCCCTCTTTCTGACCCGACGAGGTTAATAATAGAGGGAAATCTACTCCCCCGCCCCACCCCGCCCCACCCCGCCCTGCCAAGTCTCTACTGTAGAATAACTTCCGAGATCCAATCTCAGCAGCGAAAACATATATACCGGTGGCAAAACAAGGGGAGCATGTGGGGCCGCACTACCCCACACAACCGACCAAGCGAGTGCTTCATGATGGCTCACTCGATTACTTGTTTGCGGTTTTGTGGCTGTGGCTTGGGTAGTTGGTCAGGAAGGAGGGATGTCCGAGATTGCGTGGAGTTATTATAGTTGGTAGTTAGTTATATGTGCGCTACGCTCCCGGTACTTACCGTAGCGAGGTCCGATCTTTCTTGCTTTGGGTGATTGCGCCATTGAGGGATGGCGTTGAGTTGTTCTCGTGTGGTTTTTGTCTTTTGGGTTTTGGGAGCCGTGAATAAGGTGAGCTGAAGTAAATTCCGGGCAGCGCATGGGTGTAGGTGTGTGTGTGTGTCGTAATGTCGCTATGCAATACTTCTTTTTCTTTTTCTTTTTCTTCCTTTTCTGGTGATTACTGTGCTGTATATATCATACTGCAACTTATAATAATAATAATATTATGATAGTGGTATTTTTTGTTCTAGGTTCTACGGAGATGGGAGTGAGGGAGGGGTGCGGTACCGGTACCCTGAGAACTCGAATGAACGCATCATGTGCTACGGTACCGTAAAAACCGAGAATAATTGGGCATGGCGCTAGGAGGTCCAGAATTGCCCCTTTTGATTAGGGGGACAAAACACACCGCGGAGGTTCTCTTTCAGCCCTCATCTGAGACAGCAGACCTTACCAGGAGAGGCAACTCCAACGTCCTAGCGTGATGCCCAATTATTTCGGTCTTTACGGTAGGCGGTCCAAAGTTTCCTCTTCTGGAAAAGGGGCGGAGGGCGCCAAATGGAAAACTGCTCCCCCGATAAATAAAAGATGGACGTGAAAAAACACCAAGCTACTGGGGGGGGTGGCTCTAACGTCCTGAGCCAAAGTGCGATTATTCTAGCTCTAATAGTAAGCACTGTAAAATGTTGATGGGATATGTTGGTGGAAAGGCAAGTGCTCTTGAGTTAGAACAGTATGGAGGGGTTCCTTCCTTTCTACGCGAGGAGAAGGCCTGAGGGTGGTATGCCATAATGGCTGATGATATTCTGATGCTCTATTCGCTCTTCCCGAAGGTGGTCAGGTTATGATGGCATGTCAATTGGGATTGTAGGTTAGTGATCTCTTAAGCACGACTTCTTCTGTATCCCAATTCGTGGTGAGGTTGTTTATCTCCTGGGTGGAAGTGGCGCACAGTGAATGGTATTATCTCTTCTCTCTGCTGACATATCACACTGTTTGTTTGTGTACTGATATGCCACTATAAGTGCTACTCGGTATCTGAAAACATGATACGGCTTGCCCCCTTCCTCTTTCTCCTCGTGTCTTGGATGGAAACGCGACAAGGCACTCTAAGCTTACGGTACTTGCATCATACGCTCGCACTGTCGTCTACTATCCAATCATATCACGCTTATTAGATATTCTATGTCTCCCCAGCGCAAAGATGTACCGTGGGAGTACCCATCACCAGGCAATGCTTAATTCCCGGACTCGAGCTAGTATCTATTCAGCAACTTGTCCGAGAAAGCCAGCCAGTCAGCATAGGATAGCATAGGATAGCATGTTCTATAACCTTATGCCAAGGCTGCGATGATAATTTGTGTACGTACTCCCCGTCTCCTCCCTCTCCTTCCATATAATTATACGTTGTCGTTGTGGGAGGGGGTACGCGTTTAGTCTTGGCGCGCGGACTGGAGCAGGTCTGGCATGTGGGTTTTTATTGGTTGGCGGTGACAGCGACGGCAGTGTTATTAGGGGATTTTCGGGTAGAGCCTCGTTATCGTTACTGACTGGCGGGGGCTGGAGTTGGGATGGATGGGTGTTGCACGGTAGATCTTGTCCGAATTTTGCTGGGAGAAGCTTTGGCCAAGGCGGGCTGGCGAGTTGTTCAGTACTAGTTAGTACCGGTGCAGGGCATGTATGCATGGTACCAGTATGTAGGATCTGGGTGGAAATGGATATTGGGGAATGGGGATTTTGACAGTGGAGAAGATTTCTTCTTTCGACTCAGCATACGTACGTCGTCAGCTGGACCGGGGCTGGGAAATAGAACGTTCGATGTAACTGCGCCCATCTGAAACAACCCATCACTCGCTATTGGCTATCCTGCTAGGTGGAAAGTGAACGTGAAAGGGAAGAAAGAGAGAGAGAGAGAAAGTGTATATAAGAAACGTTCAGCCTGCCACGACCTTCAAACCTTATCTCTTCAGGCAGCTCTTTGGTTTTGCACCACTATCTTTCATACCTTTCTATTCGATTCTTTATTCATACGCTAGCTAGAGCCGCCATCAATATGGTCCACTTCTCGACTATCTTCACCGCCCTGACCCTCTTCTCCTCCGTTGTGAGCGCCCATCCGGGCGAGCACGAGGAGGAGACACTCTCAGCCCTCGCCCGCCGCGCCCAATTCCTCACACACTCCAGGCGTTCCCTAGACGCTTGCAAAGATAGTCTGAAGGCGCAAGACCTAGAGGCCCGCGCAATCGCCCGGCGCAGCGCCTTCGCCGAGGAGATCCGGAAGCAGCGCGGCATCGTTGGGAAGAGGAGTGTGGAGAGCGTACTGGGCACTGATCATAAGTCTAACCTCACGAAAGTTACGTCGAGCATGGATCCTAGCCTTTTGTTCACCGGGGATGTCAAGTGTGTGCTTCAGCCAGAGGTTACGGAGGGCCCTTACTGTACGCTTCTCCCATGATACCCAATTTATGATGATAGGTGGAAGAGAGACTGATAACGATTGGGACAGATGTCGATGGAGAACTTGTCCGACAAGATGTCCGCGACGGCCAACCGGGCATAGACCTCTATGCCGACATCCAAGTCGTAGATATAAACACTTGCCATCCCGTACCAAACCTGTACTTGGACTGGTGGCATGCGAACGCATCGGGCGTGTACAGCGGAGTTGTAGCAAGCGGTAACGGCGACTCTTCTGATGCCACTAACATTGTACGCCCCCCCCCCCCCTTCCATCCCATATTCCAACTCCCGAGCTAACTTCATAGAACAAAACATTTGCCCGCGGCCTCCGCCCCACCTCCTCCGACGGCGTCGCCCAAGTCCTCAGTATGTTCCCCGGTCACTACACGGGGCGCACAACACATGTGCACATCCTCGCACACGTGAACGCAACCCTCCACCCCAATAAGACCCTGAGCGGAGGGCATAACGCACACGTCGGGCAATTCTTCTTCGACCAATCCCTCATCTCTGCCGTCTCTGCCGTTTCTCCCTACAGCGCCAACAAGCAAACACTGACGCCGAACACGGAAGACACCATACTAGCGCAGGAGGCGGGAAGCATGGATCCTGTTATGGAATATGCACTTTTGGGAGATGGGGTTGAGGATGGGATTTTGGCGTGGATTACTGTTGGCATAGATGTCTCCGCCGACCATTCCGTCTCCAGTGCGGCGACGTGGACTGGACATGGAGGGGTTGCTAATGCGGGTGGCCGGGGAGGTGCCCCCGGAGGCACTGCCCCCGGGAGTGCGCCGAGTAGTAGCTCTACGGCTAAATCTGGAGCCGTGCGCCGCCGTAGGTTGTAAGTCTTCAATCTAAGATACTTTTGAAGGTGGATGGGGGGATTTTATTATCTGTTTTGTATGTGGAGATTATGAGTGCTGGAAGTGGGGAATTGTTTCTGACCTTTTATTTTTATTTTTAGTTCCTGGACCGGAATCCTAACTGGCTTGGGCTTCGCTTGGTTCGGTTCGGCTTTGTTATCTGCTTTGCTCTGCTTATAGATGTGTTGATGGAAGGATAGAGTTTGTTTTAAAAAAGTGTTTGGGTCACGGGCTGTCATTCGGGCATCGAGTGATACTTTGTCCTGCTTGTACTGCGTGGTCGGTCGGGTCTGAGTGGCAGCGGCAGTTCCTCGGGCGCAGCGCCATGGAGGGGATAATCGCAAGTCAAAAATGTCATTATAGCACTTTTTTTTCTAATATACGTTTATCGATACCTTGTACAAGTCCCCCTCTCCACACCCTGCCCAATTGACTCCCGGCCAAATGTAACCTCTCATCATTGACACTCCAACCGCGATCGCCATTATCACACATTTTCGGCGCGGGACGATCTTACCTCCAACCAGAGTGTCTATGATTTCGCTTCTCTTGAGAATGCATCCCACTCCCCCGGATATACTTGTAAAACAATAACAACAGCACCAGCAGCAATGATAATACGGCCCACTGTGCTCCTAACACACCCACGACCAGCGGCCAACCCCTACGCAAACTTTTTTATACCAGTAACTCGGGAGTTCAATATCTTCCATAATATTACGAATCAACTTACTCGTCTAATGCGGGATATAACCTCCATTCAACTCTCGAATAATCGCCGAAAACACTCAAACCCCAGCCTCGAGATACCCACCCGAGTATTCCCTCACAAGGAATAACGCTAGGTGACCCTTCCCGGGAGGGGGGGGGGGGGTGCGGGGAAACTCCCCTTATCCAATCCATATAATGAGAAGAAAGAAAAAGAGAGAAAGAAAAAAAAACTGTTGAAATGCGCCATCAGATCATTGGCTGAGGCTAGAAGATTACAATGCCAATACATCAGAATCGCCATACTTTTACTCTCGACAAGATATTTTTAGTTACAGGAATTGAATGTACGGTAAGTTAGCTTGTGCGATGATCTCATACTGCGTCGCTAGGAAAATGCTATCCTTCTTAGGGGAGGGGGGGAGGGAGGGAGGGGATATTGTCTTTGAACGCTATTGTGGTGGAAGGGCGCCCCACCCCGGGGCGAGCACCAATCGTCTTGTATCGTTTGGCATGGTAGCTGGTATTGAGGTACCTGGCTGTTTGGTTTTCAACGGTATTGGCTATTATTACGCCGCTCGGAATTCCTGATTTCCTTGGAAGAAATTGAATTGGGTGTATTATTCTACTCATACCCGCGCTATGGCTCGAAGTGATCCACTGAGGTCGTTGATTAATAGGTCAATAGTCGAGTGATATGGTGTGCACAACCCTGCTTCCATTCGTATCGTACCCGGTGCTATCACGGCACGTAACGGCTTGTGTAAAAATCACAAACTTTTATTACGATACCCCTAGTAATTACAAGAAAAATAGCACAATATCATACACCCCCTACTCCTCCATACTCTCCCACCCATCTGGACCCTCACCATCACCACCCTCCACCGCAACACCACCTTCCTCCTCCTCATCACTGCCATCGCTACTGTCTTCTGCGGCGCCGACGACTCTCTCCTCTCTCTCCTCTCTCTCCCCTCCAACCGCCCCAGCAATCTTCCCGGCAAACGCCCTCCTAACCCCGGCATTCGTGCTGGTATCCCAAACCTTCACAACACCCTTACTCCCGGCAACCGCAAGTCTGAAGCCCACCTCCTTATCCGGCGCAAACCTGGCGGAGAAGATCTTCCCCAGATCGAAATCCCTGGAAACCACCATCGCCGGGCCCCCACCCGCATTCCCCCCCCGGGTGTTCCACAGCTTGACGGACTTGTCCACGGATGCGGTGACGATGAACCCGGGGATGACGGGATTGACGTCGAACGCGGAGAGTGATCTGTCGTGCGCGTTTAGTGTCCAGACTGGCTTTGATTGCGCTAGCGAGGAGGCGGGAGGTGGGTGGCGGGAGTCAAACAGGTAGAGGTTTCCGGATTCGGTGGATACGTAGAAGTAGTGGTCATCGTGCGGGTCCCAGCGCACATCCTCCACATCCGCGTCTACGCCCCAGCGCGGGTTTGTGCTGGTAGCATCTGGGGAACGCATGTCGGACCAGACGATTGTGCGGTCGTAACTACCGCTCAGGATGGTTGTTGCAGAGCTAGGGTGCCAAGATAGTGCGCAGATTTTGTCGGCGTGCAGGGAGTTGTAGCTCTTCGCGCACTTGGCTGTGGAGAGGTCCCAGAGTTTCACCGTCTTGTCGGCGGATGCGGAGGCGAGGAGATTGCGGTGCTGGCGGTTGCCCGAAAGGGAGAGGACTGCGTCGATGTGGTAGCTATCGCTTACCTTTGGGGACTTCTTTTTCTTGTTTTTCTTCTTCTTGCTCTTGCTGACGGAGGTAGATGAAGGCTCGCTGCCGGGGCCTAGGATTGCGTTTGGGAAGAGACAGTCTACGAGGTCTAGGTTCCAGATCTCGATGTCTGGATCCATGGTCCCGATGGCAACATAGTTTCCTCGGGCGTCTTTGTTCTCTGCAGCGCTGGCACTGCCAACAGGTATGTCGAGCCATTCTACGCAGAGGGGGATCGCGGGAAGCATAATGTCATGATGGACGTATAGGTTGTCGGCTTCATCCTCGTAGACGTAGACTTCTAAATGGGCGATGTCATCTTCAGTTTTAGCAACGAGGAGGAGATTGTCTGTTCCAAAGACTTGGAGCTCTTCTCGCTCTTCTTCGTCGTCTTGCTATGTGCTGTTTATTAGTACTTTGCAGGTCCTGAGATAATGCGGGGATACGAACTGGATCCATGGTGATATAGGGATCTTTTTCGCCAGGTTGGTAGTATGCTAGACCTTTGATGTTGCCAAACATCCCCATGCCTGAAAAACAGTTTGTCAGTGGAAAATTGGAATTGCAGTCAGAGAGGAGACAAACTCTCGCCGTCGACCGCTTCTGCCTCGGTTGGCTCATCGTAATTATCCAAATCATATTCTCTCAGGTCGTCGTCACCCCTATTCTAGATTAGCATTCCTTGGAATTAGAACGTGTATACTTAGAGAACTTACTTTTCATCGCCAACCTCCTTCATATCCTCATCTTTGTCGACAGTCTCCACCCCAGCAACATTTGGCCCTCTATTCCTCTCCCCCTCTTTGTCGTCATTACTGGCAGCAGCTTCCGCCTCTTCTAAATCCTCCTTTGCATCCTCGAGATGTAATCTCGCGAGATCCGCTATCCGCTCAAACTCTTTCTCGTCAATATCGTAACGTTGTGGGAATTGGGCTGCAAAGCCGCGGGGCACCCAAGTCGTTGCTGTAATCATTCTTTTGATAAGAATAGCCAGTTGCCTGTTTCTTGCACTGTGGTTGGTCGGGGAGGGGAGTTGCCCAAGACTGGGAATAGAGAGACAGCCTTATTTTTATTTTTATATTATATTTTTTGCTTGTGGAAAGCGAGGGTAAGGTTTAGTGGGCTTGTCTGTGGCGCCAAGATTTCGCTCGCATCTGGCGGGGCTACTTATCTACTTGGCTTGATCGAGGAAAAAAATTAGAGCGCGACGACCCCACGGACAAAAACAATTCGCCTACCAACGATCAGGAAATGGGGAAAATCAGGAAAACGTCGACTTCACAGTCCTCATCAAGGACCTTCACAATTCCGAATAAGCTCCACAGGCAAGTACACAATGCCCGAGTGAAATCCGCTGTCGAATCTGAAAAACGCAAAGAGCGATTCCGAAGAAAGAGGGACGAAGACCGAGATCCAACCCTTCGTGAGGAGCGCTTGAAAAAGAACATTCCAGCAACTCTCGAGAGGAAGCGAGTATGGGACGAGCGAGTCGAAGGTGGAATCCCAAACCGCATTGAGAAGCCATCGGCTCAGGAGGAGGAAGGAGCCAGCAAACGTCAAAAGACCCAAGCGGAGGATAAGGAAGACGAAGAAGCCGAACTCCTAGCGGCGCACGAGAAAGCACAAGCCGAGAAAGCAGAAGAGGAAGAGACAGCAGCCTTATTCCCAACACTGGAGGCACAACCCAGCATCTCCGCTCCGAAAATCCTAATCACCACCTCGAGGAACTGCCACATCCACGAGCCCGCCGAACAACTCACCCAGTTATTCCCAAACTCAACATATATCCCCCGCGGCCGCGAGCACAAGTTCTCTATAAAGGAGATTAGCGCATTCGCCTCGAACCCAACGACTACAACCTCATCCGGCCGTCTGCGTGAGCCATATACACATCTAATCGTCGTGAACGAGGACCGGAAGATCATAAACGCACTCACGATTGTCGTACTCCCCGCGGGCCCAACCTTCCACTTCAGCCTTACAAACTACCTTCCTCCGAAGCGTATCGGCGGACACGGGAAGCCCACGGACCACGTGCCCGAGTTGATATTGAACAACTTCCTCACGCCGCTAGGGAAAGCTACCTCTAGTCTTTTCCAGTCTATGTTCCCGAGACAGCCAGAGATCCGTGGGAGGCAGGTTGTCACTTTGCACAATCAGCGGGACTACATCTTCTTCCGTAGGCACAGGTATGTTTTCCGCGACAGACGCGAGACGGAGAAGCCAGTGGGCTATGGGCTCGAGGACGGGGGCAAAGATGGCGGGAACGGGAGTAAGGGGGATGAGAGTATTCCGATCAGGGTCGGGTTGCAGGAGCTGGGGCCGCAATTCACGCTGAAGCTTAGGAGGGTGGAGAGGGGAATTAAGGAGGGGGTTGAGTGGGAGTGGAAGGGGGGGATGGAGAAGGACCGGAAGAAGTTCCAGCTCTAGATTATGTACCTTCTCCTTTTGTCATTACACCTCCGTGTTGTTGTGTTTGGGGGCCGCGGAAAAGTTCTGCTCTATGTGTACGATATAAATCAATAATTCTTCCTTCATCATCGGCCGTCAATCGTTTTTGCCAGCTATCAAAATTTGGCCAACCATGTGATACTAAGAACCCCTCCCTAGTTACCCTCCCCACCACCACCGCCAAAATCTTTGACATCCAACCCACTATCATCCAAACTCACAACCCCCCCCCCCCCCCAACTGCCCCGATGGCAACAATAGCCAAAAGAACCTTCGGCACAAGTACTATCCTACAAAAAGGCCCCAATAGCGCCCGTGGTGCTATGTTTGCCTGGCTCTCCGGCCCCGGCGCAGTCTTCAAACAGCCCACCGGCGAACCGCAATACCTCTCCTCCTATGACCGCTCAACCTGGGAGCGCAAGGACAAGGGGCGGAATCCAGATGCCTTCGTGCAGCCCTACCCCTTCAACCGGTACTTCAAGTCGCAGCCAGTGCTCTCCGACGCCTTCCGCGAAGATATCTACACCCGCGTCAAGCAGAACAACCACTCCATCCGCCAGGTATCCGCCGCCCTGAGCGTCAGCATCGAGCGCGTCGCGGCGGTTGTGCGGCTGAAGCAGGTGGAAAAGGAACACGTCGCCAAGGGCGGGAAATTGAGTACTTTTCTGACCAAGGCGTTGGATCAGATGTTGCCTGTTGTGGATGTTCCCGCTGACAGCAAGAGTGGGAGCAATGGCGGCGGCGGCGGCGGCGGGGGTGGGGGGGTGTTTGAGAATATCCAAGAATTGCAGACTCATTCGTTGGCTGGGAGACAGGTCTTTGTTCCGACGAGTGAGAGCAGGGAATTCACAAGGGCGGATGCAGGAAAGGAGTTTGGGTTGCCGGCTGCGGATGTGATGGTCCCTCATCCCGACCTTGTCACGCTTGCGAAAGAGAAGAATGAGGGTGTGCTGATTCATGAGAGGATTATGCGCCAGGGAGAGCGGGACCGGTTGGAGAAGAGTCGGCGTGAGGCGGCGAAGGAGAGGGCTGATGAGAGGAGGCGGCAGAAGAAGGTGCTCGAGGTCGGCAGGTGGAAGTGGTGCCTCACAGAGGCGGAGACTGGGAAGGTTGGGTTTAGGTATGGCTTCCCGTTGCCGGATCGGAAGAAGGGGCATGTCAAGATTCCTACGCATGTTAGTTAAGTTAGGATGTGCTAGGGGAGTGGGTGCTCTATTGTGAATATTATTATTTTTGTGCCCAGGCTGTATATATAGTGCTGCAACTTTTGTTACCATAGATCCTTTTTTAAAAACCAAAGTTGAGAAGCGTTGCATAATTTCCTATGATGGGAGCAAAGCTTAAGATCGTAAACACATTTCACTCCAGCCCAATTCCCCCCTGGACTTCCCACCCACCTTTAAGCTCCGCCAGCTACCTGTTTGTCGTCCTGCCTGTCTGCAACTCCTACATAGATCACTAACCTAACACTGCCCTACCGTACTAGAAGAAACTCATACCGATAGCTTACACCAGGCAGGTATCATAGGAAGCTTAGTGTTTGCCAGAGATGTGTTTGTTGAGAGTTTCACAGAATAGTACATGCTGTCCGCAGGCAGCCTTTATTTAGAGGGCGAACTCCCACTATAGTACACAAATAATCTCTTTAAACCTTAGCCTCAACTCAGCCGAACACAATCGCCGCTGACCTGCTTAGCTCTGATACTTGCCAACTCCTTCATTTATTCCAAAGCCTCTATTTACAGGCAAGCGGGGAGAGCGGTACATCTCTGCAGAGAACTGTACAGGCCAGTTGCAATCTGCGAGAGGAATCTCACAGGACTTACCTCTTGCTAGTGGGTTCTGTAATACCCATCCTATCCGCCCGCCCGCCTGTCCGCATCTAGGGCCTCACGAACCTGTAATGGTACTCATATGCGGAAAACAGGGCGGACGTCGAGTCTGCAATGCCATATACATACCTATTTGCCAACACTTCCTTCCTCCCTCTACCAAGCCGCACCCTTAACTGCCAGAGAGCTCCCCGTTCCCTTTAGTTTGTGATCCCCAAATTAGACAACCCCCCCCTTCTCCCTGATTGCGATACCACTACCCGAGCCGTACCCCGCATATCACAGAAAATAGGCGATGCTCACCATTCGCATTGGGGGGGAGGGGGGTTCAGCGCTCGACTTAATCCGCCGGCCGCGGTCTATTGAGTAGATAGATAGATAAATAATAAGTTGAAGTAACCCCCCCTTTCCCGCGGGCGAGGAAATTATGAAAAGGTTTTTGTTTTTTGTTTTTTTTTTTCGAGAAAAAAAAAAAAAGAACCAAGTATCATACCGGTAACGCAAGTACCTATACCTATTCCATCCCTAGATAAAATAGAGAAGAAAAAAGGGGACAAAAAAGAGGTGGAAAGAAAGATAACTCCAGGAGAAATTGAAAGTGAATTATGATACATTGTCTTTTTTTTCCCTTTTCGACCGGTGGTTGGTAGTGGTTTGATAGGAGTTACCTGCAGTTCTGTGAAGTCGGCATATCCCGAACATTGGTGGCATTCTCTCTCCTCCCTTTAATCTTCGGGGGTCGTGGTTGAGTATACTGTTGTCTGTCTGCCCGCCTTCCCACCCTGTCTCACTAAACAGCTACCCACCACACCCGCCAAAGCTAAAGCGAAAAGAAAAAAGAGAAGACTGTAAAAATGCAGGTAGGAGGATTACCCGCGAATAACAAAACATGACCGGGTTAAAAAAAAGAGAAAAGAAAAGAAAAGAAAAGAAAAGAACGAAAGAAAGAAAGAAATGGAAGGACAAGCTGGGGGTAAAAATTCGGCAATACGAGCCTCTTTTTTGGCAATACCGACTATTTCCGCACTGACTGGGATCGTTGTTGTTTCCTGTCCGGGCAATGGATAGAGGAGGGCAAACTTCCCAAAGTGCGGGATTTTTTGGATTTTTTTGTCAGTCCATGCTCTCGTTCGAGGGGGAGAGGGAGGAAGGGGAGATGTTTTTGGTGGCCGTCGAGTCGGGGTTCGTTCGCCAGATGGCATGCGGTGGTAATGATATATCGGGGAGAATAGACGGGGTTATGATTTCTGGCCTGATTTTTTTTGATTTTTTTGATCATTTTTGACATTTGTTTGTTTGTTTATATCTTTCAATTATTCGAACGCAGACAAAAGGATGCTGGAGAAATACTCCGAAGCCTCCTTGGCCTGCTTTTCTTGCCATTCCTTCTCCCACTGCATGACCTTCTCTTGGACCTCCTTCTCGTTGGTAATCCCCTTCTTGCGCGCCCTGGCCGAGAAATTCGCAAGACGGGCGGAAGTCTTCGCCTTCTCGGGGTTCTTCTTGCGATAGTCAGAGGAAGATAGGCGATTGCGCTCGATGGGGGTTCCCTTCGGCTCGGCTTCCTCTTTCATGGCAGCGTGCGCAGCTCCATGTGCAGCTTCGAACTCCTCCTTGTCGGGGAGGCCACGCGTAGAGTAGTACTTCAGGTGGTGCCAAAGTGACTGCCTCGGGTTTCTGCCGGTGAACGTCTGGCCGCAGCCCTTAACTGGACATTTGAGGGTTGTGGGCGCTGGGGAGGCCGAGCCGGACTTCTCCACACGACCAGATTTGACGGCGCGAGATCTCGGCTTTGGAGTATGGGGTTTGCTGGCGCCTGCGGCGGCAGGCGAGGCGGTGGAGGAGGATCTTTGCGTGGACCCTGACGCCGTCGCCGCTGTGGAGGACTTGTTGGTCTTGGCAAACTTTGGTGCCCTGACGACCGGTTCGGGGGAGTCGGGTGGCTCGTACTCTGACGCCGAGGAGGACGATTGATAGCCGGTGTCCTGCATGTCATCGGTGGGCGGAGTCGAAGACCTTCTTAATTGCAGCTTTGTTTTCTCCTCCTGGTCGGCCTCCATGTCGTCTCCGCTTAATCTGCTTTCGCGGGGTGGTGAGGTTGTTGTAGCAGTAGTGGTTGTGTTGATTGGAGCGATGGGTGCGACGGGCGCGACTGGCGCGACTGGTGCGACTGAGGTCATTTGAGCTATGGGCATCTCTTCCTCAGCTTGGAGGGCTGGGCTGATGGGGTTTGTAGATGACATTCTTTTAGGTGGGTGATGGATGGTGATTGTGGGTAGGGTCGCGTTGCGGACCTGAACCGGTGGTGGTGACAGGGTGGAGATAGATCGTGGTTAGCGTCATCAGCCACGGGTAGCTGGTGTGCCGGGTAACCTCAACTCTAGGACTTAGCTCCCCCGAAGAATAGGACTTGACAGGCACGGGCAGATTAGTTGGGAATGAAAGTAAGGTTGCTTGGAGGTTCTTGATTGGCATGCTGGTCCACTCCAACCAATTATTCCCCCTCTCCATAGACGTGGACGGTGGTCAGCTTGGTAAGAAACATGAAGTTGTCTCTGTAGCCCTCACCCTTATGCCCAACGGCCGGCCCAATATGATAGCTACTTGTATGATAGCTTGGCCGCTAACCTACAATAACGGAATGTGCACTAGGAATGACGGCCTCGAGTTAATGTCCTCAGCCGAACATGCGAAGTTCCCGCTGTTTGTTCAACTGCGAATCCAACCCTCCCCTTCCTTCATCAGCCCAATCTACCGGCAAGTTGGCACTTGCATCAGCCCCCTAGCTAAGTCTCACCTCCATAGCTGGGAGTATGATATAAAGAAAGCCCTTGTTTAGTCCCAACCCCACGAGGGCCTCATCTTGCCCAGAAAATTTGCTAATACAATATACGAGTGATAATCTGTGGAAAACCCCAAGGTGCAATACTCCAAACTTATTCCATAATTCCCACCAAAAGACTATTTTCGAGTGACAGAGCCTCGCTTCGAGTCACTCACCAGTACACGACGGAGTGCAGTGCTGCTTCCCATGTTTGTGCGGGCCCGTGCACACGTGATTATGCGTCCCATCCTACCTAGTGCACCAAGATACCCGATACCTCCCGCCGCAGAACCTCATCAAACCTGGGCTCCTCCACCAGTAACTGAGCCCCATCCCCGCCTGATCCTCGGACGAACTGCGGGATATTCAGTCGCTCTGGAGATCACAACCTCTCACTCGTCCCAAGCAAGCACTCTCCTAACTGGGAGGGTTTTTTTCTGATCGTCTCGTAACTTGCCGTGCGAACAACGTTTCGATTCAAACTTCTTAGTGTCGGTCGGTTTCTTCTCGACTGGTATGGATCCTGTTGGTCGTGAGAAGTGCCGAAAACAACCGGCCGTGTCTGTTCAGACTCGTGTTTTGGTTTTGATCGCTGACGTCCCAAACCGCTTACAACTGTCAGTGCGATAGTAGCAATAGCCATCCAAAAAGCCATTATGTGAAAATGCATATATATTTGTTCCGCACATTCTTTTGGGCCGGGGGCTTGCCAGGCCCCAAAGGGGAGGCAATTCCACTGACCCTCTCTACCTTCATCAGTAATGATAGTGGTTGCGGGTTTCTGAGTATGGTATCACTCTTGGTGGGGGAAATCATGTATTTAGGATAGGCTTTCCAGAAAGCGGGAAATGCAAGACCTTAGATAGAAGCCTAGACAAGGAATACAGTTGGTTGAGCAGTAACCTGATTGTCCCTCTTTGCATTTCTCTGTTCTTCTAAAGCCTTCTTAGATTAGCCTCTTTAGTGTCCCCTAGGATGAACCACTAGCAGTCCGATTGTCCAGTCCTTTCATATCCAGTTCATGTAGGTTATGGCCTGTTTACACTGTAGCTTATAGCCGCATGCAGCATCCTTATACCATAAACAATCAAACGATCCATATACGAGAAGGGGGAAAATACATAAAAACGACCACTACTCGGGCATGGGCTGCCGGCTGTTAGGATAACGGGGGGGGCGGAGGGGTAGGGGTCTTCACTCGACGTCATCCGGGCTACCCACGTTGTAAATTCGATGCAAGTGAGATATAAGAGTGTACGAGGTCCAGTGATAGAGATGGGCTGTTCATCTTCCTAGGCGTGATAGACAGGTTTCCTAGATAAACAGACTCTCGCAGATGCCATATTGCATGGGAATCCCCTCAAAACAGCTTATGGTGGGCTTGATGACGGTATCACACAATCAAACTATGAGGGCAATAAAAATGACCGTATCCTGTAGGGGTATCATTGAACTCCCGTATCCCTGTAACCCCACCCTATTACCTCACAAATCAACCTGCATCTTCCTCTCAATTGTCAGGAACTTAAATTCGGGGATAGTAACACTCTCCCCTCCATCACCCTCCCCAGCAATCGGTATAGGACGGTAATGCTCAAGTGGGCTACTCTTGTGCACCCTCCCATTAATTGTAATGACATCTAGCTTCGAATGGTCCTGCAAGATGGTAATGTCCTCCAGCGGATTCCCATTGACGAGAATACAATCTGCGTAGTAGCCTGGCTGGATCTTACCGAGCTCGTGCTCGCGCATGAAGAGCTTGCCGCCTTCAGCTGTTGCGGCGAGAATAGCTTCCATTGGCGTGAAGCCCAGGAGTTTGACAAAGTGCTCGAGGTCGCGGGCGTATGTGCCGTGAGGGGTCCAGGCGAAGCCGTAGTCGCTGGGTTATAAGTGTTAGCGAAAGGGGAATGGAATGGGAGGGGACGAGGGGAATGGGGGATAAAGAAGGAGATTTATTTACCCTCCGGGGAGAACGGTAATGCCTCTACGGTGCATTTCTTTCAACCCTTTGATAGCAGTCTCAAGTTCGGTTTTGTAGCCAGCTTTTTCGGCTACTTCTTGGGGGTAGCCGAATGCTGCTGCTTCGTAGACTGCTGGTTGTCAGTGTTTGGCCTTTCCGGGTGGGTAGGAGTGGATATACGGGTAGCATATAGCCAGTTCAGCGCTGGGACAACAACGGCTCTATCCTTAGCTTTCTCTAGAAGGTCCATTCCTTCATCATCGATGTAGCTAGCGTGAAATATGACATCCACGCCGTGCAGGATGCTCAATCTAACAGATTCCCTCGCACGCGCATGCGTGCAGACACGTTTTCCATGCTTGTGGGCTTCATCGACAGCAGCTTCCATGTCTTCCGCAGAGAAATAACAGTCTGTTGCAGCTCTAGTTTCCGTGACCTAACCCCACTCCCATCCCATTCTTACTATAACCTCCTCAAAAGGGTCAGGGAAGAGTATACCTACCGATTCGCCAGAAATGCTCAGCTTGATCTGGTCCACACCTAGCTTAACATGCCCACGGATAACCTCCCTAATTTCTTCCGGAGTATTTGCATATGCAGTAATTCCGGGGACTAAGTCACCATCGACCTTGGCGATTTCCTGCCCGTTGGCCAAATATCTTGGTCCAGAAATATCACCGGAGTTGATAGCGTCTCTGATGACAACGTCCAATCTCGGCTTTGCAGAGGCCGCGCCCCAGCACATGGTATATCCCGAGTCGAGGTAACATTGGGCGGCACGCATAGTAAGGAGGGTGTGCTCCTCGACGCCAAGCTCACCGAGGGCGTCGAGGTCACCCCCGTTCCAGGAGAGGTGTGTGTGGGCGTCACACAATCCCGACATCAATGTTCTCCCACGGCCGTTGAATACCCGGACTGTTGGGTCGCTAATGAGCGATCCGATGTTGGAAACTGTGCCGACCTCTACGATACGTTCTCCTGTGGTGGGATTTTAGTTTTACATTTTATATTATATAGCGCGGGTGAGCAAAGAAGGAGAGTGTGAGAAGAGCAAACGAACCTTTAATTAGAACATCACCGGGATAAGGTTCCCTCCCAGTGGAGTCCAAAATACGGACATCACGGAATAGAATTCTGCTGTCTGGATGAGTTCCGGCGATTTCGTAATTCTTAGGTTGTAGAGGGTTCTTCGGCGTCCCATTGACGGTGGTGGCGCTGGCGGTTGTGCTTGTGTTTGCGTTCTCAGCCATGGCAGGCAAGATGAATTGAATAGTAATCGTCTTTAACTTTCACTCAATTTTAATGTAAGCCACAAGGTGTGTGGTGGAGGGGATAAGGAAGAAGGGAGGAACGAAGGAAAGAAGGCCTTCTGTGTACCGAGTTGTGATATCAGCAAAATAATTTTTGGGTGGAAGCGGCTCCTTCGAATCACTCCGTATATATCATACGTGATACCTGAAGCTTCGTTCTATTTCCCAGCCTCACAAGACCCGAAATTTCCGCTTCCATCACCCCGCCTAACCTCATCTCCCCTCCCCACCATTCAAAGGGAAAAAAACTACCATGTAGAATATGGGGTAAAATATCCAAAAATACAAAAATCAAATATATAAATATATAAATATAAAAACATAAAAACACACAGCGCATTACGCGCTGTGAAGTGCGTGCTCGCGCTTGAGTGCGGGGCGATAAAATAGTCTGGCCGGCCGTTGCAATATGGACAAATCTTCTTAGCTCAAGCTCCTGGCCGTGCAAGGTTTCATGCATTCCACTGGGGACTGGCGTTTTAAGTTAATTTGCGGTAGTTTGCCCGTGCTTGAGGTGAGAAGGCGGGGGCCAAAGCCGTGGTCGCTTAAGAAAAAGTTATTATATAACCTTCTAGAGGTCAGATGAAGAAGCCGAGACTGGAAGTGACACAGGGTCATCTGGGTCCCATTTGGGCTGATCGCAAACGACGGAGAAGCCTGGTCGACATAATGAAAGAACAAATTTCGTAAAAGCGGAAGGTGGGAGAGGGGCAGAGGGGTGGAGGGAAAAGGTGAGGAGAGGAGGGGTTCTGAACCTGGACTGAGCCAAATAGACAGAGAGAGGCTGTTTTATTTGTATGTTATCCCAATTCGACTACTACTATGCACTTATATACTCGAGACATTGTGTCAGTGCAAGTGCATACAAAATGCGAGCCTGCTGCTTGGAGAGAAATTTCTGTACGAAGGCAGTTGTGCAACACGATCGATCACAACCTCATTATCTCCTCACATTCTTATATCCTACCATGCGAAGCCGTCCGAGCCTCTAGGTGCTACTAGGCTTTAAGAAAGGGTAAAAGAAGAGAATAAAAAAACTTTCAACACCTATTACACCTAAAGTTCTTGATAATGGCATCCAGTACCATCTTGCAACAGAGTTCAAGAAGAAACCTTGCCAGAATTTCGCAGAACTGCAATACGATATTACCATCTAGGTTTCATTCAAGACAGGAGGGTGGGCTTTAGCTCCAAGTTGCATAAAAATCAAAGAGTGGAAATATAAGAGGTGAATCATTTTTACAAATAAGCATGATTAAAAGCTTAGCTTAGAAACTAAGGTATAAGGATTGAATGAAGTAGGATTGTTAGTATATTGCTTTTGGTAATGAGTGCTCTGCAAAAAGGCCGAAAGATTTTAGATATATTTAGACTACAGAGGTATTAGAGGGAAAGTGGAAAAGAGACTATATTTATATGGTGGAAGAAGAGTATAGAATTAAGGAGATGATTTTAGCTTGTATCTAGCAGAGGGACTAGGATCCTTTAACCCTAATCTGTAAATATATAAAAAGGTCTATAGGCAGGATCAGCTATGATGGGATTAATATTTTGATAGATAGTTTATTATTTCCTTAACAGGAGGAGAATAGAATTGGGAATCATATATGGGTTATTAAATGGCCTCTAATTTAGGAATGAATACTTAACAGGATTGTGGTAGAGTAGCAATTTTAGATGTGAGGGGATAATATACCAAATATTAGTTTTTTTAGCTTCTTTTTTAGAAAAATCCTTTTCCCTTTCAACCTATCTCTACTATCTATATTACCTGTCTCCAAGGCCTCAACTAAACTGAGCTACTAGTTGTGGTAGTGTCAAATATCGATTGTGCCGCAACCATCGTGACATCGTCCAGCCAAAGTAGTTGTCACGTACTTTATTCGCTGCTACATTCCACCGGAGCTCAACTAAACCGACACTTCGTCAACCACGAGCATAAAATCAGACAAATGTACAAGATCGAGATCCTAAGTTGAATGGGAAAAACAAGGGGTTGGAGGTGGGGTTGGAGAGAGCGTTGGGGGTAGAGGCTATAGGGGGTCGAACATATCATAGGTATCATATTATTGGTGGAAATTGAAAGACCCTAATTGCTGAGGGGGGTGAGAGCATCGAGAATAAACACAACGGGGAGGTGGTACATATTGAAGATACCATCGGTGGGAATTCAAAGACTCCAATTGTTGGGAGGGATGGGAGTGAAAGGGTCCCTCTCCCGGAGCCGAAGGTCGCCTCGAACATATATCTCCCGAAGTGGGTAGCATTTGTGAGTTCTGACGCCTCATGAGATTGAAGAATGGCGATTTATCAGCAGTTTATAGTAACTGTGGGAGCTTTTCCAACTACCGGTACGTAACCACTCTAGTCACCTAGCTTTTTTTCCCTTGGTTGGATACGACATGACACCCCCTGGGTCTTATGATCAGCGGGATATTCCACGATGCTACCCCTCCTCAGAGCATCCAGGTGAAGTGGAGGTAATTGAATCCGTTGCCGATCAGAACTGCCCGTGACAGACATATCTTCACCCTCTCATTTAGGTAGCCATCTCCGGAATTCATGCTAAGTCCGATGCAAGCAACCTCCTTTGGTTCCAGAAGTTTCATATCAAGGGCCACCTAGAGGAGTTTAAGGACAGGCTCGGACGGAAGAGTTAGGGGGCGAGTGGATTGAGCCAAAAAGTCATATAGCTCAGGCAAAGGGGAACCTGGTGGTAATACGCATAAACGGTCATGGGATCTCACTCGGGACCCCAAGCCATTTCCGTCGGAGGTCACACCAGGGGGGCCGGAGTCGAAGCGCAAAGTAATGGGACTGATGGATGAAGGAAAGCGAGAGAGTTGCTGTCTTGCTTGCTCGCCTGTAGACACGCATAAGACTACCGTACTTATAACAATATGTAGCATGAATATACATCAATATGACCAATATGACCGCTGCCATTTCCTAGATCCTCATATCCCAAGTGGCCTGGCAATTGGCCGGACATATCCGCACCTATCATCACAAGGTAATATTTCCGACAATTTCTTTCCCTTGAACAAATTTCTTGGTTTATTTGTCGCCAATAAATAAATTGTCTAAACACTGATTGGTTTTCCCATAAATACCGCCACTCTCCGAATCTTCCCAACGGAGTATCCATCTCCCATTCCGAACCAGATTGCATGGAAATGCGCTCGTGGATGCTACCATCGTCCCCCACGCGCTGAAAGCCATCCCTCCGGGAATTCCAGTAGGTAGGACAAGGCGCTCTAGTCAACGATATCCGTCATACAAACGATAGAACCCCATTAGGTGTTTCCGAACTCCGGAGGAGTATACCCTTGCTTTAGACCTAATGACTACCCTGGGTATCGCGAAGAGGACAAATCTCTAGGGCATTCCGGAGAATGGAAAAGGACTCAATCTATCAGGACTATCCTAAAGGGGCAAACCTAGGAACGGAATTATTTTTTTCCCCCATGTGGAAGAAGCCACTTTGCTCAGGCGTGATGCCACTGGATATGTGAGCTAAGGCCTCCTGTCATGTTGGCTCCAGTAAATATTTGAGAAAAAATTGGTGCCGCATTGTACTCGTACAGTAGTTGCAATTGTGGGTACCGTGTCCGCCCCCCTTTTCCCCCTTGCCTATCTCGATAAACTGAACTGTAGGGCACGATTAGTAGCCTTTGTCCTTTTGCCTGCGACATGTCTCACGGCATCGGCATCAAGCCGCCCTGGCCTGCTGTGGACGGGCCCATATGATAGGTAGATACCATATGATATGTATTATAGATAGGGCTCAATTGAGCCAGTCGCAGAAAACGGGAGGCGGGGGTGGCTGACCTATACCTCCCGCACCGGCCCATAGCTTTCCCACTCAAAACCCGTCTCCCGGTAAGTGCAAATGTCGGGCACGGTGCAAAGGATGCTCCCTCCTACGCTCGTGGAATGTCAGATCTTTGGTGTGCGAGAAGCAAGAAAGAATCCCTGTGTAAATCGCCGAAGCTCACCTGCCTTTTTCTAGCAATTCCGTAATCTCCGGTTCCGGACTCCCCACTCAATTCTTCAGGCCGAGTGATAAGTGGGTCCAGGGAAACCCCACCCAGCGTATGTAATGGTCGCGGATTTGTGCGGAGAAATAAATCCCGGTACCAGTTTTTCTGAGGATTCGGTTCCCGGAAATGTTTTAGGGCTGGCTCGGGGGGAGCGGCGCATATTTCAAGGAATTGTAGATGGTTTTGGGGAGCGAGAAAGAACTATTAAAGGGAGGAAGGATGGCCTTCAAAGGAAAAAAGGGTCCTGATAACATCCAAAAGGGAGAACGCTACCGCATCACTCTAGCTTCTCTCCGTCCGCCCACCCGTACCCACCAAGCTAATTAAATCATGACAGTCCCAGCCTCAACCCCTCCAACAAACTTTGTAACCTATACCCCTCCCAATTCTACGCAAACCCGAGTTGGGCATCTGGATCTCGAAGACTCAGAAATAACACCCCTCTCTCATCCATCGGGAACTCCTCTTACAAACCTCTACGAAGTCATCTCAGCTGGCAAGAATGCCCAATTTATCCCAACCTCCAAATTCCAATCTCCCCTCGAGCTCTCCTCTGTCACTCTTCTTCCACCGATATCAGGTAGGGATGTACTAGCTGTAGGAAAAAATTACGCCGAGCACGCAAAAGAGTTCAATTCCAGTGGGTTCGACTCGAGCGACAAGGCCGACCAACCAACACATCCAGTCATATTCACCAAACGGGCCACAAGCATTGTTGCATGCGGGAGTGAGATATTCCCACACACGGGATGGACAGAGACCTTGGACTATGAAGGAGAGATTGGGGTGATTCTGGGGAAGGAGGGGTTCGGAATTCCAGAAAGTGAGGCTTGGGATTATGTTTGGTATGAATACCACTCAACTCAGTTTCGTCTGAAAGTCTTGGAAGCTAATGCATGTTCGTGATCCAGGGGGTTTACGATCATAAATGATGTAACAGCCCGAGAAAAGCAGAGGGATCACAAGCAATTCTTTCTTGGAAAGTCTGCGGATACATTTTGTCCAATGGTAAGTTGGCCACCCCTTTCTAAACTCCCATCCAGACATAGCCAACCGTTCACAACTACCAGGGTCCAATTGCCGTACCAATAACATCTCTCCCGGACTATCAATCCCTGCGAATAACAACGAGTGTGAACAATGAGCTCCGTCAAGACTCGAACCTTTCCGAACTAATATTCTCCATCCCCACCCTCATCTCCACCATCTCGAATAGCCAAACTATTCAGCCAGGGGACGTGATTGCAACCGGAACACCAGCAGGCGTCGGGATCGGCCACACTCCTCCAGCGTACCTAAAGCCTGGAGACGTTGTACAAGTTAGTGTGAGCAATCTCGGAACATTGACCAACAAGATTGGCACCCCCAGCAAAAGGCCACCACCAATCCTCCAGCAGTCGCCCGCCCCACCAAAGAATTTTACCCAATTAACCACTCTCCATAACGGCAAGCAGGTCTATGTCGAACGCTATGGTGACCAAACCTCCTCTGATATCATTGTCTTTGTCCACGGCCTCGGCTTAAACACGACTTTCTACCACCCACTATTATCACCAGCATTACAAAAACATAACCTAGTCCTATACGATCTGGAAGGCCACGGTCAGACGCCCACAACCGCAAGTTCCAACACCAGCATCCCCACTCACGTTGATGACCTTGAAAACCTGATGTCCTCCCTCTCCCTTCCTCCCGCCTCTAGGATCTCCCTGGTGGCTCACTCCTTGGGCTGCCTCATAGCCCTAGCCTACGCCTCTAAACACCCCCTCCAAAACCTGATTCTCCTCGGCCCCGCGCCCATCCCCCTCCAACAATCTTCTGTAGAGGTCATCCTGAAGCGCGCCGACCAAGTCCGTGCAGAAGGCATGCTCCCACTTACGGAAGCCATAATCTCACTAGCTATGTCACAAAAGACTCGGGCGGCAAATCCCCTGGCAGTAACACTCGGTCGGTCCATACTTCGTGGAAACGACGTAGAGGGGTACGCCAAGTGCTGCACTGCGTACGCGCGGTTCACAGGGGAGGGCATTAATTGGGAGAGATTGAGGGTCTCGGGTGAGAAGGTTGTTATTGCAGGCAGTGAGGATAGGTCTGTGCCTCTCAACATTATTAGGAAGACTGCTGGGAGGATCCAGGCTAGGTTGGTTGTGCTCGAGGAGGTAGGGCATTGGCTGGTTATAGAGGACTTGGAGGGAGTTGAGCAGGTTGTTGAGGGAGTTTTTTGTTAGGAAGTATAGTTCGGCCCAGACGCTTTTATATTGTAAGTAAATAAATGACATGCCTAAGCTTACTTACTAATTAACCTGCTGAAGATGTCATGGAAGATATCATAAAATCTCGCTTCTAATGAACTGGCCTGGACTACGGTAGGGCTTGTTGAAATCTCGGGTGCTAAGAAAACTGAGCTTTTGAGAATTTTCGAAGAGACAAGACTTTGGCCTACCACCAGTTCCAGAAGCTCGGCCGCTTGTAAACCGCCCTAATCCAGGCCAGTTTCATTAAAAGCGAGATTTTACGGTAAAATGCGTCAAATCAGACACAAGGCAAAAGATTCAAAACCTGCAGCACCCATTCCTTCCACCCCAAACATGTAAACAAAAAAAACATGTGGAAAAATATGAAGATGGAAATAAAAACTAGTTGGTAAATAAGCTGGGATGAGAAAGTAAGCTAGCTGCGAGCTAGCAACTCAAGGCATAAGGATAGTTTTCCAATATACGACAGACGAGACTAAAAGTAAAAACGCATCCTTTTCCCTATTCTAAGCGAACAGGGCAGAACAGAATAGAATAGGTTCAGTTTATACCAAGGACATAGCACACTGCTGGTCAATATCCTCCTATCTCCTCAAGTTCAAATTAGCAAAACTAACACCAGAAAGCAAGTAACGGGGGGAGGGAATCCCAACCCAACAAAAAGCCCCCGGCGAAACCCATTGGCTCATATCCTGCATATAATTCCCCTGAAGCCAACCATCCACCTCCATATCCTGCGGGTATATCCCGAATGGCACCGCTGCCACAAAGCTTGGATTTGTCATTGTCGTTGCTGTAGCGGCTTGGTAGTACATTGGTTCGGGTATGATGCCCGCCAGTGTGGTGGTTGAATCGAGGTGGTAGGCGCCCCGGTGATGGGGGTGGGCGAATGACTGAGTTGGGTAGAGGGGAGTGTCTTTGTACATTTGGTGTTGTTGGGGGCGGTGGGGTGACGATGGGGTGGTGATGGGGTGGTGTGTGTAGACCGTGTCCATTGTTTGGGCGGGAGGTTGTGGAAGTGCCGCCGGCGGTGGTGGGGGTGTGGCTGCCGCTATGCGGTCGTCTATTTTTTTGCTAGAAAGGTTCCTGTCAATACTTACTTCACTACCTGGGAGGGGGGGGGGGGGGGGGTAACCCAAGGAAGCATATTACC